>Ga0210408_10002057_pt1 | contig 20107 bp, 16 predicted proteins | sample IncBWH4MmetaG_FD_155471 | JGI IMG/M metagenome (GOLD analysis project Ga0210408, IMG submission 155471) | Forest soil microbial communities from Barre Woods Harvard Forest LTER site, Petersham, Massachusetts, United States - Inc-BW-H-4-M | ecosystem: Environmental > Terrestrial > Soil >...
CGTGGCAATTGCCATGATGACAAGGCGTGTGCCTCAAATGCCAAACTTGGAAACGACCTACGACCTGTGGGGTTGCGGGATCGCTTGACACGATATATAGTCAAGGTGTATGGGTGTGGAAAGCGCGAATTCTCGGGGCTGGCCCGTCATAGATTTGTTCTGCGGAGTGGGCGGGCTTACGCACGGTTTCGTTCGCGAGCGAGGGTTCAAAGTACTCGCGGGGTTCGACTCCGATCCCAGCTGCAAGTTCGCGTACCAGTCCAACAATCGTGCGCCTTTTGTCCATAAGAAAATAGAAGAAACGACGAGTGACGACATCAGCGAGAAATTCGGCGATTCCCCCGTTAAAATCTTGGTTGGATGTGCGCCCTGCCAGCCGTTCTCGCTTTACACGGTGAAACAAGAAAAAGACGACAAATGGAAGCTTCTTCTTCAATTCCGCAGGTTGATCGACGAGGTTGAGCCTGAAATCGTTTCGATGGAAAACGTTCCTGAATTGGTTAGACACTCGGTGTTCACGGAGTTCGTCGAGGCATTGAAGAGTTTGGGCTATCATGTCTCATTCGAGATCGTGTTTTGTCCCGACTATGGTGTGCCGCAAAGCAGAAAACGTTTGGTGCTGGTTGCATCGAAATTGGGGCCGATTAACTTGATCGGTAAGACGCACCGTAAGAGTCGGTGGCGAACGGTCCGCAATGCAATAGGCCGTCTTGATCGAGTCAGTGCTGGTGGCCGTAGCAAGGGTGATCGTCTCCATCGGGCACGGGCACTCAATTGTATGAACCTTGAGAGAATTAAACACACGCCGGCGGGCGGATCATGGAAGGATTGGCCGGACAGGCTAAGGTTAGCGTGCCACAAGAAGACTTCGGGCGAAACTTATCGATCAATCTACGGGCGTATGAAGTGGGACGAACCTGCTCCGACGTTGACAACTCATTGCACAGGCATCGGCAACGGAAGATACGGTCATCCCAATCAGGATCGCGCCATTACCCTCCGAGAGGCGGCACTGTTGCAGAGCTTCCCTCGCAGATACAGATTCGTTGCTCCTCGAGAGAAAGTCGTCAATAAGATCATCTCACGCCAGATCGGCAATGCCGTGCCGGTTCGATTGGGGCAAGTCATCGCGAGGTCGATAAAGAGGCATCTTGAGGAGGTGAAGGTTCGTGAGAAGGAAGGATCGTCTCACGCGAGAGCAACGAAGTATGTTGATGTCTCGAGTCAGAACCAAGGACACCGACATCGAGCGACTCGTTAGGTCGGAGCTTCATCGTCGAGGATTTCGTTTTAGGAAACATGTAAAGTCCCTCCCTGGTTGCCCCGATCTTGTTTTGACACGAGGAAAAGTCGCTGTCTTCATTGAGGGAGATTTTTGGCACGGATATCGGCTACCAATGTGGGAACTTGGACTGCAACCGTTCTGGCGTGACAAAATACGGAGAAATCGGCGACGCGATCTCAGCAATTTTCGGAAATTACGCAGACGTGGCTGGATTGTCATTAGGTTGTGGCAACATCAGATCGTTCGGGATCTTGATGCTTGCGTAAGCCGCATCACAGTCAAGCTGATCTCGAGGAGAAGAGTTTGTCGCTAGTATAATTAAGTGTATAGTTAATAGACCAATTTCGGATCAGGCGGATCAACATTGACCGGTGTCGACGGAGCCAAGGGCCGCTCGATTGTAGGTATTCTTACAATCATTCCTGAAGAGTTCGAGGCTATCAGGCGACTCCTCGGGACCCACCAAAATATCCCTGGCGGTCAATACTTCGTGGCTCAAATTGTAGCGCCAGACGTTGGTGGTTTGACCGCGTACGACGTGGTTGTTTGTCAATCTCCAGGTCAAACAAACCTTACCGCTTCCGACATCGTGCGGGATTTCATTGAGGACTTCCGACCGGAGTACCTGCTGCTGGTTGGAATCGCCGGCGGCCACGGCAAGAGAGAAGTGAGACTCGGGGACGTGGTCATCGCGGACTTTGTAGAAGATTCGGAATATTTCAAGCTGAGTGACGGGAAATCGTTGCATCGCAAACGTGCTTACGATCATCCATCCTACAAGCTTCGACAATTGTACGCAGAGCCGCTGAGCAAGAGTTCCGACTGGCATCAATACATTGATACTAAGCGACCTAACAAAAAGCCGCCGCGGGCGTTGGTCGCGAATTTGGCATCCGGGGAAAAACTCCTTGGCGACCGCCAAAATGCATATCAGAAGATGATCATCAGCCATTTTGACAAGGCGGCGGTATTCGAGATGGAAGGATTTGGAGTCGCTTCACAGGTTTTTAAGCAACGAGGATCGGTACATTATAACCCTCAGTATTTGATCATTCGAGGTGTATCGGATCTTGTAAACGAAAAATCAAATCAAGCAATTAGGAACAAATGGAAAAACTATGCCGCTTGTGCCGCAGCGGCATTTGCCAGAGCGTTGGTGGAAAAGATCTTGGCAACACGGATCGCTCTTGAACCTTGAGATTGGAAAGTACAGTGAAATTACTGGAATCACTAATACATTCGGCCGCTGAAAGACTTTCGGCTCCGCCGTTGCCGAAATTCGGATTCCAGATTGGATGGGCGCGATCATATGACTCTTTGTTCGAAGAGAAATTCACGATATCAGACGAGAACTCTGTCTTGAACACAGCTGTTGAATCGGGCCGCGTACTATTATGTGGTCGAGGGGGTGCGGCGAAGAGTGTGATACTCAACCGCCTTGCGCTCACCTCCGTTGATGCTGGATTCCTCCCAATCAAGATTGATCTGAAGTTATGGTCTGGTCACGACGTCGACCGGTGGGGCAAACCCCATGCGGAGTACATCGACCGGTTCGCTCAACTGATAGAATGCGCATCTATCGGATTGACGCTCCAATTATTTGCCGAACTCCCCTTAGGCAGGATCAAAATATTTTTCGTCGATGGCTTGAACGAATTACAATCAGGAATCGGTGAACAAATTCTGCAAGTGCTCGATATTGCTGTCACAGAGTATGCGGGAACCAGAATAATCGTATCCGATCGCCTGGTCAGACGCGATCTTAGAGCTCCGCATCGCTGGAGACTAGCCACAGTCCTGCCGCTGTCCGACGACGAGATTCACAAACAAGTTGCTTCGAAGCCCGAGTTGTCTCAGCAATACGAGACCGCCAGCCCTGAGGAGCGTAAACTGTGGTCATCGCCATTTTTCCTGAACGCCTTCCTTAACAGTGGCTTGAGAGGCGATAACAAAAGTTCGTCCTTTTCCAGTTTTTTTGCAACCGTTCCGATCTCTGCGCAGGAACTTAACACGTTAGGGAAGGCGGCATTCGAGCTCTACAAGAAGCATAGTAGCCGCACGTTCCCGGTAACGGACCTTGAACGACAAATCTCTCCGGAGCTAAGTGTTCGTCTTCAAGAGGCGGGGGTTCTTAAGCTCGCGGGTGAGAGTGCCTATTTCACGCATCATCTTGCACATGATTATCTGGCTGCAACGTTTCTGAGAACAGCACCGAACAAATGGAATCAATCCAACTTTGATGTAATCAGCTTTTATGGCAGTTCATTCGATTCACTTGCGATGATGCTGGAGCAGATTGAAGGTCCGGAAGTCGCCGAACGACTGGTGCGAGCACTCTTCGACTGGAACCCGTACGCCGCAGGCTACTGCCTTGCTGAGGAGAACCGGGAAGGAATTCTAGGTCCTGAGATATTGGTAGTGGTATTTGCGATGATGGCAGAGCGTAAATTCGACCTAATAGATGCCACAGCACGCAGATCCGCGGACGCGTTACGACTCTCCTCGGAAAATATTGCGAAGCGCTTCATGAATGCAGCATCGCTGGCGGATCTTTTCCGCGAGGTACGTTCTGTCGATTCGGCCCAAGAATGGTTCTTGGAGTGGAAATCTGTGTTTACGATTGGTCCCACGGGGAAAATTGAGAATTCAAGGGTTCGTCTACTAACGTCTCCGGATTCTGTATTAGGCTGGACTATGTCCAACGTACTCAAGCGCGTCCATGTTACTGCGTCACAGATTCAGCTAGTAGGAAAGCTGACCGGCCACCAAACCCCTGTAGTTCGTTGGAGGGCAGTCCACGTGCTTGGAGCGTTTCCTTCATCGTTGAACCTTCGAATACTCGTGAAAGTACTGGAAAGGGATAAGCATACGTGGGTGCGATTTGGTGCCGTTCGGTCATTAGTTGAGATGGCTGCGTTGGGACCTTCTGCCTTGAGGAAACGAGTGTTTCGCCTGATGAGCTCGCGTTTAGGAGTGATCGCGGCAGATGAGCGAAGCAGAAAAGAATTGGAATCAGTGTTACTCATTTCAAAGATTAAGCGTCGGGATGAGTGGGTCGGCTATGTGTCATTGATTCTTCGGGAGTTGTACGAGGATGACTCCGAACCCGGAGCAAGGGAACGCTTTGAGCGAATCGTTCGAAAATTCAACGAAACCTATGCCTGAAGAAATCTTGCAGACTCTCGGCACGCTCTCGCCTTATGCATGGCGGGTGAGAGAAAATTCCGTTGTTATAGGCAAAACCCGTGTTGGGTGTGCAGTGTTGTCACAAGGTGGAAAGATCTTTACGGGCTGCAATGTTGAGCATCATTTTCGTTGTCACGATGTACATGCGGAGATAAACGCACTTACGACAATGGTTGCGGAGGGCGAAAGAATCGCCAACACGTTGTTGATAGTTGCCGAACGCAATAGATTCACACCTTGTGGAGGGTGCATGGATTGGATAATGGAGTTCGGCGGAAACGATGTGATAGTGGCTTTTCAAAATGCTCCCGGTGGAGAATTCCATGTTCATACGGCTAAAGAACTGATGCCTTATTATCCAGAATAGCAATAAGCGAACGTCAGACCGTCATTCCAAGTCCCTTATGAGACGGTCGGCGAAAATCACTGGAGGCCGGCGCGGCTTGGTAATCGTGAGATAGAAACAAGATCTGATCACCTCCCGTAGTGAGCCATGACACATGTTCAGACATCTGAATTTCGAGGTCGAAATCGTTCGACACGTGGAGGGGGCCAAGTTCCGATGGCCCGAGCCGGGCGAGGCGACTCACGATAGTGGTCTCGGATGTAACCGGATGTACGCTGAGCTCCGGCGGCTTCCCTGGACTGAGGCAAAGAGGGTGTTCTCGCTGGAGGGAGAGCTAGTAGGCAGAATCCAGAGTTCTGAAGACAGCGAGGCGGAATACGAAGTCGTTGAGGAAGAACTTTCCGAAGGCGAAGCCGATTTGCTTGGGCGACCTGGGAGTCGCGTCAACAGTCGTAAGTCTATCAGCAGCCCGGTGTATACCGTTCGCCAGTTGCGATCTGCCTCTGGCGCAGTTTCAGGATTCGTGATTATGTGTGTTTCGCAACTCGTTCAGACGAATTTCAAGCTCGGCGGCGTAAACTTCGGCACGTTCGTGAGTCCTGGCGTTCTGAATGGCCACAGCGGCGGGGACAGCAAGTGACTTAGCTAGGCGAAGGTGCTCAACGGTGAAAACATTGGGCGCGTTTGATCCTAGAGACAGGATGCCGAGCACACGACCTGCCGCCAGTAAGGGCACTCCTAGCCAGGATTGAATTTGGTCAAATGGAGGAGCGCTACACCATCCAGTTTCCCTGCTCACGGCTGATAGATGGACGGGCCTCTTGTCGAAAAGGACCGTCTGGAGAAATACGTTTTCCGATGCGCTCAACGTTAAGCCGATCCGCTTTGGGATGATGTGAGGAGCTTCGCGGGCGACCATTAGCTCGAATCCGTCTTCCACGAATAAGACGGTCGCCCTGTCGAATGGAACTAGTTCGGAAATGCACTTCAAAAGTGTATCGAGTACTGCATCCATGGCCAGATTCTGGCTGAGAGCGAGGGTGGATTTGCGAAGGGCTTCGGCCTCAGCTCTCGCAGCCTCGACTGTGTCAAGTTGTTCTACAATTTTCATCTCGGCTTGTTTGCGGGACGTAATGTCCTGTGCTGTTCCGACGAGCCAGCGAATTTCGCCATCTTCGGCAACCGGAACACCTTTCGCCCAAGCCCAGCGAACTTCACCGTCGGCCCGAACGAAACGGAACTCCTCATCAAATGTGCCGGAACTTGCAAGATCTCGAATTCTGGAAAGGATGCGAATCCGATCCTCGGGGTGGATTAGTTCCTGATATGCGGAAGGACTATCCCGAAGGCTCTCGACGTTGCGTCCTGTGAGCGCGGTGTAGGCGGAATTAACGTAAGTGAGCTCCTGCGTACGCGCATCCATTCTCCAGAAGACTTCTAAGATGTTGTTAGCCATCTGTTGAAAGCGTTCTTCACTCTGTCGAAGAGACAATTCCGCGCGCGTGCGTTCCGTTACATCGCAGAGGATGAAGATATGCCGCCCAGGTAGATAATTCGCGGCGGCAGTAAAGTCCACAAAAACAGTAGTTCGATCGCCTGCCATAAGTTCTGCCCGACCGCGTTGACTCTTGCTTTGAAGGAAAGCGCTCCACTTCTGGTTGAATGCCGCACAGTCGCTGAAGAAGGCGCAAATGTTCTTGCCAATTAGTTCACTTTGCGGGATTCGTAGGATGGAAGCTGCTGCAGGATTCCCATCCATACAGTTGGCTTCGTTGTCCAGGATGAGAATTCCGTCGAGCACATTTTGAAAAATCGATGAGAATTCACAATGTGTATCCCGAAAGGCTTGGTCTGTACTGCGGTATTCTCTGCGGATATGCCAGAAAGAATACGCTGCAAGAGACACGGCAAAGCCTAGAGCTGAGAGAAGAATAGGCATTAGAGCTACAGTGAAGCGTGTTAAGTAAGCGTTGACTCCGAGGGATACAAGGAGGAGAGAGAGCGCTGCAATGAGCGTTGGGAGAGAGCTGACGCGAAGCAGCAATGGTAACCGGCTTTGCCATGTAGGGGGTGGGTGATACCAGATGCGAAGACTACTCATTTTTAGTTTCGCTTCGTCGAAGGATCAAGTTAGTGAAGTCCTTCTATTCGAATCTTAAGCCTTCGGGCGAGGGCCGAAGCCTCATACCTGAAGGTGTCCTGGATTGGAGACAAGCTCAGGCTCTGTCACCGTAGCTGACGGTATTTTTGCTGCGGATTGAACAGTTTCTCAAAATCAAAAAGATAGGCGACCGGTTTGTTGAGGCCGCGCGCCATTCTTTCAAGCTTTGGGAAGGAAGGGGAGTTTCGACCTCGCTCGATTAGGCTCAGAAAGTCAACTGACATACCCAGGATTTCAGCAAAGTCTTCTTGGCTCTTGCGCATCTCGCCGCGAATTTGCCGAATGCGTTGCCCGAATTGCTTTCTGAGTGACTTCAATTCTTACGTTGCACCGCGAAAAAGTCTGGCGTAATCTCATTACGACCACCACCGAATGGGATTACGGGTGGCCCGAGGCGAGGAATTCGTACGCATGGGTGTGTTTGATTTCAAGGGCTACCGTGAGGAAACTCTACGCTCGTCCCACTCGAAGACGAATAACTCTGATACCGGCACTCCGAGTTGGTTTGAAAACACTTCGAGGTTTTCAAATGACGGCGCGTTGATGCCGCGCTCGATAAGGCTGAGAAAATCGACAGAAATGCCAAGAAGCTCGGCGAATTGTTCTTGGCTCATGCTTCGGGAGGACCGAATTCCTCTTAGACGCTGGCCAAAGTTTTCGCGCAAACTCGGCAATTAGATTCTCCGGATTGCTGCCGAGTGTTGCTCAGTGGTCTTGTCAAGACCACCGAATGAGATTACGGGTTGTTTGGATTGGGCCTTAAGAGTTTTTGCGACGAGACTTGCGGAAGGATTGGCAAGCCTGGGGAATTTGTGGGCACACTCGCTTCAGCGCGACTTCGACATCTCGTTATGCCTCAGACCGATGGGTTGAGACAGACGATAGATCCTTCGGCACAGGTTTCCGATAGTTCAGATGAGGTTTTGGTCGCGCGCATTAAGACGGGTGACCGAGAAGCGCTATCTCTGTTGTTTCGACGTTACGCGTTGTTAGTTCGCAATGTCGGTCGCAGGATTCTCAGGCATAGCTGCGAGGCCGATGATCTCGTTCAAGACGTATTTCTGTATGTCCATCGCAAGAATGGGCTGTTTGACGCATCGAGAGGGTCTGCGCGCTCCTGGATTTTTCAGATCGCTTATACACAGGCTTTCCTGCGTCGGCGCAAGCTGAAGGGGTATGGTTTCTATTCGTCCGGTGTTGCGGACAGTTCGCATGAAACCCAGCCCGGAATGAATTCTGGGGCAGACTATGATCAGACCGTCGAGGGGCTCTTCGGGAGAAATGGGTGGCAGAGGATCCTGAAATCGCTGACTGAAGAGCAGCGGGAGACCTTGAGTTTACATTTCTTTGAGGGGTATACGTTCGCAGAAATCGCGGAGAAACTTGGCCAGTCCTACGCAAACATCAGAAATCATCACTATCGAGGTCTTGAAAAGCTCCGCAGGCACCTGGCCGAAGACGAATTGAACAGGCGATAGTTCGTGTGTTATGAGTGAAGATCTCGCACCAAGTCGAGGCATTTGACCGATGGCTTCGCATGAGGAATTCCGGGAACTTTGCGCCGCTGCGATCGCTGGCGAACTTACGGCCGACGAACAATCGAGCTTGGACGCCCACTTAGCTATCTGCCCCGAGTGTCGCCGCGCAATGAGCGAATACGAAATTGCGGCTGTAAAAGGGGTGGCGGCGCTGGCTAACCACCAGGAACCGAAAGACGACGAAGCGGCGGATCATCCCTGGTCCGTGGACAAAGCGGAAGAATCATTTTTCAGGCGTTTGGACAAGGAGCAGAGATCGAATACTGCCGGAAACGATTCCCCCGACAAGGTGCCGGCGGGAAAGCGCTTCGCCTACCGACCCTCTCAGATTCGGTGGCGAGAAATCTGGATGCCATTCGCCGCCGCCATCCTTTTGGCACTGGCTCTAGGCGTCACTGCATACAGGACAGGTGTAAAGCGCGGAACTGATGTCGGGCGAACGGTCGGACAGCCGACCAAAGAATCCGAAAGCTCGCTCGAAGCACAAGTCAACGATGCCGACTATGACCGGGCGCAATTCGTGGCCAGGCTTACCGAGAACGCCAAGGTCATTGACGACTTGAAGCGCCGACTGTCAGAACAAATCAAGATCGTCAATGGTTTGAAATCCTCGCAACCTGCTTCGACACACCCTTCGGAAGACAACCAACAAGCCTCGCAACGTGCAAACGCCGGACCTGTGATGCGAGACGAACAGTTTTCGGCCGCGCAAGCAAAGCTGGCCGAGCTCCAAAAGACAGTTCAAGAGGCAACGGCGCAACGTGACGAAAATGCAAGCCAAGCCGCAACACTAGAAGCGAAGGTCAACGAGCTAACGCAACTTGTGAGGGCACGCCAGCAGGAACTCGATCAGAAGGAAGGCGAGGTTGCAAAGGGTCAAGAATTGCTGGAGCACGATCGCGACATTCGGGAGCTAATGGGTGCCCGCGAGCTCTACATGGCCGACGTTCACGACGTATCCGGAAAAGGAACGGACAAAACGTACGGGCGGGTTTTCTATACCAAAGGAAAGTCGCTGATTTTCTATGCGTTCGATCTGGATGCGCAACCTGGTATTCAAAACGCGAAGTCGTTCCAAGCCTGGGGCCGAAAAGGACCGGACAAGGATCAAGCACGCAGTCTGGGAATCTTCTACGAAGACAACGTGAGCAAGAAGCGTTGGGTCCTTAAGGCCGATGATCCAAAGACGTTGGCAGACATTGACGCAGTGTTCGTGACTGTGGAACCGCACGGGGGCAGCCAGCACCCGAGCGGCAAGCAATTGTTGTTCGCCTACTTACGGATAAGTCCAAACCATCCTTGAGATCGTCATAGATTGCTGACGATGAGTGTCCTGAATTCAGGACGCAGATCGATTGAGACAAAAACGAATGCGATTCGCATAGACCTTGGTAGTGAGGAGAAATCCTTCACTTCCTGGAGGATCCTTTGCGACTACGCAGCATTTTCTTTGGTTCACTTCTATTTTTGTCGCTCGTTCATTACTGCGCCGCGCAGTCACCCACCGGAACGATCAGCGGGATTGTTACTGACCCGACGGGATCCACGATTGCGGGCGCTGAAGTGGTCGTTGTGAACGATGCGACGCGTGTGCAGTTCTCTGGAAAGACAAACGTGGAAGGAATTTACGTGATTGCTAATCTTCCACCTGGCAACTACCGGGTGCAGGTAGCAAAAGTCGGTTTCAAGACGATTATTAAGCCAGATATCGTTCTGAACGTGCAGGACGCGCTCGCGATCAATTTCGCGCTTCCGTTGGGCGCGATGTCTGAAATCGTTACGATTCAAGGAGGCACACCCCTCGTCAATACCGAATCGGCAGCGGTCAGTACCGTGGTAGACCGCCAATTTGTGGAAAACATACCTCTGAACGGACGTAGCTTCCAGTCACTCATCCAGTTGTCGCCCGGTGTAGTTCTGACCAAGACAGACAGTACAAATTCAGGACAATTCAGCGTAAATGGTCAACGAGCGGATGCCAATTACTTTACCGTGGACGGCGTGAGCGCGAATATAGGCGTCGGTGGCGGCACACAAATTGGACAGAGTGAAGCATTGCCGGGCTTCAGCGTTGCAGGAGGAACCAATAACCTCGTCTCTGTAGATGCGATGCAAGAATTCCGTATTCAGACTTCCACCTATGCCCCGGAGTTCGGGCGATCACCCGGTGCCCAGGTACAAATAGCGACGCGTTCGGGGACTAATCAGTTTCATGGAACAGTGTTCGATTACTTGAGGAATGACGCATTGGACGCTAACAACTGGTTTAATGGATTCACCAACATCCCTCCTCTGCCTAAGGCCAAGGATCGCCAAAACGACTTCGGGGGCGTGTTCGGAGGGCCTGTCAGGAAGGATCGCACGTTTTTCTTTATTTCCTACGAAGGTTTGCGGTTACAGCAACCTCTTACCGCCACCACTCAGGTACCATCGCTTGTCGCTCGGCAGAACGCAGTGCCGCAGATGCAGCCATTTCTGAATTCCTATCCGCTCCCGAATGGACCCGACGGAACTAATGGCTTTGCGCAGTTTTCCGCCAGCTTCTCGAACCCATCAACACTGAACGCCACCAGCGTTCGCATCGACGAATCCATCACGAGCAAAATAATAGTATTTGCAAGATACAATTACGCTCCGTCTGACACAGTGCAGCGAGGTGGCAGCTTCGGCAGCGCCAGCTTGAACACATTGGGTGTAACCGACCTTAAAACACAGACCCTGACGCTCGGAGCATCTTGGTTAATAAGCTCAAGAACTAGCAACGATCTTCGGTTCAACTGGAGTGCCAATAAGGTCGATAACTTTAACATGGCCGATAGTTTTGGCGGGGCGGTTCGGCTAACGGACGCGCTCGCATTTCCTTCTTTCACATCGTTTGCCAAAGGAGCATTTACGATGCTCCTCATCGGGGGAATAGGTACGACAGCTCAACTTGGAAACAATGCGTCGACAGACCAGCGGCAACTCAATATCGTAGACAACCTCTCAGTAGTCGTGGGATCTCACCAACTCAAACTTGGCTTCGACTACCGCCGGCTGTATCCCATTTACGAACCGCTGGACTACAACCAGTTAGCGATCTTTAATGGCGCTGCAGGTGCCGGCACCGGAAAGCTATTCAGTGGGATCATTTTAGGCTTTGCTGGTGCTCATTATCCCATTTTCAACAACTATTCTACATATGCGCAGGACACGTGGAAGGCCACGCGCAACCTGACGCTCACTTATGGCTTGCGTTGGGACGTGAACCCAGCTCCCTACGACAGAAATGGCAAGCAGTTTACCGTTACAGGGCTAAATAACCCCGCATCGTTGGCGCTAGCGCCGCAGGGTCAAGAGTTATGGAAAACGACTTACGGCGACGTGGCGCCCCGTTTCGGTATGGCCTACCAATTAGTGCAGCGAAGCGGTTTGGCGACTGTTTTGCGAGGAGGTATCGGTGCATTCTACGATCTGGGCTATGGCCTGGCCGCCGAAGCACTGGGCAACTCGTGGCCGTTCACGGCCACGAAGGCTTTGGCCAACGGTACCGCCTTTCCGCTGGATGCTTCTTCTGCGGCCCCACCTCCAATCAACACTGTGCCCAGCCCCGGAGCCCCTGCGACCAACTTTTTTGTCGCGGTTCCTAATCTGCGCTTGCCCCGCACGTATGAATGGAATGTTGCCGTAGAGCAGTCTGTCGGCGCAGAACAAAGCGTGACTGTGTCATATGTTGGCGCTCTCGGCCGGGACCTTCTGCGACAAGACATCCTGTCTCACCCGAACCCGAACTTCGGGAATGTCTTCGTGACAAGAAACACAGCAAGTTCCAATTACGAGGCGATGCAGATCGAGTACCGTCGGCGCCTCTCGCACCGGGTTCAAGCGCTTGCCTCGTACACTTGGTCTCATTCGCTCGACGATGCATCCAACGATGCATCTAGGGACGTACCCGCTGGAGAAATCAATCTCGACCAAGAACGAGGTCCCTCAGACTTCGACATTCGTCACTCTTTCAGTGGGGCCCTTACCTTTGATCTGCCTGCACCCGCTATACGACCAATTGCAAAGTTGATCCTGCGCGATTGGTCGCTAGATGGCATCTATCGCGCACGTTCGGCTTCGCCAGTAAACGTTATTACGGGCACGGATGTATTCGGTCTCGGGACTATAACCGCTAACTCACGGCCGGACAGAGTCCCGGGAGTACCTCTATACATCTTTAGCTCAGCGTTCCCCGGCGGAAAGGAATTCAATCCCGCGGCATTCTCGAATATTGCCGCCGGTGCAGGACGCCAAGGTACGTTGGGTCGGAATGCCCTTCGCGGGTTTCCTCTTTCTCAACTCGACTTCACCGTACGGCGAAAGGTCAACCTCACAGAACGACTCAGCCTTCAGTTTAGAGCCGAATTTTTCAACCTACTCAATCAGCCGAACTTCGGAGATCCCGTAAACAACCTCAGCAGCAGCTTGTTTGGCCACTCGACGCAGATGCTGGCTTCTAGCCTCGGTACGGGTGGAATCAACGGCGGCTTCAGTCCCTTGTATCAAGTGGGTGGTCCACGGTCCATTCAACTTGCACTGAAATTGGAATTCTAGACATCTCGATGCCCAATTCGTGCTTGCCAATAATTTTATTTATCAGGAGTGCGTTCTGAATGCGTACCTGTCCCGTATGGTTCTCTATTGCTCTGACGATGTGTTCGGTCGCCGGCCTGTCGCTGGTCGCAAGATCATACGGGCGTGGTTGGAACACACGACAAGGGTCCGATGGCATGATGACGCGAGCGGAAGGTTCGCGCATAGTCGTGGCGCCTCCTGTTAGCGTGAGCCAAGCGAACTTGTCGAGGCCCCATTGGGAAGTACAGATCGCCGTGGATCCTACCAACACCAAACGGCTTGTGGCTTGTTCGATTATGGGATCGGAGGACATAAATGCACCAACTACTTATCTTAGTCCGCGCCCGATGAACATCGTCGCCTACAGTTCGGTGGACGGTGGAGAAACCTGGCGAACAAGCTACGAACTCGATAAGAGTGCATTTAACATCGATCCTACTTGCGCCTTCGGTCCTGACGGGACCGTGTATCTCATGTCGTTTGGTGGCGATGTGTACGGCGGAATTTCATGGGGCCGACAAGAATCCAAATCCAGGGGATCCGCCAAGGAATACATGCGGCCACCCAAGCGATGGGACCGGATGCTTATGTACCGGTCGTCGGATGGAGCGAAGTCTTGGAGTGAGGTCGGAGAGGCGGACGTTTCAGACCGGCCATACGTCACTGTCGATAATACAACTGGGAAGTACCGCGGGCGTGTATATGTGAATGGCACTGCCAGTACGAGTGTTGGCATCGGAGTAGCTAACACTGACGGTGAGAGAATCCAGGGTCTTTCTATACTTCGTTCGTCGGATCAAGGTCGAACATACGAATCCACGAAGCTAGCAGTTGAGGGATCCCGATATGTGCCAGCCAGCGGCAACGGTATTGTGATGTCGGACGGTACGTTCGCGACGATTTTCGCCGAGGCGGACGATCGAGCGGGGTCCGAGCACAAACTGCACCCCACATCTCCAAACGCAAAACTTAAGTTTGTCTCATCAGAAAACGGCGGGGAAACGTTTGCCGCCGCAGTTATAGGCGACTTGTATATCCGTTTAAACGGCACCCTAATTGGAATGCCGTCTCTGGCAGTTGACCGGACCCCAGGCCTCTTTCACGACCAACTGTATGCCGCATGGGTTGATGCCGGTTCAGGCCGAGGAGAAGTTCGCTTTGCTCGATCAACTGACAAGGGAAAGACGTGGCTGCCCTCGTTAGTTATTAGTGACAACTGGGCCCGCGATCCAATCGGCGAGGCACCAGATGCTTTCTTGCCTACGCTGGCTGTCAACCGCTATGGTGTTCTTGGCGTAATGTGGTACGACCGCCGGGATCATCCCGACAACCTGGGTTACGACATCCGCTTTAGTGCTTCGCTAGACGGTGGCGAATCGTTTTTGCCAAGTGTTTTAGTTTCTACCGGTGGAGGTTCGGCGTCTCAGATGAAGGAAGCACTACTAGAAGGGCCATTCCTCTCCTCGGTGAGCGCAGGCGGTCGAGTGCATGCTGGTTTTAACTGGAGTTACTTTGACAGTGGTGGCGATACTGCGGGTCTCGCCTGTGATGCGGATGGAGTGTTTCATCCTCTGTGGATTGACCGACGTTCAGGCCTGCAGCAGGTATCGACGACTCGGATTACCGTGAAGGGTACTGGAATACGAAATGGGAATCTCGGACTTGAGTCTTTGCGGGACCTCTCGGCCAAGGTTGAGGTTCATTACAGCCTAGCCCATCTGGACGTCGAGACGAACGTAATCAGAGTAGGCGCGGCAATCTATAACCGATCCAGTGAGCCGATTTCAGGACCGTTTACTTTGCGCATGCTTGGATTAACCTCGAACAGTGGTTTAGTCGAAGCTCAAAATAGTGATAACGGTGTTAATACGAGTGGAGCAGTATGGGAATTTCACGCCACGTCCGATGGATTGCTCCTGCCTGGAACACTTACCGCGCCCCGTCAACTGAGATTCAAGTTGGGTCGTGCACCTTTCGGACCCGCGCCTTTAAGACTGAGTTCTGGCCGCGACGTACTTCAGATAGATGCGAAAATACTAGGAAAGTAGTGAAGAGATAACTCGGAATAATGAGCCACTTACAAAACGCATACGCTGACATTAATATAATTTCAAATCGGAATTTCTGCCTGCAGTGTGGCCACCGAAGCGTCCCTGTGGGGAACGCTCCGGCAGCTGTTAGGTTCTAGCGATTCAGACGCTTTAATACTGGTTGAATTACTCTTCCCAGTCTTCGTACGCCGGAGATGGGTCCAGACCTCCGTCGCCGCCAACAACCATCTTGGCGCTCTGAACGGCATTGATTGCACACATCAACTCCTCTATTTCGGGCTTTTCGTATTTCATTGTTCTACGTCCTTTCTTCGATTTCTGAGCTATCAGCTAGCTAACTGAATTCGGTTATTGGAGGATCGACATTTTCGCTCGTCTCAAACAGGAACTCGTGCGGAATTAACAGAATCCGCCAGTTAAGTCGTGCCCCCAAATTGGATTTTCTCCTGCCCTTTCATGACCAACCGCGTTCGCATCCGATTGCGCCAATTGTGCATTTCATTAGGCTCAGTTCCCCCAACCTGTATCGTTTATCGTTTCTCGTAACTCTGAGGCAGAGCTATCCAACTGGTTAAGCACGATCCGATAGTTTGATGGAGTGTCCGAATGGCTCGGACACTCCATGCTACTGGGTTGCTTACTCTTCCCAGTCTTGATACGCGGCGGATGGGTCGAGACCACCCTCGCCGTCAATCTGCGTTTTATGGCTCTGGACGGCATCGATGGCACGACTCAATTCCACTACTTCTGGTTTTTCGTATTTCATTGGTCAACATCCTTTCTTTAGATTTGTAATACATCAGCTAGCTAACTGAATGTTGTGTCGAGGGTTGCTCGGAATATCTGTGTGAGAAAAGGAGGGGCCTGATTGTTCCATGTGCTTCAAGAGTCCTTTCGTCGCGAGGTGACGAAGCCAGAAACTCAAGAATCAGCGTACGTTTCAAGCTTTCCACGCAAAGTTCCTTTTGGCTGCGAGCTCTTTGCAAAGCATGCGAAAGTAAATCTGCGTCGACGACTCCCATGAGGTCACTGATAAAGCAGTCTCCAAGTTCAGCAGAGCTAGGCCATTCTTGTGAAATATCGATTTCGGGCTCCTTGGCAATGCTCGCCTTTCGCTTTCGATTCAGGATTTCATCAGGGACGATCCCCGCGAGTGCGCGCTTCATAAGAAATCGGCGCTTTCCCACGCCGACCATCTGTTCCCGCGGAATAGCGCATGCGAATTCCAGCAGGTCGCGGTCTAAATAGGGATACCGTATTTCGCGAAGCATCTCCGGCCAAATGCTGCGGTAAGCCAAGAATCGTCGTGCGTGATTCAACAATTGCATCTGGTTCTGAAAACTCGGCAACGCACCGAACAGCTTCAGCCTAGACGGATACCACAAGAGGGCAGCCGCATTGCTTTTCACAAAGCCCGGCCGGAACCAGGGGGGTGGGCATAACACTTTGGGCGCCCAAGGGTTGGTTAGGGACTGGCCGTAAAAACCTCGCAGCACTTCCAAGAGCAGGACTAACCGGTGTTTGCCAATTTTTCGGCCCCACGCACCTGCTTGTCGAGCGAACTTACGGAGTTGTGCCCTCGATATAAGATCTTGAAGTTCGGGCATTGGCGTTGGTACATAACCGCCTGTCGAGTCCTCTCCACCCAATCCTGAGAGTGTGACTCGATAGCCCTTCAGCTTCATATATCGTGCATAGGGCTCGAAAACCTCGGGCCATGAATTCTGATTTGGATTCGGAGTTGCCGCCAAACTAGTGCTTTCGAATGCAGTGAAAAAAGGCTTTCTTGAATCCACTTCTTTATTGCCCAGTTGTCTTTTCGCACCGAGGTCAATATGGAAGCCGGTACGGCCCCGTTTTTCTTCCACCTTGTTAACGTAGACACGCTCGTCCAGTCCCGGGTCGTCGTCGTCGTAAAAGGAAACGGTATCTACATTCGTTTCGGCTTCACCACGGGCGATAACGGTATCGGCCATGCAAACGATGGAAACCGAGTCCATGCCGCCACTGAGTTCAGCAAGCATCGGCCTGTCGGAGCGGAGCCTGCGACGAACAGCAGTAGCGAACACTGTCCGGAAATGCTCTTCGTATTCGGCATTGTGGGTGTAACGAATTCTCTTATTAGGGTCAAAATCCCAGTATTTGGCGATCTCTCGTTTTCGAGGGCTGATCAACACGGTTGAAGACGGTGATACTGCATAGACGCCGACGTAGGGTGTTATGTGTGGAGCTGTCAGATGGGCGAAATACCCGGCAATATATTCTTCACAAATTTCGAAGCTTGTAGAGGCAAGAAGCACCAGCGGATCGAGAATCGTGCACCAGGTAACTTGGTGGCTGTTGAATGAATAATAGAGATGACGTGTGCCGATCGGATCCGTCGCCATAATCAACGTGCGAGGGATCGGATTCCAAATCGAGAGGGCCCAATCTCCAATTATCTTGGCAAAGCAATTCGCGCCCCATCTTTCGTAAGCGGCCGAAACAATCTCGACATCAGAGCAACTAGTACTCGATGCGTCGCGCAATTCCGATATAAGGTCTGTCCGATTATCCAAGCGTCCGTCCCACGTGATAATCGCGCCGGAAGCGGAGATATTCGGCTGCGTTTCACGAAGCGACTCTTTCGTGGTAAAGAAGGCGCGATACAAAATACTTACATCGCTGTTGCAGTACATCTGATTGCTATCCGGACCGTATGGAGTTAGAAGTGCGCTTACTTTTGCGAGATGGTCAACGCCAAGGGGCTGGCCGTCGAAACTCCAGTTGCCATATTGGACGCTCATTCTTTGCCCTCCTCGGCACCACTCGATGTCAACTGCGCCACCCATGTGCGGAAGCCTGCGTTAATCTCTGCTTCTCTCCTGTATCGAAAGTCACAACTCCCAACCTGAGGAGATTCCTGAGCCAATTTTCGATATGAATTGCGCGGATCAGAGGAAGCCAGCAGAGTTCCTCGCCACGCCGCGCATTCTGCAACGCGTTAAGGAAGTGCTTAGAGTCCACAATCGCGAGGGAACTGCTGATCATCTGCTGAGTCATCTGGAGCAAATTGGCCCAATCCGCCGATAGGCCTACTAGTGGCGCGCGGGAAGCGGAGGACTTTCTTTTCCTGTTCAGGATCTCGAGCGGAACGCTAGCGGCGAGGGCACGGCGCATGAGTGAACGGCGTTGAGTTGGCCGGACTGACTGTTCGCGTGGAATGGCATACATGAATTCCAAGAGAGTGCGGTCTAGATAGGGATAGCTTTTTTCATAAATACAGTCGCCAGCCAAAAGCTTGGTACCTAACTGCCTTCGCAGCCCGTTTAACGTACTTAAATTGTCCTGAAAACTTGCCAGAGGACCGAACAGGTTTACTCGATGCGGATACCCAGTCAGCGCCGCCCAATGACGGCTGACGAAACTTGACTTCAGCCATGGGGCGGGCCGCATGTGCTTGGGGACACCAACGAGAGCAGGAGGACAAAATCCCAGCGCGCCTTCAAGAACTAGATGAAACCAAGGCTTCCTTCTTTGCAACGCCCACGCTTTCAACTGGTGAGCGAGCATTCCGAACCGCGCAGTCATTAGCAAGTCTTGAAGCTCTGGCGTTGGTATTGGCACTCCGCCCATAACCTCATCGCCGCCGATGCCGGAGAGCACAATACGATTTCCTTGTGATTCGAGACACATTCGTACTTGCTCAAATGCGCGGCCATTTCGGATGTTTGTGGGCGCAAGACAATAAGGCAACTGGCACGAGCCAACAAACGTCTTCTCCGAATCTTGCGAACTGATGTCTATGTGCCAGCCGATCCGGCCTCGCTTTTCTTCCACTTTGGTGAAATAGGGAACTTCGTTCCAGTTTGGCTCAGAGTTGTCATAATAGGAGATCGTATCCAAACGCGGGGTTTCGGCCTCGCCGCGGGCAATCACGGTATCTGCCATGCAGACTATCGAGGCGGAATCTCTGCCACCGCTGAGTTCGGCAAGAACAGGAGTATCAGAACGGAGTCTCCGTTGGACGGCGCTGGCGAACACGGCGCGGAAATGCTCTTCGTAATCGGCATCTGTGCGATAGCTGATGCGATTCCCGGGATCGAAATCCCAGTACTGTTTAACAGTATGCTTGCCGTATTTTAAGGACACGCAAGATGACGGTGGGACAGCATGGATTCCCAGGTAGGGAGTGAGATTGGTAGCCGGATACGCAGAGAGCCAGCCAGCGATGTACTCCTCGCAAATGTCGAAGGCTTTATCAGCAAACAGTACCAGTGGATCGAGGATGCTGCACCAGGTGACTTGGTTGTTGTCGAATGAATAGTAGAGAAGACGTGGACCGATGGGATCTTTGGCGAGAATCAGTGTGCGTTCGATAGGGTTCCAGATGGACAGTGCCCAATCTCCGATCAATTTGGCAAAGCAACCCTGGCCCCACTTTTCATACGCAGCAGAAACAATGTCAACATCTGTGAAATTGAACGCCAGTGAGACACGGAGCTCGCTGATTAGCTCGGCGCGATTGTCCAAGCGACCGTCCCACGTGATGACAGTGCCGGAATTGGAAATGTAAGGTTGTGTTTCGCGACGGGACTCTTTAGTCGTGTGAAAGGCGTGATAGAGAATGTTTACGCCGTCTTTCGAAAACGAACTGTTGCCATCAGGTCCGTAGCGGGCCAGTGTCGCGGCTACTTTCCTGATGTAATGCTGAGGAAGCGGCTCGCCTTCGAAATGCCATCTTCCGAACTGAACACCCATAACTCGCCCCATTCCTCACGCTTGGATTAAATTCTTAGCACCGATCGAGTACAGCGAAGACTTCCGAGACATATGGCTTGTCATTTACTACGCGTCCGTCAACTTCAACCCATGCGTGCGACTTGAACGGAATGTGCTGCGTCCCGATCACCATTTGTGCCGGAACGCCGAATCGTTTAAGAAGACATGTCAAGGCTGCCG
>Ga0210408_10002058_pt1 | contig 20104 bp, 19 predicted proteins | sample IncBWH4MmetaG_FD_155471 | JGI IMG/M metagenome (GOLD analysis project Ga0210408, IMG submission 155471) | Forest soil microbial communities from Barre Woods Harvard Forest LTER site, Petersham, Massachusetts, United States - Inc-BW-H-4-M | ecosystem: Environmental > Terrestrial > Soil >...
AAGGACTCGAACCTTCACGGCTGTGAGGCCACTGGCACCTGAAGCCAGCGCGTCTACCAATTCCGCCACCTGGGCCCGGGCGGGTTAGTATTGATCGGTCGCGCGCTTGTCAAATAGGCGCAAGGTCGTCGTATTAGGGAAATAGGCTATACAGCGCCAACACGATCGCGTATCGCGAATCCCGGCGAATACGGCGCTATCTATCGCATCGACCAGCAGGAATTGACCTTATGGCATCGAATCTGGACACCCTGGTTACGGTTTTCGGAGGCTCGGGCTTTCTGGGGCGAAACGTCGTCCGCGCGCTCGCCAAGCGCGATTATCGTATCCGGGTCGCGGTGCGGCGGCCGGAACTGGCCGGATATCTGCAGCCGGCCGGCAAGGTCGGCCAGATCCACAGCGTTCAGGCCAATCTGCGCTATCCGGCCTCCGTCGAGGCCGCGATGCGCGATAGCCATATCGCCGTCAACCTCGTCGGCATTCTGACCGAAAGCGGCGCACAGACCTTCGACGCGGTGCAGGGCAAGGGTGCTGAAACGGTAGCGAGGGCGGCCAGTGGTGCCGGTGCGCGCATGGTGCACGTCTCGGCGATCGGCGCCGACGAAAACTCCGAGTCACGCTACGCCCGCGCCAAAGCGGCAGGCGAGAAGGCGGTGCTGTCGGCGTTGCCGTCGGCCACGATCCTGCGGCCGTCCATCCTGTTCGGCCCAGAGGATCAATTCACCAATCGTTTCGCGGCGCTCGCAAGGCTGTCGCCGATGCTGCCGCTGATCGGCGGCGGCGAGACCAAGCTACAGCCGGCCTATGTCGGCGATGTCGCGACCGCGGTCGCCGACGCCGTCGACGGCAAGACCAAAGCCGGCGCTACTTACGAGCTCGGCGGACCGGAAGTGCTGAGCATGCGCGAGATCATGAAGATCATTCTCGACATCACCGATCGCAAACGGATGCTGGTGTCGCTGCCGTTTGGTCTTGCGAAATTGCAGGCGATGTTCCTGCAGTTCGCGCCCGGCCCGCTCAAGCTAACGCCGGACCAGGTGGCGCTATTGCGATCGGACAATGTGGTGTCGGACACGGCGAAAGCAGCAGGGCTCACCTTCGAGGGGCTCGGCATTTCGCCGGATTCGATTGAAGCGATCGCGCCGCAATATTTGTGGCGTTTCCGCCCCGCCGGGCAATTTCAGCGCAAGAACGCCTGAACCTACTTCCCCATCGCCAGCGCGATCAGGCCGAGCGTGCCGACGATCACGCGCCACCAGGCGAACACCGCAAAACCGTGGCGCGTGACGTAGCTTAGGAACGTCTTCACCACGACGATCGCGACGACGAACGACACCACGAATCCGATGGCGATGATACCTATGTGATCGAAGCTCATGTCGGCGCGGTTCTTAAAGGATTCGTAGACGAACGCGCCGACCATGGTCGGGATCGCGAGGAAGAACGAGAACTCCGCCGCGGCGTGCTTGTCGGCGCCGAACAGCATCGCAGCGACGATACTGGCGCCGGAGCGCGACACGCCGGGTATCATCGCCAGGCACTGCGCGAAGCCGATCGAGAGATACATCGGCAGCGGAAATGTCGTGGCATCGTGCTCATGCGGCTTGAGATCGAGTTGATCGACCCACAGGAGGATCGCGCCGCCGACGATCAGCGAGAAACATATTACCCACGGATTGAACAGATAGGCCTTGATATAGCTGCCGGCAGCGGCGCCGATCACCGCCGCCGGCAAAAACGCCACCAGCAGACCGATGACGAATCGCCTGTCCTCGGCATTCCTGAACATGCCGAGCGCTACGCGCCATAATTTGGCGAAATAAATGACGACAATCGCGAGGATCGCGCCGAGCTGAATCAGAATCGAAAAACTGTTCCAGAAGCTGCCCTCGCCGAGACTGAAGAAGCGCTGCGCCAGCAACAAATGGCCGGTGGAGGAAACGGGCAAGAACTCGGTGACGCCTTCGACGATGCCAAGAATCACCGCCCGCACTGCATCTGACATCATGACCAGGTCCGTTGTTTGGATTGATTTCGACGGGAAAAAGCCGGGTTCTTCTCGCTTATTCGCTCCGTGGCCGCAATCGCAAAATGCAAAGACACGGTCTTGCCTCGCGCGTCCGCTTAGGTAGTTTGGCGCCCCATTAACGCCGCTTTTCGATCTGAATTCCTGATCGCATTCGCCACCTCTATTGGAGGGACCGCAAATCGGTGGCACCGGCGGTTGAACGTTTTGTTAAGCGCTGCGACATATCCAAGGGCCGCATGTTCACGCTGTTTCATCACCCGTTCTGCCCGCATTCGCGCTTCGTCCGTCTGGTGCTGGGCGAATACGGTATCGAGCTGCGGCTGGTGGAAGAGCGCGCCTGGGAACGGCGCGAAGCGTTTCTTGCGCTCAATCCCGCAGGCACCACGCCGGTATTGATCGACGAGGGCCGGCCTGCGATTCCCGGCGCCGGCATCATCGCCGAATATCTCGACGAGACCCTTGGCGCCGAGATGGGCGAACGCAGGCTGCTGCCGACCACGATCGGCGAGCGCATCGAAGTGCGCCGCCTGATGGCTTGGTTCAACGAGAAATTCTTCGAGGAAGCCACCAATCCGCTGGTCACCGAGCGCATCTACAAGCGCTTCATGAGCGAGAATCACGGCGGCGGCGCGCCGGCGACGGATGTGATACGCGCGGCAAAGACAAATGTGCGCTATCATCTGGCCTATATCGGCTGGCTGGCACGGACGCGGAATTTTCTGGCCGGCGAACGCCTGACCTATGCGGACCTCGCCGCCGCGGCGCATCTTTCGGCGATCGACTATCTGGGCGACGTGCCATGGATCGAGGACGACGCAGCAAAGGCGTGGTACGCGCGGGTGAAATCCCGCCCGTCGTTCCGTCCGCTGCTGAGCGAGTGGCTGGCGGGGGTGCCGGCGTCGCGCACCTACGTGGACCTCGACTTCTGAACCAAGCCGCGAAACTCTCGCCTGCCGATCTCAAGAATGGGCTCGCCAGCGAGGCCCGCGCGCTCGGTTTCGACTGCATCGGCGTGAGCGAGCCGGATGCGACCAAGGAAGCAGCAAAACGTTTCCGTGAATTCCTCGAGGCCGGCGCACATGGCGACATGGATTGGCTCGCGGCCCACCCTGAACGCCGCGCCGATCCGCGCGTGCTTTGGTCCGCCGTGCGCTCGGTGATCATGCTGGGCGTCAATTACGGGCCCGACGAAAATCCGCTTTCGATCCTGGAGCAACGCACCCGCGGCGCGATCTCGGTCTATGCGCAAGGCGACGACTATCACGACCTGATCAAGAAGCGGCTTAAGGCGTTGGCGCGGTGGCTGGTCGCGGCCTCGCCCTGCGAGGTCAAGGTGTTCGTCGATACCGCGGCCGTAATGGAAAAGCCGTTGGCGCAGGCTTCCGGACTGGGCTGGCAGGGTAAGCACACCAACCTCCTCTCGCGCGAATTCGGCTCCTGGCTGTTTCTGGGCGCGATCTTCACCACGCTCGATCTGCCGCGCGACAACGCCGAAATCGATCATTGCGGCTCGTGCCGGGCCTGCCTCGACATCTGCCCGACGGCGGCGTTTCCAGCTCCCTACAAGCTCGATGCGCGGCGCTGCATCTCCTATCTGACGATCGAGAGCAAGGGCGCAATCCCGCACGAATTCCGCAAAGCGATCGGCAACCGCATCTATGGCTGCGACGATTGCCTCGCGGTTTGCCCTTGGAACAAGTTCGCGCAAACGGGGCGCGAGACCAAACTCGCCGCGCGCGAGGACTTGCGCGCGCCATCGCTTGCTGATCTCGCGCGGCTTGACGATGCAGCGTTTCGCGCGCGATTTACAAAATCACCGGTCAAGCGCATCGGCCGCGATCGTTTTGTCCGCAATGTGCTGATCGCGATCGGCAACTCCGGCGACGCGGCGCTGGCCGAAGAGGCCATGCGGCTGCTGGACGACGAAAGTCCGCTGGTCCGGGGTGCCGCCGCGTGGGCGCTCTCGCAATTGTTGGAGCGGGGGGAATTCTCCGCGCTCGCGGCAAAGGCCGTCAGGGCGGAGCGCGACGAAACCGTGCGCGCGGAATGGCTCCTCGCGGGGTGAAAGCGGGTTGAGCACAGCGAAACCCATCACCACCGTTGATGCCTCATGATGGGTTTCGCGGTGCTCAACCCATCCTACCGCTCCGCTTTCGCGGACGATGACAGACGGAATGAAATCCTTCATGGTCGCGCGCCATGACAAATCAGCCTTTCTTCACCAAAGATCAGGACGCCTTCATTCCCACTTCCGTCGCCAACGGCCCGTGGGATGCGAAATCGCTGCACGGCTGGCGTTCATCATAGAGCAACGCCATGGCGGCGACGATTTCGTGCCGGCGCGGCTCACGGTCGACATGTTCCGCCTGCCGGGATTTGCGCCGATCGAGGTCACGACCCGGCTCATCCGCGAAGGCCTGCGCATCAAGGTGGTCGAAGCCGATTTCCTGAGCGGCGGCGTCGCCATGGCGCGGGCGTCCTGCCAATTGCTGCGCAAGACCGAGAACCCGCAAGGCAATGGATGGTCGCCGCCGAACTGGGACGCGCCGGCGCCGGCAAGCATTGACGCGCCGACCGATCCAAGGCTTGGCATGCACGGCAAATGGACGACACGACCGATCATCGGCAACATGGGCTCGCTCGGTCCGCGGCGGCTGTGGATGAGCGAAGTGCGCGACCTCGTGGAAGACGTACCGCTGACGCCGTTCGTCCGCGTCGCGCTGGCCGCGGATTTTGCCAGCCCCTTCGCCAATGCCGGCGATCAAGGGCTCGGCTTTATCAACAGCGACGTCACGCTCTATCTGCACCGCTTGCCGGTCACGCAATGGGTCGGGTTCGAGGTGGCGAACCATCACGCCACCTCCGGCGTCGCGATCGGCGAATGCTGGCTCTATGACGAGCAAGGCGCGATCGGGACCTCGACGGTCGCGGCACTGGCGCAACGCAAGCCGATGCCGAAATTGTAACTGGGAATTTGTTCGTCATCCGGGGCGACGCGCGAGTGTCGAACCCGGAATCTAGCGCCATAACCTCTGGATTCTGGGTTCGCGCTCCGCGCGCCCGGGAATGACAGTTAGACCAGATGCCGCTGCATCTCCGGCCGCTCTTTCAATGCCGCACCCTGTCTGGCGGCGATCTTGGCGATGCGCTCCGGTGCGAAATTCATATCGACGAAGCTAGGGGCGGTGTTGGCGACCTCGTGGTATTCGCCGATCTTGCCGTCGCGGAATTTCATGATGGCGACGCCCTCGAACATGGCGCGTGCGCCTTTGGCTTCGGGGAGTTCCGAGCGATAGCTGAACGTGTAGCGCGCGTAGAGCGTCTCGCCGTCGCTCACAGGCGCATGCATGTCCCAGCGGAAATCGCTCGCCGTGCGGTAGAACCAGTCGTCGATCATCTCGGCGATCTTGGCGCGGCCTTCGAACGCGCCGTAAAACACATCGTGATAGACGCCGTCTTCGGTGAACAGATCGGCAAAAGCGTTGCCGTTACGTCGTTCGACTGCATCGCAAAACGTCTTGAGCGTGGCCGGGATGTTCATGGCGTCTCTCCCTGTTTCATTCTTGGCCCATCCTTCGAGGCTCGCCGAAGACGGCTCGCGCCTCGAAGGGCGACGGCGCGCTCAGATCTCCGCGACCGCGGCGATGATACGCGCGATGTCCTGCGGCCGCGACAGCCGATGATCGCCGTCCTGGATCACGGTCAGCACCACGTCGTCGGCCGGCAGCCGGTGCGCCAGCGCGAATGCGTGCTTCCAGGGCACATCCGGATCCTGCGCGCCTTGCAGGATGCGCACGGGGCATCCGACATCGATCGAGCTGCCAAGCAAGAGATGATTGCGGCCCTCCTCGATCAGCGTGCGTGTGATCGGATAGGGAGTGCCGTCGCCATATTGCGACGGCCTGAGCCAAACGCCCTTGGCTTCGATTTCCGCGCGGACCTCGGGCGAAAAGCCCTTCCACATCAGCTCTTCGGTAAAATCCGGGGCCGGCGCGATCAGCACCAGCCCGGCCAGCGAGGCATTGCCGTCGGTATGTTTTGCGATCTCGCGGGCCAATAGCAGCGCCATCCAGCCGCCCATCGACGAGCCGATCACGACCTGCGGTCCGCGGCAAAATTGCCGGAATATTGCGACGCTTTCTTCCAGCCAGCGTCCGATGGTGCCGTCGACAAAACTGCCGCCGGATTCGCCATGACCGGAATAGTCGAAACGGACGCAGGCGCGACCACGTTCGGCAGCCCAAGCGTCGAGCGCGAGCGCCTTGGTTCCCGCCATGTCGGATTTGAAGCCGCCAAGCCAGAACAGGCCGGGCGCTCGGCCGGTCCGGGCGCGCACTGCGATGGCGCGGCTGGCGTTACAATCGCCGACCTCGATGAAAGCGGGCGGCTCGCCTGGATTTGCTTGCAAATTCGTCATGGAACGTTTGCTCGGGTTTGTTGTTGGAGCGGGCGCGCCATCCGTCAATGCACGCCAATAACGACCTAAGGCATTCCATGCGCTTGCGGAACGGGAGATTGGTGGCTATGTCGCCTGCGTGACCAGAATGCCTCGCATTTGAGGAGTTTTGGGGCGCGTATTCCGAAAAGGTGGACTTCCGGTTTTGCGATCAGAATACGCGCGAACTTTGAGAGGGAGCATTTTCTACGGCAAAGCTGCACTACTTTGCCGGAAAATGCTCCTGAGATGCGTGAGTTTGCTTGCCCGTTGAGGCTTCTTCCTTCAAACTATCGCCTTCGTTCACAACTTTGGAGAACTACCCATTCGCCGTCCCAACAGAGCCCCGCCCGCTGCCACCAAAGACGGGCCGCGCACCAATGATGACATCCGCAACGCGCAGATCCAGCTAATCGATCAGAATGGTACGAACCACGGCACCGTCGAAACCGTGGTCGCGATCAAGATGGCCCTCGAAGCGGGCATGGATCTTGTCGAGATTTCGCCGAACACCAATCCTCCCGTCTGCAAGATCATGGACTACGGGAAGTTCAAATATTCGGCGCAGAAGAAAGCCGCGGAAGCCCGCAAGAAACAGAAGGTGGTCGAGATCAAGGAGATCAAGCTGCGGCCGATGATCGATGATCACGACTATGACGTGAAGATGCGCGCGATGCAGCGCTTCTTCGAGGAGGGCGACAAGGTGAAGGTCACCTTGCGCTACCGCGGCCGCGAAATGGCGCACCAGGAAATCGGCACCAAGCTCTTGGACAAGGTCAAGAGCGACGTCGCCGAGATCGCCAAGGTCGAGCAGGACGCAAGGTTCGAGGGCCGCCAGGTGGTGATGGTGCTCGCACCGCGCTGATTCGCGCCCGTCGCCCCCGCGAAAGCGGGGGCCCACAGGCCGCGGCCTCACGGTTGAAGCGATCGGGCAGACGGCTTTTGTAAGCAATCAACGCTGGTGGGGCCTCGGCTTCAAGGCTGGGACGATAACCGCTTGAGCAATCAGCCCCGTGCCGCTTGCCAGATGCCGCTGCACCGGTCGCCGGAAATGATTCCGCTCCAGCGTCCAGCCCCCGAGCTACCGACGAGCCGGCCGCTTCCGTTGGCTACCGATAGGCCGACGGAGATCCTGACGGACACGGCGCCGCTCCGGCTGACACCACCCCTGACCTTGCCTCCTCCAGCGGAAAAAACGCGAGTTCCGGACACGGCAAAGGGTGCGCTGTTGGTAGGGCTGCAATTACCCCTCAGGGTGGTGAAAACCACATTCCAGGTGCCGTCATAGGCGCCCGGCCTTCGCGCGGCGTCCGCGGCTCTGGGCACGGCCGCCGCAGCAATGACGGTTGCGGCCAATATCCAGCGCAACGCGCGCCGGCGGGGGAAAGCGGCAATCGATCGGTGGGAAACGGTCATTTTCTTCCCTGTTTGGATTGGTGGTTTCATGGCATCAGGTAGTTCGTGAGGGCCTCCCGTTCCACGGTTCATCGTTGCCAATTCGCTTCCGCTCTGCCATAAGCCCACCCTTCATCGCCCGGCTGATCAAGGGCTGCCGTGTCGATGTCTGTGCGGGTGTCTTCGTTTTGGAGGAAACCTGAGCACTTTCAACGCTCTAACGAGCATTTTAGCCGCGAAGGCGCCGCTTTGGGCGCGTTTTTCTTGCGGCCATAGGAGAGCCAAATGCCCAAGCTGAAGACCAAGTCAGGCGCCAAAAAGCGCTTCAAGGTGACCGCCACCGGCAAAGTGATGCACGCCCAGCGCGGCAAGCGCCACGGCATGATCAAGCGGACGAAGAAGCAGATCAGGCAGCTCCGCGGCACCCGCGTGCTGTTCAAGACCGACGGCGACAACGTCAAGAAGTACTTCTTGCCGAACGCCTGAGCGCGCCCGCTTTACGTCCAAGCCGAGCCGCGTTCGCGCGGTGACCTGTCACCTCTCTTCAAGGATATACGTCATGTCTCGCGTCAAACGCGGTGTGACCTCTCACGCCAAGCACAAGAAAGTCTACAAGGCCGCCAAGGGATTTTACGGCCGCCGCAAGAACACCATCCGCGCCGCCAAGGCCGCGGTCGAGAAGGCCGGGCAATACGCCTTCCGCGATCGCAAGCGCAAGAAGCGCACTTTTCGCGCGCTCTGGATCCAGCGCATCAATGCCGCGGTGCGCCCGTTCGGCATGACCTACAGCGTCTTTATCAACGGCCTTTCGAAATCGGGCATCACGGTTGACCGCAAGGTGCTGTCGGATCTCGCCATCACCGAGCCGGCGGCGTTCCAGGCGATCGCGGAGAAGGCCAAAGCGGCGCTGGCGGCGTAACTGCGCGCTCGCGCAGCGTCCTGCAACCCCGGTGTCATGCCCCGCTTTAAGCGGGGCATCCAGTAACCACCGATCCTACTTTTTGACGCCCGGCGGTTACTGGATCATCCGCTTTCGCGGATGATGACGGCCTTATGCTGGATCGCCAGCACGCTCCCAACAGGTGCCGTCGCCATGTCCGACCTCGTAACGCTCGAATCCGAGATCCTAAGTCAGATCGCTGCCGCCGGCGACGAAACAGCCCTCGAGGCCGTGCGCGTCGCGGCGCTTGGCAAGAAGGGCTCGATTTCGGCACTGCTCTCGACGCTTGGCAAGATGTCGCCGGACGAGCGCAAGACGCAAGGTGCGGCCATCAATCTTGCCAAGGACAAGGTGACCGAGGCGCTCGCCAGCCGCCGCGACGTCCTGAAATCAGCCGCGCTCGACGCGCGGCTCGCGTCGGAGACCATCGACGTCACGCTGCCGCTACGCGAAACGCCGGCTGAAGCGGGCCGGATTCATCCGCTCAGCCAGGTGCTGGACGAACTGACGGCGATCTTCGCCGACATGGGATTTGCGATCGCCGAAGGTCCCGACATCGAGACCGACGACTACAATTTTACAAAGCTGAATTTCCCGGAAGGCCATCCGGCGCGGGAAATGCACGACACCTTCTTCTTCCAGCCGAAGCAGGACCCCGGGTCGGCGCCCGGGGCAGACGGCTCGCGGATGCTGTTGCGCACGCATACGTCACCGGTGCAGGTGCGCACCATGTTGAGCCAGAAGCCGCCGATCCGCGTGGTCTGCCCGGGCCGCACCTACCGGATCGATTCGGATGCGACACATACGCCGCAGTTTCACCAGGTCGAAGGCCTCGTGATCGACAAGGGCTCGCATCTCGGCCACCTCAAATGGATCCTGCACGAGTTCTGCAAGGCGTTCTTCGAGGTCGATCACATCAACATGCGGTTCCGGCCGTCGTTCTTCCCGTTCACCGAGCCATCGCTTGAGGTCGACATCCAGTGCGCCCGCGACAAGGGCGAAATCCGCTTCGGCGAGGGCGAAGACTGGCTGGAGATTCTGGGCTGCGGCATGGTGCATCCGAATGTGCTGCGCGCCTGCGGCATCGATCCCGACGTCTATCAGGGTTTTGCCTGGGGCATGGGCATCGACCGTATCGCGATGCTGAAATACGGCATGTCGGACTTGCGGCAACTATTCGAGAGCGACGTGCGCTGGCTCGATCACTACGGCTTCAAGCCGCTCGATGTCCCGACGCTTGCGGGAGGGCTGAGCTCGTGAGCGCTGTCCCCGAAAAATATCAGGGCTTGCGTTCGTTCGCGTTCGGCGACGGCCCGGAACTGGCCGACCAGTTGCTCGATCTCGTGGTGAAGGGCATCAAGACCGCGACCTGCTCGACCGGGGACGAACCGAACACCTCGACGCCGGGCGAACGCTGGATCGTGCTCGACGGCCGCGGTGAACCGCGCTGCGTGATCGAGTCCACCGAGGTGAGCTATCGCCGCTACAACGAAGTGGACGCGGCCTTTGCCTATGAAGAGGGCGAAGGCGACCGCAGCCTCACTCATTGGCGTGCGGCGCATCGCAACTATTTTGGACGGCAAGGCAAGTTCAGCGAAGACATGATGCTGATGTGCGAGCGTTTTCGTCTGGTCGATATTCTCGCCGACCGCAAGGTGGCATCATGAAATTCACGCTCTCCTGGTTGAAGGAACATCTCGACACCGACGAGCCGGTCGAAAAGCTCGCCGACAAGCTCACCATGATCGGGCTCGAGGTCGAGAACATCGAGGACAAGGCGAAGGCGCTCGCGCCGTTCACTATTGCGCGCGTAATTTCCGCCGAGCAGCATCCCAATGCAGATCGGCTTCGGGTGTGCATGGTCGATCCCGGCAATGGTGCCGCACCCGTGCAAGTGGTCTGCGGCGCGCCGAACGCGCGGGCCGGCCTCGTCAGCGTGTTCTCTCCCCCCGGCACCTTCATTCCCGGCAAGAACATCACGCTCGGCGTCGGCACTATCAGAGGCGTCGAAAGCCGCGGCATGCTCTGCTCGGCGGCGGAATTGCAAATCTCCGACGATCACGACGGCATTATGGAGCTGCCACCCGATGCGCCTGTTGGCGCCGGTTACGCCGAGTGGGCCGGGCTCGGCGATCCCTTGTTCGAAATCAATTTGACGCCGAACCGGCAGGACTGCGCCGGCGTGCACGGCATCGCGCGCGATCTCTCGGCGGCCGATATGGGCAAGTTCAGGGATCCCGGCATCAAGCCGGTCAAGGGTGAATTCCCCTGCCCCGTCAACGTGACGATCGAGGATGCCACGCTGTGTCCCGGCTTCGCACTACGGCTGGTGCGCGGCGTGAAAAACGGGCCATCTCCAAAGTGGTTGCAACGGCGCCTGACCTCGATCGGCTTGCGGCCGATCAATGCGCTGGTCGATATCACCAACTTCATGACCTACGACCGCGCCCGCCCGCTGCATGTGTTCGACGCCAAGAAGGTGACGGGCAATCTCACCGTGCGCCGCGCCCGCAACGGCGAGTCGCTGCTTGCGCTCGACGGCCGCACCTACGCGCTCGATGCCGGCATGTGCGTGATTGCGGACGAACACGGCGTCGAATCGCTCGCCGGCATCATGGGCGGCGAAGCCTCCGGCTGCGACGAGAACACCACCGACGTTCTGATCGAATCGGCGCTGTGGAACGAGATCAACATTGCGCAAACCGGCCGCAAGCTCGGCATCAATTCCGACGCGCGTTACCGTTTCGAGCGCGGCGTCGATCCCGCCTTCATGGTGCCGGGGCTAGAGCTCGCGACACGCCTGGTGATGGAAGTCTGCGGCGGCGCGCCGTCGGAGAACGTCGTCGCCGGCAAGACCTTCGGTGACGACCGCGTGATCGAATTCCCGCTGAGCGAGGTCAAGCGGCTCGCCGGCATCGACGTGCCGATGGTGGAGATGCGGCGCATCCTCAACCATCTCGGTTTCATGATGGCCGGCAGCGGTCCAGTGGTGAAGGTCGCGATCCCCTCCTGGCGTATCGACGTGCAGGGCAAGGCCGATATCGTCGAGGAGATCGTGCGCGTTGTCGGCGTCGACAAGGTGCCGATGACGCCGTTCGGCCGCGGCGAGGAGCCGCGCAAGCCGGTCTTGACCCCAATTCAACTGCGCACCCGCCGCGCCAAGCGCGCGCTCGCCGCGCGCGGCATGGTCGAAGCGGTGACCTGGTCGTTCATCTCAAAACAAGCGGCCGAATTGTTCGGCGGCGGTCAGGCAGAACTCGCGCTCGCCAATCCGATCGCAGCCGATCTCTCCGACATGCGGCCGAGCCTGTTGCCGGGCCTCGTCGCTGCCGTGCAGGCCAATAACGATCGCGGCTTTCCCGATGCGGCGCTGTTCGAGGTCGGCCAGATCTTCAAGGGCGACAGGCCCGAGGATCAACTGACCGCGGCATCGGCCGTGCGTCATGGCTATGCCTCGTCGCAAGGTCTCGGACGGCACTGGTCCGGCTCGAAGACGGCGGACGCGCTCGACGCCAAGGCCGACGCGCTTGCCGTGCTGGCCGCCGCCGGCGCGCCGATGCAGGCGTTGCAGATCGTGCCCGGCGGGGCGAGCTGGCTGCATCCAGGACGCTCCGGCACCATCCAGATCGGCCCGCAAAATGTGCTGGGATATTTCGGTGAATTGCATCCGCGCACGCTGGAGGCATTGCGCGCCGACGGCCCCCTGATGGCGTTTGAGGTGATCCTCGAACGTATCCCGGCGGCCAAGCAAAAGCCGACCCGCGCCAAGCCCGTGCTGGACTTGTCCCCGTTGCAGCCGGTGTCACGCGATTTCGCCTTCATCGTCGACCGCAATGTCAGGGCGGGCGACATCGTCCGCGCCGCGCAGGGCGTCGACAAGAAGCTGATCACCGACGTCACCGTGTTCGACGTCTATGAGGGCAAGGGCATCGATGACGGCAAGAAGTCGATCGCCATTGCGGTGACGATGCAGCCGCGCGAAAAGACCATGACCGATCAGGAGATCGACGCGGTCGGCGCCAGGATCGTCGCCGAGGTAACCAAGAAGACCGGCGGAACGCTGCGCGGATGAACCTTGCCGGCCTGATCCCGCCGGACGTCAGCACCGCCGCCGCGATCGCCATCTGCGCGATCGCGTTCGTGTCAGGAACCGCGCGCGGCTTTTCCGGATTCGGCTCGGCGCTGATCTTCATGCCGCTCGCGAGCAGCATGGCGGCGCCGCGCCTTGTCGCGGCACTGCTATTGATCATCGATTTTGTCGCCGCGGCGCCGCTGATCCCCAACGCTTGGGCGCATGCCGATCGCAGGGCCACTGCCGTCATGGTGTTCGGCGCGCTGATCGGCGTTCCCGTCGGGACCTATTTCCTGAGTCGGCTCGATCCCGTGACAACGCGCTGGATCATTTCCGCCTTCGTGTTCGCGCTGTTGATGCTGCTGTTGTCGGGCTGGCGCTATCGCGGCAAGGACCATGCCGCGCTTTCGGTCGGCATCGGCGGCTTGTCGGGCTTCTGCAGCGGGCTCGCGCAGACCGGCGGCCCGCCGATCGTCGGCTATTGGCTTGGCCGGCCGATCGCCTCCGTGATCGCGCGCGCCAACATCCTCTTGTTCTTTGGCGCCTCGGACTTCTTTTCCGCCGTGAGCTACGCCGCAACTGGCCTGATCACCGCGGATTCGATCAAGTTCGCGCTCATGGTCGGGCCAGTCTATGGCGTCGGCGTCTGGTTCGGCGCGTCGCTGTTCGGCAAAGCCAGCGAACACGTCTTCCGAGCGATTTGCTACGTCCTGATCGCGGCTGCGGTCATCATTGGCCTTCCGGCGCTCGACGGCGTGCTGCGCTAGAGCATGATCCGGAAAAGTGGGCACCGGTTTTCCGAAAAGATCATGCTCAAACAAGAAGATAGAGCGGGATGACGATTCGAAGAGAAGTCATCCCGCTCTATCGGTTTGCGCTCGACGCGTTCACCGGCGACGCCGCGGCGCCCGTGCCGGCGCTTCGATCGGCTCGCTCTCTTTCAGAGCCCCGATCCTCCGCAGCGCGGCCTCCGCCGCGCGCTCTCCGCTCTCCCAGGCGCCGTCGACCGTTCCCCACAGCGTTTCATGGGTGGCTTCGCCGGCAAGGAAGAGCGAGCCGCCGAGCGGCTCGGTCAAAATCTTTCGCGACGGCTGGCCGCCCGGTGAGGCCACCGACATCGCGCCGAGCACGTAAGGCTGTGCGTTCCACCGGGTCACGATCGATCTCGTGACTCCGGCGGCAGCATCGCTGCCAAATAATTTGGTGAGCCATTCGGTTGCGAAGGCGACCATCGCCTTCTCGCCCTGGCCGGAGAGATCGCCGCCGAACGAGCCCGCGACATCGATCGAACACACCGAAGACCCGCCGATATTGGCGTACAACAGTGCCGTCCGCGTCGAGTTGCTTTGTTCGATGACGACGTCATCGCGCGACAGGCCGAGCGGATTGCGCGGCATTTCGAGCGCGATGTGATCGTAGCTGCCGAGGGAGAGTTTTGCCGCTGCATCGAGCGTGCGCTTGGGAATATCGGGCGTGAATTTGATATTGCCCGCGGTCAGCACGTTGCTCGACACCGTGACGATGACGGCCCGCGCGGCGATCTTGCCGGCCGGTGTTTCCACCGCGACGTCGCGGCCCCAGGAAATGCGGTTCGCGGGGCTCGACAGCGAAATCGGCACCTGCTCGCCGAGCTTCGCAATCAGCGCCCCCAGGCCTTGCCGGCAGGCGAATACAGAACTGCGATCCTGCGCGCGGACCTTGTCGACGACGGAAATATCCTTCAGGTCCTTGCCCGCGAAACTGGCGCCGAGCGCGAATTCGATGGTGCCCGCCCAATCGCCGAGGTCCTTCGGTAGAGCGGCGGTACAGGACCCGTCGAGCCTGCGCGAGGCGTCGTCGAAAGCACGGTTGGTACGGACCAAAGTCGCAAGGAAATCCTCGGTTTCGCCTGGCCGCGCGTAGCGGCGGCCGATGCGGATTTTCTGACCCGACGGCGCGGTCGCAATCTCAAGTCCGGCGGCCCGCGCCAGCTTGAACATCGGGTTGCTGTCGGGATTGTGCATCCAGCGTGCACCGCGATCGAAGGGCACCTGGAAGGTCGAGACGTCGGTGAGGCAGCGCCCGCCGACCTGGCCGGACGCCTCCACCACGATCACCTTGCGGTTTGCAGCCAGGATGCGCCGCGCTGCAGCGATGCCGGCGGCGCCGGCACCGATCACGACAATGTCGGCCTCGCGCGGCAAGGGCGCCCCGAAGGCTCGCGCGCCGACCATCGGCGTTGCCGCAAATGCCGCGGAGGCCGAAAGAAAGCCGCGGCGCGTCATTGTCATGTCATGGTTTCCGGGGCCTTGAAAAGAGTAGAACAGCTAGCGAACTTTGCCAGGACCGGCAACACTGATGGTGAATCAATCATGATTGATCAACGCCTTGCATGAACCAAATTGCAACGGCTTTCGGCCATGATAAGGAGAGGGAAAAAGCGGCCGGAAAAGGCCGCTTGGGGGGAACTGCATCATGGGCATCATGCTCGACACGATCGGCAAGCTGATTGCCGGCTACCTTCAGAAGGAGGTACCGGGCTATGAGCCGTTCACGCCGAGCGATCCGGAGCATCTGCGCGGGGTGATCGAACCCGGCGACGTGCTCCTGGTCGAAGGCAACAACCGGATTTCCGGCATCATCAAATATCTCACGCAGTCGACCTGGTCGCATGCCGCGCTCTATGTCGGACCGGTCGGCGGCGCCCAGGAAGCTGACGGCGAACCGCATGTCCTGATCGAAGCCTATGTCGGCGAAGGCGTGGTTTCGGCGCCGCTGTCGAAATACTTCCCCTATCACACAAGGCTGTGCCGGCCGGTCGGCCTGTCCTACGAAGACCGCACCACGGTGTGCCGTTACGCCATCAACCGGATCGGCTTCGGCTACGATACCAAGAACATCCTCGACCTGATGCGCTTTTTGATCCCGCTGCCGATCCCGCAGCGCTGGCGGCGGCGGATGATCGCGTTCGGCTCCGGCGATCCCACCAAGATCATCTGTTCGGCGCTGATCGCGCAGGCCTTCGACGCCGTGCGCTATCCGATCCTGCCGAAGATCACCCGCGCCGGCTCCCGGCAGGCGCGCAAAGAAATCCTGCATATCCGCGATTCGTCGCTGTACATGCCGCGCGACTTCGATATTTCGCCCTATTTCGAAGTCGTCAAACCCACCATCGTGCGCGGCTTCGACTACACCGCCTTGCACTGGGCCGACAAGCAGAAGCCGCTCCAGGAGGTAGCGGGCGAATTCGGTGTGTTTCCAGAAACGCACCACGCGCCGCCGCTTGTTCCTGAAGAGATTGACGAAGAAGCGCCGGTTTCGGTTGCAGAAATAACTGCGTCTGACGTGACGGCCGTGGTCGAGCGCGTCACCGTGGCGGAACACTATATGGTCGTCGAATTTGTAGAAGCGTGCCTGCCGGTGCGCCGCTCCAAGCCGCGCGTGGTGGCCTAGAAGACCAATCCGCCTCTCCCGTACCGGCCATCTTCAGTTCGGCCGTGCACTGCCTTCATACATGAAGGTCATCGGCCTGGGCCCGGGTATATAGCCGGTCTCGATCTTGTCCAAACGGAAGCCCGCGCCTTCGATCATCGATTGGATCGGGCGGTTGAGGTGACAGCCGCCGCTGATGCGCCGCCAGGCCGGCGTCAGCCGATCCTGCCACCAACGCACGCCCTTGTCCGGCGCGAGGCCATGCTCGACGAACAACAATTTGCCGCCCGGCCGCAGCACGCGACGCATCTCTGCGAGAGCGGTCGAGGCCTGCGGGATCGAGCACAAGGTCCAGGTCGTGACGACAGTATCGACACAATGGGCGTCGAGCGGAATGGCCTCGGCGGAAGCCTCGAGGAAGCTGACCGGCATGTTGCGCGGAACGCCTTGGGCCATGCTCACAAGCCGCGGTGCCGGTTCGAGCGCGAGAACCTCGCGCACCGGCGGGCGATAAAACGGCAGGTTCATTCCCGAGCCGACGCCGATCTCGAGCACCCTGCCCTCCGCCGCGCCAATCACGCGCTCGCGAAACGGCACGAGCTGTTTGTTGCGCATCGCAAAATTGCAAAGCCTCGGCAGGATGATGTCGTTGTAGAAGCCCATTCGATCGCTCCGCAATATCGTTCTGCCCGCAACGAGGGGGCGCGGAGATGTTGGCGATGGAATGGCAATGCTGGGCGGGGTTCGATGCGGTTCCTGCCATAGCTACCTGTCGGAGCGGCCGATCACATCCATCAGTTCCGCGATCTTTTCCCGCTGATCCGACTTGTTGCCGCTTGCGATCGCGTGCTCGACGCAATGCGCCACGTGATCGCGCAGCACTTCTTCCTCGACCCGGCGCAGCGCGGCGCGCACCGCCGCGATCTGCGTGACGATGTCGATGCAGTAACGATCTTCGTCGACCATCCTGGCGAGGCCGCGAACCTGGCCCTCGATCCGGCTCAGCCGTTTTTGACAGGAAGCCTTGATGTCTTTTCGCATGCCGCCTATATACCCCTACAGGGTATAGGTTTCAAGGCCGGATGGAGAAGATTGATGGGTACCGCCGAACACGCACCAGCCGCGGAAACCAAGACCCGCTGCGGCGATCACGCCGGTCATGGCCAACACCATCATCATGGTGACGTCAAAGAGGCCGTGCGCGATCCGGTGTGCGGCATGAGCGTCGATCCCGCGACCTCGAAACACCGCATCGACCACCAAGGCGAAACCTTTCATTTCTGCTCGGCGGGCTGCCGGACCAAATTCGCCGCCGATCCGGCAAAATATCTCGACAAGCATACATCTCAGGCCGGGGCGCCCCACGCCGACTTGCCGGCGGGCACGATCTACACCTGCCCGATGCACCCGCAAATTCGTCAAGTCGGCCCCGGAACCTGCCCGATCTGCGGCATGGCGCTGGAGCCCGAGGTTGCAAGCCTGGATACCGCGCCGAATCCCGAACTCGCCGACATGACGCGGCGCTTCTGGATCGGCCTGGTGCTGGCGGCGCCTGCTGTGGTGCTGGAGATGGGCGGCCACCTGGTCGGCGGCCACGGCCTGATCGACCAGACCCTGTCGAACTGGATTCAGCTGGTATTCGCAACGCCGGTCGTGCTGTGGGCGGGCTGGCCGTTCTTTGTGCGCGGCTGGCAATCGCTCGTCACGCGCAATCTCAACATGTTCACGCTAATCGCGATGGGCACCGGCGTGGCCTATGTTTACAGCCTCATCGGAACGGTGGCTCCGCAAATCTTTCCGGCAACTTTTCGCGGACATGGCGGCGCGGTTTCGGTTTACTTCGAGGCTGCCGCCGTCATCACCGTGCTCGTTTTGCTCGGCCAGGTGCTGGAATTACGCGCGCGCGAGGCAACGTCCGGCGCCATCAAGGCGCTGTTGCAGCTCGCGCCGAAAACCGCGCGCCGCATCGGTGAAGACGGCGCCGACCATGAGGTCGAGATCGATCAACTCAAGGTCGGCGACAAATTGCGGGTGCGGCCGGGCGACAAGGTGCCGGTCGACGGCGTCATTCTCGAGGGCCGCTCGGCGCTTGATGAGTCGCTGGTGACGGGCGAATCCATGCCGGTCACCAAGGAGGCCGGCGGCAAGGTGATCGCGGGCACGCTCAATCAATCCGGCAGTTTTGTGATGCACGCCGACAAGGTTGGCCGCGACACGCTGTTGTCGCAGATCGTGCAGATGGTCGCGGATGCGCAGCGCTCGCGCGCGCCGATCCAGCGGCTGGCCGATCAGGTCGCGGGCTGGTTCGTGCCGGCCGTGATCGTTGCCGCCATTATGGCGTTCAGTGCCTGGGCCTGGTTCGGACCGGAGCCGCGGCTGGCCTTCGGCATGGTCGCCGCCGTCAGCGTTCTGATCATCGCCTGCCCCTGCGCGCTCGGGCTGGCAACGCCGATGTCGATCATGGTCGGCGTCGGACGCGGCGCACAGGCCGGCGTGCTGATCAAGAATGCCGAAGCGCTCGAACGCATGGAAAAGATCGACACGCTGGTGGTCGACAAGACCGGCACGCTGACCGAAGGCAAGCCGAAGGTGGTTGCGATCGCTTCAGCGAACGGATTTCAGGATGACGAGATCCTGCGTCTTGCCGCCAGCGTCGAGCGCGCCAGCGAACATCCGCTGGCGGACGCGATCGTGCGAGCGGCGAAAGAGCGCAAGCTCGACCTGATCAATGCGGAGGAATTCGATTCGCCGACCGGCAAGGGCGTCACCGGCAAGGTCGACGGCAAATCCATCGCGCTCGGCAATTCGAAATTCCTCGCATCGATCGGCATCGAGACGCGAGCGATGGAAGCGCAGAGCGAGCATCTGCGGGGCAACGGCGCCACCGTCATCAACATCGCCATCGACGGGCGGCTTGCCGGGCTGTTTGCGATCGCCGACCCGGTGAAACCGTCGACGCCGGAGGCGCTGAAGGCACTCGCGGCCGACGGCATCAAGGTCATCATGCTGACCGGCGACAACCGGACGACGGCGACCGCGGTGGCGCGAAAACTCCGGATTTCGGATGTCGAGGCGGAAGTGCTCCCGGATCAGAAGAGCGCTGTCGTCAGTAAGCTGCAACAGTCAGGGCGTATTGTCGCGATGGCCGGCGACGGCGTCAACGACGCGCCGGCGCTGGCCTCCGCCGAAGTCGGTATCGCGATGGGAACCGGCACCGATGTCGCCATGGAGAGCGCCGGCATCACGCTGCTCAAGGGCGACCTCACCGGCATCGTTCGGGCGCGACGACTGTCCCAGGCGACCATGAGCAACATCCGCCAGAACCTGTTCTTCGCGTTCATCTATAACGCCGCCGGCATCCCGATTGCCGCTGGCGTCCTCTACCCCGCGTTCGGCATCCTGCTGTCGCCGATCATTGCGGCGGCGGCGATGGCGCTGTCGTCGGTCAGCGTGGTCGGCAACGCGCTGCGGCTGCGCGCAACGCGGCTCTAGTTACGCGGCCCTGGCCGCAGTCCCGCAGGGCAACCCGGCGCGAGCGAGCCCGCCATAGAGCGTCTCGCCCGGCATTTCCGAGCGCAGGATCGAGCGCACCGCGACCAACCGGTCGATGTCGATGCCGGTGGCAAATCCCTTGCTCTCGCAGAGAAACACCAGATCCTCGAATACGACGTTGCCGGTGGCGCCCGGCGCGAACGGGCAGCCGCCGAGACCGCCGAGCGAGCCGTCGAGCACGCGCGCGCCGGCATCCAGCGCCGCGGACGCGTTCGCAATCCCCATGCCCCTGGTGTCATGCAGATGCACGCAGACCGGCTTTGATCCGGC
>Ga0210408_10002059_pt1 | contig 20101 bp, 13 predicted proteins | sample IncBWH4MmetaG_FD_155471 | JGI IMG/M metagenome (GOLD analysis project Ga0210408, IMG submission 155471) | Forest soil microbial communities from Barre Woods Harvard Forest LTER site, Petersham, Massachusetts, United States - Inc-BW-H-4-M | ecosystem: Environmental > Terrestrial > Soil >...
ATCAGGGTTTCGGCTTGTCCTTTATCGCCGTGCTTTCGCAGGACGTGCCGAGCGTGCGCTTCTATCCCCAGTCCGCACAATCGCTCGAGGACATTTCCGCAGCACGTGCGGCCAGCGATGTCGCTGCGCTGATCGAGCAAAACAATCACGTCGAGCATCTGCTCACCTCCATCGGTTATTTCCTGTGGACCGACGGCAAGCTCGGCGCCTACGTGCGCTACGTCGCCGACGGCCAGCGCTTCGGCTTCCGCGATGAAAATGTGCTGGAAGCACTCGAGATTCCGCTCGGCGAAGACGTCTACGTCTGCCCCCAATGCGCCAAAGAAACCATCGTATCGGTAGAGGCACAGCAGGGCGAGACGGCAGACTCTGGCAACACGCACGGCGGGCCCGCCTCCCCTGTAGCGGCGCAGCATGCTGCGCCGCTACAACGGAGTTGCCCGAAGTGCGACGGGGAACTCACCGACGCAAACCTGCGCCGCGCCGAACGCGTCACCGTGCCTCGCATCGCCGGTACACGCCGCGTCCCCAACGGCCAGGAAGTTATCTCCATCGCCGGCGGCCTCGAGCTGAACACTCCGGTCTGGGCCAACGAGATGCACGAATATCCCTACCTGCAATGGCAGGCGGAAGTGCATCGCGCGAAACTGAAAGCGGCCTATCCGCACGCGGCTAACAAGATCGAAACGTCGCCGTCGCAAGGTTCTGAAGACGTCTACGCGCGTGTCTCGCGGCTCAGCGTCGAGCAAGGCCTGCCATCGATTCACCCCGGCGACGCACTGATGAACTTGATCACGTTCGATCGCACCTGGCTCCGCCCGTGGGCGTTCTACTCCGTCGAAGACGCGGAGGTCCGCGCCGAATTGCTCGCGTTGTTCCCCGAGGGCTGCTACATCGCGTTCGCGGGCGACGCCTACTGCGAATCGCGCAGCGAATCCATGGACGATCACTGGCGCGTGCTGCACGCCCTCCCCGGCGACGGCCAAAATCGTCCCAGCGTCGGCGATTCGCTGGTGCAAGTGCAGGAGCGCTACAACGTTCTTTCCAACATGCAAGCCGAGACCTATGAGTACGGCATTCCGCCAATCTACGCCGACCCGCAAGTGCTCGATTTCGATGCGCTCGCCAATCAGGTGGCCGAGCCGGCCGCGCATTTTCCCGCGCGCGCACGCCCGGGCCAGCCGCTTGCGGCAGGATTTTTCCAGCCAGCCGCCGCGCAAGTCCCTCCGGACATGCTTCGCCATCAGCAAGATTTGATCGGGCCCGTCGCGCAATTTCTGACCGGACTCTTTCCCGCCGTCTTCGGCGGCAACATGGAAGATGTAAAGACCGCATCCGGCTACGCGCTGGCCCGCGACCAGGCGCTCGGTCGCCTTGGTTTAGTGTGGCGGCGCATGAAGCAGTTTTACGCCGATGTGCTGCTGCTGTCGGTTGACGTCTTCCGCAAAAATCGCCCGAACGATGCGGAAATTCCGCTCCTCGGCCCCGACGGCGTTTTCGATTCGCACGTAATTCGCATCGCGGACCTGAAGGGCAACATCAGCGTGCATCCGGAGGCCGACGAAACCTTCCCGCGCCTGAAGTCGCAGCAGCGCGGCGTGCTGCAGCAAATGTTCAGCATCAACGACCCGATGATCCAGCGCGCGCTAACCGAGCCCGCCAACATGGGCTACATCAAAAATGTTCTAGGACTGACCGAGCTAGTCATCCCCGGCGAAGAATCCCGCAACAAACAGCTACGCGAAATCCAGCAGCTCCTAGCCAGCGCCCCCATCGTGATTTCGCTCCACCCGTCAGGCGCAGCCCACGTCGAGCCAGTTGCCGCGATGCCATCTTCCCCGGTAGCGGCGCAGCATCCTGCGCCCCAGCCCGGCACGATGTCAAATTCATCGCTGTCATCCCGACCGGAGGCCGCTGGAGTTGCGGCCGGAGCGGAGGGATCGCAAAATGCAGCCCGCGCCGACTCAGCACCTCACGAGTCGCCAGTCACCAGTCACCAGTCACTTCCCCTCGTCCTGCCATCCGTGCCAGTCGATCAACTCCTCGACGACCACGCCGTAGAATTCGAGGAGTGCAAGCGCTGGGCCAACTCCGACGCCGGCCAAGCCGCCCGTATGACCAACCCAGCCGGCTTCGCCAACGTCCGCGCCCACGCCGAAGCCCACCTCCGCGCCCTCTCGACCGGTGCTATTCTAAAACCCAGTAGCGATGGCTAAGCGTGAAACATCTTTCTGAGAGCGTGCGTAACAAAGGCTAGGGATGGTCACATGAACGGACCTCTAACCTACTCGGACCGCCGCGACGGCCTAGAGAAGGCCGTTGATGCCGCTCTGCGGTTCTGCCTGTATCTGCTCTACGCCATGCTTGAAATGCTCTAGAACTGAACCAACTTCCATGAAGACAAACTTCACCTCGACGGATGATAAGTATGGATTCGCAGTGTGGCAATGGTCCGTTTTGATCGCAGCGTTTCTGCTGCTCGCGGCCTCCTCCGCGGCACAAGACAAGCCACCAGGAGTCAAGGCCCCCCTGCCCAAAATTGCGAGTGCATCCGTGCCCTTTTACCCTCCACTCGCCCGCCAAACACGCATTGACGGAACCGTTGCGCTTCGAGTATCTACGGATGGCCGGCACGTTTCCGCCGTTGAGGCCGAAAGCGGCCACCCCTTGCTGGTGAACGCGGCCGAGGAGAACGTGAAAACCTGGCAATTCGAGTCGCACACGCCAACAAGCTTCGAGGTCGAATTTCATTACAGGCTGTTGCCCATCAAATGCGACGCAGAATGCGCCTGCGATAGCGAGGAAAGGGAATCGGTGCTGCTACAGTTGCCAGCCAACGTGGAAATCAGTGCGAAGGGTTACATGACTTGCGATCCCGCGCAGGAAATAGTCCAAAGAAGGCCGATATGGAGGCGTTTGATCCACCATCTGAAAATGCTTTTCTCCTGACGCCTTAATCGCCCATGTACCCCGTCTAAAGGATCCGACTTAAGTCCGCGACAGCCACTGGTTGAATGACTTCAAGCCTTAATGCGCGGGTTCAGATGGTACGGCGACGCTGCGTCGTTTTGATCGGGCTGCTGGCGCTCCGGCGCATTTCGGGCACGGCAGTCCTCCGCGCGTGTTCCTCGCAAGCAAGTGCGCCGCAAACGCGTTGAAGCGCCATGCAGGCTCGTTCAGCTACTTAGATCTGACGACGTCGTGAAATATCTCGCCGGTGCCTGCGTACAAGAACTAGGCGCACTTCAAGCCGGACGGCGGTACATGAGAAGAGAGTCAAAGCAGTGTGATCCTGATTTCGTGGGGTTCTTTATTGAAGTCGCTCTCGAAGTACTGATGGGTTTGCTGGAATGTCTCTGAGACTCTAGTTCATTCGTGCGCTAAGTCGAGGGGTAGAACTTTGCCGCCCTCAATCATTCGGCCAAATTCGTGGCGCCCGTAAGCTGCAGGATCTCCGGCGCTATGAAAATGCGGTCGCGCTTCCGGCCGGTCATTTCTCGGAGAATGCCCAGTCTTACGAGGCGCATGATGTTGTTCTGCGCGCTCGCAAACGACACCTTCAGAACTTGTTGCGCGAGTCCTACGCTCATTGCCGGTTGATGAAACAATTGGTCCACCAGGTTCTGCGCGAGGATCGACATTCGCGCGGTTTGCAAACGTTTCCGGTAGTCCTGCCAGAGAATCATGAGTTTCGTGGCGCGCTCGACGCCGTCGATGGCTTGTTCGGCAACGCCATTTAGAAAGAACTCGATCCAGCGTTCCCATTCGCCTCTTTGGCTGACGCGCAACAGCAGGTCCATGTATTGCGCGCGATGCCGCTCCAGGTAAGCGCTCAGATAGAGCAAAGGCTTGGTCAGGATGTTGCGCTCGCAAAGAAGCAGCGGAATCAACAGTCTGCCGACGCGACCATTGCCATCGCGAAAGGGATGAATGGCCTCAAATTGGTAATGTAGCAGCGCCAGATCGATCAAGAAGGGCCGTTCGGACGGCGCGCTCAGGAATTGCTCGAAAGCTTCCAGCGCTCCATGCATCGCCTCGACCGGAGGGGGCACAAACCGAGCATCTTTGAGTGGCATACCCGGTGTTCCGATGAAGTTCTGCCGGTCCCGGAATTCGCCAGGACTTTTGTCGGCGCCTCGTACACCTTTCAAGAGCCGGCTATGGAGTTCTTTGAGCAGCTTTAGCGAGACTGGCAACTCGCCAAGCCGCTTGAGCCCATACTCCAGCGCAGTGACATAATTGCGGACTTCTCGCGTGTCCGGGCGGCGGTCCTCAACTGCAGGATCTACTTTGAAAAGGACCAGGTCTTCTTCGCTGGCAACGGTTCCTTCAATGCGGCTGGAAAGCACGGCCTCACGTCGCACGAAGGGCCCAATCAGCAAGTGCGGGTTGGGCAGCATCTCGCCCGCGCCCGCAAGTTTTCCCAAAGCGCGCTCCGCTTGCGCGAGAATCTGGATCGTTGACATTCCGAGAGATAGGGTGGGTGGAAGCGGCTTGGGCACAAAACATAGGTAGCCCTGTGAGGAAGTGACCAAGCTTCCAGGCGCAAGTCCTGTAAAATCAGCGGGATTCATCGATCAGAGCTTATTATAGCCAGGTATAATAAGCCCACTCCTTATTCAACTGTAGCGACCTAAACTATAATAACGCGTTTTGCGTGAAATACAAGGCAAACCAACCTGCGGGGGACCAACCATGCATCCGCAAATGAGCTCAGTCGCCAGCAATCCCACCGCAAATGCAGGGAAAGATCTCTTCGTCCTCAGCGACGAGCAGATTCTGGATATCGGGCCGGACGCAGGCGCGCCGAGTGACGCGGGGCACGCGGCAGACACTGAATCCTCGGGACAGCAAGTCTCAACCAACGGTTACACCGGGACAACGGCGGACCGGACCTTAACATCAGCAGCAAGCACCTCTCACACGACTCACCAGTCACAAGTCACGAGTCACGACTCAGCTGAGCCGCCAGCGTGGCTGGCAGCGCAGATGCAGGATCCGTGGGGCGGGGAAGAGGCGCGGGAGTTTTGGGATGGCGTGCAACAGGCGAGGTCGGAGGCGGCGGCGTATCGCGCGGCGTTTGCGTCGCCCGAAGATGCCCGCGCGCTGAAGGAATTGTATCCAGGCGGAGTCAGCGAAGCTCGCGCCACCGCCGAACGCGGCCGCCTGCTCGAGGAAATCGATCGTGCATACTTTGGCGCGGCAGGGAATTCCCCGGAGCAACTCAGCGCCTCACGCGCGCAACTCGCGCAGCGCATGCTGCGCGAAGATCCCGCCGCGTTCCGTGAAATGGTCGAGGCGGGAATAAGAGTTCTGCAGGAATCCGCAGGTCTGCAGAACCATGGAAGGAAGAGCTTAGCGTCAGCAGTTTCGGATGCTTCATCAAACGCCAATTCTCCTATCGGCAACAACGCTTCCCCTGTAGCGGCGCAGCATGCTGCGCCCCAGCCCGGCAACGCGTCAGCAAACGAAGCGCACGTGGCGGCGTACGCGGCCTTCGAGCGAGCAGCAAACGAAGATTTGGAGCGCAGCGTCGGCAGCGCGATCGAGCACGCCCTGGCGCAGGCACTACCGGTGGCACAGCCACTCATGGCTGTGCAGGCTGCAGCGCAAGGTCAGGCAAAATCGCCAGCCTTGCGCGAACGTCTTGCTAACTCTATCCGCTCGGAAGTTTCAATATCGCTCCAGGGCGATCGCCAGCTCGGCGAGCAAGTCGCGCAAATCCTGGCCGCGCGCCGCTTCGACAACCAATCGCGCGCGCAAATCGTGCAATTAATTGGCGACCGCGCCCAGCAGCTCGTCCCCGGCGCCGCCAAGCGCGTGTTGAACGAATGGACGCAAACAACGCTGGCCGCACACCGCGGACGCGCGCAGCGCGCAGACGCGACCTCGGCAAGAACAGAGGTAGCGGCGGCCTCCGTTCCGGCGCGTCCTGCCGGTAGCGAGAATCGTCACGCGCGCCAGCAACATGCCCCTCGCAGCTCGGCGCAAGCCAGTAGCACCAAGTCTCAGACCATCAATTACCGCAAGCTCAGCGACGAGCAAATCCTCGAAATGTAATCGGGAGCTGCCGTTTCACAATCGCGGCAGCAATTCGTTCTCTCTTGGCAATTCCATCGAACCAAACTCTTGAACCTTTGACCTCTTATCCTTTGTCACTTTTCTTTTAAGGAGAAAACCTAATGCCAGCACAAGCAAACGCGAATGTCATCGCGCTGCAGCTCGAAAAGGTGCGCGACAAAGTGCCCCTGCTCTACGAGCGCGACGACATTCTGCTCACCATGATCCAGCAGCGCGGCGACGTGGAGAAAGTTTCCAGCCGTAACATGCGCCTGCCCTTGCAGGTCAACCCGGGCGGCAAAGCCGGCTCGTACAACGCGGACGGCGGCGACCTCGGGCGCGGCTCCGGCACGGCCTACGACGTCGCGCAAGTCTCGCCGATTTTCTTCCGCTTCGCGATTGAAATCACCAAGCTCGTGGAATACGCCACCACCGGCCGCGAACGCGCCATCGAAAACGCCGCGAAGCGCGAAGTGGCCAACGGCATGAAACAGTTCCGCGCGTTCCTGGACAAACTGATGCAGACCGCCGGCAACGGCGTGCTCGGCACCATCAACTCCATCGCCAGCACCACGTTCACCATGGCCGTGCCCAGCGGCGCCGCGCTCGTCTATGTCGGCCAGACGGTGCAGATCTACGACACCACACTGACCACCAATCGCGGCACCTGCAACGTCACCGCTTGCGATCCCATCAACGCGCAGACCATCACGGTCGACGTCGTTCCCGGCGGCACCGTCGCCACCGACGTCATCGTGCACGACGGCCTCAGCGGCGCGCAGCCCGTTTCCCTCTTCGGCATCAAGTATCACCAGAACGCCGCCACGACCGGCACATGGCTCAACTTGAACCGTGCAACTTATCCTGTCCAGTTACAGACCCCGCGCGTCAACGCCGGCAACGCCGCGCTCACGCCTTCCAACGTGCGCCTGGCCATCAACAAGGTCCGTAAATCCCTGGGCATCAACCACGTCGCCAAGCTCATCGCCTACATGGCCGTCGAGCAAGAGCACGCCTGGGAAAATCTCGGCATCACCGTCAGCCAGATCATCAAGGAAGGCGGCGAGAGCGACGGCAACGATCTGGATCTGCTCTTCAGCGGCCGCAAGACCATGAGCGGCATTCCGATCAAGTCCAGCGTGAACGCCGACCAGACGCGCGTGGACTTCCTCGACCTCTCGCACTGGGGCCGCGCCGTGTTGAAGGACATCGACTTCTACGAAGTCAACGGCAACACGGTGTTCCCCATCTACGGCGCCAGCGGCGGCCTCGCCGCAAGCTACATCTTCTACTTCGACACCGCGTTTCAGGTCTGGGACGACTCGCCCCGCACCGGCGCGTTCATCGACACACTCGCGCGTCCATCCGGCTACTAGTCGGGAAGTGGCGAGCACCATGTAGGGGCACGGGACACCCGTGCCAGTCTTGTATTGCCCGGTCGCATAGGGGCGCAGCATTGTTGCGCCCCTCACCGAAGGGCCAAACGCACCGGTTCTTTTTCTGCACGCGAATGCGAAGAGCACTCATCGCCGGCACGCTGCTCGTGCTCAGCGGCGCCATTGCTGTGCGCAGCAAGACGGAGTCTCTCCTCTTCGTGTTTCTCCGCGTGGACCACGAGCACGACATCGCCATCCTGCGTCCAATGATCGCGCCGGACATCGGCGTTCAGCTCGATTCCGGGCCTCGGCAACTCGCTCCCGGCACGGTGCTCACGTGCGAGATGCTTCCGCGCGAGCACGACGCCATCGTCGAAGGCCAGGTCAGCAAAGTCAGCGAGATCATGCTGAATTGCGGCGAGCACAAATTCGTCGTGAAAACGCTGGATTTTGCTCCCATTAGAAAATGAAGCAGGTCCTTTGTAGCCGCGCAGCATGCTGCGCCAGCACAACGATGTGCTCCTCAATCATTTCAATTCTGCGCGAAACGCACGACACTCCGGAAAGCGTCGCGCATAGTCTCGAGCTGGCCGGCGGCATCAACCGCTTTCGCGAGGCAAACTATCGCGCGGTCTGGGGATGGAACCGTCTGGCATGGATCGGCGGAAAATTCGAGGAGCGCGATCCCGTCACAGGTTCGCTCCTTCGCGAAGTCGTCGAGCTGCGCCAGGAACCGAAATATCCCGCGGTAAATCGCTGGCATATTGAAAAATGGCTGCCGCCAGAAATGTACGGCTCGCCACGAATGTGGTGGGCGCAAACGATGGAGGTCGAAGGCGGGCGCAGCATCCCCGCGCTCGGTCCGTATCCCGCGCGCGGCGACTACGAACACTGCTTCACGCTGGAAGGTCCGAGTGGTGAATTCGTTCAGCTGACGCCGACGGTCGCCGAGCACATCGCCCGCGCCATCGAATGGTCGCGCCGCCACCCGCGCTCAGCAGGGAAGCGCGCACTCTACGACCGCGAGCAGCGCCAGGAGCGTAGCTACGACGCATACGCCTACGACATCCTCGACGACGCCGTCCCAGCATTCCACCATCAGCAATTTGTTACCGTCGTTTAGAAAGAAAAAGGGCGACCAATTGGTCGCCCTGAAATCGGTGCAGTTATGTTGGGCCGTTCTGGCTCAGCACAGCTCCCTGTCAAAAACAGAATAACATAGAATCTCCGTTCGTCAATTGCAAAGCGCATGTATGTTTCATACGGGAGTTATCCCTGTCTTGGCCCCCGTCCCAGAAAGACGAGCTGGACCCGACCGGAGTCGAACCGGCACCAGCACCGTGACAGGGAGCTGTGCTACCAGTTACACCACGGGCCCGCGAGCCATGTATACCATTCCAATAACTAGTTGTCGAGTTAGAGTTTTGCTACCACCACCAGGGCGAGTCGCGCTCTTCTTCTTTCGTGCGGCTGGTGAGGAACAGGTAACCAAACACGGCGACGAGGCTGGTTCCGAAGTAAAGCTGGTTCCCGAAGTCGCTCTTGATCATGCTTTGCGCCACAACGCTGACACAAGCGATGAGCAAGCCTACGCCAGATGCGCTTCGTAACCAATTTTTGCTAAACATACAGCGACCCTCGTTTTTATTGAACACCGAACATCTTTTTGCAATTACACCAACTACACGTCGACCCCGACAGCGCCGCACCGCAGTAAATCGTTTTATGAATCTTATGCAGGGTCAGCCGCGGAGTCCAGAGCAAATATGACGCGTGTTGAACTTTGGTTAAAGGGGCTGCTAGCCGCGGCGATCAGTGGCGCCGCGGGCGGCGTGCTCACCGGACTGGCGGCCGTCGGCATCGACCCGCAGCACTTCAATCTGCAAACCGGAATCGGCGCAACCTTCCGCATCGGCGCCGCCGCCGCGCTAATCAACGCCGTAATCGGCGTCGCCGCCTATCTGCAGAAATCGCCACTACCAGCGGAGTAGTTCAGTGAGTGTCTCCGGTACAAAATAAAAAGGGCAGCCGGAAACGGCTGCCCTTGACCTAAATCTGTACGCGTACTGAACGCGCCTCACAAGCGACACCAAAATACGATAACCGACCTAGGTTGTCAACCACAGCGCGAAGCGGGACGGAGAATGTGGGACTCGAACCCATGAGGCTGTCACCAGCCGTCGCGCTTGTGAGACGCGTCCAGTACCCTCGCTGGTAGCATTCTCCGAGACGCACCCCACGCGTTAGACGTTATACTAGTCGGATAATAAACAGTCAAGGAAAAGTACATGCCCGTAGTTGGATCCAGTGCATACAACACCGCGGGGCAAATCACTTCGCTGGTGCGCTCGCTGTTGAACGATGCGCAAGGCAACTTGTTCACCGATACCGTGCTCCTGCCCTATGCGAACTCCGCGTATCGCAAAACGCAGCGCGCCCTCGGCAACGCCGGCGGTGGCGGCTTCATCCAGGACGACGTATTGCTCGTCGTACCCGCGGTCGCGCAGGTCGATACTTCGGTCCAGGTTTCCCTCAGCGATGCTACCGCGCCACCCAATCAGCTCCCGACCGATCTGCTCGTGCCGGTAAAGCTTTGGGAACGCGCCAACAACTCGTCCGACGATTTCGTCGAGATGGCCGACCTCTCGCAGCACGGCGGCTTGCCCTCACGCGAGCAAGGACTAACGCTCGGTGTCTGGGAGTGGCGCGCCGACGGAATCTACTTCCTCGGCGCCACGCAGGACACGCAGATTCGCCTGCGCTACCTGAAAGCGTACCCCGACTTTACCGACGCAACTTCGCCAGTGCTGCTACGAAACGCGCAAGAAGCCATCGCCTACGCCACGGCCGCGCTGGCCGGCTGGGCGCGCGGCAGCCCGCTCGCTGAAAAATGGGACGAAGCCGCCAGCGACGCGCTCGAAGATCTGGTCGCCGCCGCCGTGCGCCGCGAGCAGCAATCCGCCCGCCGCCGCCGTCCATTTTCCGCCCGCAGCGGCTACACCCCGTTTTGACCGGCTCACCGTCGCAAGTGCGACCTGTAGCGCGGGGCGGAGTCCGCGCAGCCCCGCGGGTTTAGACTCAACATTGTGCGCGAAATCAAATGAGAAGCCGCAGGGCTCCGAAGACTCCGCCCAGCGCTGCAACACACCGCTCCGCGACCCAAAACGAAATAGGAGAAAAAAATGCCCATCACCATCACGCTTTTGCCCAGCAACCTCGACGGCTCCGGCAGCAATCTGTTCTACGCCATCGGCACGCTGACGTTTTCCGGAAATTACCCGACCGGAGGCGACACGCTGGATTTCACCCAAGTCGCCGACAAGCTGCCCAGCACGCAAATCATCCAGGCCTTCGCGGACAGCCAGAACGGCAACTCCGGCTATTACGTACCCGTCGCCGGTGCCGCCCTGAACAATTGGAAGCTCAAAGCCTTCACCGGAGGCGGCACAGAAATCAGCGCCGGCGCCTACCCCGCCAGCATAACCTCCGACATAGTGCAAATCGCCATCACCGCCCGCAAGCTGCTGTAGGAGTCGATTGAAGGGCGCGAGAAGGGTTCTTTAGATGATACGATCGAAAATCTCGATGGGGCTTCTGTGGGTATTGCTACTGGCGCTACATCTGTCGCCGGGCATTGTCGCGCCCGCGAACGCGCAAGGCTCGCGCAAAGACGACATCGTCTTCAACACGCGCGGCATCCCACTCGCCGGCGCGACAATCCGCGTCTGCGCCATGCCGGCAAGCGGCCAGCCCTGCACGCCTCTCGCGCTAATCTACTCCGACGCCGCGCTCACCCAGGCCCTCGCCAACCCCACCACCACCGACGGCCTCGGCAACTATTTCTTTTACGCTGCCCCCGGCAAGTACGAAATCGAAGTCTCCGGCCCAGGCATCGCCACCAAGCAGCTCGCCAACGTCATTCTGCCCAACGATCCGAGCTCGCCGACGTTCAGCAGCGTCAACAGCAGCGGCGCCATCAGCGCCTTCTCGTTAAATCTCACCGGCAATCTCACCGTGAACGGCAACACCACGGTCATTGGCAACCTGGCCAGCGGCACGCTCATTCTCTCCAACCAATCCACGCCGCCAGGCGCCGCCGGCTCTGGCACCGTAAATCTCTACACCAAGACTGCGGACAAGCGCCTCTACTACAAAGACGACACCGGCGCGGAGATCGGCCCGCTTGCCAGCGGCAGCGGCGCGCAAACAAACGTGCAGAACACCTTCACCGCGCCGCAAAATTTTGACGCCAACTTCGAGGCCAAAGGCCCGAATCCCTACTTCAGCCTGGCGCGTTACGGCGGTTACGGCAGCTCGACCAACCCTTCGCCAACGATCACCTGCAGCATCAATTCCAGCAGCACCACGCTGACTTGCCCCGGCGGCAGCGGCGATTTTCTCAACGGTCACGGCGTCGTCGTTCCTAAAGCTGGAGCGGCCACCGCACTCGCCACCCCCGGCCAGCCCACCGTTACGCCCACATATCTCGTCAACGGCTCCGCGACCTACACCTACCAGCTGATCGCCGAAGATCGCCAAGGCGGCCTCACCGCGGCCAGCACCGCAGGGCAGACGACCGCAGGCGCTTCGACCCTCGGCGCCAACAACATCACGTTCTCCAGTTGCGTGCGCACCAACGGCGTCGCGACTTACACTTCCAGCGTCGCGCACAATTTGCAGTCCGGAGCGCAGGTCAACATTTCCGGCTTCACCGGCGGCGTCTTCGACTCTTGCAATGGCGTAAAAACAATCGCGTCCACGCCGACATCCACAACATTTACCACCAATGACGGCACGCTCGCGAACGAAACCAACACCACCGGCGCCCCGGTCGTCACTGTCATGGCCTGCAATACGCTGACGTTCGCTTCCGGCAGCTTCAGCGGGGGCAACACGATTCATTACTGGATCTATCGCAACGGCGCGCTGGCCGGAGTGGCCGCGGGAATCGACCCCTGGTTTCAGGATTGCGGCACCAACGTCAACACCGCGCCCGCCTACGTGCCTAGCACGCCGCCCGGCAGCGCTCAGCCCGGCTATCTTGCCAGCACGATCGTTTCCGGCGCCGGAACCACAAGCCTGACGCTGGCCAACGCCGCAAGCAGCACAGTATCCAGTGTCACGGTCCTGCACGACAACTCCATCAATCTAAAATCAGCCGTCCAAGCCGTGTACAACGTCGGTGGCGGCTCCGTGTACATCTCCAACGGCATGGGCTTCGTCCCCTTCAACTCCACCATGGATTTGACCAACGGCTTGACTAACACCTTCTCCTACAGCGTCAAAATTCATTCCAACAATGACTTCGTCCTCATCAATCAACCTTGGATCTTGCGCTCTGGCCTGGACATCGAAGGCGAGCCACATCAGGCCACCAGTTTTTCCTATGTGAATGGATCGCAGTTCTCTGGCAACGCCAACCCCATGTTCTTGATCTCCGAGGTCAACGGCGTCAACGGAGTGCACTTCAGCCGCGTGCTCTTGAATGTCGGCGGAGTGCAGCAGACCGCTATTCTCACCGACAGCGGAACCGACGGCGGCGGCGCTACCGGCATCGTTCTGGACGACTTCGATGTGAACGGCAACAACGGAGTCGGCCGGCCTCTGGTGTTCAAGGGCGGCTTCGACTATTTCATCAATCGCGGCAATTGTCAGAATGGGGCGGCATCCTTCAACGGCACTTATTGCCTCTTGTTCACCAACGTCAGTTCCGCGGTCAGCACCAGCAATCCCGCTCAGGTCCCCGGACGCATCAAGGTCAAGAGTCTATACTTCGCTGGGGGCGCCGTAGGCATCGATTGTCAGCCGAACGGCGCAAACGTAGCGCCTATCGATTTCGAGTTCGACACCACAATTTTTGAGAGCGCCGTCGCTCCCTACGTGCGCTTCAATTGCCCAACGGGCGTGTTTAGTGACATCATTTTTAACGACGTCGTGGAAGCCGATTCCATCGTCGGCTTCGGCACGGCCGTGGTGGATGCGCAAAATGGCGGCAACATTTTCTCGGTGCTGTGGACGGGAGGCTCCGTAGGAAGTGCGTCTCAGCCACTTTTTATTGCCCCGCCGGCCTCGGCGGGCGCGAATGCGCTTACCTTGGATGGTCCATTTGTAAATCCCGGGAATACTGCGTTCATGAGCCTGACCGGTCAAGGAATTACCGGCAATGGCTTGGTTTCCGTTTCAGGCAGCGGCCATGTTGTATACGGCATGCCCAATCCGCCCGCGCCGGGCATCACCGTGGGCTCGGGCGGCAGCGTCCCCGTCGGCACTATTCCGTACCAGTTCCAGTGGCTCGATGTGGACGGCAACTTCAGCGCCGCCAGCCCGATCGTCAATGCGGTCACCACCAGCGGCAATCAAACTGTGACCCTAACGCCGCCCAGTCCTCCGGCGGGCGCGGTCGCCTACGTGCCTTATCGAAACGGCGCAAGGCTCAATATGCAGAATTTTGGCACTACCTGCGGCGGCATCGTTCCGATCAATCAGGCGTTTGTGGACACTTTCAGTTTCGTCTGCGGCGCTTCCATTGCACCTGCCTCCGCCGGATCGTCCATCGTAGGGACGAACGGCCTCTCCGGGCCGCAACTCCGCCTCACTAACAATGGAAATGTTCTTTCCACGGCTTTTCCGAGCGGCTTAGGCGCCAATCGTACCCTCTCTATCCCCGACGTTGGCGGCTATCTGCCCGTGACCGGCTATTTGAACAGCGCCTACGACAACGCCACCCGTGCCAACGGCGCTATCGGTGCGAACTGGACGGTCACTAACAACGGCGTCAACATCACCGCCAATAACTTCGTGGGCTCCACCAGCGCCGTGAACGACGTAGCTTACTGGAGTGCGAGTTTGTTCAGCGCTTCCCAATTTTCCCAGGTGACCCTGACGGCGCTGAATGGCACATCCGATTTCCCGGGCGTCGCCGTCTTGCTCTCTGGCAGCGGCAGCTCGACGCAGGGGTACAACTGCGTGGAAGACACCACCAATATTTTCATCCAGAAAATTACCGGCACATCGAATGCCACGCTTACCAGCGCCGCAACCAGCGGCGCGGTTGGTGATATTCTGCGGCTTGAGGTGGCGCCCGGCGGAGCGTTGACCTGCTACAAGAACGGCGTTTCCGCGCTCACCACCACCGATACCAGTTATTCCTCCGGGCAGCCCGGACTATTTTTATTCGGCACCACCGCCACCTCCAAGAATTGGTCGGGTGGCAACCTGCATCCGCTCGCGCATCTCGACGTTGAACAAGATTGGGCCAGGCCGCAACACTTTACGCAGGGCATGGCTCTCAATGGAGAGACGCTTAGCGCAAGTCCACGCGGCGAGCAAAATGTCTTCCTCCCGGGCGCACTGACTTCCACATGGACGGGCTCGACCTGGACACCCGATAAAGCCGTGACCGTCACGCGCCTGCAAGTGCAAGCCAAGACCGCGCCCAGCGCCTGCAGTACAAACGCGATCGTGCGGCTCACCGACGGCACCACGCCCGTGAACATTACGATCTCCGCCGCCGCCAACGACAGCGGCGCGATCGCGCAGAATTACGCCGCGGGCGCCTCGCTCACCATCGCCGTGCAAACCGCCGCCGCCGGCTGCACCACCAGCCCCGCCGACGCCAACGTCATAGTGCAATACCGTATGCAGTAGGCCCTTAGCCGGCAGGTACGGATTCCGAGGGATTGGAGCGCAATAAAACCATGCAACCCGCGGCCAATAACAACAGCCAGACTGCCGCGCCCAATAATCGTGGGAGGTTACGGCTTTGCAAGCAATGAGCGCGCATAGTAATCCGTAGTTCCGAGCCGGATCCATCCTTCTTTAACCGCCGTCCCTGGCGCATGAGTGGCGATGACGATCTTCGATCCGGTAGCCGCAAAAGCCGTGAACACCCTATTTTGCAGACTAGGATCCCCGGTCCAAAATTTCTGCTCGTCGCGATAACGCAGTTCGGCAACGGCTTTGACATTTGCCAGGCGCAGCACATGTTGTTCTGCCAGCACACCGATGAGGGCGACGCGATCGCCCGGATGCGCGCCTAATTCTTCCAATTTCTGCGCCGCCTCCCAATTTTCATTGACCTGTTTGGAAATGGCGAGGGCATCGGTGGCCGCGTATTTGAGCGTTTTCACGACAGTCACAAACGTCACAGCGAGGACGACAGCCACAGCGACGCGCTTGGTTGCAACAGATGCGGAGCACAAGCTACTCGCGAAGGCCGCCAGCCACAAAACTACAAGGAACGACGCGACATATCTGCCTTCAACCAGGACGCTTGTAAATCCGAGGCAAGCTGCGGCTGCTGGAAACCAGAGAAACCAATGTCGGAACGCGAGCGAGAGCCACTCTCGAGGCCGTAGGTCGTAAAAGACGAGCACTGCCAGGCCGACAACAAATTCCAATTGGATGAGGAAGATCAGAAAAAACGTGCCGGCAGATTGACGGAGGACTTTCAACTGGTTTACCGGGTGAAAGTGAATCTCCATGCCATCCTTCCAGTAGGATGAGTCGTACCACATGGGGTACGAACCTGCGACGGGCTCAGCGAATTCATAGACTGTCGGCGAAGACAGAATGATACGTGCCGGATGCTTGGGAGTGCCCGAGCCATCTCCGCCTTCCCAGAACATAGGCTCCTGGCCCCAATTCATGACCTCGGCATAGGCTATCTTTCCGACGTCCCCGTAAGTGAATCGGTGTTTTGCTGTCGATAAGGCAAAGACGAATGGGCCGGCCACCAGCAGGAAGGCGACCACGGCGATCATCGCTCCGGTAATATTCTTGCGTAGTTCGCGGCTTGCTAACCACGCCGTCCCAATGAAGACAAAAGCCAGGGGGAAGTAGAACGCCTTAGTCAGATAACCCAGACCAAGAACAAGGCCTAAGGTCCCAAAAAGAAACGGCCCGCCGCCCCTCATCGAGATTTTCAGGATCAGCCCAATGGACAGAAAGGTCACAATGCAAACCCAATGGTCAGGCGCGGTTATCGGGTACATGGCCATCACTTGGAGAGTGGCGTTGATGAATAGCGCGTAGCCCAGCGTCCACCATAGGGTGACAGGCAGTTCGACGCTCTCACCTTCGGGTTGCGTGAGGTTTTGCCGGGCCGCGAGGAAGTTGCCGAAGAAGAATTCAAATGCGCGCAGCGCCAGGAGCAGTCCGGCGAAGTTCAGCAAATGCAGGATGGTAGTTTCCCAATATCCACCAGGCTTGAAGACCCAGAGGACAAGAGCAATCAGCCAGGAATAGAAAGGACTCCAGTACGCGTTGATGGCATTTGCGAAGTCGCCGCGAAGGTATGCGCTGGCGACATCCAGATACGAGTTTCCGTCCCCGCTGATATAAAAACGGACCGCCAGCGTTTGCAAGAGCCCCGCCGTAATTGTGGCGGCCCACATTACTACCCGGACAAGCCGGACACGGCGCGCTGAATCAAGTTCCATTGAGATTTCTGTTTTAACCTCCTGGATAGGAGCATTTATATCATCTGGGGCTCTGGAAGCCTGCGCAACGCATCGGCCACGTATGTTCGTAAATGTGCGGGACATCGTCAAGCCGTCGCCCTCACGAGAGGGTCTCCGCTTTTCCGTTTCGGTCGCACAAAAATAAAAATCGAGGTGAGTTGTGGAAGCACAAATTGCTGGTAAGGGTGCGGAGGTCGTTGCTTTGGTGAATATTTCCACCGAGAAGTGGCCGCCACGCCATCGTACATACTTTGGCTCGCTGGCGATCTCTTCGCCGCAGCCGGGAGAGGCCTTCGCGATCACGCCCATTCGCGGTTGCCTTGGCGTGATGGATCTTGGCGATAAGCGCACCATGGAATATCGCATCACCGCACGCGAAATTGCCGAAGACATTGCGCGCGAGCTCAATGGCGATTCGGGGGAGGGAAGTTATCACGGCGTTTTCGTCGCCGCGGGAGAAGCACCCACGGAAAGCGAGCTGGCCGAAGCGCGCCGCCGTCTCGAGGAATTTCGGCGCCGCCTGGTCGCCGCCGCCGATCTCGAATGGGAGCGCACGAAAAATCCAATGTTCATCACCGACCTCGAGCGCCGCGCCGCTCGCCAGCTCGGTCTCGAGAAGCCCTGGCTCTACGACGCGCGCCCGCTCGCCGATTGCCCCGTCTGCGCCGAGAAAATCAAGCACGGCGTAGCGGTCTGCCGCTCCTGCGGCGCCATTCTAGACCGCGAAAAAGCCGCGCAATATGGTTTGGTCGCAGCCGAAGAAAAAGACTCACCGCGCAGCCGCAGACCTCACACAGAAAAAAGGGAGCAAGAACCAGCAGGGAAGTAAGCGAAAACAAAAAGGCGGCGATTGCTCGCCGCCTAAAAACGTGTACTGGACACGCCTGACAAGCACTTTCAGTATAGCGCGTTTCAAAGACGGGACGCGCCCGCGAAACAAGCCGAGCATAACACGGACTCATGCAGCTCAGGTCCGCCTTTTGGACCAGAGGGTTTTCCTTAACTAGAAAAGAGTATAGAGAAAAAGAAAAAGGCGGCGATACCTCGCCGCCTAAAATTGGGCCCGCTTGAGACGCAAGACTAGTGTAACAGCAATTCCCGACGAATCAAGTGTGCGTTGAGAGCCAGAGCGGAGAGTGGGAGACTCGAACTCCTGGGGCTGCAAGGCAGCCCTCAACGCGTCTCAAGCGAGCCCAGTACCCCCACTGGAAGCACTCTCCAAAACGCACCTGAAGTCTCGCTATATACCATAGAGGTAAATACAAGTACAGGAATATGACAACAGCAGGCTCACTCGACGCGCCCATCGAAATCTTCGGCGGCCTCGTCACCGACATGTCTCCCGCCGATCTCCCGCACGGAGTCTCGCCCGATTGCCAGGACGTCATCTACAGCAACGGCAATGTGGCCACGCGCCCCGGTTTGCAAGCGCTTTTCGGCCCGCTCGCCGGCAATCCCACCGTCAACTACGTGAAAACGTACGAGACGCTGAACACCACTCTGCGCACTCTCCTGCTCGATTCCAACGGCATTCTGTATAAGGAGACCACGCCAGGTACGCTCGCGACAGTGGCCAGCGGTCTAGCAGTAAATTCCTACGCGAATTCCACAACTCTTTTCGGCCGCGAATATCTCGCCGTCAGTGACGGACGCTCCGGCAACGATCTGCCTCGCCAATTCGACGACACCAATTTCGATCGCGTAAGCCAAACCGGTCCCGGCGCCGCACCAAACGTGATCGACGAAAATGTAAACGTCGCCATCACCGCGAGCCCGAACGGCGCAACGCAGCCTGCTGCCGTCGCCATCGCCGCCAGCCCCAATGGCGCCAGCGAAAACGGTTTCCTCGTCACCATCACCACCAGCTCTGCGCACGGGCTCTCCACCGGTCAGTCCGTCACGGTCGCAGGAGTGGGCATCGCCGGGTACAACGGAACTTTTCCCGTCGTCTCCGTCCCCAGCAGCACGCAATTCACTTACATCGCTGGCGCATCCGCACTCGCAAATTCCGGCGGAGGCACCGCAGCATCGGCCACCGCCACCATACAGACGGCAAGCGCGCACGGTTTCGTCGTCGGTCAGCTCATCACAACGACCAGCATCGGCGTCGCCGGATACAACGGCACTTTCGCAGTCACCGCCGTGCCAGACTCCACGCATTTCACGTTCACCGCCACAACCGGCGGTCTCGCCGCTTCGGGAGGCGGCACCGCGTCCGCTGCGGGCAGCATCTCGACCGGGGTGCATCAAGTCTGCGTCATCTTCAAAACGCGCCAGGGCTATCTCACCAAGCCCGGCCCAGCCGCAAGCTGGACCGCCAGCGGCGGCAAGCGCGCCGTAGTCACCAACATTCCCACCGGCCCATCGAATATCGTCGCGCGCATCCTCTGCTTCACCGGAGCCGGCGGCGCAAGCTTCTTCTACGTCGGCGCGGGCTCGACGCTCTTCAGCGGCAGCATGATCGTCAACGACAACACAACAACGTCGGCCACCATCGATTTCTCCGACGCCGTTCTTCTCGCCGCTACCAATGTCGACAATCTCTTCCGCCTCATCGAACTTGGCTGCTGCGCCGGGGCAATCGACTACGCGCAACGCCTCTTCTGGTGGGGCGAGCGCAACAAGCTCAACAATTTCGTGAACCTCGGCTTCGACGGCGGATTCACCGGCCCGTCGCTTCCGCATTATCCGCTCGGCTGGACTCCCGACCCCGTCTTCGCCCCCGGCGGCACCGACGAAGAAACTTTTGTAGTGTGGGGCGCGGCCTACTCCATCGTAGGCAACGGCTCGACCGCCACGCGCGGCCTGATGACGCAAAGCGCCGTGCAAGACGCGCTGGGCGCTCCGCTGATCCAGGCCAATACCGATTACTCCGTGCGCGCCCGCTGCGCCCGCAACTCCTTGCTGACCCAGGGCAATCTGCGCGTGAATCTCTTCAGCGTCAGCGCCGGAATCAACACCACCGGTCTCCAGCTCACGCCAGCGCAGCTCACCACCAGCTACGCCGAGTACACCGCGCAACTAACCGCGCCGCTCGCCACAATTCCCGGCGATCTCGTCCTACGCGTCTACGCCGATTCCACCCCGAACCAAAATGGCCAGATGTACGTCGATTCGATCGAAATTTTCCCGACCGCGCAGCCGCTCAATACTTCCCTGGTGCGCGCCAGCCGCGTCGAAGATCCCGAGAGCTACGACGGCATC
>Ga0210408_10002060_pt1 | contig 20093 bp, 16 predicted proteins | sample IncBWH4MmetaG_FD_155471 | JGI IMG/M metagenome (GOLD analysis project Ga0210408, IMG submission 155471) | Forest soil microbial communities from Barre Woods Harvard Forest LTER site, Petersham, Massachusetts, United States - Inc-BW-H-4-M | ecosystem: Environmental > Terrestrial > Soil >...
TTCGACGGCAACCGCGCTTACGCTCAGGTCGCCAAGCAAGTCAGCTTTGGCCCGCGTCCTTCCGGCTCACCAGCCATTGCCCGTTTGCAGGACTATTTGCAATCCGAATTGAAAAGCTACGGCTGCACCGTCGAGACCGACGCGTTCTCGGCTGACACCCCTGTCGGTCGCCTGCCCATGAAGAATTTCCTCGTCAAAATCCCCGGCGAGAAACCCGGAGTGATTCTTCTCGGCACCCACTACGACACGAAAATCCTCGACAATTTTGTCGGCGCCGATGACGCTGCTTCTTCAACTGCCGTTATGCTGGAGTTGGCCCGTTTGCTCTGTCCGCAGCACGGAAAGTATGCCGTTTGGATCGCCTTTTTCGACGGCGAAGAAGCTATGAAGAGCTGGAGCGATTCTGACAGCCGCTACGGCAGCCGCCAGATGGCCGCGCGGCTCTCCACCAGCGGCGAAATCAAAAAGATTCGCGCATTCATGCTGGCGGATATTGTCGGTGGCCGCAATGCGCAATTCCCGCGCGAATCCAGTTCCACGTCGGCATTGATCGATCTCGTTTGGAACACCGCGGCCAAGTTGGGCTATTCCGCCGTTTTTCTGAATACTTCTGCATCCGCCGAAGATGATCACGATTCCTTCATGAGGCGCGGCGTCCCCGCCGTGGATGTCATCGGAGACTTCGTCAACAACGGTTACTGGCACACGCCGCAGGACTCTCTCGATAAAATCAGCCCCAAGACGCTCGCCATCGTCGGCTACGTCTTCCTCGAGTCCACAAAACAGCTCCAAGCAAAATAAGGCCTGACCCGAGCGCGCCTTTATAGGGGCGGAGCAACGCTGCGCCCTCCTTTGCCACGGCTAGAACCACACGTATTGTCCGTGCCCGGCTTCCTTGTAGGGCCCGAGGCGGGCCGCTCTTTTTTGCGCACACGAAAACTAAAACTGCGCATCAATCTCGGCTCGCATAGGAATCCCTCAAACCCGTGTGTTACATTGAAAATGCCTCGCTAATGAAACTCAAACGCATTTCCGTGAAATCCTCCGCTGGAGATTACTCCGTCATCGCCGGCGCAGGAGCCATTCATCGGCCCGCACAGGAAATCGCCAAGCTCGGCCGTTTTTCCAGCATCCACGTTGTCTCTTCAACAAAGGTCTGGCGCGCCCTCGGTAAATCCGTCCAGCGTGGTCTCCAACTTCCTGGCGAAGCCCATTTTCACCTCATGAACGATGGAGAATCCGCAAAAAACTTACGCACCGCCGAGTTACTATGCCGGTCATTGGTGAAATCTGGCGCGGACCGCAAATCTCTCCTTATTGCAGTCGGCGGCGGAGTCGTCGGAGACGTCGCCGGATTCGTCGCCGCCATTTATTTGCGTGGCGTCGTCCTGGTACACGTGCCGACCACGCTCGTCGCCCAGGTGGATAGTTCCATTGGTGGCAAGACGGGAGTTAATCTCCCCGAAGGGAAAAACCTCGTCGGCGCGTTCTATCCTCCGCGCCTCGTCCTCACCGATCCGGAACTGCTGCGCACTCTTCCGGACCGCGAATTTCGCGGCGGCCTCGCCGAAGTCATCAAGCATGCCATCATCGCCGATGCTCCGATGTTCGCCATGCTCGAACAATCTATGGAGAAAATCCTGCGTCGCGATCGTGCTGCTCTCGACCTGCTCATTCCGCGCAACGTCGTAATCAAGGCCCGTATCGTCAGCCGCGATGAACGCGAATCCGGGCTCCGTGAAATCCTCAATTTCGGCCATACCTTCGCGCACGCCCTCGAAAGCGTCACCCGGTACCGACGCTATCAGCACGGCGAAGCCGTCTCCTGGGGCATGATCGCCGCCGCCTTCCTCGGCCATGAACTCGGCCTTACTCGCGCCGCCGACGTCTCCCGCATCGTCGCGCTCATCGGCTGTCTGGGCCCTCTACCGCCCTGGCCTCAAGTGCCTGCCACGACTCTCCTTAACGCCATGCGCTCCGACAAGAAAGGGCGCAGTGGAATTCTGCGCTTTGTGCTCTCACGCCGCATTGGCGAAGCGCACTCCTACGACACCGTCCCTCTCCACGTCGTCGAGCGTGTTCTCCATTTCACGCCTCGCCTCATCGCTGCCAGCAGCAGTCTCTCTGGAAAACACCGTGGCTGAAGCCGCCGCACCCGTGAAGGGAACTCGTCCTGAAGGCGCTGTCACCGAAGCAGACGCCTCCAAAAAAGTCCGCGAAATGTTCACCCGTATCGCCCCGCGCTACGATCTGCTCAATCATCTTCTCTCTTTGCAGCTCGACCGTCTCTGGCGCGCACGCGCCACAAAGCGTCTCCGCCCCATTCTCGATCGTCCCGGCGCTCTCGTCCTGGATCTCTGCTGTGGAACAGGTGACCTCGCTTTTTCTCTCGCTCGCACAGGCCAAGCCCGCGTCATCGGCGCCGATTTCGCTCATACTATGCTGGTCCGTGCAAAAGAAAAGGGCGCCGCACTCGCCTCCACCACGGGCGAACACGCAGCGACAACCGTGCACTTTTTCGAAGCCGACGCCATGCGTCTGCCTTTTGCAGGCGCCTCTTTCGATCTCGTCACCACCGCCTTCGGTCTTCGAAACCTCGCCAACTACGAGGCCGGCTTGCGCGAAATTCAGAGCGTGCTCAAGCCCGGCGGCACAATCGCCATCCTCGAATTCACCGAACCGCCCGCCGGAGTGTTAGGGAATCTCTACAGTTGGTATTTCTGTGAAGTGCTGCCAAAAATTGGGGGCCTGATCTCCGGCGAACCCGCCGCCTACTCCTACCTGCCGAAATCCGTCGCCCGCTTCTTTCGCCCACCCGAACTGGCGTCTCTCATCACCGCCGCCGGCTTCCAATCCGTTGACTATCGCGTCTGGACCCTCGGCACCGTCGCCTTCCACACCGCGGTACGCCCGTTCTGATCCACACCCATGATAGTTATCTAACCCGCCGGGGTTTCCGTAGGGCTCGCCTTCCGAAGCGCGCCGCTCTTGCTGTGCCTCCCGCTGCTCCTCTCCCTACTCCTCTAGACCCGCTCCGCGCAACTTCGCCAACAACGTCTTCGGCGAAATCCCCAGCTTCTCCGCCGCCCGTGTTTTATTCCATTTGCAATCCCGCATCGTGCTCTCGATCAGAACTTTCTCCACATGGTTCGCCGCACGCCCGGTCACTTCTTCCAGCGAACCTTCCCACTTGAAATCCTCCGGTAGCATTCCCCCAGGCATTTCCGCTGTGTCCGGCTTCGCCGCCGGTAACTGCAATCCGTTCCCAGCGATGCTCAATCCATCCGCCAGAATCACCGCGCGCTCCAGAGTATTCTGCAATTCGCGCACATTCCCGGGCCAACGGTAGTTCCGCAATCGATCCTTCGCTTCCGCCGACAATTCCAGCCCCGCCTTCCCAAACTCCCGCTTGAACTGTTCCAGAAAGTGCTCCGCCAGCAGCAGCACGTCGTTCCCCCGCTCCCGCAGCGGTGGAATCGTCATCGGCACCGCAGATATTCGAAAGTACAAGTCCTCGCGGAACATTTTCTCCGCAACCATTTTGTGCAAATCGCGGTTCGTCGCCACCACGATTCGAACGTCCACATCGATCGACTGCGTTCCGCCGACTCGTTCGAATCGCCGCTCTTCCAGCACCCGCAGTAATTTCCCTTGAATCGCCAGCGGCAACTCTCCAATCTCATCCAGGAAAAGCGTCCCGCGATGCGCCAGGTCCATCTTGCCGACCTTGCGCGCTCCGGCCCCCGTAAACGCCCCGCGTTCGTGCCCGAATAGCTCATTCTCCACAAGCCCTTCCGGAATAGCCGCGCAGTTGAGCGCCACAAACGCTTTTTCACGCCGCGGAGAAAGATGATGTACCGCCAGCGCAAATAGTTCTTTTCCCGTCCCGCTTTCCCCCAGCAGCAGGCACGTCGAATCCGTCGCCGCCACCTTCTGGATCTGCTGGCTCACTTCCCGGATCGAGGTGTGTTCTCCCACGATGCGCGGAAATCCATACCGCGTCGCGTACTCCTCGCGCAGCAATATGTTTTCCCGCAGCAACTCCTGCTGCTGTGCCGCACGTTGCACCAGCAGCTTCAAATGGTCCAAGTCCACCGGCTTCTGCAGAAAATCAAACGCTCCTTCTTTCATCGCTGCCACGGCTTCTTCCACCGAACCAAATGCCGTCAGAAGAATCACCGGAATCGTTGCATCGGCTTGCTTAGTTTCCCGAAGCACGTCCAGCCCGGAAGCCCCGGGCATCTTCAAATCCGTAATCACCAGCAGATACCTTCGCGCGCGCACCTTCTGGATCGCCGCTGCGCCATCCGGCGCTTCGTCCACGCCGTAGCCCGCGCGCTCCAATGCCTTCCGCAGCATCGCGCGCAGTTCATGCTTATCTTCAACAAGGAGGAGTGGTTCCATCTCTTCTGTTTCTACCACGATTCCCGAAACCCTCAGCGAACTACCACTGTCGCGTGTGCAGAGAAGGGAAGTAGCGCATGCGCACGATCAACCTGACGCAGCACACCCTCTGCGCGATCACGCAGCTCTCTTCGACAGCGTTCTGCTCTTGAATTGGACTTGGAAGGTATTCTAAAAACTTTCGGCCAACAACTTACGGCCGCTTTTCCACTACCGCGCCCAGCCCGGATCCCCACCCGACTTCCTCAGTTGATCCTCAAGGTCATCCAGCCCCTGCTTCAGCTGCGCAATCTCCTGCTTCTTCGCGTCAATCTTCGCCGTCTTATCGTTGATCTCTTTCCGCGTATTCTGCTCGGTCAAGGCCTTCTGCGGGTCCGGGTAATATTCCGTTTGCGACTTTTGCAGTTCGCGCTCCAGAATGTCTAGTTCTGTTTCGGCCTTCGAAATCTTATCGCGCTGCTCTTTAAATCTTTTCCTCCAGGCTGCTTCGCCGTTAGCATCTTGGGCCTCTGCGGCGTCTCCCGCTTTCTGCTGCCCCGTCGTTCCCGTGGCCCCCGCCGCGGCGCCAGTATTCCCCGTAGCCGCACTAGCCGCAGGCTTCACATCGTCGTCGGTATAAACCTTCTTCGGCTTCGCCGCATTCTTCTTGTCCTCGCGCGCCTTTCGCGCCGCATCTGCCACCGGGTCACTTCCCGATTGCTGCGAAGAACTCTGCTGCTGTGCATACAGTGGCAATCCTGCCAAACAGAGCACCGCAATACTCACCAAATACTTCATCCATGTTTTCGCTCGCATGCGATCCTGCTTTCCCGGAGCAGCTGGAAGTCCCCGACGATCTCTTAAGCTCTATCCTTCTTCAATTCTACCGCTTCCAGCGCCCTCCGCGGCAGCGGTAACGTAACTATAAACGCGGCCCCTCCTCCGCTCTCATTTCGCGCTTCCACCTGCCCGCCGTGTTGCACGATAATCTTTTGCACCACTGCCAGTCCCAGCCCCGTGCCATTCGCCTTCGTCGTAAAAAACGGCCGAAAAAGCTTCGGCATTGCGTCTGCCCCGATTCCAGGGCCGTTATCGCTGATGGTTATGCGCTGAACCCCGGCCTCGTCTCCGCGCTGGACTTCGCCTCGAACCAGCACGCGTCCACCTCCCGCCGCCTCCGCGCAAGCTTCCGCCGCGTTCCGCGCCAAATTCAGAAGCGCTTGCCGCAGGAATCCCTCGTCCCCCCCCACATCCCCAAACGTCCCCTCGCAGCGAATCTTCACCTGTGGAATCGCCTCGCCGACCTCCGTCACCACTCGCTTGACCACCGCCTCCAGCCCCACAGTTTCATCCGAGATCTCCAGCGGCCGCGCATATTTCAAGAACTCCGTCACCACATGCGTGATGTTCCGCGCCTGTTCCAGAATCCTCGTCGCGTAATCGCTCGCCTCGCTCTCCGTCCCCTCCGATTGAATCAATTGCGCGTAGCCTGAAATCGTCGCCAATGCATTCTTGAACTCGTGCGCAATTCCCGCGGACAGTTCGCCCAGTGCTGCCAGATTTTCCTTCAATCGTATCCGTTGCTGCAGCGCCGCCAGCTCCGTCAAATCCGTCAGCAGGCAAATCGCCCCGCTGATGTTCTCCGTGCCGCGCCGGATCGGCGAAATCGTCACGCCCAGGTGCCGCGTGTCTCCCGCTGGAGGAACATGCTCCACCTCTTCGCGCCGGAAAATCTTTCCCGTCGCCAGGCATTCCCCCACCAGTCTCGTCAGGTCTGAGGAAGGCCCCAGCGCCTCGCTGTACCGCCGGAATCCCAGCCCGCGTATTCCCAGCACCTGCTCCGCCGCAGGATTCGACGTCGAAATAATCCCCGTCGCATTCACCACTAGCAGCCCCGCAGGCATGTTCCTGGTAACTTCTTCGCTCAGCCGCTCCGTCTGCTCCGCGCGCTCTTTCTCGATGCGATGCAGCCGCTCCAGTTCTTTCTCCTGCTCACGCAGCTTCTGAATCACGCCCTGCATGGACGCCGCCATGAACGCCGAAGGATTCTCCGTGCGCGGCGCGCTCGTGGAGAACTCCTCTCCATGCTCATCGCGCGTGCTCTGGAAAAATCGCCGCATCAACAGCACTACCACCGCCGTGATCGCCAGGAACGCAATCCCCAGCTCCGCTGCCAGTGTCCATAGATGCTGCGTATTATTCCCGGATTGGAATGCCGCCAACATTATTTTCGTCTTCCTTCCTATCCTCCTCTGCGACCGTCTGTGTCCTCTGTGCTCTCTGTGTTAATTTGTTTCGTTTTCAGCCCACGATGCCCCTGAAAATTGCCCACCGCCCAGCAACCACCGGCGTCGCATACACGATTAGCAACGCCCCAATCCCCAGAAACGTTCCCAGTGGCAACTGATACTGGCTCGCAATGGCCCAACGCAATCCGCTCTCGGTCCCCAGCCCACGAGTGCTTGCCCGTTTCGCCAGCCCGCTCTTCCATCCTCCCGCATAGAGCGCTAGCACCACAGCGAGCCCGACAACGCTTCCCAGAAGGCTCCCCACCAATATCGTCAAAAATGTTCCCCGCAACCCCAGAAACGCCCCCACCATCGCCATCATTTTCACGTCGCCCATGCCCATGCCTTCGCGTCCGCGCGCCGCTTTGTACGCCTTAGCCAGCCCCAGTAGAAGGAGGCTCCCAAACGCCGCCCCAAGCAACCCATCTAGAATTCCAGCCACATATCCAGGTAGATGCGCCTGAAACAATCGGTATCCGAGAAACCGCGCAAACCCATCGTTCGGCGGTACAACCGCCGAAAACAACAGCCCCGCCGCAAAGCCCGGCCAGGTAATCACATCCGGCAACAGCCGCACGCGCAAGTCCGTGACGGTCAATACGATCACCAGGCAAGTGAAGAACAGCCATTTCACCGTCGCTTGCGTGGCTCCAAAATCCAGAAACGCCGCAACGAACAAGAGCCCCGTGCCCACCTCGATGATGGGATACATCGGCGAGATGGGCTGCCCGCATGAGCGGCACTTGCCACCCAGCCACAGCCACGCGAACACCGGCACATTGTCATATGGTTTGATTGGCGTTTTGCACTGTGGGCAGTGCGACCCCGGCGAAACAATCGAAATCTCCTCCGGAATCCGCGTGATGCAGACATTCAGGAAGCTTCCAATCACAATCCCCAATAGAAAAAAGAAGATGATGACCACAGTTCGACTCTCTCATAGTCATCTCACTCCCTCAACAAAACGCGCCGCCTCCCGTGCCCCATCCCTAACACTTCCTCTTCCGTGGCCCTGTTTTCCCGGTCCCCTGTACTCTCTGTGTTGAATTCATCTCCTTCGCATTTCCAGGTCGATCCGTTTTCTATTTGTTCAGCGATTCCCTGTAAACTGTTCCTTGATCTCTGATCACCGATCTCTGATCACCGATCTCTGATCACTTCCTATCCATGAACTGGTTCGAACGCAAAATCCGCCGCTACGAGCACCGTCGCTGGACCACCGACGACAATCGCCGCGTTCAACCCTTCCATTGGGGCCTCGAACACATCGGCGGCTCCCCCGATGATCCCGCCCCCGAGGCCTTCGTCCGTCAATACGCCAAACATGCCATCGAATCCAGCCGCGAATGGTACGTCACGACCCCCGCAACCGATTACCGCCTGGACCCCCAGAACGTCCTTACCTTCACCAGCTCCATCGAATCCCCCTGGCCCGAAAACAACACTGTCCACGCCCAGCTTTTTCGCGCCAGCGGCTCCGGCCCCGCCGTCCTCCTCCTCCCCAACTGGAACGCCAAATGGCACGGCCAGAACGGCCTTTGCCACTGGATTCAGCGCATGGGCATTACGGTCCTCAAAATGAGCATGCCCTACCATGACCGCCGCATGGCTCACGGCCACGAGCGCGCCGACCAGATTTGCGGCCCTAATATTGGCCTCACCCTCCAGGCCAACCGCCAAGCCGTCCAGGACGCCCGCCGATGCCTCCACTGGCTCGAGCAGCAGGCCTACACCAAGCTCGGCATCCTCGGCACCAGCATCGGCTCCTCCGTCGGCTACATAACCCTGGTCCACGATGAACGCCTCCGCGCCGGCGGCTTCTTCCACGTTTCCACCTACTACGCCGACGTCATCAGCCAGGGCATGACCACCAACCATGTCTGGGAAGGCCTTCGCAACCACGTCACCGTCGACGAACTCCGCGAATATTGGTCCCCCATCAGCCCCATGCCCTACGTCGAACGAAGCATGGGAGCCGGCCGCAACACCTACATGGTCTTCGGCAAATACGACCCCACCATGCTCCCCAATCTCACTCGCCAGATGCTCGACTCTCTCCGCCGCCACGGTGCCGATCCCCGCACCCTCGAGCTCCCCTGCGGCCACTACTCTCTCGAACTCGCCCCCTTCTCCTACATCGCCGGCTACCGCATGCTCACATTCTTCCTTGAATCTCTAGCCTAACAGCGCTCTTTTGGGTAGAAACAATCCTGGCGAGATACCTGCGGCAGGCAAGCCGACGCTACGAGGAGCCAGGGGGCGCGTTCCCTTCAGCGCGGGCGCGTGGTAAGGCCGGCTTGTTTCCAGAGCTTCTCCCATTGCCAGATGCCGGGAGTTTTGTCGAGGACGCGGTAGCCGAGCTGGTGGGCCAACATCAAAATCTGGCCGCGATGATGCGCTTCGTGGGCGAACATGTAAGCAAACATGGTCCCTCCGGCGGGCCACGTTGGCATCCAACTGTCGCGTGAGAACTTTCCAACGCGGCGATCCGGAGCGGCCGAGAGAGCATCGGTCAACATGCGCAGGCACTGCGCGGAGCTTCTCCTGTGCGCGGCACCAGCCTGCTTTATGTTGCAGCGGTGGGGATCAAGCGGCGGCGGACACTTCAGATGCGGCGCATTTTTTTTCAGCCATTTAAGACGGCAGTTGTGCAGATGCGCGAAGATGGCCGCGATGGTCCGGCCACCGCCTTTCTGACCCGGCGGCTGGGCGCGCCACGCCCGAGGGTCGAGATCGGAGAGGATGAGCTGATTCATTGCCTCGTTGCTCGCGTAGGTTTCCAGCAGGGTGTCGCGAATTTCGGCAAGCGCCGCGTGGGATTGGAGTTCCATGGAAGTTCCGCCGATTTACTTACTTCATCGTCTGACGTGATGGACGAATCAGCCGGCTCAGCGCAGTATCGCTGAAAAGGTGCCATCGGCCACCAGCGCCGACACCGCTTCAATCTCCGGCGCGAGCGGGCGGTCGTCGGTCACTTTGGCTGACTTTGCGCGCACCGCCGCATGTGCCTTCTTGGCCAGCGCCCCCGTCTGCAGCGGCGCAAGCAAATCGACACCTTGGCAGGCGCAAAGCAGCTCAATCGCTATGATATGCCGCAAGTTCACCAACATGTGCTCCAGCCGCCGCGCCCCGCTCATCCCCATCGAGACGTAATCTTCCTGATTGCCCGAAGTAGAAATCGAATCTACCGAATGAGGCGTCGCCAGCACCTTGTTTTCGCTGGTCAGCGCCGCCGCCGTTACCTGCGCAATCATGAATCCGGAATTCAGTCCCGGCTCCGGCGTCAAAAACGCCGGCAGCATGCTGGTCAAAGGATTCGTCATCTGCTCGATACGCCGCTCCACAATTCCTCCGAGCGTCGCAATCGCAATCGCCACTTGGTCCGCCGCCATTGCTAGTGGTTGCCCATGAAAATTTCCGCCGCTGATGATGTCGCCGTTGTTCTCGTCGCGCACAAAAACGAGCGGATTATCCGTCGCGCTGTTGAGTTCCACCGCGGCCGTCTCCCGCGCCTGCGCCAGCGAATCGCGCACCGCGCCATGCACCTGCGGCGTGCATCGCAAACTGTAAGCATCCTGCACACGCGTGTCTTTGTCTGCGGAACGGTGGGACTCGCGAATCTGGCTGCCCTCATTCAAGTGCGCAAGGTTTCGCGCGGTCGTCGCGGCTCCCGCGTATGCCCGCGCGTGCATGATCCGCGAATCGAACGCGCCTGGACTGCCACGCAGCGCGTCCAGCGAAAGAGAAGCCGCCACATCCGCCGTGTCCACCAAATTATCAGCCTCGTGCAACGCCAGACTCAGCAGCGCCAGCATTCCTTGCGTCCCGTTCAGCAGCGAAAGCCCTTCCTTCGCTTCCAGCGCAACCGGGGTGATGCCCGCGCGCTTCATCGCCTCGCCGCCAGCCAGAGTCTCTTCGCGAAAAATTGCGCGGCCCTCACCAATCACCACCTGCGCCAGATGCGCCAGTGGCGCGAGATCGCCGGATGCTCCAACCGATCCTTGCGACGGAATCACGGGATGCACTTTCGCATTCAACATCGCGCAAAGAGCTTCCACGACTTGCGGTCGTATCCCGCTTAAGCCTTTTGCCAGCGCATTCGCGCGCAGCAACATCATCGCGCGCGTCTCCACCTCGCTCAGCGGCGCTCCAACGCCGCTTGCGTGGGAGCGCACCAGATTGACTTGCAGTTGGCGGACTTGCTCCGTGGAAATGCGCACCGAGGCGAGTTTTCCGAAACCCGTATTGATGCCATAGGCCGTCGCGCCGGACGTCACTACCCGATCTACCACTGCGCGGGATGCCTTCATGCGCTCGACCGCTGCAGGCACCAGCGCGACGCTTTCTCCGTACAGGGCGACCGCATAGAGTTGCTGAAACGTCAAATCATTGCCGTTCAACGTGACGCTCATGCAATGCTCCGGTCCGGTTGTGGCGCGGCGACGGCATTGAAGATGCTGTGGTATTTCTTCGGCAGCATTTTCGGCCGGCCGTTGCGCCCGCAGATTACGTGCGTCGTCTCCCCGTTCGCCAGGACTTTGCCGTCGACGTCGCGAAGCACTTCGTAGGAAAATTTGACCACGCGATTCCGCGATTCCGCAACCCGCGTGCGAATGCGTAAGACCTCATCGTATACGGCCGAATGATGATACCGGCAGTGCGCATCGGCAACCACGATGCGGCAATCGTCCTCCGCCTCCATGCGTTTGTATTCGAAGCCCAGCGCGCGCATCAGTTCGACGCGTCCGACCTCGAACCACACCAGGTAATTTGCGTGGTACACCACTCCCATCTGATCCGTCTCCGCATAGCGCACCCGCACCGTCGCGTCATGATATTCAATCATTCTCACGTCCGTCATTTTTCTGTGTCGCCCCGCCACACCGGCTTGCGCTTCTCGAGAAACGATGCAACACCTTCCTGAAAATCAGGCGTGCAACGAATGCGCGCATTCTCCAGGATGGCGCGCTCCAGATCGTGATCTACGCTTGCAGCCGCCGAGGAAACGAGCAGCCGCTTGGAGCGAGCGAGGCTGCTGGGACTCGCTGCGACGAGTAGATCCGCAAGTTCATGCGCGCGTTCCATCAAGCGCTCGGCGGGAACTATTTCCGAGACGAGACCGAATTCCCTCGCTTCCGACGCTTCGATGATGCGGCCCGTCAGCAAAAGATCGCGGCAACGTTTTTCTCCGATCTGTCGCGTCAGGAATACGGAGACAATCGCCGGCAGAAATCCGATTTTTACTTCCGTGTAGCCGAATTTCGCTTCCGGGACGGCCAGCGTGAAGTCGCAGAGCGTCGCGAGCCCGCAGCCTCCTGCATAAGCCGCCCCATTCACTGCGGCGATGAGCGGCCGCGGATAACTCCAAACCCTGCGAAAAAGTTTGGCGATTCGCCGCGAATCTTCCTGGTTTTCCGCGGGGGACTGTTTGGCGATCGCCGCAAGCATGTCCAAATCCATGCCGGCGCAAAACGCCTTTCCCGCGCCGGTCAGTATCACCACGCGGGCGTGAGTCTTCTCAATTTCGTCCAGCGCCGTCTGCAGTTCCGCCATCATTGGTGTGGAGATGGCGTTGCGCTTGTCTGGCCGGTTCAACGTGATCGTCGCGAGATTTCCGGTAATTTCGAGAAGAAGTGTTGAATACATAGCAGGACCCCTCCTCAGTTCGCAAATGGCGCATGCGCGTATTTCGCGCGAATCTCGTTGGTCATTTCAAGTACCTTGCTCAACCGCGACGATTCGATGCCGGGATCGGCGCCCGCTTTGCGCAACACCGCCAAAACATCCTCGGTCGCGATGTTGCCGACCAGATTGTCTCCTGCAAAGGGGCATCCGCCAAGCCCCGTCAGAGCGCTCTCAAACTTTCTGCAGCCCGCTTCGTACGCCGCGAGAATCTTTTCTTCCGCGCTCTCGGGCCTACTGTGCAGATGTACTCCCAGCTCGATCCCCGCAACATGATCTTTCACGCTACGATACAAATCGCCGACAAGCTGCGGCGACGCATTGCCCACCGTATCGGCCAGTGAAACCGTTCGCACGCGAATATCTTTCAGCCACTCCAGCGTGTCCGCAACAATTTCCGGTCCCCACGGCTCATCGTAAGGATTCCCAAACGCCATCGAAATGTAAATCACCAGCCCGCGATTCGCGGCGGCAGTTTCTTTTCTCGACTTCTCCACGAGCATTCGCGATTCCGCCCGTGTCATATTCGCATTGGCCCGCCGAAAATATGCGGAAATCGAATACGGATAGCCAATTGTCGTAACTCCCGGTGTCGCCAGCGCCCGCTCCAATCCTTTCTCATTCACCACGATGCCAATAATTTCCGGCGGCTCAGCTGCTGCGGGAAGGGAAGCATTCAGCTTCGCCATCACCTCTTCACTGTCAGCCATCTGCTGCACATGCTTCGGCGAAACAAAGCTCACCGCGTCAATATGTTTGAATCCGGCGGCAATCAGTTCCTTCAAATACTCCGCCTTGTACTCCGTCGGAATTAGTTCCGGCAATCCTTGCCACGCATCGCGCGGGCATTCAATTAGCTTGATTAGTTCGGTCATGTGGTCTGCGACACCAGGAAACAAAATCGAATAGTAAAATGGAGAGAGCTAGAACCGCACTGGCAATGGCGACCCAAGCCACGCCGGATAAAAATGGTGGCACCGGAAGCTCGCCTCCCCAGATTTGTTCCTCTTTCCAGAACTCGCGACTGAGAAAGAACGCTATTACCCATGTCGGAATCGAAGCAGCCAATATGATGAACCCTCTTCGGCGCATGAGTTCACGTTTGCAAGACACCCGTTTTGAATTCGCGGATTTCCGGATTCAGCGCGGCGGCTTCGAGGGCCCAGATCAGCGCTTCGCGGGTGTGGGCAGGATCGATGATGGCGTCGACCCACAGGCGGGCGGCGGCGTAGCGCGGGTCGGTTTGGTGTTCGTAAGTGGCGCGGACGGAGTCGTACAATTCTTTTTTTAGTTGTTCGTCGACTTTTTTGCCGGCGCGTTCGAGTTGCTTTAGTTTGATTTCGACGAGCGTGCTGGCCGCAGCGTCGCCGCTCATCACCGCGAAGCGCGCGGTGGGCCACGCAAACATGAATCGCGGATCGTAGGCTTTGCCGCACATGGCATAATTTCCTGCGCCAAAACTTCCGCCGCAAATCACGGTTATTTTCGGGACGACGCTGTTGGCGACGGCGTTCACCATTTTTGCGCCGGCACGGATGATGCCGCTCCATTCCGCATCTTTTCCGACCATAAATCCGTTAACGTCGTGCAGAAAAATCAGCGGGATGCGATTTTGATTGCAGTCGAGAATAAACCGCGCGGCTTTTTCCGCGGACTCCGTGTAAATCACACCGCCGAATTCCATGCGTTTCTGATCCGAGCCGCGCGCTAGAGTCTGCACGTGTTTTTTCTGATTTGCGACGATGCCGACGGCCCAGCCGCCGATTCGCGAATAGCCGCAGAGCAGCGTTTCGCCGTACTCGGCGCGATACTCTTCGAATTCTCCGGCGTCCACGATGCGGGCAAGGATTTCGCGCATGTCGTATTGCTTGCCCGGGTCGTTGGAGAAAATTCCGTAAATCTCCTCGCGTGCATGGAGCGGGTCGCGCGGTTTTACATGGCTGAACGGCGAAGGATTCGGCGCGCCCATTTTGTCCACCAGCGCGCGGATTCGAACGATACACGCGTCATCATCGGCCTCGCGGAAATCCACGGTGCCGCTGATCTGTGCGTGCATTTTCGCACCCCCGAGATCTTCGGCAGAAGTTTTTTGCCCGATCGCCGCTTGCACCAACGCGGGTCCCGCAAGAAATAATCCAGAACCCTCGGTCATCAAAATGTGATCGCACATGACTGGTAGATACGCACCGCCCGCGACGCACATGCCCATGATCGCGGTGGTTTGAGGGATGCCCATGGCGCTCATCACCGCATTGTTTCGAAACACGCGGCCAAAATCATCGGTGTCGGGAAAGACGTCTTCCTGAAGGGGTAAAAACACTCCGGCAGAGTCCACTAGATAAATTGTGGGAATTCTATTTTCGATGGCGATATTCTGCGCGCGAATGACTTTTTTCGCGGTCATGGGGAAAAAGGCGCCGGCTTTTACGGTCGCATCATTCGCGATGAGCATGAAAGTGCGTCCGCAAACTTTCGCAAGCCCGGTGACGGTTCCAGCCGACGGCGCTCCGCCCCACTCTTCGTACATTTCGAACGCAGCGTAGATTCCGAGTTCGAAGAGCTGCGAACCCGGGTCGATCAGCTTGGCGATGCGTTCCCGCGCGGTCAAGCGGCCCTTCTTGTGCTGCGCTTCAATGGCCTTCGCGCCGCCGCCCTGGCGGATTTGCTCTTCCTCATTCTTGATGTTGGTCATCAAATCGACGATGCCGCGGGCATTCTTTTCAAATTCAACCGATTTCGAATTGACGTTCGTCTTCAGAACCGAAGCGGACACGCGGCAACCTCACGAACAAACGATCTGGAAGTGTAAGCCAGGATACAGACAGCCCAACAAACCAAGTGTCACAGTATACGAGGTTTGGCCGGGATTGTGCGAACCGGAGAAAGTTTCGGGAACGCGAAGACCTCGAGCGTCCGTCGCAGTAGCGCTCGCGGCGCCTACGCTTCGTTGCCGGACACTAACCTCCGTAAGCCAGGCGGTAGACCAGCCAGCAGCAAAGCGAAGTCAAGAAACGGAAGTTGAGGAGCGGGAACAAGACTTCGAGAACAAGCGAGAACATTTGGTCCTCGCTCGGAGAAACAATGGCTGCGGCGAGAGTGAGCGGGAGAGCAAGGAAAATACAAGAAGTAAAATCCTGAAGGAGCTGCAGAATCACCGGCAGTGGGGGTGAAGCCGCACCCTCGGGCTCGACCGTGAGATGCTTCTGGCGCTCGATGGTTCGGGCGATCAGCCCGACCGCGCCGATGCCAAAGAACATCGGCCAGTGGAAGAAAAAATGTTCGAGAGGGCGGAACAGCCGGACGAGCAGACCGATGCCTGCGCCAAGGAGATACAGTTCCAGGCGCAAAGGGTTTGCCAGATTTCTTAGATAGAGAGAATCAAAGAACTGGCTCTTCAAGGATTTTCGTTCGAAGACGGGCATGGATCTATTCCTTATTGTTTATTTATCACGCGATGGGGCATTCGCAGGCGAAATCAATTCTTGCGGTGAGGAGTCGTCAATATCTGTTCGAAGACAAACTGGCCCAGGTGCGGGCTCGCAGGTCTTGCCGCTCGCGACCCCGAATCTCGCGAACCGCATGGAAGCGCAATCGCGAGGTATTTGAGCTGACACAGAAGCAAGGTAAGCTATTCCACGGGTTTCTGTGCTGATTACGGCTGGTGACTGTTACCGAAGCATTGCGTCAGATGGCATCGAGAGGAAAAGTCATGAATCGTTTCTGCAGGAAGGAATTTCAGGTTGCGCTGCTGTGCGCGCTAACGATGGTGACGGGCGCATCCGGGCAGACGCAGGCACCACCTAAGACGCCAGCGAGGACATCAGCGCAGGCGCCAGCAACTGCGAAACCCGCGGCCAAACCTGCGCCCAAAATGGCGCCGCTGGAAGTGCCAGAGCTGAAGTTCGAAAAATACACCCTCGATAACGGACTGGAAGTTATCCTCTCCGAGGATCATCGGCTGCCAATGGTGGCGGTGAACCTGTGGTATCACGTCGGTCCGGCAAACGAACTGCCCGGGAGAACGGGGTTCGCGCACTTGTTCGAACACATGATGTTCGAAGGATCGAGGCACGTGCCGGGCAGCGCACACTTCCATCAACTCGAAGCGGCAGGCGCTTCGGACATCAACGGAACGACGGATTTTGACCGGACGAATTATTTTGAGACGCTGCCTTCGAATCAACTGGAATTGGCATTGTGGCTGGAATCCGACCGCATGGGTTATCTGCCGGACAAACTGGACCAGGCCAATCTTTCGAATCAACAGGACGTGGTTCGAAACGAGCGGCGGCAAAGCGTGGAGAATGCCCCGTACGGCGTAGTGGAAGAAGGGATGTTTCACCAGTTATTTCCAAGAGAACATCCGTATCACGGCGACGTGATCGGGTCGCACCAGGATATTCAGTCGGCACAGCTCCAGGACGTACGAAATTTCTTCAAACTGTATTACGCGCCAAACAACGCAAGCCTGGCGATCGTCGGCGATTTCGATCCCGAGAAGGCGCGTGAACTGGTGCAGAAATATTTCGGCCCGCTGAAGCGCGGCGAAGACGTGCCCAAGATCAAGGCGCACACACCGCCGATTACCTCCGAGCGGCGCGCCATCATCCAGGACAACGTGCAACTGCCGCGGGTGTACATGGCGTGGCTGACTTCTCCGATTTACAAACCGGGCGACGCGGAAGCGGACCTGGCGGCAACGATTCTGGGAGGAGGGAAGTCCAGCCTGCTGTACAAGAAACTGGTTTATGAAAAGCAGATTGCACTGGACGTCTCCGCAAACCAGCAGTCGTTGATTCTCGGATCGGTTTTCGAGATTCAAGCAACGGCCAAGCCGGGCGTGAAGCCCGAGGAGCTGGAGAAGGCCATCAACGCGGAACTCGAATTATTCCGCAAAGAGGGTCCGACGGCGGCGGAACTGAGCCGGGCGCAAAACGTCATCGAGTCCAGAATCATCGCGAGACTGGAAACGCTTGGCGGATTTGGGGGCGTGGCGGACCGCCTGAACGGCTACAACCATTATCTGGGCACGCCGGATTTTCTGGCAGCGGACATCGCGCGGTATGAGGATGCGTCCGCCGCGGCGGTAAAAGCGTTTGCGCAGGGCCAGCTCAATCCCAACCAGCGAGTGGTGGTATATGGAATCCCCGGCAAGCAGGATCTTGGCGCGGAAGTGCCGACTCCGAAAGCGGAGCAGAAGGACACTGCCAAGAACGGCGGGGAGCCAGTAAACGCTGACGCAGTATGGCGAAACGAAGCGCCCAAGCCCGGGCTGGCGGGCGCGCTGCATCTGCCAGTGCCGGAACAATTCAAGCTTTCGAACGGGCTGACGGTGCTTTTCACCGAACGGCCAGGATTGCCATTGGTGGCCGCCGATCTAGTTTTCCGTGCGGGAAGCGGAGCGAATCCCGTGGACCGTCCGGGGCTGGCAAGCGTGACAGCGCGGATGTTGCAGCAAGGAACGACGAAGCGAAACGCGCTGCAGATTGCGGACCGCGCCGCGGATCTCGGCGCAACGCTGGGATCGAATGCTTCGACGGATGATTCCGTGGTATCAACGCGGTCATTGACGCGGAGTTTTCCGGAGGCGCTGGAGTTGCTCGGGGACGTCGCGCTGCATCCCATCTTCCCGCAAGCAGAGCTGGAGAGGGTGCGGTCCGAGAGGCTGGCCGCATTGGTTCAGGAAAAAGACGATCCGAATGCGGCGGCGATGCGAGTTGCGCTTCTATCGCTCTATGGCGCACACAGTACGTATGGCTATCCGGGTTCAGGAACCGCCGAGTCCCTCAAGGCGATTTCGCGCGAGGAACTCCAGCACTTTTGGCAGCAATACTATGTTCCGAATGAAGCGGCGCTGGTCGTGGCCGGGAATATCAAGCTGGCAGTGTTGAAGCCGCTACTCGAAAAAGAGTTTGGTGAGTGGAAGGCAAGCAAATCGTCGCTGCCGGCGATCGCCGCGCCGGAGACAACGGATGCGCGGCTGATTATCATAGACCGCCCGGGAGCGCCACAAACTACAGTAGCGTGTATCGCAATTGGAGCGGCACGCTCGACACCGGACTATCCGCAGATTGAAGTGATGAACACGGATCTCGGCGGGCTGTTCTCCAGCCGAATCAATATGAACCTGCGCGAGGTGCATGGGTATACGTACGGGGCGGGATCCTTATTTATCTATTACCGCGCTCCGGGACCATTCATTGCGTACTCCGACGTGCGAACGGATGTGACGGCGCCAGCGACTTCGGAAATATTCAACGAATTGAAGCGCGCTCGGGATACGGAGATGATTCCGGCGGAACTGATCCTTTCAAAAGACTCGATTGCGCGATCGCTGCCGGGACGATTCGAACGGGGATCGGAGGCGGCGGGGAGTTTTGCGGAACTTTTCACCTACAATTTGCCGCTGGATTACTTTTCGAATCTGCCGGACAAGATAAATGCGGTTACGGCGGCGCAGGCGCAAGGGGCAGCGCAGAAGTATATTCATCCGGAGAAGATGATCGTGCTGGCGGTTGGCGACCGTTCGAAGATCGAGGATGGGCTGAAGAAGTTGAATTTGGGCAAGGTGGAGATTCGAGATAGTGACGGGAAGATCGTTCCGTAAGCCCTTGTCTTCGGATTGGTGAGGTTTTGCAAAGTAGATTTGACGGGGGGAGTGCTCCCGTCGATTAAATTTGATCAAGAGCGATCTTGCAAATCTGCGGGGATTGCTCATTTCTTCGTAGGGGGCGCCTGTGCGAACGAACACCAAAGTTCTGGCGGGCGGGTGTGCCTCTGTGGGATGTTTGCAGTAGCAAGGTTGCGCCCTCCCGGTTTTCCAATCGACTAAAACCAATGCAGGTTTGATTTGGCGCTAGCGGCAGCCGTGTGTTGCGTCTTGGTTGCGGGAGGGTATTCGAGTGGCAGAATTTGAAACTCTTCAAAAATGGGGATGGAATTCGTATTTTGAAGCGCTGTGGAATGACGGCGAGCGGAAAAACGCGGTGCCAGCGCGGGTGATTGAGCAGCAACGGAAATTTTGGCGCGTCGCGGGGGAGTTTGGAGAGTGTTGGGGCGAAGCGGCGGGGAAGCTGAGGCTTTGTGCGGATGAAGATGTAGAATGGCCGACGGTTGGGGACTGGGTGGCGGCGGAAATCGGCGATGAAAGAAGTGCGGCGAGGATCCAGGAAGTTCTGCCACGACGAAGCCGGTTTTTGCGCAAGACTCCAGGGAAAAAGATAGCGCAGCAGGTGATCGCGGCGAACGTGGACACAGCGTTGCTGGTGTGCGCGATGGACGGCGACTTCAACTTGCGACGTGTGGAGCGGTATCTTGCGCAATGCTGGGAGTCGGGTGCGCAGCCGGTGGTGGTGCTGAACAAGGCGGACGCTTGCGCCAATGCCAGCAGCAAGGGCGCGGAGATCGAGCGCGTTGCGCTGGGCGCGGCGGTGTGCGTGGTCAGCGCGAAAACAGGGCAGGGGATGGAAGAGCTCGAAGCGTTTCTCAAGCGTGGGGATACATTGGTGCTGCTGGGGTCCTCGGGAGTGGGCAAATCGACGATCGCAAACCGGCTCGCGGGAGAGCTGCGGCAGGAAGTTCAGCCGGTGCGAGATTCCGACAGCCGCGGGCGGCATACTACTACCAGCCGAACGCTCATTGCCTTGCCGGGCGGAGCATTGCTGATGGATACGCCGGGTCTGCGTGAATTGCAACTGTGGGATGCGGACGAGGGAGTCTCTGAGGTGTTTGCGGAGATCG
>Ga0210408_10002061_pt1 | contig 20080 bp, 17 predicted proteins | sample IncBWH4MmetaG_FD_155471 | JGI IMG/M metagenome (GOLD analysis project Ga0210408, IMG submission 155471) | Forest soil microbial communities from Barre Woods Harvard Forest LTER site, Petersham, Massachusetts, United States - Inc-BW-H-4-M | ecosystem: Environmental > Terrestrial > Soil >...
GGGCGCAATGGATTCGCTGCGCGCGACAGATTGCGATGGCATCGAAAGGATCCCTCAATCGGAGCGTCGCCCCTTCTATCGAAATGTTACAATGCGTAGCATATGATCCGGCGCGCAACAAGAGGCGCGAGAATCAGGAGGGGCCAACCGCAGCGGAGGCGGCGTGCCCACCTGAATGTTTTATTCGATGATAATGGTGGGCACGCCCTTTTGGCGCTTAGTTACGTAGCCCACCTTACGGTCGCTTATTCGGCGCTCATTCGATCCCGGGCGGGCGCCGCACGTAGAACCACTCCGACGCCAGATCCTGGCCGGCGGTGCGCTGGACGAGAGAAAGCTTCGTGGCGACCGCATCGCGAATTCGCAACCAATACGCGCGCTCGGCCGGGGTGGCGCGGGCGGTCGCGACGTTGAGCCACTTGTAGGCGAGCACATAATCCTGCGGCACGCCGAAGCCCTTGTCGTACATGAGGCCGAGATTGAACTGCGCCACCGGAACGCCTTGCTCGCTTGCGCGGCGGTACCAATCGGCGGCGGCGACGTAGTTCTGCGGCAGGCCGCGTCCGTTCTGGAACATGAACCCGACGTAGGTCTGCGCCTGGGGATTGCCGTGCTGGGCCGGCGGCAAAAGCAGCCGCGCCGCCGTTTGATAATCCTGGGCGTTATATGCGGCGATGCCAGCCTGCACCGGTCCTGCGGCAGCCGGATGGACGGCGAGCAGGGCGAAAAGCAACGCACTCAACCAAACGCGTTTGCACATGGTCTCGCTTCGCTCCGGATGAACAGGGATGCCGAGCGGGCAGACGCCAAAAAGTATAGACCATCCCCGCGCGTCCTCCATTGGCGATTCCGGCTCCGCCAGTATTTGCCCGCCACGCGTGACCTAAATGCCACAGTGCGGATAAATCGCGCGTGACTTGCGGACGAATCGCGCCGCGCCCTTGCCGCGAAAATTGCTTGTCGCGAGAATGCAGCCAAGCCTCGGGGGGCAAAATGTCGGGGGCATTGCGACGCTTTAATCTGTTGGCCGCCCTGGCCGCTGGCGCATGGCTCGGGGTGGCGCCTGCGCACTCGCAGAACGCGACCTGGGTGGGCGGCAACGCGGGCGACCCGCACGAATGGGTCGAGAACAACAATTGGACGCCCGCCACGGTGCCGACCGGCACCGCGACGTTCGGCGCCGTCGCCACTACGACGGCGGTCGCCAACGCCGCCGGCGCCGTAACGATCGCCACCGTGAATTTCACCCTAACGGCGCTCGCCTACACCATCGCGATCGACAACGCGTTCGCCGTCAACGGCAACGGCGTCCTCAACAATTCCGCCAACACCCAGACCTTCAACATCGCGAGCGGCAAGACCCTGACGGCGCAGAACTCGAGTTCGGCGAGCGGCGGAACCGGCGCGGTCCAATACAACAACGCCGGCGGAAATATGGTCTTCAACACGACCAGCACAGCCGGCAGCGCCAATGTTTTCAGCTCCTTCAACGCTACCAACGCGACCGTCACTTTCAACAACACCAGCTCGGCCGGCAGCGCGACCTTCACCTCCAATCCGGCGAATTTTCCCACCTACACCTTCAACGACACGAGCACCGCCGCCAACGCGAAGTTCGTGCTGGTCGACGCCACGCTGATTTTCAATAATTCGAGCAACGCCGGCAGCGCGGTCGTCACCATGCCGAATGTGATGCATCCGGGGAACGTTATCTTCCACAACACCAGCTCGGCCGGCAATGCGAACATCACCAACGTTGGGGTGGACGTCCTCGGCAGCAGCGTCACCTTCTTTGACGCGAGCACGGCGGGAAATGCAACCATCACCAATAATATCAACCCATCCGTGCCCAGCGAGGGCGGCGTCCTCATTTTCGGCGTCCGGAACGGCGGCGGCACCGACACCGCCAACGCCGGCACCGCCACGATCACCAATAACCAGTTCGGCAGCACGAGCTTTTTTGGCTTCACTTCGGGCGCGAACGCCACCATCGTCAACAACAACGGCGGCAGCACGGCGTTCGAGGAGAACAGCACCGCCGCCAACGCGCACATAACGAACAACAACGGCGGCGGCCTGATATTCTTTTCGGGCGCGCCGACCGCCGGCAACGCTGTGATCACCAACAACGCCGGCGGAACCGTGGAGTTCGGGCTGGCGGGTTTCATTCCGTTTATCATCGACACTGCGACAGCCGGCAACGCGACGATCACCAACAGCGGTTCGGTCACATTCAGTTCGGCCACGACCGCGGGCAACGCGCAAATAACGAACAACAATGGCGGATTCGTAGGCTTCAGCGAGCTTTCGAGCGCTGGCAACGCGGTCATTACCAGCACCGGCATCGTCAGCTTCGTCGGTAGCTCCACCGCCGCGAATGCGACCATCACCAACAATGCCGGCGGCCAGCTCAGCTTTGGATCCTTTACGGAAACGTTCCCCGGCGGCATCCCGACCTTCAATCCGTTCATCGGCACCGGCAGCGCCGGCAACGCAATCATCATCAACAACAACGGCGGTTCGACTACCTTCTTCAACCAGAGCACCACCGGCACCGCCAGCATCACGAACAATGCCGGCGGCGCCTTGTTCTTCGCCAATGCGGGCGGGTCGCCGGTCGACCCCGATGCCTCGACCGCGCGCGTCATCAGCAACGCCGGCGGAACGGTCGACATTTCGCAGGTCAACACCGGCGTATCGATCGGCTCGCTGTCCGGCGCCGGCAACGTGTTTCTCGGATCGAAAGTGCTGACGCTCGGCAATCTCAACAGCAACGACACGATCGGCGGGGTGATCGCCGACGGCGGCATGGGCGCCGGCTCCGGCGGTGAGCTGATCAAGATCGGCAGCGGCTTCCTCACCCTCAGCGGAATTAACACCTACACCGGCCCGACCTTCATCGATAACGGCATCCTCAACGTCCTCGGGTCGATCGCGACTTCGAGCATCGTTCAGGTGAACTCGGGCGGCACGCTCGCCGGCACCGGCACTGTGGCGACGACCATCGTCAATTCGGGCGGCATGCTGGCGCCCGGCAACGGCAACGTCGGCACGCTGACCGTCGCCGGCAACCTCACCTTCAAGTCCGGCAGCATCTTCCTGGTCGACGTCACGCCGACCACGGCGAGCAAGGTCCAGGTTAACGGGACGGCAAACCTCGCCGGCACCGTCGAGGCGGTGTTCTTGCCGGGCAGCTACCTCACGAATGCCTATACGATCCTGTCGGCGACCGGAGGCCGGACCGGCACGTTCGACAATCTCGTCACGGTCGATCTGCCGGCGTTTCTCACCGCCAAGCTCGTCTACGACCCGAACGACGTGATGCTGGTTACGTTGACTTCAAACCTCAACCGGCCGGGGCTGACGCAGAACCAGGCCGCCGTGGCGGCGACCCTCGACAATTCATTCAACAGCGGCCGCGGCACGCTCAGCGGATTGTCATTCGTTGCGGCCAATCAACTTCCCGCCGCGCTCAACGCGCTTTCAGGGGAAGGCACGAGTGGGACGCAGGAAACCGCATTCGGCGCCGGCGACCTGTTTCTTTCGACCATGATGGAGCAGGGGCAGTTCTGGCGCAGCGGGACGGGCGCGACCGGAACCGCCTACGCGCCGCTCGGCTACGCGTCCGAGACCGCGCAGGCGCCGGTGTTCAAGGCGATGCCGCTCAAGGCGCCGCTCGTCACCGAGCCGGTCTATCGCGCCTGGTTCGCCGGTTTCGACGGCACCTGGCACCTCGACGGCCAAGCCGAGCCGGGCAGCGCCGCCTTGCGCCAGAGCACCGTCGGCGGGGCCGCGGGGCTCGACTATCAGGTCAACCCCAACCTGCTGGTGGGCGTCGCTGCGGGCGGCAGTTCCTCGACGTTCTCGGTTCCCGACCGGGCGACCAGCGGCACCCTCGAGGGCGCGCACATCGGAACTTACGGGGTGGGGCGCTGGGGACCGTGGTACGCGGCCGGGGCGCTCGCGTTCAACGCCTTCGACAACAATTACACGCGCACGATCGCGGGTGTCGGCCCGACCGAACTGGCGACCGGCAAGTTCAACAGCGACATGCTCAGCGGCCGCTTCGAACTTGGATATCGCCAAACATTCAGCGGCTTTGCGGTGACGCCGTTCGCGGCGGTGCAGTTCGCCGAGCTGTGGCAGTCCGGCTACAGCGAAACCAGCACCACGCTTGCCGGCGCGCCCGGCGCGCTGGGGCTGACCTACTCCGCGCAAACCGTCTCCTCGCTGCCGACTTTCCTCGGCGCGCAGTTCGACACGCGGGTGACGCTGCAAAACGGGACCGCTTGGCTGCCCTATGCGCGGCTCTCCTGGGTGCACGAGTTCGAGCCGACCCGCGACATCAACGCCGGCTTCATTACGCTGCCGGTCACCAACTTCACGGTGTTCGGTCCGAGCGCCGCGCGCGACGCCGCGCGCGTCGACTTGGGTTCGAAACTGGTGCTCAAACCCAATGCGGCGCTGTTCGCGAGCTTCGACGGCGAATTCTCCGATCGCAGCCAGATGTATGCCGGCAAGGGCGGACTAAAGATCACCTGGTAGGCGGGCGCCGACAGGCTGCGCGCCAATCGCCAATTGGTGGGAGGCCCCTTGCTGCGCGAACTCGCCCGCCGGCAAGGCTGCCGCTGAAGCAGTACGACGCTCGGTTCAGGAGGCCTCGAACTCGCCGAGCAGCTTGTCCGCCATGGCCAGCTGGCGGGCGGCGAGGGCGCCGATATCGTCGTCGCGCGAACTCGCGGCGAGGCGATGCGCCCGCCGCTCCGGCACCAGGTCGCTCAGGACGATGGCGCACCAGCGCAAGGCAAATAGCGGCAGCAGCGCGGCCATCCGTTCGGCATGCGCCGTCCCGAAGTGGGCAAGCAGCCGGTTGCGGTAGAGGCCGCGTTGCATCTGCGTGAGCTGCATGCCGGGATGCAGCACGAAATTGCCGACGCTGGTGAGCGGATCGTCCCAGCCGAAATATTCGAAGTCGAGGAAGGTCAGGCTTCCATCCGCGCCACGCAGCGCGTTGTGCGCCCCGAAATCGGAAACAATCAATGTCTGAGCGGCGATGGGGCGATCGGCCGCGAAATCGAGGCCGCGCTTGCCGTAGACAGCCCGCGCGCGTTTCTCGCACGCGCTCAGCGCGGGGACAAACCGCGATTGGAGAAACGCGCGCAATGCCGGCAGCTGTTCGGCGAAGGCGGCGAGCGGCCCGTACCGGCGGCGGATGTGAGAGAGAATGCGCTCGCCCGAGATGCACGCCTCGGCGGCCGGGCCGATGTCCCGGCGCGCGCCGGCGTCGATCGCGCGGTCGAGATCGATCTGGAATTGAGCGAATTGCGCCACGTCCGCGTCGGACATTTCCGAGATCGCCGTGCCCTCGACCCATGAGAGCAGGCTCGCCTGCGCGCCTTCATCGGCGGCGAGGAGGCGCGGGCTTCGCCCCAGTCCGGCGCGCACGACGAACGCCAAGGCGCGCGCCTCGGCGCCTTGCCGGTCGCGCCGGTCGTCCGCCGGATAGATTTTCAGCGCGTAAGAACCCGCGGCGGTGATGATTTTGAACACGCGGCTGTTGCCGCCCCTGCCCACCTGCTCGATTGCCCTGACCGGGACAGGGGCGAGCCGCTCGGCCGCCCGCGCGACGTCGTCAGGAACCGGGAAAGACGGCGGCACAGACTTCGGTCCAGTTGGCGGCGCGCTCGAACGGGCCGGAATGTTCGGTCGAGAATAAGATCTTGCGGCAGCCCGCGGGCATGTCCGCGTGGCCGAGCACTTCGGGAAGATCGTCGACGAAAACCTGACAATCGAGCGCGCCGATGCGGTGGACCTTGGCGTCGCGCGTGTCCTCGAAAAACACGCGGTTTGCGTCGAGGCCGAAACCGTCCTGCTCGAAGAAGCCCTGCCGCCGCATCCAGCCGAGCGCGCTCTCGCGCAGATCGGTGCGCAGCGGATCGTGATGAGCGAGCACGCTCTTATGGCTCACCACGTAGACTTGCCAGCCCTTGCGTTCGCGGCAGCGCCGGAAGAATTCTCCCGCGCCTTCGTAAACTTCCGCCCGATCGATGAGCCGGCCGTAGACGAGGCCTTGCAACCGTTCCCACAAATATCCGTCCGGCCGCTCGCGCAGGAGCCGGCGCTTGGCAGTGTCCTTGCCGCCGGTGAAATCGGCCGGCAACAGTCCGGCTTCCTTGCCGACGGTGGCGAAGGCACGGTCGTAACAGACGAGCGTATTGTCGAAGTCGACGCCGATTCTCATGGCTGACAGGATCGCGAGCGCCAGACATAGCATGCGCGACGCCGGTCATGAATGGTGTCGCTGATGCTCACAGGTCATCCTTAGCTGCCTAAACTAGTCTCACAAGCGGAGTTCACTGTGCGAGCCAAGCCGCACGAGTTCGAGACTGTCGGTATCCGGCTTGCGATATATGAGAACGAGATCGGGACGGATGTGGCAGTCCCGAAAATCCTTCCAGTCACCGGTGAGCGGGTGATCGGCGTAGCGGCGCGGCAACACGGTATCGGCGGCGAGCAACGCCACTATCCCTGTTAATTCTCGGTCGAGTTTCTCAGCATGCTGGCGCGACTTCCCGGATCTCTGGCGTTTGTAGTCGCGCTTAAATGCGTTGGTGTATTTAATCGTCCTCATTGAGACGGTTTAGCAGATTTTCCGAGCTCTCCGCTGTCGTAAGTTCCCCGCGCCGCGCAGCCTTCATGGCCTCAATGGTTTCGTCATTGGGAATGAGCGGCTGGAACGGAAGCGCCCTTTCGGTGGCGATCCGGATCATCATCAGGCGGAAGGCATCAGAGACGGTGAGGCCGATCGAGGCGAGTACCGCCTCGGCTTCCTTCTTGATGCGCTGATCGATGCGAGCGCGAACTACTGTATTGGCAGTCATATTCTTACCTCTGAGCCACAATGTAGCTCAAACATCGCGAAAGTCAATAATCGGTATTTCCCAAAATTGAACTCTACAGGGAAAGTCTAGGCGGCGCCCGCGCGGGGATAAGCGGAAAAAAGCTGCTCCAGCACGCTGGCGGCCGGCCGGATGGGAAAGCCCAGGGCGGCGGCAAGCTTGCCGGCGTTGAGCGCCGCGTAGCGATGGCGATGAATTGGCGCGACCTGCGCGTCGCTCACGTCTTCACCGCGCACCAGTTCGGCCCGGAAACCGCAGATCTCGGCCATCCGCTGCGCGGCCTGCGCATAAGGGATTTCGTCGCCGGAAGAGAGGTGCCACGGACCGGCGCGCCGTTCGAGCGCGAGCCGCATCGCGGCCTGGGCCACGTCCTCGACCGAGACCGGGGCGAGCGTGATGTTGGTCGCCGCGACCGCCGGCTGTCCGGCGCCGAGCGCGGCATGCCAGGTCCGGAACAAGCCGACCGGCACGGGCGCCAAAATTTTCGTGATGCGCAGCGCCGCAGCAGGCAGGCGCTCGCGCGCCATCGCCTCCTCGACTTCGAGCTTGTGCCGGCCGTAAAGGTTTTTCGGCCGCCGCGGCGCGGTTTCGCCGGGACGCGGGATTTCGCCGTCGAACACTTGGCCGCTCGAGAAGAACACGAGATGCGCGCCGGCGTGCGCGAGCGCCCGCATGACCTTCAGCGTGTTCTCCACGTTGATGAGGCGGGCGCGGTCGGGCGAGCGCTCGCAGTTCTGCATCCCGGTCATCGCCGCGCACACGAAGGCGCAGGCGAAGCGCTCGCGCGTGAGGCGCGGCAGATCCGGATCGGCGAGGTCGAGCTGGATCGCATCGGGTCGCGATCGGCGCGAGGTCGTACGCACGGCGTAACCGGCCGCGCGCAGCGCTTGCACCAACTCGGAGCCGACGAGGCTATCCGCGCCGATCACCAGGGCGTCGTAGCGTGTCATTGCGGCGGACCTGGATTCTGACTCGTCATGCCCCGCGAAAGCGGGGCATCCAGCAAACACAGACCTCCGATATTATGGCGCGAACGCCACAGGCGGGCGCCAGTACAAAATGTTTTTCCTTTCTTACGTGGCGTCAAAATTTTATTCTCGCGTGGCAGAATTGCCTCTATTTCGGGGTTATCGTAATTGCGACGGTCGTTGGCGGTTGTAGCATTGCGGGAACTGCTGTCGCGTCGATTCCTAATTCCATGAGTGCCGACGCAAGAGCATCTGCAGCGGCGGATCGTTTCGGATCGACTCTAGGGTTCGCCAAATCAACGGCCCACCCAATTACAACGCCAGTCGGCTGCAATACAGTGACTGCGTTCGTGCCGGGGATCATTTCAATATCCCACTCCGCCTCGCGCAGCGGCGCCGTAAGTACCCGCATGAACCACTCGCTTTCGGGAGTGACCGGCGAAGTGGTGATGGTCCCGCGCTGGTTTTTGAACGCCTTCAATTTTTCAGAAAGCTCGTTTTGCTGCTTTTGTGAAAGCCCTCTAGGTGCTATCCGTGCTTCAATTTTTACTCTTGCGAGTCGTTCTTCTTCAGCTTTTTGGTTTGCTTCGGCGGCGCGCGCATTTGCCTCGGCAATCGCGGCGCGCGCAGATTCAGCATCTTTTTGCAAGGTTGCTAATTCATGGCGAGCTGTTGCGGCATCTGCTTCTAAAACCGCTGCCCTTTCATGCGCTTTACCCGCTGCTTCATTTGCACGGGCGGCCTCTCCTTGGGTGCTTGCAATTTCGATCGCAGTACGGTCTCTTAACGCATCCCAGTGGTGCTCTTTAATAACACCCATCCACACGATTAGTGCCGTCGAGATCAACACAATTAATGTTCCAATAATTAGTCCGATACTTGCGCGGTCAAACCACCACGTTGCCCAATCCAACGAAGGCCAAATCTCTTTTTCACCCTGGTTTCCGATTTCGATCATCACGGCAATGGTGATCATTGGGATAAGTGGACTTAACGCTGGGGCGGTCGCGCTCCCGCGCCAGCGAAATCGGGTGGCGTTTGCGCCGTAATACCGCAGATCTCTATTTATTTGAAAGGCCTGTGGTTACTGGATCGCCCGCTTTCGCGGGCGATGACGACCGATGAGGTCTCACGCGAGGTTCAGCCGCTGCATCATCTTGATGTTGAAGTAGCGCGGATCGTCGAGCGAATTGGGTAATTTGCCGCGCGCGAAGGCCCCGATCAGATCGCCCACCGCTTCGTCGATGGCGTGGCCCGGCGCGAAACCCAGCTCGCGCTGAATCTTGCCCGACGATACGTGATAGGAGCGCGGATCGTTGGTGGCTTTGACCACGAGCTTGACGTGCTCGCCCACTTGCGTCTGCACCATGCGCGCGAGCTGCATCACCGTGAGGTTTTCGTAACCGGCGTTGAACACCTTGCCGTCGATCTTCTCGGCCGGGGCGGCGAGCAGCAGCAGATAAACGTCGACCATGTCGCCGATGTGGATATTCGGCCGCAGCTGGTCGCCGCCGAACACGGAAATCTCGCCTCTGTTGTAGCCGAGATTGGTCAGGATGTTGACGACCACGTCGAGCCGCTGACGCGGCGAATAGCCACACACCGTCGCCGGGCGCACGGTGACCGTGACGAAGTCGCGCTCGTGCTCCTTGTCGAGCAGATCTTCGCACTCGGCCTTGTAGCGCGAATAATCGGTGAGCGGCTCGCGCGAGAGTTCCTCGGTGACTTCGACGCCGTTCTTGACGCCGTAAACGGAGGACGACGAGGCGTAGATGAAGCGCTTCACGCCGGCGTCCTTGCTGGCGCGCACCAGCGGCACGAAAGCGTCGAGATTGATCGACCGGCCGAGCGCCGGGTTAAGCTCGAACGACGGATCGTTGGAGATGCAGGCGAGGTGGATGACGGCGTCGCAGCCGGCAACCGCGCGCTCGATCGTCGCCGAATCGCGGATGTCGCCCTTGATTTCGCTGAGGGCAGGGTTGCTGCGCGCCTGCGCGAGCACCTCCTCGCCATAGATGTAAAGATCGAGCACGGTCACAGCATACCCAGCCGTGAGGAGAGCCGGCACCAGCATGGCGCCGACGTAGCCGGCGCCGCCGGTGACGAGGACGCGGTTGAGTGCGGGGTTTTTCACGTGCATCTGGTATCAATCGCGCCGGCGCGCGGCACCGCGGCCGTCCTGCTCCATGCTGTAGTCGAGAATGGCATGGCACAGCGCCAGATGCCCGATCTCGACGATGCCATAGAAGTCGGACGGCAGATAAATGTTCATGTCGCCTTCCTGGCGCAGCGGGTTATCAGCAGCGAACCCACTCATGCTGAGGATGGTGCAGCCGTGCTCGCGCGCGGTGCGTGCCGCGTTGAGAATGTTGGGCGATTTGCCCGAGGAGCTGATCGCCACCAGGAGGTCGCCCTTACACGCGTGGAATTCGACCTGCTTGGCGAATACGTCGGCGAAGCTGTAGTCGTTGGCGAGGCACGTGAGCATGCTGCTGTCGTTGAGCGAGAGCGTGCGCAGGTTGCCGTTCTTGTTGTAGTCGGTCGCCATATGGCTCGCGGTGGTCGCGCTGCCGCCGTTGCCGATGAACATCAGTTTGCAGCCCGCGTCGTGCACGCGGCGCGCCGTCGCCGCCGCCCAGCGCACGACCTCGTCGACCGGCACGCGCTTGCCGCCGCGATCGCTCGCTTCGGCGTCCTGCAGGACGGTCGCGAGTGCGCGCGCGTAATCCCCGACGTAGGACGGACGAACGCTGTCGAGCATGGTCCCTTTCCCCGCTCTATCGAGCCATCCTGCCGGGAACCCGCGCGGGTCACGATCAAATCGGCTGCCGGCAAGCTATGCCCCTGCCGGCCGGAGGCGTCAAGAAAAAGGCGCTCGCCGCGCCGCCCGGGTGCTGCGACTATTTCAGCAGGCTCGTCAGGTATTTAACGACTTCGGCCCGGGTGATGTAGTGGCGGTGCCCGACGATGCGAATCTTCATGGCGCCGACGGCGTTGCCGACAAAGCCGGCCAGGAACGGGTCGCAGCCGCTGCCGACGAGCGGCGCCGAGATTGAGAAGAAGGCGTCGCCGGCGCCGATGGTATCGACGATCTGCCGGGTCAACACCGGAATGCGCTCGATCTCGCGGCCGTCGGCGGAAACGACCGATCCGAACCGCCCGTGGGTGATGATGAAATTGGGGCAGTGCATGCGGCAGCGCAGCTTCTCGACCAACGCCTCGATCGAAGAATGGCGGTCCGCCACCGCGAGCCGCGCTTCCGGCTCGTCGATGCAGACGAAGTCGGCGCGCGGATATTTGGTGACGAGGTTGAAGCCGCGGTTGGCGCTGTTGGTTTGCGCGTTGACCGCGAGGAAGCGCGATTTGCTGCAGAGAATCTCGATCAGGGCATCGTCGATCAGGCCGTGGCCGAAGTCGTTGACGATTACCATGTCATAGTCGGAGATCGTCTCGTCGACCTTGCGGTTGATCGCGACCTGCGTGGCCGCCATCAGCGGCTCGTCGGTCAAATAGTTTATTTCGATAAGTTTCTTGACGTAGCCCGGATCGACCAGGCGGCTCTTGAGCGTGGTCTCCGCGCCGTCGCGATAGAACGGAATGAGGTTGACGTTCGGCGCCAGCGCGCTGCGGATGAAATCCTCCTGGCTGTTGGCGGCGCCGAGCACGGTGACGAGGTCGGCCGCTCCGCAGAACTGCGCGACCAGATTGGCGGTGGCACCGACGCCGCCGCAGAATATTTCCCGCTCCAGATAGCGGGTGGAGATGATGTGCTCCTTCGACGGCTTCCCCAGCGGCTCGACGTAGATGTATTCGTCGAGAATGGTGTCGCCGACGATCAGGCAGCGTTTGTTCGCGAGCGCGTCGAGCGGCGCGGTGAGGTCGTCGATGGTGATGCGCCGGCGCAACGCGTTGAGAAATTCATTGGCCTCTTCCGGATAGATTTGCAGGGCGAGGTTGGCGAGGTTCGACGAGCTGAAAGTAATATCGTCGGTGAACAGCAGGCGGCCGCCGTATTTCTCCACCGTCAGCCGTTCGGTGGTGATGCGGCCAGTGACGTCCTTCTCCTCGGCGCTGTATTCGGAACCTTTGAGGTAGATATCCGGCCTGATCTTCTCGATCACGTATTCGGCGCTCGGGTTGGGCGAAATGCCGACGGCGTCGACGATTTCGAGCCCCGCCAGCATCTCGGCGCGCAGCTGCTCGGGAAACACCGGCCGCCCCGGGCCTTTGTTGACGTGGCGGTCGGTCGTGATGGTGACGAGCAAGAGTTCGCCGTTGCGCTTGCCGAGCTCCAGGTGCCGCTTATGGCCGACGTGCAGGATGTCGAAGACGCCGTGCGCGAGCACGACCTTGCGGCCGGCGGCCCGCGCATCGGCGGCGATCCCGGACAGCTCGTCGATCGATTTGATCTTGTCGCCCATTCCCATGGGTCCGTCGCGAGGCGGAATACCCAATCTACTGCCGATTGCCAAGATAAGTGAACCACTCGGCCGTGGCGGTCGCGATGCTGGCGGGGGTCCACACGGGGGCGTCGCGCCAGTATTCGATTGCCGCCAGCATGTGCGCGACCCCGCGTTCGATCGACACCTGTGCCGACCAGCCGAGCTCGGCCTTGATGCGCCGCGTGTCGGCGAAAGTGCAGTCGGGCTCGCCGGGGCGCTTGGGGATGTGCACGGTGTCGCGCGCGCCGATGAGTTCGACCAGCCGGTTGACCGACACCGGACGATCGCTGCCGACGTTGTAGCAGCGCCCGGTTCGTTCCGAATCGGCGGCGGCGATCAGCGCCGCGACCGCATCGGACACATAGGTGAAGTCGCGCTGTTGCGTGCCGTCGCCGACGATGGTCAGCGGCTTGCCGGCCAGGAGCTGCGCGAGAAACACGCCGAACACCGCGCCGTAGGTGCCGCTGGTGCGCGCGCGCGGACCGTAGATGTTGAAGAAACGCAACGAAAGCGCGGGCAGGCGATACACCTGCGCCCAGTGCATCACCAAACACTCGCCGAGCCACTTGGTAAGCGCGTAGGGATACTGCGGGCGGATGTCGGCGTCCTCCGGCGTCGGGTAAGCGTCGGGAATGCCGTAGCAGGAGGACGACGCGACATAGACGAAGCGCTTGACGTTCGCGACGCGGGCCGCCTGCAGCACCGCAAACGTGCCGTCCACGTTGGCGCGAAAATAAGCCTCCGGCTTCTGGATCGAGGGGACGATGTCGGCCAGCGCGGCGAGGTGAAACACGCGCTCGACGCCGCGTGCCGCTTCCAGCATGGCGGCGGTATCGGCCACGTCGGCCTCGACGATTTCGACGGCAGCTTCGCCGTCGTGCTGAGCGAGGTTGCGACGATGGCCGGAGGCGAAGTTGTCGACCGCCCGGACCCTGCGCCCGTGTGCGATGAGTGCGTCCACCAGATGGGAGCCGATGAATCCGGCACCGCCGGTTACGAGATCGAGGCTCACCTGAACCTCACGCCGCTTCCGGACGCATGGTCATCCGGCGCAGGAGGCGGCGGCCGCTGCGCGGCAGCATCCCTCTCCAGCCGCTGCGCAGGAGCGCGACCCACAGCGTATCCGCGCTGACGACCGCGCGCGCCTGCGGGTCGCGCAAGAGTCCCAGGAGCACCGGCAGGCCCAGTTCCGAGAACGCAGCGCTGCGGCGCAGCCGGGGGAGGACCTCCGGGGTCTCCGCGGCGATTGCGCGGACGGCGGCGCCGGCGAGTTTGACGCGGGTGTCGCGGGCGCGCGGGCGGCCGGAATAGGCGCCGGCATGAATGCGCGCGTAGGCCATGACGCGCGGCACGTAGACCGCCCCGTCGCGCAGCGCCGTCACCATGCAGGCGAACCAGTCGCCGTAGAGCTCGAGTTCCGGCCGGCATCCCCCGGTCGCTCGGATCGCGCCGGTACGAAACACCACGGTGTTGCTGGAAATGTGAAACGGTCGGCTGCGCATGCGGGCGGCAAAATCCTCAGGGGCCAGCCACGTCTCGCGCGGCGCAAGATGGAGCGGGAAGGGCTCTCGTTCGTTGCCCGGGTCCGTAACGATGCCGGCGTCGGAGAAACACAGCCCGGCGCGCGGGTGCCGCTCCAGCGCCTCGATGTTTGTCTGCAGAAAATCCGGCTCAACCAGGTCGTTGGTCGAGGAGAGATGGACGAATTCGCCCTGGGCGCGGTCGAGGCCCGCCTGCAGGGCGGCCGGCACGCCGCCGTTGGCGGCGCGGCGCACGACCGTGATTTGTTCGTCGTAACCCGGCCACTTACGCACCGTCGGCTCGACCGGCTCAGCGGAGCCGTCATCGGCAACGACGATCTCGAGGTTCGGCCACGTTTGCGCGCGGAAGCGTTCGATCGCGCCAATCAGGAGATGAGCGTCGTTGTAGGTGGGGATCACCACCGTCGCGAGCGGCCCGCGCGCGGGCGTAGCCGCCGCCGTCATTGCCGCGCCCGTGCGAGGCCGTCCGTCACGGCACCGGCGATGCCGTGCGGATTGATGCCCCACATATCCATGAGTTTTTGTTGATTGCCGTAATGATGGGCGAATTCGTCGCCGATGCCGAGCCGGCGCACCGGCGGCATCCGTTCGCCGGTATCCGCCAGCGCCTCGAGCACGGCGCTGCCGAGCCCGCCGACGACGCTGTGCTCCTCGACCGTCACCACGAGCGGTGCCGTACGCGCCGCTGCCACGATGGCCTGCGTATCGAGCGGCTTGATCGTGTGCAGGTGGAGCACGCGGCAGCGCACGCCGTCCGCGGCGAGGCATTTGCCTGCTTCGAGCGCCGCCGTCGTCGCCACGCCGGTCGCGATGATCAGAGCGTCGGCATCGCCGGCGTCATCGCTCATCTCGATCGCCTTGCCGATGGCAAAGCCGTTCGCCGGCCGGCTCACGATCGGATCGCCGCCCTTGGCGAGGCGGATGTAGATCGGGTGCGGCCAGTCGAGGCTCGCGTTCATCAGCCGAGTCATCTCCTCGGCGTCGCACACCGCGGTGACCGTCATGTTGGGCAGTGCGCGCATGATGGCGAGATCTTCGATCGCCTGGTGTGTCGGCCCGAGCGGCGCATAGACGTAGCCGCCGCCGTTGCCGATCAGCCGCACCGGCAAGTCGTGCAGGCACAGATCCAGCGCAACCTGCTCGTAGCAGCGGCGCGTGATGAAGGTAGCGATGGTGTTCACGTAGGGCACGAGGCCTTCCATCGCCATCCCGGCGGCCATGCCGATGATGTTGGCCTCCGCCACGCCCTCCATGTAGTAGCGCTCCGGATAGGCCTTTTTCATTTCACTCAACAGGCCGGGCGAAAGGTCGGAGCCGATGAACACCACGCGCTCGTCGCGCTGCGCCAGCGTGTAGACCATGTCGAGGCAGCGCTTGCGCATGATCAGTCTTTCAAACCGATGGCTTGGCGCACATCGTCGGAAAGTTCGGCCTTGTGGTGCCACGACGCGTTGTTCTCGGCCGCCGGAATCCCCTTGCCCTTGACGGTGTGACAGATGACCACGCGCGGCTGGTTGGGCGGCAGCGCCATGGCGCGCGCAAAGGTGCGGCGCAGGTCGGCGACGTCGTGCCCGTTCGCCTCGAGCACCTGGAATCCGAAGCTCGCCCATTTGTCGGCGAGCGGCTCCATATTTTGAATCTCAAACACGCTGCCGGCCGACTGCAGCTTGTTGTAGTCGATGATGGCGGTGAGGTTGCCCAGGCGGTGCTTGTCGGCGCAGGCGGCGGCTTCCCACACCGAGCCTTCGTTGATCTCGCCGTCGCCCATGAGCACGACGATGCGGCTGTCGCGCTTTTGAATGCGGGCGGCGAGCGCGAGGCCGATGCCGATGGGAAGCCCGTGGCCGAGCGCACCGGTGCACGCCTCGACGCCGGGCGTGACCACCTCGGGATGCCCGCCGAGGATCGAATCGAAATGACAGAACCGGTCAAGCTCGGCGACCGGAAAGTAACCCTTGTCGGCGAGCACCGCGTAAAGCGCGAGGCATCCGTGCCCCTTGCTGAGAATGAAGCGGTCCCGGTTCGGCCATTTGGGCTCCTGCGGCCGGTGCCGCAGAACGTCGTCGTAGAGCACGCGGATTATTTCAACGAGCGAGAGCGCGGGCCCGATGTGGCCGCGCTTGCCCTTGTCGATGGCGCGAACGATCAGCCGCCGCAGATGGAGGCTGCGCTCGTCGAGCTGCTGATCCTGCACCCGTCCGAGATCGGTCGCGTAGGACGATTTGATCGCGTCGTTCATGCCCCTCGCCGGGCTCGCGCCTGCGACAGGCTCTTATTCAATCGGGCGGGGCCGATCAAGTGCGGGCTAAAACGGGATGGCTACCGCCGCCCGCTTTAGCTTTATTGCTGGAGCATGATGTTTTCCGACCTGCCTTCGCCCGCCGAAGCGTCAAACCACACCACGAGCAGTGCGGCGGGCTTCGCGCAGGCGGGAAACCGGTACCCACTTTTCGGCATCATGCTCTAGTTTTCGACGCTCAGTCGGGCGCCGGGCCGGAGCGCCGCTTTGCGGATGGCAATGGACGATGTCCCGTCGCCCGCATACTCCAGCGCCGATTTTGTTGCCATCATCATATTCATTGCGATCGAGGTCCCGCGGAACCGCATGGACAGCCAGCAGCGGTACCAGCCGTCGGGCAACGTCTCGATGTCCACATCGATGGCGTCGCCGAAGCGAACGCTGGCTTGCGCATCAATATCGAAAAACGCCCGTCCGTAACTTCCCGGTTCCGTGGTGTCCGAAACATCCAACCAAAACGCCCGATTTGAATCGGGTTTCACCAGAGCCGAGACTATGTAGGGAACGTTTGGTTCGACCGCGTCGACTTGCATTCCCACGCGATGCCAGCCGAACGACTTGAGTTCCGTGATTCGAGTTTCCTCGCCCGATCGAACGATCCTGGCCCCTTCTGTTTTCCACGCGGAGTCGTCGAAACGATCATCGCTCCACGTCAGCGGCGTGTTCCGGTCGGCGATCGGGAAAGTCGACTCGCGCCCGTCGAGCGTCTCGTCGGACTGCAGCACCGGCCGGCCGAGCGCCTGTGCGACCGCCAGCGCCACCCGTTGCGAGTTCGTTATTTCGCTGCCGATCCTGAGATGAGGAAAGCTGGAAAACATATCGGTCGGCAGCGAGAAAAACACCTCGGCGGGGGCCACGACCAAATTTGGATACGCAGAACGCAGGCGATCAAGGTCGCGGACGGTGGTCTCGAAGGCCGTGCCTCGGAACGGACACGGCAGCGGCTGCACCATGAGGATGAGCTTGGCATTGTATCCGGCTGTCAGCGCCGCAAGACGGGCAATCTTGTCAAACAGCCGCGGGTTGACATCACGCCATACGATCAAGCGCTCCGAGCCGCACTCCGCGCGCCAGTAGTCGTCGCGGGCCTTGCCGCTCATCCGTTTGTCGTCTTCCGCAAGCCATCCGTTGTGATGCCGGATAAATTCGAGCTTGCGTTCAAGCTCCGGATTGGCGCTCGAGGTCCGCGCGGAACCGTAGACCGCCTTGATGACTTCTTCCCGCAAAGCCAGGGAAGGCGGCATCACGTACGATCGCAAGGAGTCGAACGAATTTTGAATTGGCTCCGCAAAAGAACCGTCGATATCCGTGCTGATAAAGTTGAACGAGCTGATGTAGAGAACGACGGCCTTGATCGACGGGTTGTGCCTCAACATGAAATGCGCAACGGCGTGGTATCCGTCAAAACCCATGTTTGCGCAGCAACTCAAGTTCACGTAGCGCAGGCCGCCGAGTTGGTTGCTCACGATGTCGGAATTCACACCGTAAAATCCACTGCTGTCTCCGATCTGGATGACATCGGGGGAAGAGGCGGCGAACGCACGGAGCTTGTCGTAGACGATCAGCCGATGGACCTCCGACCTCAAGTAGCCGAAGGTGAGAAAGTTGCTGCGTTCGACGTCGTCCGGCCGGCGGACGGCCGTGACCGCCGCCTCGACGCCGGCGATCACGGCAAGTGCCACGAGGATGGGCTTAAAAGCGGAAATAAATGAACTCACTCTGTTCCCTCGCGCCCAACATGACCACGCCGTAGAAGACAAAGATATAGGCAAGAGCCTTTGTGGGCCAGCTCCAGTCGTCATGCAGGTCGACGAACTCCTTGCCCTTGCGATAGGCGAAAGGTTCGGTGACGAACAACGGCAGAGCGTAGAGCAGAAGCCCGTAGCCGAAATCGCGCAGCAACGGCCACTCCATAATCCGGCCGGACATGAGCGCGCCGATCGAGGCGAGCGCCGGGAACATCTGCGTGTCCGTCGCCCTGAAGAAGATCCATCCCAGGCACACGAGGTGAAACATCAGCGCCATCGCCACGATCGCCCCGACCCTGCTCCCGAGAAAGCGAATGATGTTCTCCTCGATGCGGAGCACCCGATAAGCGACCAGCAGCACGCCGTGATAAAGTCCCCACACGACGAAGCCGAACCCCGCCCCGTGCCATAACCCGCCGAGAAACATGGTGATCGCCAGGTTGCGCAGGGTCTTGATGCGGCCGTGGCGTTCGCCGCCGAGCGGTATGTAGAGGTAGTCGCGCAGCCATGTTGAAAGCGAGATGTGCCATCTGCGCCAAAAGTCGGCGGGCGAAGTTGCGAAATACGGAGTTGCGAAGTTACGGGTCAGCTCGATGTTGAATAGTTTGGCGACGCCCCGCGCGATGTCGGTGTAGGCGGAGAAATCGCAATATATTTGCCCGGCGAAAGCGTAGGCAAACAGAAGCCCCATGCCGGGCTGGACGTCCCCCGGAGTCAGCCGGTCGCCGATGAGCGCCGTGAGCTGGCCAAAGTTGTCGGCGAGCACGATTTTCTTGTACAGCCCCCAGCAGATCAGCCACGTGGCGCTCTCAGCCTGCGCCCATGTTATCGGTGGCCGCTTGGCGGCCAGCTGAGGGAGCAAATTGGACGCGCGGGCAATGGGGCCCGCCACCAGCTGCGGGAAGAACGCGACGAATGTCACGTAATCGACAAGCCTGTCGTGCGGTTTGAACTTTGCCCGGTAAATGTCGGCCGTATAGCTGATTGTGTGAAACGTGTAGAAGGATATTCCCGGCGGAAGGATGAGCGCGAGCGCCGGAAGGCTGATGGCGAGACCCAACCAGCTGGCGGCGTTGTTGGCGACGCCGGCGAGCCAGCCGGCATATTTCAGCGTCGCGAGCAGCCCCAGCTGAGCGACCAAGCTTAAAATAAACAGCGGTTTTCGGTATTCGTTTCGCCGGTCCGGGTCGATCAGTCGGCCGACGATGTAGTCGAACACGCAGGTGAAAAGCAGCGGAACGAGGTAGATCGGCCCGGCAAAGCCGTAAAACACCAGGCTTGCGGCAGAGAGAAACCAGTTGACGTAGGGCGTCTCCCGCAGGAACCAATAGATGGCGAGTACGGTCGGCAGAAAGACAAAAAGAAATACGTATGAGTTGAACGTCATAAGGGATGATCTGGGTAGCCGTCTGCGGCGGTCGCGGAATCACGCGCCGTAGAAAGACAACACCTCGCCGGCCACTGCCTCCACGTCCTTGGCGCTCATGTATTGGTTCACCGGCAGGGTCAGGATCCGTTCCGCTTGGCTTTCGGTCGCCGGAAAGTCGCCCTTGCCATAACCGAGGCTGGCGGCGGCGGGCTGGAGGTGGATCGGCACCGGATAGTGGATCGCGGTCTTGATGCCGATCGCGCGCAAATGACGCTGCAACTCGTCGCGCCGCTCCGCCTGGATCACGAAGGTGTGGAAGGTGTTGAACTCGTCCTGCCGGCAAGGCGGCACGAATATTTTCTCATGTTTAAGGAGGCGCTGATAAAGCGCGGCGTTTTCGCGCCGTTTGGCGATTACGTGTGGCAGCTTGTCGAGCCGATAATCGAGAATCGCCGCCTGCAGCACGTCCATGCGCGATACGAAGCCCCATTCTTCGACGGTCTCGCGGTCGGCCATGCCGTGCGTGCGCAGGCGGCGCATGCGGGCGGCCGCCGCCGCATCATTTGTGGTGACGAAGCCGGCGTCGCCCATGGCGTTGAGGTTCTTGAGCGGATGGGCGGAGAAGCAGCCGAAGTGGCCGAACGATCCGCTCTTGCGTCCCTGGAACATCGATCCGATCGACTGCGCCGCGTCCTCGATCACGAGGAGATCATGGCGCTCGGCGATTTCCATGATCTGGTCCATCCGGCACACGCGGCCGGTGAGATGCACCGGCATGATGGCGCGCGTACGCGGCGTGATGGCGCGTTCGACC
>Ga0210408_10002063_pt1 | contig 20071 bp, 44 predicted proteins | sample IncBWH4MmetaG_FD_155471 | JGI IMG/M metagenome (GOLD analysis project Ga0210408, IMG submission 155471) | Forest soil microbial communities from Barre Woods Harvard Forest LTER site, Petersham, Massachusetts, United States - Inc-BW-H-4-M | ecosystem: Environmental > Terrestrial > Soil >...
TTGGGCTACCATATGATAATGGACTATTGGAGAGTATATGGTGAGCTTGGCTCGCGTCAAAACAGAGACAGCATTCAAGTGTTGCTGGTAACGCTCCTCTATGTTGTCGGAGTATGGACCGGCCATATACCAGTAGCCATCTCCGGGTGTTGGCTGATCATTCATCTAATTTTTCTCCTTTGACTTTGGTTGTGCGGTGTCGGCCAAGCAGTTTCCAGCTGGCCTCATTGGTGTAGATGGAGCCAAGGAAACCGAGACTCTTCTGCACTTCGGGGTAGAGGGAATGGTGCAGGAGCATAGTGTCTTCGCGCGCATTGCGCAGGTTGAAGCCCATGCGGATTAGATACTGCATGTCATACATACCGTTCTGGAAGAGGAGTGGGCGGCCACCCGTTAAGAGTTCATGGACATAGAACCAGGCAGTCATTTCTTCTTCTATTGTTGGCCAGTAGTTGCGGGTACCGTCTTTAGATCGGAAAGGGATTGTGAGGGCGGAGGTAGGTGAGTCTGCGAAACTGATACAGGTGATTAAAGGGCCTGCTGTTTCACAATCCACTCCAAGCATGGCTGTTAAGCTGTTTTTAGATTGGAGGTACCACTCTCTTATCTCTGAGATGGTGGGGTTGATAAGGACTTGTCGAGTAGGCCGGACAACGTCAGGCCGCTCGGACTCTCGCCAAGCCTTGATGAAGTCGGCCATGCAGATAATGCGCCACTCTCGTCTCCCTCTCCCAGGTAAGACGGCGGAGGGGTGATAGGTAGGGAGAACTTTCACTCCCGGAGCAACCCCTCCTGACGAACCCACTGTCGCAGTGCCACGGACATTGCTAATGTCAGTTCTTCCAAGGAGGGCCCAGGTCGCGATAGCTCCAGCCGCCACGATACAGACTGGTCTGGCTTGTTCAATTTCGGCTCGGAGACGGTCAAGCTCACCCAGATACTGCGGCTTGAGGTAGGCAAGCCTCCCTCTTCCGAGTGGGGGAATTGCAGGATAGTCATCTGGAAGCTCCTTCTTTGAACAGAGGAGGAAGTCAAAGTCGTTGTTTGGCGGACGGAGGGCGGCCACGTTGGTAAAGGCAATCCCGGCCTCTTTGGCCCACACGTTCCGCATCTGGTGCCATCCAGAGCGCCCAAGTGCAAAGCGGAAGTCAGCCGTATAACGGTTATTCGGGATGGTCTCGATCAGGATGCGGGATAGCTCGGCTCCGGCTACCCCGCAGAATGGGATGCCGCCGGATTGCTCCTCGGACTCACCCCACGCCTCGCCAACCACGACAAGTCGTGGTTGGCGAGAACCAGCCCATCCGACAAACGGAGGCCTCATGAGTCAAGTTCCCGCAAAGCGGGAACTTGACTCATGATGGGAGAGCGACTCCATTACACGGGAGTTGAGAAGGGCTTCGCGGGCAACAGACACGAAGCGCTCCTCAATTTCTAAGCCGAGGACGTTCTGTGGGAGAGCGCCAAGACTTTCGGCTGCGCGGAGGGAGGAGGCGGCTCCGCAGGTGGGGTCTAGGAAACGGGTGTTTCCATCAACGAGGGCTGCGAAAAAATGGCGAAGCATAGGCTCTGGTTTACATGACGGATGCAGCTTGCGGTCGCCGGGACCAGAGTAGGAGTCAGCAACAGTCCGAATGAGGGGACGGCGACCTCGGTAAGCCAGAAGGGCTGCTTCATAGGTGTGGCGGGGCCACCGTTGGCTGTCGCCAACGATACCTGAATTGTCGGATTTGTGCCAAATGAGTGGATATGGATAGAACTCAATGGAGGGGCCTTCCTGCTCAAAGAGTCGCATTGTTTTCAGAAGGACTTCTGGCTTAGGACTGAGCCAGAACATTAGATGACCAAGTGGAGACAGCAGATGATCCAGATTTTTGACTAGGCACTCCGTGAGAGTCCAGTAGTCGGCGGCTTGGTCTGAATAGGCGCCTTCTTGATCTTCTGGTTTGAACTGGCCGGCTCCGTCGAAGACGTTTGCCCCATACGGGAAGTCGCAGTGGATCAGATTGAAAGAGATGCCTGTGTAGGTTGGTGCCCATTCGAGAAAATTCTCCTGCCTGATTGAGCGCTCCACGGCTGCTCGTGACCAGACAGGCGAGACAAGCTCGCCTGTCTGGTCAAGCACATGCACCTGAGTCTGCTGAGGGGTTACTACTCCTTGTAGGGGGGACGACTCGTCTGGCTTAGGTTGTGTTTGCACGATCATTGATCGTGCAAACACAGCCATATCATTTATTTCTGTTTCGTCCTCGCGCTCTTTGCGCCGCCTTATCAGGTTGCGAGCCTCATTGATGTTAGTCGCCTTATTCACTCGCGGCTCTTTGAGATGGGCCGCCACAAGGAGGATGGTGGAGATGTAGCCTGCATCGATTGAGAGAGCCTCCGCTGTCATGCGCTGGTTCCAGGAGGGGTCGGCCTTCCCATAGAGGTAGTGGAGTTCGGCAATGGCTCGGGCGGAGTCCTGCCATGGGAGGTCTTTCCGCTTAACATTCTCTTCAAGCTCAATGACTTTCAACTCGTCAGTGTTTAGGTCATCTACCCAGCGGACTGGAATGGTTGGAAGGTTAAGCGCCTTGAATGCTTCCCACCTGCGCTCACCCGCAATCAGCTGGTAGTCCTTAGTCACAATTATCGGGTTGATGAGGCCCACCCTCTTAATGCTGGCCTGGAGAGCGGGGTCCGGCTCTAGCTTCCGTCTTTGACGAGAGTCTCTTTTAACCCAGATGAGGGATAGTGCAATGTCAGGCATGATCAGCTCTTCATTTTGGGGTCGATGTGGACTTTGGTATCTGGACCGATGAAGGAGCTTACCATCTCCATCAGCTTCATTTCGGTCTCGCCAGAGAATAATAGGATATCAAATGGAAGGTTCATTTCCTTGCCATCTATTCTGATGTACGTTTCGCCAGGCTCTGCGCGAAACTTGTCGAGGTTGCCGAAGCTCAGGCCAAGCATGACCACAGTACGGCCATCCATCTCTGCTGTCGCTTTAATCATACCAAGTCCCCGAAGATTTAGGGGGAGGCTCGCTCTCCTCCCCCAAGGACCGTAGCCCTCCCACGGCCCTATCGGATCAATCGAGCTTTGCTCGATTGATCCTATTCCGTTCCGATCAGGGCCTGGGCGACGGCCCAGACTTCGCCAGTCTTCTTGCTGATCTGGTGTTTTACGGTAGCGAGGACGTGTTTGCCGACCAACTCGTAGTTGGTTTGCTCGGAGATTTCTCCGGTGATCCCGCACTGCTGACAGAGGCGGCCATACCGATAATCAAGTGGCAGCCAGTAGTCACAGTTGACGGAGCGCTGGGCAATGTTCTCAATGAGGGCCTTCTGCGACTCCTCAATGGAGTCGTCTTGCGGCCAATCGAGGATGCGGGCCGTAAACCGCAGGATGGGAGTCTGCTCCGCATTGCGGGCTGTTGTCAGCTCGAACTTGGAGATGACTGCTGGGTAATCTCCAATCGGGAGGGTTGGTGGACCCTTCACTAAGTCTTCGACGCGTCCTTTCATCAGTTCTGCTAGATTTGCCATTTACTCACTCCTTGGGCATCTGCCCTGCTTACATCACTCCCAGATTTTTTTCCTCTGGAAATGAATTTACAAAACTCTTCTATGAATCTGATTCAACGCTTTGCGTTGAATCAGATTCAATTGGAAGTCCAAGATCCAGCTCTCGAAGCATGGATGGGCTATTTAAAAGCTCCCATAGCCATGGCGGAATGTCAAGTAGAGTGACTGTCCGGTATGTGCGCCAGGCGAGAGTTTTTTCTTTCTGGTTGAAGTACTCTTCCTCGATTTTAAGCTCGATTTTGTCAACATGGAGGTCTTTGACGTCTGGTCCGTCATGTTTGCTCGTGTATGGCACCTCGATGCGATAGTCGTAAATTGCCTTGATGCGGTAGGGGCCGAACTTGGCGATTGTCACTGTATCTTGCAGTCTCATTGCTTTGCTCCTTCTGGTAGTAACTTCCATGCGGCTTCGCGCATACGTTCAAGCTCGTGAACTGCCTCAGGTCCCTCCTCCTTCGCCATTTTATATAGGAGCGGATAACCAGTGGTAATTGACAGTTCTATTTCTGCTCGGGTGGCGCGCCGACCCGAGCTATACCAGTCTATTCGGTCTGGTAGACCAAGATTGAACAGGTAGCCATCTCCAGCCCTGAAAGCCTTCACTGTGCTGGTCTCATAGAGACAGACTGCGCCGGGGTTGCGGTCGATGTGGTTCCCCGCTATGAAAGTCTCCTCTGGCATATCTTTCTTGTCGCGCTTCTGTCGGGGGCGGGTGAGGAATGGACAGGCTATAGCGGCGAACTCAGCACACTCCCTGTGGGAGGGCGGCTCACTCGTGACTCGGTTGATGACGCACATGGGGCCAATCACATAGACTTTGTGCTGGCCGAGCGGATCGCCACAGACCCAGCAGCGATGGCGGGTGTAGGCTGTCCAGAGTTTGCCGGGTCCGATGATGCGGAAGTCTGGTTCGCCTTGGCCGGGAGGACACGGCTCGCCTGCATACATCCAGGCGACGAACCACGGCACTGGATAGCCCCGCTCATCTTTGGGGAGCCTTGCAATGCGCTTAGGGAGTGCTGGCAGGTCGATCATTGGGGGCTCCGCACGGCTGCGAAGTAGTCGGCTAGGCCGGTCTCGATTGGATAGGTCTGTTTGATCTTACCAGGAGCCGCAGACTTTAGCTCCACTACACCGTCCGACTGGGTGACAATAGAATGTTTGCTTCCGATGGTGGCTGCCCGGATGGTGTGGTTAAAGTAGGTGCCGATCTCTCGGTTAAGGGCACGACCTGGCCCAGCTGGGAGACCGTGAAGGATTTCGTTCTGGTCGGTGTCGTAGGCGATGTGAGCGCAAACAATAACGTTACACTTGATTGAGGCGTCGAAGAAGGTTGAGAGGACGTCGAGGATCATTCCCTGCACAGTGCCCCACTCGGGCTGGGTGGGGTTCTGACCGAGGCGGTTGTTGATTGCAAGAATGAAGTTCAGCGCTGTGCGCCAAGCGTGGGTGAGGGAGTCGAAGACGAGGATGTCCTGGCATGTCCAACTGTAGACGTTTCCAAATGACTTGTCGCCATCCTTCCAATCTGTACAGATTAGGTCTACGGCTTTTTGCCAGGCTTCTGCCTTAACAGGAATGGCACTGACTTTGTATCCGCGAATATTCTGCCCCTCCATGACTGGAATTTTTTTAGCAAGGCGTCGATCTTGAAGGGGAATTATAGAGCAGGTTGCATACTGCTCAGGTGTGAGGAGATTGCGCAGAATTTCTGTTCCGTTGTCGAAGTCCATAATGCGGAGGTTGTAGCCAGCCTTAACGAGGGAGGCCAGACTCCCTGTTTTTCCGCTACCAGGGTCGCCCAGTAGGAGAATTTTCACTGGAGAGTGTTTTTGGACAGGCTCAGGCTCTGTCTGAGCCTGTCCAAATAGATCTTTTTTGACTTCCTCGTTCATTTGGTTTGTCCCTGGCTGTCTTTCTCTGCTGTTTTTCTTCTTATTTCATATTCGCTGAGTTCGACTTCACGGCAGGCGTCTTCGCAAGCGGTCTGAATGATGCCTGCAAGCTCCCAAATGTCGTCTTCTGTCACGCCTGGGATTTCACTAAGAAAATGTTCTGCCAAGTCGTATGACATGGGATCTACTGATGGGCGTTCTTTTTTCATTTGGACGTTTCCTTGCTTTCTTCTTCTTCTGGAAGCTGGTAATGGCAGGTTATGGGGATGCAGTGGAGGCCGTTCTGTTTGGCTTCCATAATCTCTCCAGCAGTGGGCCATCCGAGATAAATCTGCCAGCATTGCGGAATGCCCTCATAGAGGCCAATGTGGACAAGAGCGCATTGACGAGTACTGTAAATCCCGTAGGGCTGTCTCATGCGGACAAATTCCTTGCTATATTCGATCATCTTGGCTCCCCGGCTGGGTCCCAGCGCCTAATCTGGAAGGTGGCGTCCATAATCGGCTTACGCGCCATCGGGCTGCGCCCGCAGATCTCGCGGAATTGACAGCCGCCGTATAGGCCGCAGGCTTTATCATTCTGGGGGTAAGCTTTTTCGGGGTTAGGCTCTTTCTCGGCTACTATGGCGCAGCTTTCCATAAGAGATGTCCAGTATGGGAGGGCTTGGAGCCACTCATCCAGGACTGGTTGGGGGCGGTAGACGGGAAAGCGCTGGAAACGGACGAAATTGACGCCGATCTGTGCGGCGTCCAAAAGAACGCCTCGGGCAGGCACGCCTAAGGCTACGCGGCCTGCAATAGTGTAGAGGGTGAATTGGTTGTCAGGGGTGAAGCGCTCTGCGTACTTGGAGCCGATCTGCTCGTAGGTTGTCTTGAGGTCGGCTATATAGATGTCTGAGTTGAACTCGACGAGGCGGTCTATGTGCCCGCACAGGAGGATTGTTTCGTCGGTCATGGAGCGAAAGCCAGCGTCGAAAAGGAAGGTCAGTTCGACTGCTGGCTTACCGTTGTCCAGCTGGAGGGTTTTGAGGGGGGAGCCCTGCTTCTCATAATGGTCTAGGTATTCGACAGCAAATCTTATGAGAGATAGCCGGTTTTTCTGAGGATCATCAAACGCAGGAGTGTTAGCTTCGTAGTTCCAAGTGCCGGATAGGGCTTTGACGATTGTGGCTTCCAAGGCTGCTTCGTGCTCGATCCCTTGGGATCGAGCACGTTGATAGTTCTCAGAAACATGATGGGCTGCTGAACCGAAGTCCAGATTGATCTGGACGCCGATTTTTGTGTAACCACAGATAATTGAATAGTAGTAGTAGCGGGCGCATTGTTTGAACGCGCCCAGGCTGGTCGAGTCGATTGCCGTCTGAAAGCGTGGGAGCTTCTGTGAGAAGCTTTTATTATTCTCCCAATTTTGCACTACTTCCCCCACTTCTCTTTTGTTGGTGCGTAATGTTTCACTGCGCCGCATGTGCGACATTTCCAGCCTGTCCAGAGGGTGCCGTCATGCCAGCCGGAGACGACGTCTCCGCCACACCAGCCCCAACGGCATTTAAGGGCTCGGAAGAATGTCCAAACAGCCATCATTAATTTTCCCTTCTTATAGGTTTGAGCTCTGGCTCAAACCTATTTGCTCGATTGCGAATGTGATAACGATCCGGCCAGTGTTAGGATCATGAGCGATCAGAAAATCGCCTCCTACAATGATCAGACCATGTTTTTCGATATGAGCGCTGATAGGTGCATACAGCGTTTTGGCGAACTGCTTAGTCGAGATCACTAACTCTTCGATGTCCACGTAGTTGCCCCTTGGTTTTTGAGATATTCGGCCAGTTCTTTTTCAGCGGCTAAACGCCATCGTTCATGATAGTCATGTTTCACTGGATTATTCCAATACTTGTGCATCATCTCGCGGTGATGACGTATCTGCCGATCCAGTCTGGCTACGAGCGGCGGCTTAGCCATTAGTTACCCCAATCTGTGCCGTCAGGATAGATTATTATGACTTTCTTGCTCTGTTTCTTTGCGTAGCGGATGGTTGCCCATGTGCCTGAACGTAACTGCTCTTCGTACTCTCCGGGAGCTGCGAGAAGGAGATCAGTGCGGTCTACTATGGCGCGGTTGCGATCCAAATAGTCGAGAGGAGACAAAACTGTGTCAGCGTTTGGACACCAAGCCCTCTTATAGGAGTTTAGGGGCGGGTGGATGACAATACGACAAGAGCCATTTGATTTGGCAAGGTTGTGGGCTTGCTCATCGGCTCCTATGCAGTCACCATGATGCAGTTCTATGTGGTGGAAATAGCTGCCTATTATGGAAGCCTGCGTGCGGGGCATCCCGCGCTGCGTTCCAGTGAAGCCGATTTTCACTTATCATCTCCGAAGAGCAGCTCTTCGGCGGTGAGGAGGGTCTTCACTGGGAGGGCGTCGGCCATTTTGGCTGCGCGGGGGATGCGCTTGCCAGCTTCCTCGGCGGCCCGGTTGCGCTCGGCCTGGGCGCGCAACTCCAGGATGAGGCGCTTAAACTGTTCGGGATGCTGCTGGTAGAGGGCGAGCGGCTCCCTGTTGAAGAGTTCGGCCATTGACCACTCGGGGTCCGCCGTGGTCAGGAGAGAAGATTGGGGAAGCTCGTCAGTCATTGAACCACTCGCCAACCGGGATATATTTGAACTCTCTTCTTAGTATTTTAGGATTGAATTTTACATTTGTTGTAACAATAAATGTAACTCCGGAATTTATAGGATTTTTTGCAAGTTGTAATATTTTTTCCTGCTGCTCTTTGCTTTTTACAACAGAAAAAAATTCGGAAATTTCTGCGAATTGCCATCCACTGAAGTTTTCATCCCCATATATTTTATCCATTGCTGATTTTTCAATGTATCTTTGATGTCCTGCCAAAGATTTTATCCAGTGTGTTTTGCCACATCCTGGCGGACCACAAAGTACAGGTACAAGGCCATCCTCAATGATACTAAGGACAGCACTGTGAGTTGGAAACTTGGACATCATTCTCGCAAACTTCTCCTCGAACATTTCTATTCCCCTTTCGTCAGTCATTTTTGAGTATCTCCATGAGCATTTTTCTCAGTCTCAGACCTTCCATCATGGAGATGAGGTCTGGATCGCCTGCTATGTCGATCATCTCTTCGTCAGTTAGGTTGCGCACTTGCATGTCGTCTGCATAAGCGCCGAGATGATGGCAGCCCATGCATATGGCGATGTCGCCTGGCTGAGGAGGGCGTTCATTGTCTGGCGTGGCACCAGCATTCAACAGCTGGTTGCAGTTGGGACAATGGGACTCTCTGTAGCGGTGGATGTCCATTATGGAAGCTCATCCTCATGAGTCGGAACAAGCTTTGCTTGTTCCGACTCAACGTGCTCCCACAGCTTCGCCGCGGTCTCACTCTGGAGGTAACGCTCCTCGCGGAGCTGGAGGACTATGCGGTGGAGCATTTCGCGCACCCAGGAGCCGGGAGGCAAGCGGGTGCGCGATGCTACATGATTTATGACAAAATCCCAGTCCTCATCGTAGAGCCATAAATGTCTACGAGACTGCGGTCTTATAACTCTACGCACCATCGGCTACTCCTTTGCCATCCCCGCCCAATGGGCGGGGATGGCAAAGGAGGGCCGAGTCCTAGAGGTTGCGGCCATGAGGACTCGGCCCTGGCTTGGCCTTGCGGCCAAGCCCCTTAATCAGGTCGGCGAACTTGTTTCGCCGACCTGACCCGTCGCAGTCCCAACCGGGGGGATCGTGGGCTGCGACTATGAGGTGTGGCTTGACGATCACACCTCAATCTTGAAGTTTGATCGAGCATTGCTCGATCAAACTTCAAACCTCAATCACAAAGACGCGCCACAGTCCGATGAGGGTGAAGATATGACCTGGAACTGATAAGATGTCATAGGCCAAACCATTCTGGAGGATGTGGCGCGCAAACAACGCTAAGAGAAGAGCAGCTGCGCCGATGGTTAGAAAATCGAACGTAGACCAGCTGCGGAACGGCCTCGATAGAAGGCGGCAAGCCCCATTAAGCCAAACCCAGTGAGGAGCATTGCCCATGTAGAAGGCTCCGGAACGTTGGTCGTCAATTGGGCCGAACCTCCGAACGACTGACGAGCTGCCGTAAAGTCCACAGCGAACTGGATCTCGTCTGAAGTGAACGGACCAGTTGCCGCCGAGACGGGTCCGAAAGAGCCGTCAAGCAGCGCTACTGGGAAGGTATGGGTGGCGAGGAGCCCTCCGTTGGCGAACGTGCTCTCAGTGGTTGGGCCGGGATCGTTGGTCAGCCCATTAACCGTGAAGGTTGACAGGGTATTGCCGAGTCCGGTGATAGCGCTTTGCAGAATGTCCACTGTTAGGGTGTGTGAGCCGGTGAAGCCTGCCGAGGCCGTAGCGTCCAGAGTGACGCTGGAGAGGTCGGCGTTCGGTAGGATCGGCGAGCCCTGGGCGGCGATGGTGATGTTAGCGAAGTTCGCGTCATTGGCTGTCAGCGAGGCTGCGCCGGTTGTGATCCCCGAGATGTTATCGATCAAAGTCCCATTGTCGAAGACTTCGATCTGAAGAGTTGCCACGGCGGGGGCAAGTCCCGCTGCAAGGAAGGTTGAGGCTAGTAGGAGTTTTCTCATAAGACTGTCCGCCTGTTTTCGTTGAGACTGGTATTGTCCCGCCTTAATTTTGTCATATTCGGTGGGTCATGTCAATGGGTTGATACATTAACTTTTCGTAATGTACCGTTGGCGTTTGGTGTTTATGGCAGTCGGGCATTCTAAGTGGCGCTCGATTGCTACGATGATCTCCGTGTTGAGTGAACGTCCGCTGACTTGGGCGCGGAGCCTGATACGCTCGCGCAATCCAGCGGGTAGATGCAGCATGTATTGGTCGTCACCTCTGCTCGCTATGCTCATTTGACTGTCCTTAGGAAGTAACGCCAGGCATCTGCTTCGTAGTTCCAATCCACTCGCTTAGTCTTGTGGTGTTCCAAGGAGTAGGGCGGTTCATCAGGAGACGAACTCTGTTCGTCTCCTGATGACCCACCATTGGAATTTCCATCACATGCCAATTCATGCTGCTTGTGCGGCGGGCAGATGATAGTGCATTCATCGAAGCGGCCATCTGGCAGCATGCGGGAGCAGTTGAAGTACATGCCCCCGTAGATGATGTCTATGTGCCATCGGACTCCGGCGCGGCAGATGTAGGTGTGCGCTGCACCGCGGTCAAATCTATGCGTCATCTTGTAGTTCCCATTATGGACACAAGCAAGCTCTGCTTGCTTGTGTCCCTATGCGTCATTTTTGTCCGGCTTTGGCTGGGTGAGGATGTCGCGCTTGACCAGTTTGATGGCCCTGAAGAGGATGCCGATTGCTTCACCAGTGGCGAATGCAGTTTCGTCTGTCAGATCGCCTTCCAGTTGGCCTCGCATTGGAATTATTGTTTCGAGGGCGGTCTGGAGTCGCCAGAGGATTTCGTCACTTTTCATGTGGACAAGCTCCATAGGCCGTCACCGTGTTGGGTGACTACGCCTCTTTTTGCCAGCCTTTGAAGACGGGAGCCGACTGAGTTGGGAGAGTAGCCTCCCTCTTTCAGATGGTCGCGTAGCTCGATGGCACGATGTGGGCGCTTGGCCAGATTATCGAGGAGGATTTTGTTTATCCCCTTGTCTGGATTGAAGGGCATGGAGGCCCTCACTTTCTTATATTTCGGTGAAGTCTTCGTGAGCAATGCTCGCTTAGCCTTCGGAGCCAAGGTATGTAGAGCTGCTTGAAGTTCTGCTTCATCAAGCTTCTCTTCCACCTTTAAGTCCTCGATGGGGAGCATTTTGGACATGATTAGGAAGAGTGTCTTCGCGTCCATGGTGAAGGCGACTTTGAACTTTGTCATCGGCGTGCTCCTTTCTTCTTATATTTGTTCATCTGGATGATGTGCCGGACTGCTGCAGGCCGAGGCTTTGGTTCAGGCTGAGGCATTGGTGGCTCGATATGGATAATGGCTTTGAAGGGGACGAAGCCCAGCTTGTATCCGAGGGAGCGGGCTACCGCGTTGATGGTTGCAGCTTGCGGTTTCTTAGTTTCCCCGTAGAACCAGGCTCGGAGGGTTACGGCTGTAACGCCGGACTCCTCCTCGATCCATTTGTGTGAGACGCCGCACTCCTTGATGACAGTGCGGATCTCGTCGATGATCGGGTCTTTGTCAAGGAAGCTGTAGGATTTGTAGGTGAAGCCAGCCATTTATTTTTCCTTTGCAGTTTATGCCGTGAGCTTTAGCTTACGACTAGATTAAATCCTCAATGGAGATTGGAACACGGAGTTGGACTTGCTCGGGCTTTGGCCGCCCTTCTTTGATTTTGGTGCGGTCGTACTCATGGGGCCAGTCGGTGAGGCCGAAGAGTGACATGAAGGTGCCCTCTGGGTCTTCCTCCCAGAAGTGGAGGATTTTGTGGAGTTCTGTTTTGGGGATGTCCTTGTTCATCCAGATACCGCGGGAGCCGTGGCAGATTGTGAGACTGATTAGGGATGGGTCTGTTTCGTGGGGCTCTAGCTGGATGGGTGGGAGGGCGATGCAGGAGTTGAGCCAGCATGGACGCCAGTTACCCAGGCGAGTGCGGGTGGGATCGTGGAAGTTCACTGAATGCCTCCGATAGGTCTTGGTGCGCCCCAGATGACCATGTAGTTGCAGCCTCGTTTGGCTATGTCGGTTATCTGGTTGCATTTTTCGCACTTGCCTTGTGTAAAGAACTGGTTGGCTTCGGCGATGGCCTGGCGAGCATTGCAATGGGAACAGGTGAATTTTTGGTGGATGGTTGCGCCAAGCCTGATTAAGGGTGCAGCGGTTGCAACGCACTCGTGGAGGGGGTAATCAGACATTTTCTTCTTTAAACTCCGTTGGTTGGCGTTTTTGGATGGCTTGCCAAATGAGAGAAGAGTTTGAGTTGGAGGTGGTTATGAAGAAGTCGTATGGGTTGTCACGGAACTTCTCCCACTCGGCGTCGGTTAGGAAATGCACTTCGTGGAAGTCGAGAGCGCGGAGGATGCGCAGGGCGTTGTGGAAGGCGTGGTATGGTACTCGCATGGACTTTCTCTTTCCAAAGTAAAATTCGTAGGAGGCGTAGAGGCTCGCAGCCTGGACGCCGACTGAGCGGCAGTCTTTCATCAGGATGAGGCGGTCAAGTCCGCCTCATCCTGAACTTGATCTACGATCAAATGGCAGGCGAGGAAGATATTGTGGAGGTGATCGGCTGCTTCGGCGGTGCTGGGAAAGAAGGCTACTTTGTCTGGCTGGGTTGCACCATGAGAGTAGATACGGAGCTGGAGATATGAATATGTAGGGTCCGACTCGCATGGTTGGAACTCCGCCTCGATGCGGGAGATTTGGTAGTAGGTTAGGGTTGAGATGGCCATTTACTTTCCTTTCAGTTCACTGGTTGTCAGCTCTTTTTGGAGGAGGGTGTTTAGCTCATCGTCTAGCTCGTCATGGTGGAGGGATAGAGCTATGTTATGCTGGATGAAGTCTTTGATTTGGTCGGGTGTGCGGGTGTCGGGCTCTGTTGGGCCTGGAACGACTTCTGTTTCGGGCTTTATCTCAACGTACCAGTTGGAATCGTTGCGGGCTGCGAGGGCTGCCCGGCCGCATGAGGGCTGAGGATAGGGATAGTTCCATGTGGAGTAGTGATGACAGGCAGCTTGCGCTGGTACAGTGTAGAGAACTAGCCCTATTAGGAGTTTCCTCATTTTCATTTTTCTTTTTCCTTCTGGATGAGGGTGTCGCTTTTGTCGATTAGCTTGTGTTCGATGGCGGCGGCGAGGTTGACATACTCGTGTGGGTGGACTTCGACCATGGTGGCTGAAGTCTTTATGGCGCGTGTGCGGCCTTCACGCATGGTCTCGTCGTCGAAGATCTCGCGGAGATAGGTTTTACGCTTAATCATTGGACTCCCCTAGAAGCAGGTGTCGCAGGTGCAGTGAGGGCGTTTGCCACTCTCGCAATGGGGGGATGGGTCGTGAGATGGGCCGAGCTGGCCATAGTGGTCGCAAGAGGAGCACTCGCCGAATGGGAGACGTCGCCGCCGCGGAGTGGGGTTAGCTACTAGAGGCTTACCTTCTTTCTTAAATCTTCTTCTTTGGTAGGTCATTACTTTGCCTTTATTGCTTTTATGATTGCGAGGAGGAGATATTTGCTGGAGCCGTATTTGAGGTGGGCTCCGTTGGAGAGGGTGACTTCGTAGGTGTAGATGGGGCCGTTGTCCCAGGAGGTTTGGGATAGGATGATGCGCTGGATGCGCCAACGGCGAGGTCGGAAAAGGAACATTATGACTTGTCTTCTTCCTTGGGCTTGATAGTGGTATTGCGAATGGTGTCGGCGGCTTCTTTCCATGCATCCATTTTTGCTCTGATTATGTGCCGTTCCTGCTGAGTGGTGCGACCTGAGGCAAGAAGGCGCTCATTATAGCGGTCTGCTATTTTGTCGAAGTGGTCGGCTATATCGTCAAGGGATGTGGCTGTGTAGCTGATGCGATTGTCCATTACTTGTCCTCGAAGTTGAGTGGGGTGCGTCGGCCGGGCTCGCGGCCGATGGGGTTCTCGTGTTCGTACTCGTCTACTGGTGCGAGGGGGTTGCAGTTGATTATTACGAAGGAAGTGTGATATTGGGAGCCGAGACGGTGGTTGCAATCGCTGCAGATGAAGAAGCCGCTCTGCTTTTTCCATTTACCTCCGCATTTGGGACAACCTGTTTGGGTAGTCATTGTTTCCTCCTTCTGAGTTCGCGGATGACAGTCGGCCGTAGGCCGACTGTCAGACGCTAACTCAGACTGTTTCTGCGTTGAAGGATAGGGATGTGAGGCGGGTGGTGCGGCTTTCGAGGATTTTCGCTGCCTCGGCTAGGAGGGCGTCTTGATGTTTGTAGAATACCATGTCGGCCAGGTCGTCTTGTGTGAGGGCGCGGCCTGCGAATGCTACCATAGCGCCGTCTTCGTCAGTTGGCCAGTAGTTTTTTGGCTCTAACATTTTGCGCGCTTCGTCGAAGGCTAGGATCATAGCGAGGTCTTCAATTATACGTGTCATTTTACTCTCCTTGGTGTTGACAGTGGGCTGTGATGCCCACTGCTTCTGCTTTTAAGGTTTGATCGAGCTTTGCTCGATCAAACCTTAGCGTCGTTGAGCTTTGAGAGGATGCTGTCGCACTCGTCGAGGGACTCTTCGAGAGCTGAGGCTGATGCGTCTATCTTGAGACCTTTTTCGGACTCCTGGGCTTTTTCGGGGAGTTCGTCGAACTCTTCGCGCTCCTCGCTGGAGACTGTTTCGAGGATTGTGCGGGCTTCCTCGATCTGGGAGATGGCCTGCTCGATTTCTTTTCGGCGTGCTTCGTTCACTGCTTTTCTCCGTCTGGTTTCTCCTCTGGGGAGCCTTTGAAGAGGTCCATAAGATCGTTTATGGACTCCTGATGCTGGTCTGAGCTATGGGCAAGCTCTGCTTGCCCATAGCTCTCGCGGAAGATGCGGGCGCGCCTTTCCATGAGGGACTCGGATGTGTCGATCTCGGGGATCTCGGCGCGGCGGTGAAGTGCGCGAAAGTGGCGACGAGTGTTCTTGGCTTTAGTGATGCGGATATTTTCAAGCTCCCGTGCGAGGACTGTGGCGGCGGTTAGGTATTCGTCTAGGAAGTCTTCTGCGAGGGTTTGGGGTGTCATGGAGGCGAGAATTTGAAGGTTTGGATCATCTGGATTTTCAGAGAGCCGGAAGGCAATGCGGCGCATTGCCTCTTTGAGAATTTTCTCCCAGGTGAGGACGGCATTGGTTAGGTCTATTATACGCTGTTGAGTGATACCCATTGTGGACTCCTACTGAGTCAAGAAGTGGCAAAGGGCGATGAGGGTCATGAAGGAGGCCCAGATAGTCCAGAAGATGATGGTGTTGCGGCGAGCGCGGACTGGTGAGGTGTTGCGCGGATGGCGCTGGCGGTAGTTGAAGTGGATGCGGGCGAGGACTTCTATGGTGGACATGTAGAAGGCGCGCATGGCTAGGAGGGTAAGGAGGGTAAACCACATACCGCTGCCTGCGAAGAAGCCGATGAGAGCTGCTCCGGCCATTAGTAGTTCCTCTTGAGCATGGGACTGCGACGCAGCTGCTCTTTGGTAATTGAGGGGAGGTTGTGCATCTGGAATGGTTTCCACTGCTCTACCTCCAATAGGTGGCCTTCGATTGAGTACTGTTTACGGAGGCAGGCGAGGAAGAAGCGATGGCGGCCATCTACGAGGATGCAGTTTGGTGCGCCGTTAGTCTCGGTGCCGTCTTTGGCCATTATGATGGGATCGAGGTGTTTGCGCTTTGAGAGTTCGCGGACTCGGTCGAGGGTGATGCAGTTGTCGGGGATGAAGGTGGCGGCGAATGCGTAGTTGAGGGGGAGGTTGAAGACTTCGGGCTTGTTGGCGAGACACCACTCGCGCAGGCCGTCTGTGTCGATGTGGACGTTCTCGCCATTGTTGTCTATGAATGTGAAGACTGGTTTGAGAAGGCGGCGTAGGAGGGCTTCAACTTCGTTTGGGTCAGTCATCTGTGGGCTCCTTCTGGCTGGGTAGGCCGAATACAATGCCGCGATCATACTGCCATTCGAGGGCGATGCAATCGCCGCCGTCTGTTATGATGACGCGGTGGGTAATGCCAAGGCGGGATGCGACATTACGAGTGTAGTGGTTAAATGCGTTCATGGCTTCTTCGGCTGAGACGAATGTGCGAACCTTCTCGTAGGAGCCGTCTTTGAAGAATTGGATGACACTGAACTCGTTAGCCATTAGTCGATTGTCTCCTCGAGTTTTAGTGGGTCGTGCTCGGCCAGCTCACGTTTGAGCCATGCTTCGGGGTTGGTCATGGACTCGTCGGCGAGATGCAGGCCGGGCAATGCTAATGTTTCGGTGACGTGGGGCCACATGGGCGCGCAGAGGACTTCCATTTCGTGACGCGAGAGGGCGCGGTTGATGCCGAATGGCCACCTGCCTATGAAGTCGTGGTACTTGGACTCGAGGCCGAAGAGGATGTTGCGCACGAAGGCTGGGTGCGTGAGGCAATAGGAGGCTGCGGATAGGTCTAGTGGGCTGGTTTCGATCTTGGCGGCTACGCATACGGCGTTGGGACCGCGGCTGTAGGACGCGGTGCTCTCATCGGCTGCGCCAAAATCCATTGCCCACAGTTCTATGGGGCGGTGCGCGGAGAGAGCACGGACCAAGGCCAGGATTGCAATCCCTCGAGCGCGCACCTGCGCGCTCGAGATGCCGCCTGAGATGCCGAGATCTACCATGATTGCGAGGGGGGCTGAGTCCACTTGGTGCTTTGTCCGGGTGCGCATGTTGAGAGGCTGGCCCGCGATGTAGGCGGGGATGTTTGGGAATGCGCCGGAGACGTCATCGGTCCAGATGGCGCGGGTGGAGGGCATGGTGATGTGCTCCTCCATGCGAGATAGGAGTGCGTCTGAGGCTGCTACGGCGGACTGGTCGCCGGTGAAACAAAGATTAATTGCGGCTTCGGTGTCAATATTCATGTTCCAGTCGGCAGAGGTGTATTTGTTTGGCAAGTTGCTTCTTCTGGCGAAATCGCCCAGCTCGCTGGGTGATTGAGCCAGAATGTAGTGGACGCTACGGCCGACGAGGCCAGGGATGGTTGAGATCCCCCGCCCGTTTAGGACGGGGGATAGAGAGCGGGTGTGGCGGATTATGGTCATGGGAGCTGGGTGCTGACTTTGTAGGATTTGCCTCGGCCGGTTGTGATGAGGCTGGAGTCGTCGTCGAATATGTAGATTATTGCGCTGGAGAAGAATGAGCGCGTGATTTCTGCTTTGCGACGGCGGGCGAGAGTGGAGAGGGCAATTGTTTTGGTGGAGGAGTTGAACTCCGTCAAAACTTGCTCGGCGATGGTGGGGAATGTGAGGGTCATTGGGCTTCTCCGATGGCCGCAGCCATTGCGGCTTTCATGGCTTTGCGGGGGTGGTAGGAGCGGTGAAGGGCGGTGACGCCGGAGCCGTTTGCGAGGAGGGCGACTCGTGCGCCGGTGGAGAATAGGTAGACTTGCCACCACTCGCCGTTTATTTTTGTTGCGCCTGTGCGGCGTGCGCCGAGGATGGTGGCGGTCTTGACGGCGTTGTGGTAGGCCTCGTAGGTGTCGAGACCGCGAGTGTGGTAGAGGGTGATAGAGTTGTCGTCGGGGTTGTGGACGGCTGTGTCGCCCCAGACTGAGACCATGAAGGACTCGAATGATGGGGCGGTGATGGTGGCTGGGTTGGGTAGGCTGATCATTCTTTTTCTCCATTTTGCGGACATGTCGCCCGAAGGGCGACTGGCTGCTCTCCCCAATTGGACTGGATGCCGTTGATGTCGGTTATGATGGTTTCGCCGTAGCGAGTGTGCTTTTGGAAGCGGCGAAGAAGGGTGTTGATTGTATAGTTGGGACGCTTGGAGATTGGGGAGGTGGTTATGCGGACGTACCAGTAGGGGGCATACCATGTGGCCTCCAGGCGGCCTTTTGGGCTGGTGAGGAGGATCATTGTAGGAGACTCCGCTTGTCTTGTGGGATGTTGGCGAGATATGTGAGTTCGGCGGCTTGGTCTGGGGTGAAGCCGGACTGGATTAGGGCCGCACCCGCGATGGTGTGGCGGGGATCTATGATTACCTTTAGGCCAGCCTTTTGGACGGCGTGGCGCGCTGCTTGCACGCGACGGGTCCATGCGGGGTTGCCGCCGATTAGAAGCTCGAAGGGCTCGTCGTAGGGCCATGAGATTTTGACGGGGAAGCGGGAGAGGAATGCTGCGTCTATTTTGACGCGGCCGACGTAGTCGGCTGTTGCGCCTAGGCCCCATGTGTTGGCGGTGGCTAGGATTATGGAGTCGGGATGACGGGGCATTAGGCGGTCGGCGAAGTCGCATTCGCCGTTGGCGAGGGCTGCGTTGAGGGCGAGGAGGGCTGAGTTTTCGGAGGAGTCGACATCGTCGAATTGGTAGACGGCTGGGATTGTGTAGCCCTCGCGGAATGGGGTGCTGTGGTAGGTGCCGCCTGCGTCGCGGAAGCCGATGAGTTTGTGTTCCATGCTGACCGCGCCGTTGAAGAAGAATGGCAAATTCAATGCCTTTGCGAGCTGGCGGCCGCCCGTGGTTTTGCCCGATCCGGCTGGGCCAGCTATCCAGATGTTGGGATGGTAGCCATCGGACTGGCGTGATGCGGCGGCGCGGAGGAGGGTCTCGAATTTGGGATGCTTGTGGCCTTCGGGGACTGACCATGTGTCCAGGCCGTTGTTGATTGTGATTTGAACAGCTCGAGCTTGCGAGAGCTGTGCAAGGGCTTCGTCCACTGAGGCTGATAAGGAGTCGATCTTTTCTTCGAGGGATGAGATTGCGTTGGCGTGGGCCAGCTGCTCGTTTCGCAGGGATGTGGACATTTCGGCTTTAAGCTTGCTTAAGGACGAAATGGCCACGACGTGGTTGGAGCCGATTTGGGCGATGGCTGCGTCGAGGCGGTTTTTGAGCTTGAGGAGTGCGTCGGACCCACCAATGGAATTTCCATCCTCGGGGGTTGAGAAGTTGGGGATGGGCAGGTCGTCGTCGAGGAGGCCGAGCATTTCCTCGGCTGATTTGTGGGTGCGAGCTTGGGGTTTGTTTAGGGGGTCGCGGCCGGTGCCGCTGCAGCGATAGCAGGTTTCGCCGTATTTTTTGCCGAGTCCGTTGCAGCGGACGCAAAGTTTGGGAGGTGACATTAGATTAGGTCCTCAATTCTTTTGTTTACGGACTTTACTACGTTGGAGTGGGGTGTTGTGCGTTTGGCGTAGGCGTCTTCGTAGGCGCGGAGCTGTGCGCCACTGATGCCGGATTTGATGCGGCGGACTTCTACGCGCCCGCCCGTGTGGGCGCGGGATGCGATTATGCGGTCAGCCTCTGAGACTGTGCGGCGGCCTGATGCGGTGAGGGTTCGGCCCTCGAGTTTGCAACATGGACAATGGGGGCCGATCACTGTTGAGGATTGATGGTCGCGCAGGTGTTCGCATATGCGGGCTGGTGCAATGTTGCAACGGATGTGCATGAATAGGTTTATGAGAGTCTTTTCCGCTTGGCCTTGGGATAGTGGAAATGACTGGTGGTTGAAATGGGCGATTAGACCGTGAGGGCCATCTGTGATTTGTAGAGCGTCTGAGATCATTAACTGGATCATGGTGTGGCTCCCTTTGAGCTTCGCCTTTAGAAGATAGTCGGCCGTTAGGCCGACTATCTGATTAAAGGCGAAGATCTAGTCCGATTGAGGATAGGACGGCGTTGGCGTTGGCCACGTCGGTGCCGCGAGGGATCTTGATTGAGGTTGCGCCGTTTGGTGTAACCTCAAGGATTGCGACTGGCCAGAGGGATGGCTCGTCGCCGTCGGGACGGAGGGCCCAGATTGATTGGGTTGTGGGACCATGCCATTGGAAGACTAGACCGTCTTCGAATTGTTTGAGGATTGACATGAAGGGCATTGGCAGTTCCTTGTGAGGGTGAATAGGATAACTCCAGAACATGATAACTTAACATGGCAATGTGGCGGGATTGTGGCATTGTGGTATATGAAAGATATGTGGGTCTATGCTTTTTTGATATGGGGGGTACATGAG
>Ga0210408_10002066_pt1 | contig 20057 bp, 20 predicted proteins | sample IncBWH4MmetaG_FD_155471 | JGI IMG/M metagenome (GOLD analysis project Ga0210408, IMG submission 155471) | Forest soil microbial communities from Barre Woods Harvard Forest LTER site, Petersham, Massachusetts, United States - Inc-BW-H-4-M | ecosystem: Environmental > Terrestrial > Soil >...
CAATTTCCGATGCGTTGGTGCCATCGGCTCCACGCAGAGAAGCGTCGGAAACGAATAGTCATCCGGAGATTGATTTGGTTCCTCGATTGGAGAAGGCTCAAGCGGTGGCTGGGTATGCAAAGGCTGCTCGTCGTGGTATTGCTCAGGCGAAACAAATGAACCTGCATGGGGATCCCACGGGCGGGTGTCCAACTTAATGGCAGGAGGAATGACACGTTCGGCCGGTTTAGCACACTCGGGGAGAAGCGTTGTGCCAGATATTTCAGTCGCCGAATTCAACGGTGCTCGTAACCGCGGTTCTTCCGCCTCCGAATCCATGTTCAAAAGAGGATCCATAGAGATTGCTTTGGACATCGTTATCGCTGCGGAGAGCGAAAGGGGACTGGACTTCTTTTCCGTCGAGCGGATACCCGGGATTGTGGGCATGGGTTTCAGCCGTGGCGGTTCGTCCAATGCCGTAAACCCGGAAACGTCTGGTTGCTGTTGGATCCAGTCCGCGATGACTTTCTTTACGTTGTCTGGGGGGTTTCTGAAACGAAAACCAACTTCCTTTTTTGATGCACCTAGCCAGACGAGATCACCGACAAGGTCGGCATCGAGTCCGGAGCCGTGAAGTTGCAGTTTGAGATTGGAGTTTCCCTCGAGGGTCATCCTCCTAGCTGCTTGACATGCGAGCCCATCAGGCCCCAAGTCGATAACGATGCCGCCATTGTCAGAGCCGATTCGAGCATAGATAATCGAGGACACTCTATGCCGCGTGCTGCGGCGGCGCTCGACCGGAACTGTGCCTTCGGAGGATGTGACTGGGTACACAAAGACCCCCGCGCGTCAGCGGGGGGACGTAAAGATCTGACGACGCGCTCTGCATGTATTGTAACCCCTCGAACCCGATGCCTACAAGTGCGAATTCGCGGTACCCCCGGCATCCCTTTTGAATTGAACGCGCTCGCGTTACCGTGGCAAATCGGCTTTCCGTTTCGCTGGATATTCACCCCAGCTTCATTTTGCCGTCACAAAATTTGAATATGCTGGCGATGCCACGAATCTGGATGGAAGGCGGAGCAATGGCGACCCAAGCTTCCAAGATGCAAACGATTTATCAGGATGTGCTGGCCAATTACTTGATCTCTATGGCGCGGACGGTGGAAAGCAGCGTGGAAAGCGCCCTTGACGCACTCTTGCGCCCCAATCTGGAAGCCGCAGCGGAGCTTTCGAGCAAAGTGTTTCTGGTGGAACCTCGCGTCAACGAAATGGAAATCTTGATCGACGATCACGCCGTACGCATGCTGCGAACCGGACTGCTCGATGATGAAGAAATCCGACGCGTCGTCGCCTCCCAAAAAATTGCCAACGACCTAGAACGGATCGGCGATCTAGCAGTCAACATTTCCGAGCGCGTGATTTCACTTTCGTCAATGAACGTGACGGAGTCACCCCGCGATCTGGAACCAATGGCCGGCGCCGTCCGCGGCATGCTGGGCCGCAGCCTGGGCGCCCTGATTTTTCGCAATGTGGTCCTGGCCGGAGAAGTTCTCGAGGCGGACGACGTCGTGGATCGCTATCGTGACCAGATATTCGAGCACTTGCTCAACCGCATGACGGAGGATCCGGGCCAAGCCGCTCCGCAGCTTCAGTTTGTTCTGACGACTAGGTACCTGGAACGAATTGCGGACCATGCAACGAACATTGCCGAGGACATTATTTTTTGGGTTCGGGGTCTCGATGTGCGTCACGGGCGCTCGCGGTTGGTTATCGAAGAAGCCAACTATCCGGAAAAGCGTATTTAAAGTGCGTGCCCAATTTTGGTGCACGGTAGCGATCTTCGTGTTGCAACCCCACCCCGGGCCGGCGCTCCCCTGGCGCCGGCCCATCTCCCCTTTCTTGGCATCATTCACATAACAGGGGAGTTGTAAGGATTTGCCGATTTTATGCCGGCCTCACTGCCTTGTAACACGGGTGTAACAATTTAGGCTCACTATTTCAAATGACTTCCAGGAGAAAAAATGCGAAGCGTAAAAGTGTTGTCCGTGCTTGCAGTTTTGCTGGCCATTTCCACATTTGCAATGGCTGAGGGACAAGTGTTGTTGAACGCCGCGGGTGCGACGTTCCCCTACCCGATTTACTCCAAGTGGTTCGACCTTTACCACACATCGCATTCTAACGTGCAGATCAACTACCAATCCATCGGCTCCGGAGGCGGAATCCGCCAACTGCTGGATAAAACCGTAGATTTCGGCGCGTCCGATGGCCCTATGAACGACGATCAGCTCAAGCAAGCCAGCGTGCCGATTCTGCACTTTCCCACGGTCCTGGGCGCGGCAGTTCCAGCATACAATCTTGCGGGCGTGCAAGCTGACCTGAATTTTACGCCTGAAGCGCTATCCGGCATTTTTCTGGGAACGGTGACGAAGTGGAATGATCCGACCATCTCGTCGGCGAATCCTGGTGTGAAGCTGCCGGGCGACGATATCGTCTTGGTGCATCGTTCCGACGGCAGCGGGACCACCTACATCTGGACCGACTACCTGTCTAAGGTAAACCCCGCGTGGCAGACTAAGGTCGGCAAGGGGACGTCCGTGAATTGGCCTGTTGGTCTTGGCGGAAAAGGCAATGAAGGAGTTTCCGCGTTGATTCAACAGACGCCTAGCTCGCTCGGATACGTCGAACTGATTTACGCGATTCAGAACCACATGCCGTACGGAAAAGTGAAAAATTCCTCGGGCGCCTTTGTGAAGGCGGATTTGGCCAGCGTTTCGGCGGCAGCGGCGGCGGCGGCCAAGTTCATTCCAGACGATTTCCGCGTTTCGATCACCAACCCCGAAGGGAAGGCGGCCTACCCAATCGCCAGCTTCACTTGGCTGCTGATTCCCTCCAAGTTCACCGATACAACCAAGCGCGATGTTGTCAAGGACTTCCTGAAGTGGGCTCTGACGGACGGGCAGCAATATTGCGAGGCCCTGGCGTACGCGAAACTGCCCAAGGAAGTTGTCGCCAAGGAAATGAAAGCGATCGCGCAAATTCAGTAAATGTTTGAACCAGGAAGTCGAGCAGAACGAAATGGCCACCACACCGAACGCGGCGACGCCCACGGAGTTCACTGTAACTCCGCGGTCGTTGCTGCGTCGGAAGACCGGCGCGGATGAAATTGCACATCTTATTACGCTGATTGCGGCGGCGAGCCTTCTCCTCATCGCGGTGCTTCTGGTGTATCAGCTTTGGATTCTTTCAGCGGAAGCACGGACCAGGTTCGGCTGGACTTTTTTCGTAACGAAAACCTGGGATCCGGTCGCCGGCGATTTCGGCGCGTTGCCCTTCATTTACGGCACGCTCGTCACCTCGGCGGTGGCGTTGCTGATCGCGGTCCCACTCGGCGTGGGCGCGGCTATTTTTCTCGCTGAGCTCGCAACCCCGAAGCTTTCCTCTTCCCTGACTTTTGTCAGTGATTTGCTCGCAGCGGTTCCGAGCGTAATTTACGGTCTGTTGGGTGTATTCCTCTTGGTGCCGGTGATGCGAACGGTCATTCAACCGGCGTTGAAAAAAACGTTGGGATTTCTGCCGCTTTTCCAGGGGCCCTCATACGGGATCGGTTTTCTAACGGCGGGAATCGTGCTCGCCATTATGATTGTGCCGTTTGTGTTGTCCGTGTCGCGCGAAGTATTGCTGGCAGTTCCGCGCGATCAACGAGAGGCGGCCCTGGCACTCGGAGCCACCAAATGGGAATCCACTTGGAAAGTGGTGGTTCCGGCGGCAAGGATCGGCATTTTCGGCTCCGTGTTCCTAGCCCTGGCCCGAGCGCTGGGCGAAACCATGGCCGTCACGATGGTTATCGGCAACAATCCTAAAGTTGCCGCCTCGCTTTTTTCACCCGGGTATTCCATCGCATCCGTGCTGGCTAATGAATTTTCCGAGGCCACGGGCAATTTGTATTTGAGCGCCCTGATCGAACTCGGGCTCGTCCTGTTCCTGCTGACATTTGTGTTGAATGGGCTTGCGCGACTCTTGATCCTGGTCACGACGGCGCGAGGCAGCGGGGTTCTCCCCACATGAGCGTGCGGCTAGCCTGGAGAAAGTCGCTCAATGTATTCATGCTCTCGCTCACGGGACTGTGTGCACTTCTCACCGTTTCAGCCTTGTTCTTTATTCTTGGCTATCTGGTCTGGAACGGCGGAAAGGATTTATCCTGGAGCTTTTTCACGCACCTGCCCGCGCCGGTCGGCGAAGTGGGCGGAGGCATGGCCAATGCCATCCTGGGCAGCCTGAAGCTTTTGTTCCTCGCGGCGCTGTTCGGCGTTCCCATCGGGCTTTTGGGTGGCGTATACCTGGCGGAATTTGGCGGGAGAACGGTGCCGTTCCTGGTGCGGTACACGGCGGACCTGATGAACGGTGTTCCGTCGATCGTCATGGGCATCTTTGCTTACGCCCTGGTGGTGATGCCCATGCATCACTTCTCGACGCTGGCCGGCGGAATCGCGTTGGGGATCATGGTGATCCCCACGGTGCTGCGCAATACGGAAAGTTTTTTGCGCGATGTGCCGCGTTCGCTACGCGAAGGCTCGTTTGCGCTGGGCGCGAACAAATGGCGGATGATCGCGACGGTTGTGCTTCCGGCCGCTTCCCGCGGCATATTGACGGGCGTTCTGTTGGCTCTGGCGCGCGTCGCGGGGGAAACGGCGCCGCTACTGTTCACCGCATTCGGCAACCGCTATTGGAGTCCCGGCTGGATGCAGCCGACATCATCACTTCCAGTTGTGATATACACCTACGCGACAGGTCCTTATGAGGACTGGCATCGGCAGGCGTGGGCTGCAGGACTCGTGCTGCTCGGATTGGTGCTGGTGACGAACATTCTGGTTCGCGCGTTTTTGACGCGCGGGACCGCTTATGAGAGGACCTGACGATGAGTTCTGCATTCCCACTCATGTCGAATTCGGGGGCGGTTGTAGCGTCCTCGACAGATAAAACCGCGGCTCACACTCCTGCGATGACCACATCAGGCGCCAACACGCTGCGAATGAAAGTCACCAAGCTCAATTTCTATTACGGCAAGAACCACGCCTTGCACAATGTGTCCATGGACGTGGCCACCAACAAAGTGACAGCCATGATCGGGCCCTCGGGCTGCGGCAAATCCACATTGTTGCGAACGCTGAACCGGATGCACGAAACGCTCCGCCACACGCGCCTGGAGGGGGAGATTGCCCTGGATGGTGTGAATATCCTGACGCTGGACGTCACCAAGTTGCGCCGCATGGTGGGCATGGTGTTTCAGAAGCCCAATCCGTTTCCCAAATCCATCTATGAAAATGTAGCCTATGGATTGCGAATTAACGGGCATCAAGGACGGTTGGACGACGCCGTGGAGAAGAGCCTTCGCCGCGCCGCCCTGTGGGACGAAGTGAAGGACAAGCTCCAGAAGTCCGCGTACGCGCTCTCCCGAGGCCAACAGCAGCGTTTGTGCATCGCCAGAGCCTTGGCGGTCGATCCCGAGGTGCTCTTGCTTGACGAGCCGTGCTCCGCACTTGACCCCGTGAATACCGCGAAGATCGAGGAGTTGCTGTTCGAATTGAAGCCGACGTGCACGCTGGTGATCGTCACGCACAACATGCAGCAGGCGGCCCGCGTCAGCGATTCGACCGCATTCATGCTGAATGGCGACCTGATTGAGTTTTCGCCGACGGGGCACATGTTTACCACGCCTTCGGACCCCCGCACCGAGGCGTACATTACCGGCCGTTTCGGATGAGTCTTGCAGAAACCTTGGGGGCACTGTAGCGTAGGCCGCGGAGAGGAAGTCAAGAATGGAACGCCATTTCGAACGCGATTTGGAAGAGCTGAAAGAGCGGCTGCTGTGGATGGGCAGCCTGGCCGAGCGAGCCGTTCATCAGGCGATTCACTCGGTGCTCGAAGCGGACGACAAGCTCGCGGGGGCCGTCCTCCGGGAAGAGAACGCCATCAACGAGCTGCAAATTGAAATTGACGATCGAGTGGTGCAATTGCTCGCTTTGCAGCAGCTCATGGCCGCCGATCTTCGCTTTGTGCTGGCCATCGCCCGGATCAACAACGACCTCGAGCGAATCGGAGACCAGGCGGTGAACATCGCGCATTCGGCGACGCGCATCGTGCATCATCCGCGCGTGAAGCCCTATGTCGATCTCCCGCGCATGGGCGAGCTGGCCGAAAAAATGATGCGCGACAGCCTCGATTCGCTGGTTCGCCGCGATATTGAGCTGGCCCGCTCGGTGCTCTCCCGCGACGACCAGGTGGATCAACTGCGCGACCAGATTTTCCGCGAGTTGCTCACGTACATGATGGGAGATTCTTCCGTCGTATTTCCCGCGTTTGAACTGATCCTGGTTGCTAAAAATCTGGAGCGCGTCGCCGACCACGCCACGAACGTCGCCGAGGATGTAATTTACATGGTTGCGGGAAGCGACGTGCGCCATCCCGCGGTTGACCGCAATCCCGCCTGAGCCGCGAATCTTTTGTAGCGCAGGCTTTTTACCCTGAGCATTTCTGAAGGGCAGCCTGTGGGTTTTGGGACTTGCAAGGTCGAAACCCCACAGGCTGAATCCTGCGCTACTAAAAGCCGCCCAACTAAGCATTACTAGTGAGAAATACCATCTGAATCGTTCATAATGCGTCCGTGTCACAAACCAACAACAGTCAAATAACGACAGAGCTTCCCGGCGGAGAAAATAACGAGCCGATTCTGGAAGGGCGCGGGCTTGAGAAATTTTACGCGCAGCCGGACGGCGGGCGTATCGAAGTCATTTCTCCGACGAACATTAAGATTATGCCGGGGAAAATTCTAGCGCTGCTGGGGCCTTCGGGTTGCGGCAAATCGACGCTGTTGCGGATGCTGACGGGGCTGGCGCGGCCGTCGGCGGGGGAAGTGCTCTGGCACGGGCGCAAGCTCTCCGAGGAGCCGCCCAATGTCGGGATCGTGTTCCAAAGTTTTGCGCTGTTTCCCTGGCTGACGGTTCTCGAAAATGTGGAAGCGCCTCTCGAAGCGCGCGGCGTGCCGCCGATCCAGCGGCGCAAGCGCGCCATCCACATCTTGGACGCCGTGGGCCTCGACGGTTTCGAGAACGCGTATCCCAAGGAACTCTCCGGAGGAATGAAACAACGGGTGGGATTCGCGCGCGCGTTGGTGATTGAGCCGGAAGTCTTATTCATGGATGAGCCGTTTTCCGCGCTCGACGTGCTTACGGCCGAAACGCTGCGCGGTGAGTTACTGGAGCTATGGCAGGATCGGAAAATTCCCACTCGGGCGATTTTTATTGTCACGCACAATATCGAGGAAGCCGTTGTGCTGGCCGACCGTGTGATCGTGCTGGCCAGCAACCCGGCGCGAATCCGCGAGGATTTTGAAATTACGTTGCCGCAGCCACGCAGCCGCAAGTCCGAGCCCTTCGAGGCTTTAGTCGATCACATTTATCGAGTTCTGACACAACCCGACGTCCAACATGAAATGCCGGCAGAGATGAAAACTGTTCCCGCGCCGCCTAGCGTCAACACGCTTGCGCCGCGTTACCTGATGCTGCCGCACGTGCGCGCCGGCGGAATTGCGGGATTCCTGGAAATTCTCGCGGACCACGGCGGGCGCGAGGACTTACACCGTCTCTCTCACCAACTCATGCTCGAGGCGGATGAATTGCTTCCCATCGTGGACGCCTGCGTTCATCTGGGATTCTCGAAAGTAGAACATGGCGACGCGGAAATCACCGAGCTGGGCCGCGCATTTGCCGCGGGCGACATTCAGAAGCGCAAGGAATTGTTCCGCGAGGCCGTGCTCGCGCATGTGCCCGTGCTGCAACAGATGGCTTCGGCATTGCAAGCCAAGGCTGACGGGACCATGCCCTTGGACTTTTTCCACGATTTGCTGGACGAACACTTCAGCGACGACGAAGTGCGCCGCCAGCTCGACACGGCCATCCAATGGGGCCGCTACGCGGAACTGTTCGATTACGATTCCGTCACCGGGCGGCTGACCCGGGCCACACCGTGACTTTCTCCAAACCGCCGCGCCCATGAAATTGCAACCCATCGTCAACTACCAATCTATCTTGCGGACGATTTCAGAACGCACGCGATGGAAGAGCTCCTTCGTGGCGGACATGTCCGTCTTCGCTGGATTGTTGGCAATCCTGTATGCATTGTTTGCCTCCGGGCGGATTTGGTTCGCGGCCTTTACGCCGGTGGCGAACATTTCATCGAGTCCCCGAGCGCTGCCGCTTTATGCAGCGTATTCCCTGGTGCGCATTACGATTGCTTACATTCTGTCGCTTCTCTTTGCGCTGGGCTACGGGCTTGCCGCGGCGAAGTCCGAGCGCGCGGCAAAAATCATGCTGCCGCTGCTCGATATTCTGCAATCCATTCCCGTGCTGAGTTTTCTTCCGGGAGTGATGCTGGCGATGGTCGCCCTTTTTCCAGGCCGGCAGCTAGGTCTCGAATTGGGTTCGATCCTCCTCATTTTTACCGGACAAGCCTGGAACATCGCGTTTAGTTTCTACGCTTCGCTCAAAGGCATCCCGCGGGAGTTGAACGAGGCCGCGCGCTTGTATCGCTTCAGCGCCTGGCAGCGGTTCACGGATTTGGAACTGCCGTTTGCGGCGATCGGTCTCGTATGGAATTCCATGATGTCGGTGGCCGGCGGATGGTTTTTTCTGATGGCGTGCGAAATGTTTGTACTTGGCTCGCGCGATTTCCGGTTGCCGGGACTTGGTTCCTACTTACAGATCGCCGCGGGAACCGGAGATACGCGCGCCATCCTGTGGGGAATGGCGGCGATGATCGCAGTGATTGTCCTGCTGGACCAGCTGGTTTGGCGGCCTGCCATCGCTTGGTCGGACAAATTCAAATTCGGGACGGTGGAGGGCGCGGCTCCGCAGTCGCTGGTGTTGACAGTCCTGCGCAGGTCCGGAGCTCTCGCTGCGTTCTATCGTAGGACGATATATCCAATTGAAGAACGGGTCACGCATGCCTTTGCGGTGAAAACAATGGAAGCACGCGTGGGCGCACCTCCATCCGGGAATAACTCCAAATCATGGGTCGCGCGCGGATTTGGAGCGGCCGTTTTGGCCGCGATGGCCTGGTTGGCGGTTCGCGCGCTCGTCACGATCGCACACCTCGGCGAGCAGGAGATGCTTCTCCTTCTACGCGACGCGGCCCTCACATTTCTTCGCGTCAATGCCGCATTGCTGCTCGGCGCACTCTGGACCGTGCCGGTGGGCGTTTGGATCGGAACGACGCCGCGAGTGGCGAAGCTCGCGCAGCCCCTCGTCCAGATCGCCGCCTCCGTTCCTGCGACAGCATTGTTCCCCGTACTCTTGTTGCTGTTGATTCGCTCCGGCGGCGGCATGGGCTTGGCCGCCATGGTCCTGATGCTGCTCGGCACGCAGTGGTACATCTTGTTCAATGTGATCGCAGGAGCGATGGCCATCCCAACGGACTTGAAGGAAGCATCTGGCGTTTTCCGTTTCACACGGTGGGAGCGCTGGCGGCGTCTAATCCTTCCCGCCATTTTTCCGTACCTGGTGACGGGAATGTTGACGGCATCAGGAGGCGCCTGGAACGCCAGCATCGTCGCGGAATATTTTCATTTTCAGGGGGAAACACTTTCAGTGCATGGACTGGGGGCGGCCATCAGCAGCGCCACTGATTCCGGAAATTTGCCGGTCCTTCTGGCTGCAACGATGGTGATGTCGGTGATTGTAGTGACCGTGAATCGCACCCTGTGGCAACGGCTTTATCAACTGGCCGCCACGCGCTACAAACTGGAGACGTAGCTCGCTATTCTCCCGGTTCTCTGTGGCTTTTCTCTGTGTGCTTTGTATTGAGACTTTCCGCTTCAACGGAGCTAACACAGAGGACAAAGAGACGCCGTTCCAAGGAACGACTCACCCGCGTTTGATTACGGCAAATCAAGGAGCAGGAAATCCGCAAGCGCCGCGCCTGAACCCGGCGCTGCGGAGAGGTGCAAATCGCGCTCGCTGGAGATGCGCGCCTGGTCCCCCGCGGCCAGTGTCTCGCCATCGAGTTTCAAGATTCCTCGGATGACGAAAATATAAGCACGCCGGCCTTGCCCGAGTCTGTGAGTTACGGATTGGCCTGGCGTCAGGAAAGAAGTGTAGATCGTCGCGTCCTGGTGAATCTGCACGGCTGTTGCATTGCTGTTCCCGTTCTTGCCTGCGGGCACGGCGATCGGCAGCAACTTTCCGTTGCGGTCGGACAAGGAAAAACTTTTTTGCTCCCACGACGGCCGCAAATGCTGGACCGCGGGCATGATCCAAAGCTGGATCAGATGGACCGGATCTTTTTCCGAAGGATTGAACTCGGAGTGGCGCACACCGGTCCCCGCGCTCATGCACTGGATTTCGCCGGGACGAATGACGCCGGTATTGCCCAGGCTGTCTTTGTGTTCGAGCGCGCCGTCGATGACGTAGGTAACGATCTCCATCTCGCGGTGACTGTGCAGCGGGAAGCCGCCGGCAGGGGCGACCGTGTCATCATTAAAGACGCGCAGGGGCCCGAAGCTTATGTTGTTCGGGTCATGGTAATGGTCAAACGAGAAATGCCAGTTCGTGCTAAGCCAATCGGATTCCAGGTGATAGCGGTCTTTTGAACGAATGGTCTGAATCATGTTCGTCTCTCCCGGACATTCCAGGTTTCAAGCTTGTTATTCTTTCTGGCAATAGTTTAGATGCAAATGCAGCGGATTCGACGCAACCCGGCAGCCCGCCGGAGCGTCTTTTTAGAGAGCGGGCTTTCGTGCGATACCACTCCCGCAAAATGCGAACCGCGTGCGGGCTCTACTTGGAGCCCGCCAGAAATTAGTGTAGATTCCTACTTAGCCGCTCTTGGGAATAGCGGAAGCCGTCATGAATCCAACCAAACCTGGGACGCAGGTTGCAGACGAAGGGATCACCCGCATGAGCCGGGATACTCTATCCATCACCGACAACCGTACGGGAAAATCGTACGAAGTTCCGATCAAGAACGACACGATCCACGCGACCGATCTGCGCCAGATCAAAGTGAAAGCCGATGAATTCGGAATGATGAGCTACGACCCGGCTTTCAACAATACGGCTCTGTGTCAAAGTAAGATCACGTACATCGACGGCGACAAGGGCATCCTGCGATACCGCGGCTATTCGATCGAGGAGCTGGCGGAGAAGAGCACGTATCTCGAAACGGCGTATTTGATTTTGCATGGCGAGCTGCCCACCCGCACGCAGCTCGAAGATTGGGCCTACAACATCACGCACCACACCTTCATTCACGAGTCCGTGAAGAAATTCCTGGACGGGTTTCACTACGACGCGCACCCGATGGGCATGATGATTTCGGCCATCGCGGCGCTTTCCACGTTTTATCCGGAAGCGAAGGATATCTTCAACAAAGAGTCGCGCCGAAAACAGACTTACCGTTTGATCGGGAAAATGCCGACGCTCGCGGCGTTCTCCTACCGGCACAGCCTGGGCATGCCGTTTGCTTATCCCGACAACGAGTTGAGTTATCCCGGCAATTTCCTGAACATGTTGTTCAAGACATCCGAGCTGAAGTACCGCCCGAACCCGACGCTGGAGCGTGCGCTGGACATCTTGTTCATATTGCACGCGGACCACGAGCAGAATTGCTCGGCGAATGCGATGCGTTGTGTCGGCAGCTCGCACGTGGATCCGTTTTCGGCGACGGCAGCAGCAACCGCGGCGCTATACGGCCCGCTGCACGGCGGCGCCAACGAAGAAGTTCTTCGCATGCTGCTGGAGATCGGCTCGCTCGCCAACGTGCCTTCGTTCATCAAGCGCGTGAAGGCCGGCGAAACCAAACTGATGGGCTTCGGCCACCGCGTCTATAAGAATTACGATCCCCGCGCGCGCATCATCAAACACGTGGCCGACGGCGTCTTCGAAATCATGGGCCGCAATCCGCTGCTGAATATTGCTCTGGAATGCGAGCGCATCGCTCTTGAGGATGACTACTTCGTCTCGCGAAAGCTCTATCCGAATGTGGATTTTTATACCGGCCTGATCTACCAGTCCATGGGCTTCCCGGTGACCATGTTCCCCGTGCTGTTCGCGATTCCGCGCACCAGCGGCTGGATCGCGCAGTGGGAAGAGGGGCTGCTCGACCCCGAACAGAAAATTGCGCGCCCGCGCCAGGTGTACAAGGGATACGACCTGCGGCTTTACGCTCCGCTCGATACGAGAGACTAGGACCTAGTTGCGCACGCTTCGGCCTGTGGGGGGTCCGCCCTTGCAAGGATCAAAAAACCGATAGGCTGGAGTGGCTTCGGAAAAACTCAATTTTTGTCATTCCGAGGCATGCTGCGTGCCGAGGAATCTCTCATTCTTTTGACTTTAAAACCCAGAGAGATTCCTCGGTCGCTGCGGCGACCTCGGAATGGCAAAATAAGCCACTTTTTCCGCAGCCTGTGAAGCCTGCGCTACTAACCCCGCACCTGAAAATCTGCTTCCTCTGATTACTTTTTCTTAGGAGGATACTTGTCGATGGACTTTTTGACCATGTCGTCGAGCTTGCCTTGGATCTTAGTGGCGTCGCTCTTTTCCTCGGCGGCGATGGCACGCCAGACGAGCGACCGCGTCGTCGGGTCGCGCAAATCGATGACCAGGGTTCCCTCAGCGTAAGGCACCCGAACGTAGCGGGTGCCAAATCCATACCATCCGGCGGGGTACGCCTCAATCTCGGTCTTGCGGGCAGCGCCGAAGGTGTACCGCACATTGAGGTCGGACGCGCCGCTTGTCACCAAGGTCAGGCCTTTCGCGGTGAGATCGTTTTGAATGTCAGCCTCGATCTGTTTCTTGACGAGCGGACTGTTTAATGCTGGATTTCCGCTGTTTAACTGGCCGTCGCGGATCGCGAACGTTTTGTATTTGCTGAAATCGATGGCCTGGTCGAACTCCATCGTGATCTTCTGCGCTCGCGCGCTTTGTGCAGCGAGCAATCCGAGGATGAGTAATCCGAGTCCTATCAGCTTGCTCAAGGCCAGGCGCCATCTCCGTCCGCACTCCCGATCGAATCGCTGAGCCACCTTCCACCTCCCCATGAAGTCCGGGGTAGTGTACCAAGGTCGTGAGAACTTTCAGTAGCGCAGGCTTCAGCCTACGGGGTTTCGGTTATCAGGGCGACCACAAGTGCGACGGACTGAAGTCCGTCCCGCCAAGCCCCCGCGGCTCCTGACGACCGACATTTTTTGCAATTGACCGGGGCCATCATGAGTGGTACATGAAGTACTCTACAAAATTAACTGTCCGCTTAAATTTGTGATCGTCATACAGAAGCGGTTGCGAAAAAGGAACGGGCCCGGCGCCGAAGGGAGCCTGCAGAGATGTTTAGACATCGAGTTTTCGGAATTCTAATAACCAGCGCGATCGCCCTGGCCCTGTACGCCGCTAGCCCCATCAAGCATCCGCCGGTGGCGCACGCCGCGCCTCAGGCCGGCGCTGGAGTTGCAGACTCGGGCAGCCTAGTCGATCCTCTGCAATGGTCCTACCGCATTGACAGGTACAAACTGGCGGGCGATGGCGGCGCGGCACGTGGCGAAATCATTTATTACTATAAATGCTGGATGTGCCATAACCAGTACACGAAGGGCGCTCCTTACCTCAAGGAGCTGTATCAGCATTCAACGCTGGAATCCGGCCAGCCAGTGGGCGATGACACGGTTGCCGCGCAGATCAAGAATGGCGGGCCGGGCATGCCAGCGTTCCAAACCAGTTTGTCCGACACGGATGTCGCCGATGTAGTGGCGTACATTCGTGAGGGAAAATGCTGCGTTGAGGGAGAAAATCCGCCGAAGAATCCGTGGTACCAAGCCGAGGGGCACAAGTGGCCGGTGCAGAGCGCCGCTTCGGGCGGCGCTCACGGAACCGTAAAAATTCCGAATGGGGACTCTCCTGAAGGCGTGATGATGCAGCTCGTCGCGCCAAACGGCGTTCGCACGACCGTTTTCACCAATGAAGAGGGAAATTACGAATTCCCCCGGATGCAGGCCGGGGCCTATACGTTGCGTATTGCTTCGCCGCTCGAATTCAAGCCTTATCACAAGGAAGTCCAGCTTGATGCGGCCACCAAGTTGGATGACATCGTTTTGGAGCGTGTATCGAATTCGGATTTCCTGCCCGCGACGCAGGAAATCGAATCACAAATGAGTGGCGCCGAACTGGTGTGGAATCTGGGCGGCACCGCGGAAGAAAAGAGAGCGTTTCGCGGCTGCGGAAGCGGTTGCCACTCCTACGGGCAAATCCTGCGGAACCGTTACGATGAGCGAAGCTGGCGAGCGATCGTGCATCGCATGATGCATTACAACGGAGCGTCTCTCATCAATCCAACCACGGCCAAAATCGCCACTTCCGAAAACGGCCTCGATCCCAACGATCCGCGGCGCCTGCGCGTCGAAGACACAGTGGTGAAGTTCCTGACTCGCGTCCGTGGGCCGGAATCCAAGGACGGGCAGCAACAAGTATTCCCCCGTCCTCGCGGCGCGTCCACACGCGTAGTGATCACGCAATACTTTTTGCCGCGCGTCATTGAGAGCCCGCACGACGTGGCGGGCGATTCCAAGGGCAACATCTGGTTTTCGAGCCACCGGACGCGCTACATCGGCAAGCTTGATCCGAAGACCGGGATCATTACCGAGTACGCCGTGCCTCTCACGCCTGGAGCGCTGCCCGGCTCGCACCGCATCACTGTCGACAAGAACGACATCGTGTGGTTCTCCGAAGTCTGGGCACACAACATGACCAAGTTCGATCCGAAGACGGAAAAATTCACGCAAATTCAGATTGCATCTTCGGTGATGCCGATCAATTCTCCGGGATTCAACAATTTTGCTCTCGCGCCCGATGGCTACCTTTGGTACACGGACGATTACGCGGCCGTCAAAATCGATTCGGAGACCGGGAAATTTGTGCAGAAATTCCCAATGAAGGCGCCTTCCACTTATGACAACGCGATCTCCAGCGACGGCAATTGGTGGGCGGGCGGCTCTCCTCCGGGCGGCGGAAACTCCGCGCAGCTTCTGAATATAAAGACTGGGAAAATGCTGGACCTGCAAACAGGCTCCGAGCCATCCAATTCGCGGCGCGGTGGATTTGATCCCCTTGGCAACGCCTGGTTCGGCGGCGGAAACGGGACGCTCGTGGAACTGGATCAAAAGCTGGGGCGCATCCGCGAATTCAAGCCACCGACTCCGATCAATCCTTACTCCGGCTTTTACGAAGCGATGCCGGACAAGAACGGCGAGGTATGGGCCGGCGTGTTGCCCGGCCGGGAATTCGTGCGGCTGAACCCGAAGACCGAGCATTGGACCGAGTACATGATGCCCGAGCCGTTCTCCCACGATCGTAGGACCTGGATCGACAATTCCACAAACCCAGTCACGGTGTGGTACGTGGATTATCAGGGCTACATCATTCGCATCCAGCCGCTGCAGTAGGGGGCAAAGTAGGAGGGGCTTCAGCGTGTCGAGTTTTGAGTTGGCCCAATCGCCAAAACCCGACAGGCGGAAGCCCGTCCTACTGTTCTGGGAGTTATAATTAGGCATGGGCGACACCGAACTACTCTTCGATTCATCGTCCGCCGAGCGCCGCATGATGATCGAAACGCAAATTCGCAAGCGGGGTGTTTCCTCGCCGCGAGTTCTCGAAGCGATGGCTTCTGTTCGGCGCCACGAGTTTGTCCCGGTCCAATTCCGGAGCGCTGCATACGCCGACAAACCGCTGCCGATCGGCGAAGGACAAACGATCTCGCAGCCGTACATGGTTGCGGCTATGACGGAAGCGCTGGAGCTCGATGGCTCTGAGCGTGTGCTGGAGATCGGCACGGGCTCCGGCTACCAGGCAGCGGTGCTCTCGTTGCTCGCGCGCCAGGTCATCACCGTGGAAAACCATACATCGCTGGCGCTCGCCGCACAGGAACGGTTGACGAATTTGGGCTACTCGAACGTCCACGTTCACAATGGCGATGGCTCCGCGGGCTTTCCCGACTCTGCGCCTTACGACGCAATCCTCGTCACCGCCGGCGCTCCCGAGATTCCTCGCGTATTCGCGGGGCAGCTTCGAGAAGGAGGGCGCCTGGTCATTCCCGTTGGCGACCGCGACAATCAGGAACTTGTGCGGGCGCAAATGGAGAACGGCGAGTTGAAATCTCGCGTCTTGTTCAGCTGCAAGTTTGTGTTGTTACAAGGCCGCTACGGCTGGAGCCATCTCGAACGATAGTCTTCCTGAAAACATGTAACGGCTACCTGTGCCCACGTCGAGATCACTGGCTGGCTTTTTTCGCGTTTTGCTGCGCTTGAAGCTCCGACAGATACTCTTTGGCGTCACCCTGGTCCTTACGATTCTTATCAAATTTCAGGAATTGTTGGATTTGTTGCGTGGCGCCGGCCACGTCGCCCTGCTCACCATAGATTTGAGCCAGCAAGAAATTGAGTCCGGGCTGATGATGTTCCGTATCGATTGCAATCGCTTTCAGGACACATTTTTGGGCTTCCGGCAGATTTTGGAGATGGAAAAGGGCCAAAGCGCGGTAATAGTCAGCGTACAAATCACCGGTCGGATTCATGCCCAGAAATCGGTCGGACCAGGTCAGAAGGTCGTCCCATTTTTTTTCACGATCCAATAGTCCCGCCAGACAAAGATAAGGGGGCAAGTAAGTCGGATCGACACTGATGGGCTTGGAACAAGCGTCGTGCGCTTCGTCCATCTTCTGTTCGCCTTGAAGAACTTGTCCTAACATGACCCACGCCGCCGGATAATTTGGATACTTTTGAATCGCCTCGCGCGCGTGTTGTTCGGCGTCGCTGAGTTTATTCTTCTTAAGAGCGCCGCAGGCCTTTTCGTAATCGCTTCTCGCCTTCTGGGGAACTCCCAACCTTATCGCGCTCACTGTTGAACTGCGCGCGTCGCCAAGGTTCCATGGAAGACAGGCTTCGTCTTCGACAACCACCGGCTTTTGAAGCGGCTCCATCGTCGGGACGATGATTTCGGGTCCCATGTTCGGTTGCATACCGGGTTGAATTGGAGGCGGGGCGGTCCGGACCGGTGCTCCTCCCCCAGGCGATCCGCGAGATCCTCCCGATCCGCCGCTCGGAGGGGAGCCTTTCTGCGCTCGGATCGGCGTCGCAGACAAGGCAATCGCTAGGGCCCAAAACACCACAGGCTTGAAGCGAGCGAACTCGGATTGAGTACGGACGCCGACCATTGGTCAGATGTTATACCTTTTTCACACAGATTTCAGACAATCGTTTCCGATCAAGGCGAGGAGGAATCCGGAGTTGAGCCGGTGGTGACCAAACGCTCTCTAGCGCGCACGAACGCTCTTCGCACTACGCGCGTGACCGCAACGGTTAGATCAAATTTCGCCAATTCTTCTTCCTGCACCCAGGCGAATTCCAGGGCGTCGCTCGCCGCGGCGAGCGTCCCTCCGCGAATCTCGCAGAGATAATCGAGAATTACGAAGTGATACTGCGGGTGGGCCGCGTCTCCGGGCGTGCCATCCGCATTGGGAGGAGCGGGGAAAATTCGCTCGAACACTTCAATGAGTTCGAGGACGAGGACGTCGAGCCCGGTTTCCTCGGCAAGCTCCCGCGCGACGCCCTGCTCGAGCGTCTCCCCCACTTCGAGCAGGCCGCCGGGGATGGACCACTCGCCTTGGAGCGGGTGGCTGCCGCGGCGGATCAGCAGGGTACGCCCCTCGTTAATCACCACTCCGCCGACTCCGATCATCGGGTGATCCGGGTATTCTCTTCTGGGTGTCATAGTCGTTTTGGCCGCTTCCCTCCCGGGGCGCTTCGCGTTATATAATACTTCAGCAGCACGGCCGTCTGAATCGACACGGGCTTCCAGTAAAGCCCGCACCCGATCCCCAAGGAGGTTTTCGCCGTGGTCCGGTGCCCAAAATGCGCCACAGAAATTGACGTTGATGAAGACGAAGTCGAGGAAGGCGAAATTCTGGCCTGCCCCGAGTGCGAAACCGAAATGGAAGTAGTTCAGATCCATCCCGTCAAAGTCAATGCCATCTCCGATGACGATGACGAAGAAGAAGACGAAGAGGAAGAGGAAGAGTTTGGGGACGATTTAACGGATGATGACGAGGAAGAAGACGAAGAAGAGGAGGTTTGACCCGCTCTTCCATTTCTTCCGGCATCCCCATTCTCCTTTTTGTCATCTCATTCTTGTACCCCTGGTGATCGTTGTGCTTGGCACTATCCGGTCAAGGGGCTCGACGTTTGCCCACGAGCCAGGCACTGCCACGCAAAATTCGAGCGGTTCGCATGCCCACGATTTCGTCATTTTCGCCACCGTGTTTTCGGGACAGGGATTCGCTCTTCCTGGCGTGCGTGCGCGGGTCCGCCGCTCCGAAGAAAAGAAATTCCGATGGGAAGCGATATCCGACCACCAGGGAGAGCTGGCATTCCGCGTCCCGCCTGGCGCGGAGTATGAATTGACGATTGAGGCGCGCGGTTTCAAGACGCAATCGCGCAAAGTTGACGCGCGACAAGTGAATCGAGCGGACCTTACGATCCGGATGGAGCTGCAGACGGAGCCGCATTCGGGGCCAGGTACCGGAGGAAAACCATGAACTCGCGCAGGACGCTTGGATTGGTCGCGCTCGTCGCCTTGGCGGCAACCGTATTATTCGCGCAGGATAAACCCAAAGGGAAGGAATCCGAGCTGCGAACCGTTCGCGGGACGGTCGTGGACAAGGACGAGAGCCCTGTGGACTCCGCCGTGGTCTATCTGAAAAACGCTCGCACGCAGGACATCATTACGCACCTTTCCGGCTCCGACGGCACATTTCGCTTCAGCGGTCTGGATCTCAACGTTGACTACGAAATCCACGCCGAACGGGAAGGCGTGACTTCTTCCAATCGATCCATATCGAACTTCGACACTCGCAAAGAATTCGTCCTCACCTTGAAGCTCGATCACAATAAGAAGAACGCAAAATAATCGCGTGCTGTAGCGCGAACCTTCAGGTTGGCATTTTAGAGTCCAACGGGTGTCCGCCTGAAGGCGGACGCTACAGGAATCGAAGCCTCGCTTCCGCAGAGACTACACGACCTCATCAGATTCTGACTCCTCACCGTCCGAAATTGCAGTAACATGTTCTCTTGCAAATGCCGGCCAATGGTCCACGCTCCAAACTGAGTTTAGGCTGCGGGCGTGGAAATCCGCTCTTCTTCCTTGGAGGACTCGCATGGCGATTCAATTAATGATCAACGGCAAGCCGCAATCGGTGGATGTTCCGGCGAACATGCCGCTGTTGTGGGTCTTGCGGGATACGCTGGGCATGACGGGCACGAAGTTCGGCTGCGGCATGGCTCTGTGCGGGGCCTGCACGGTGCATATAGATGGAGAAGCTACCCGTTCCTGCATTACCCCTGTATCGTCCGCTGCCGGAAAAAAAATCACCACGATCGAGGGGCTTTCTCCCGACCGCAGCCATCCGGTGCAGCGCGCATGGATCGAAGTCGACGTTCCGCAATGCGGTTATTGCCAGTCCGGGCAGATCATGTCCGCGGCGTCGCTGCTGGCCAAGAACGCGAAGCCAAGCGATTCGGAAATTGACGAAGCGATGAAGGGAAATATTTGCCGTTGCGGCACGTATCAGCGGATTCGCGAAGCGGTGCATCGCGCCGCGGCATTGCAAAAAGCTTTGGCAAGACCTTCCAGGCTTGACGGCGGAGACGTCACGGAATACGCGCTGGATCAGCAGACCGTAGAAGTAGGAGGTGCGGTATGAGCGTTGGGACAACAGCGGGAATCGATCGTCGCAGTTTCCTGAAGACAGGCGTGGCCGGCGCGGCCGGCCTGGTCATCGGTTTCTACTTACCCGGACGCCTTGAAGCGCTGGCAGGACCCGTTGCCACGATGCCGCCTGCATATTTGAATGCATGGATGCTCATTTCCACCACCGATGTCGTGACCATCATGATCGACAAGTCGGAGATGGGACAGGGGATTCTGACGGCGCTTTGCATGATCGCGGCCGAAGAGCTGGATTGCGATTGGAAAAAAATCCGCACG
>Ga0210408_10002072_pt1 | contig 19997 bp, 14 predicted proteins | sample IncBWH4MmetaG_FD_155471 | JGI IMG/M metagenome (GOLD analysis project Ga0210408, IMG submission 155471) | Forest soil microbial communities from Barre Woods Harvard Forest LTER site, Petersham, Massachusetts, United States - Inc-BW-H-4-M | ecosystem: Environmental > Terrestrial > Soil >...
CAAGGTTACAGGGTTGCAAGGTTACAGGGTTGCAAGGTTACAGGGTTGCAAGGTTACAGGGTTGCAAGGTTACAGGGTTGCAAGGTTACAGGGTTGCAAGGTTACAGGGTTGCAAGGTTACAGGGTTACAGGGATAAGCTTGCCAGAATTCCGCCGGCAGCGTAGGAGGGAGCCATGCAACGGTTGCTCGTAATGACAGTGATTGGGCAGGACCGCCCGGGTTTGGTGGAATCGGTTGCCGGGCTGGTGGCGGAGCACGGCGGGAATTGGTTGGAGAGCCGGATGTCGCGCTTAGGCGGCCACTTCGCCGGCATCCTGCGGGTGGAGGTTCCCGGCGAGAAGGAGCCGGCGCTGGCCGGAGCTCTGAAGAAGCTTGAGGCGCGTGGACTGACCGTGGTGGTCCACCCGGACCAGGCCACACCGGCGGCTCCGAGGGCGCGGCTCAGCGCGTTGGAAATCGTCGGCCAGGATCGACCGGGAATCGTCAGCCAAATTTCGCACGCACTGGCCAGCTACGGGGTCAATGTTGAGGAGCTCGAAACCGAGTGTACCAGCGCCGCCATGTCGGGGGAAACCATGTTTACGGCGCGGGCCAAACTGAGCATCCCGGCTAGCTGCGACACTACGGCGTTGCGGCGGGAGTTGGAGAAGATTGCGGAGGATTTGATCGTCGAGATTTCGCTGGCGGAACTGAAGGAGGGTGAACAAGCAGGCGGGGGTTGAGTCCATTCACTCCGGCTGAATCCACTTCGAGTAAGCGCGGGGTCCAAAGTACTTATAGCGCCGGCTCTCGTTGGTCGTTCCCGACACGAGGCAGTGGATGAAGCCGTTTCGTTCGACCTGCACGGTATGGAAGATTTTTTTCTCCGGGTTCTCTTTGAGGAGAAACTGAATCCGGCCATCGAGCGCAGAAAACCGCTGGAACCCGGCGTCGGCCCGGCTGGCGAACGTGAAAACGTCTGCCAGGTCACGTTGCATTTCGTGGCTCTTGCCCCAGGTGCCTCCCGCGGCGCTGACAAACGGTTTGCCATCGAGGAGCGCGACCGCATCGTTGTAGGCAAGCACGCAGAGGAAGTGGCGAGCACTGGCCTTGAGCCATGCCGCCAGCTTGTCTTTGTGGCCCAGCTTCGAGTCGTAAGCGTAGTTGCTGTCGAGAAAAGCCAGACGCACAACATCGTCGGGGATGGTTTCGAGCGCGTTCAGGTAACCGAAAAGCAAGCTGCCGCCGCCGCTATGGCCGCTGAGAGCGATTTCGAGCTCGCGCCCGGCAAAACTGTTTTTCACCTTCTCTATGATTTCGGGGATAGGCTTATCGCCATACTTTTTGCGCCAGGCGGGCCAGCTCTTCAGGGTGTTTTCGAGGCAGGCGACCACAATGAGCCGGTCCGGGACAAGCTCGCGCAGAAACCGGGTCTGGGCGCCGATGTGCTGGATGTCGTAATGCCAATCTTCTCCGGGCTTCAACTGTTTGCCGATGGTCTGCCCGGTCGTGTTGCCGTTGGGCAGCGCATAGAAAATAAGCAGGAGCTTTTTTTGGGGTTTGAGGGGTTGCTCGGCCGGCTCGTTGACCTGGATTCTTACTTCCGGAGCAAAGGAGAACGACGCGGTGCGCTCGTTGAACAGGCGGTTTGTTTGAAAAAGCAGCGCAGTGGTTGGCGGGTGGGGCCCCTGCCCTGCTTTCAGCGGCGGCAGCGCATTGGTTGGGTAGCGCGGATTGGCAAGGGGCCCCTCATCGCTCAGCAACCCGGCGAGAGAAGGGTCGGCCAGGACTGAGGCAACACTGGTCGTCCGGCCATTGACCAGCATCTGCTGTTGGACGAGCCGTGAGCACTGGCTGTAATCCACCCAGGCTGCGGTGTGGCCGAGGTAGAGCGGTTGAATCGGCAGTCCGTTGGTTTTGTGCCAGCCATAAATCGCCACCTTGCCAGGCGCTGTGGCCAGCTTCGCGGAAAGGACCACATCTTTCTTGTGCCCGGCGACCAGGGCGCCGAGAGGATGGGCCGCCAACTGCTCTGTGCGTTGCGTTCGCACGCTGGCGTTGTGCTGACGAAAAATTTCGCTGGTCGTCATGGCCGGGCTGGGAGGAATCGGCAAGGGAGAGAGCTTGACCGGAGCGGCGGCGTAGATGTCATCGACCATCTTACGCGTCGGCAAGGAGCAGTTCAGCGCATCGGCGATTCTCTGGGTGGTGTTGGGTGAAATAGGTGTCAGGAGGTAATCTGCATCCGAGCCGATGGCCAGGTAATCGGGCGTGACAAAGAACGTGGCGGTGTTGGTGCAACCGGCGAAAACATTGATGACCTGGACCGGACAAAGATGGCGCAGGAACGGCGGGATATTTCCGGAGGTGATTTGGGAGAGGATTTCGGTTTCGCGGGTTTCGAGGTCGAGCGGGGCGATCTGTTCGGCGAATTCAGTGCCGGTCGGAGCGTGAGCGGGGCGCTCGGGCAGAGGGAGGGTTTGAGCGCCAGCAGGAAGCAGGAACAGCAACAAGGGAATCAGATTCAGTATGGCGGTCCGGCGGTTGCGGTTCCACAAACCAAGCGCGCGGCAGCCGTTCATGGGGCTCAGGGCTCCTTCCGCGGGAAAAGTGGCGCGGGTGTGCCGATGGCATGGCCGGGGACAAGCCCGCCCCAGCGGGCCGCGTCGGACCTGTCAGGCGGGCCGGCCAGGCCGAGTTGCGAGTAAATGCGGATTGCGGTTCCAGGCAGGAACGGCCAGAGCAATACGGCCAGGATGCGGGAGACCTCCGCCAGATTGTAGAGGACTTCATCCAGGCGCTCGGCCTGGGACGGGTCTTTGGCAAGCCTGAATGGCGCGGTGTGGTCCACATACTGGTTGGCGCGTGTGACCAGGGACCAAATGGATTGGAGCGCGGCTTGCAGTTGGTTAGCCTGCAACGATGACTGTGTCTGCTCGATGATCTTCCCGGCCTCGACCGCGAGCTCACTGGAGATGCGCGGCACGATGCCATTGCGGTAGCGTTTGAGCATCGAGAGGGAGCGATTGACCAGATTGCCCAAGCCGTTGGCCAACTCGGACGAATAACGCGCCTGGAATCCGGCGTCGGTCCAATTGCCATCGGCGCCGATATCGAGCTCGCGGAGCACATAAAAGCGGAACGCATCCAGACCCCATTCGTCAATGACACTCACCGGGTCCACGACGTTTCCGGTGCTCTTGCTCATCTTTTCACCGTCCTTTTGCCACCAGCCATGCACCAGGATTTGTTTCGGCAGTTGGGCATCCATCGCCTTGAGCATGATCGGCCAATAGACGGCATGGAATTTCACGATGTCCTTCCCGACGACATGGATGTCGGCGGGCCACAATTCGGGTGCAGAGTGCGAAGTGGGGAGTGGAGAATGAAGCGCGCTGGGCACTCCGGGATCGCCGAGAGCGGCGGGGATGGTGATATAATTGGCCAGCGCATCGAACCAGACGTAATTCACATAATTGGCATCGAACGGCAGGGGAATGCCCCAATTTAGTCGCGCCACGGGGCGGCTAATGCATAAATCCTCGAGCACGTTGTTCTTGAGGAAGCCGAGCACCTCATTGCGACGGGTCGCGGGCGCGACAAAGGAGGGATGCTGTTCGATATAGTCGATCAACCACTGCTGATGGTCCTTGAGCTTGAAATAGTAATTTTCCTCTTCCAGGCGGATCACTTCTCCGTACGCCGGTTCGAATGTGCCGTCGGGGAGGCGATCTTTCTCGGTGAGGAAAGTCTCCTCTTTAGTGGAGTAGAAGCCTTCGTACATCGCCTTGTAAAATTGGCCCTTGGCATAAAGGGCGGAGAGAATTCTCTGAACCATCTCTTTGTGGCGGGGCTGGGTGGTGCGGACGAAATCGTCGTTCGTGAGCTCCAGTTTGGCGGCAAACTTCTGCCAGACGGCCGCCAACTCGTCGCAATAGGCCTGGGGGTTCTTGCCTTCGGCCAGAGCCGCCTGCTGGACCTTCTGGCCGTGCTCATCCAGGCCGGTCAAAAAAAACGCCGGTAGCCCCAGGCTCCGGCGCGAGCGCACGATGACGTCGGCGACCACTTTTTCGTAAGCGTGGCCGAGGTGCGGCTGGCCGTTGACGTAATCGATGGCGGTGGTGATGTAAAAACGCTTGCTCATCTCCGCGGAACTGTGGCGAACCGCGGGGAGATTGGCAAGACCGGCAGCAAGAGAGGGAGGGAGTGATGGGGAATCGAGTGGTGGAGTGATGAGGCAACGGATAAGTGGATTACTGAACTGCCTGGAGTCGCGGAGCCGGGATGGCCCATGATTCCCACTCACGATCGATCTTCCAAATTCCAACCCTCCGATATTCCAGCTTTCGATCACTCCGTTCTTCTGACTCGTCAAATCCTGATTCTTCCGTAACATTGCGCTGTGCCGTTCTTGAGGGACACGAAGCTGGTCGGAGATGTGCGCCAGTATTTCCGGCGCCATTGGCAGCGTGCGCTGCGGATTCGCGAGAAGCTCCGATTCAGCGAGGAGGCGTTTCATTTAGTATTGGCGGGCGGGGTGGGGGTGATTGGCGGTCTGGTCAACCTGTTCTTTTATTATGCGACGGAGAAGGTGACGGGCCTGTTTCTGCGTCATTCAGGCCGGCCGGAGGAAGTGGCCGAACGAATCGTTGAATGGCAGCGCGTACTCACACCCACTCTGGGCGGGTTGTGCGCCGGGCTGGTCTTGTATTGGGGTTTGCGGCTGGCGGGTCCGCAGCGCTCGACCAACCTGCTGGAGGTGGTAGTGGCCGGTGATGGCCGGTTGCCTTTGCGCAATGGCCTCATCAAATTTCTTTCCTCGTTGATCACGATTGGGTCGGGCGGCTCGATTGGGCGCGAGGGCGGTATCGTGCAATTGTCAGCGACCCTGGCCTCCAAATGGGGCCAAATCGCCAAATGGCATCCCTACCGGCTGCGACTGCTGGTCGGCTGCGGGGCGGCTTCTGGCATTGCCGCGGCCTACAACGCGCCCATCTCCGGCGCCGTATTCGCGGGGCTGATCGTTCTGGGCAATTTCTCGATGAACCTCTTTGCTCCGCTGGTGTTCGCGTCGGTAGTTGCGGCCATGGTCTCGCGGAGTTTCTTCAGCATAGCTCCCTGGTACACCGTACCCCGGTTCGATTTTACCAGGATCACGCAGCTACCCTGGTTTTTGTTCCTGGGAATACTGGCCGGCGCGATGGGCACAGGCTTTTTGAAGCTGCTGGGCCATGCCGAAACTTTGTTCAAACGACTGCAAGTGCCGATTTACCTGCGCCTCGCGGCTGGTGGGCTAATCGTGGGCCTGCTGGCATTGCAGTTCCCCGGGGTCTGGGGCAACGGCTACGTGATTACGAATCGCATCCTGGTTGGTGACTATCCTGAGAAGCTCCCCGGGTTGCTGTTCCTGGCGGCCCTGTTCCTGGCGAAACTCATCGCGACGCTGGCCACGGTCGGTTCGGGGGCGGTCGGGGGCGTCTTTACGCCCACGCTGTTTCTCGGCGCGGGGCTGGGTGCGGTTTTTGGGTTGGGCCTGCAGGAAATCCACATCGCGACCGAGCTGCCGGTAGCCGTCTTCGCTTTAGTGGGCATGGGCAGCATGCTTTCCGCGACCACCCGCTCGCCCTTGCTGGCTATCATCATGATCTTTGAAATCTCGTTGGATTACTCGGTGCTGCCGCCGCTCATGCTGGCGTGTGTGGTTTCGGTCCTGGTCGCGCGGCGGCTGCATCCAGAATCGATTTACACCGAGCCGCTGCGGCGCAAGGGTTTGACGGTTTCGCAGGAGGCGACGGCGTCCGAAGCCGCAACCGAGCGGACCGTGGGCGACATCATGCGCGCCCCGGTGGCGCCGGTGCGTGAAACCGCGATGCTCGGGGAGATCGCCAACCGCTTCCTGACCAGCGCCAATAATTTCCTGCCGGTGGTTGATACGAAAGGTCAAATGGTCGGACTCGTCGCGCTGCAGGATTTAAAGGAGCACCTCGGCTCCGGAGACCAGGTGTTGGGAGTAATCGCCTATGATATCATGCGGCCGCCCCCGGCATGCGTCACCCCCAATCAACGGTTGCTTGAGGTGCTGCCGGTGGTATTGGCCAGCGAGCAGCGGAACATCCCCGTGGTGAGCACGCTGAAGGAGAACCGGTTGGTCGGCGCGCTGGTGCGTGCCGAGGTGCTGGGAATCTTCTCGGAAGTGATTGCGGCCAGCCGCAAGACGGAAAGCTGACCGTTTGGGAAGTGCGGGGGGACGGTAGTTGAAAGGGTTAAATGGGATAACTGGGTTAATTAGGTTAATTGAGTTAAAATGGGTTAAATGGTCGAACCCGTTGTTTAGCCTGCTCATCGGCAAGCTACTCACTCCATCTAATATTTTTACCTCATTTAACTCCTTCAACCCTGTGACGAACTAGCAGAAGCACACGAGCGCCCCGAGAGCCGCCGCTGCGAGCCAAAGGACCAAGACCGCCTGTGTGCGGGTTAGACCCAGGCGGACGAGCCGATGGGAAAGGTGGTTAGTGTCTCCGACGTAAAACGGCCGGCTATTCCGCCACCGGAAAAGTACCACCTGGAACATATCCAGCAACGGCACTGCCAAGACCAGCAGCGGGATCAGCACCGCCCATTTGCGTGGGTGGCGCGGGGTGTAAAAGTGGGGCAGAATCGCCAACACCGCCAGCAGATAGCCGATGAGGTGGCTGCCGGCGTCCCCAAGGAAGGCGACCGCCCGAGGAAAGTTATACGGCAGAAAGCCCAGAAGTGCGCCAAAAGTCAGGAAGGCAATCAAGGCGACCAAGTATTGCCCGTCCGCGGCGGCGATGATCGCGAAGTACCACGCGCCGACCGCGCCCAACCCGGCGCAGAGGCCGTTCATATTGTCCATGAAATTGAAGGCATTAACCAGCGTCAGAATCCACAGGATAGTGATGGCGTAATGAAAGAGCTGGCTGTGAACGAAGAGCGTAATACGCGCGCCGCTGGCGGCCACCAGCGCCGCAATCAGGAATTGACCCGAAAACTTCACCCGCGGCCGCAACTCGTGTTTGTCATCCAGCCACCCTAACAGCAGCATACCGATTGCTCCGGTCAGAATACCTGCCAGTTCCGTTCCGCGGCGGCTCAATCCATAGTGAAGGAGATACAAAGGCGGAGAGTTCAGTGGCGAAACCGCGCTCGCTGCCGGCGAAGCGTGCGGAGGCGAGCCAGGTTGCAGCGCGGCCTGATCGCTGTTCACCCACCAGAGCAGCGCGGAAGCAAAAAGCAACGGAGCCAACAACGCCGTCATGACTGCCAAACCCCCGGCCAGGGCAATGGGTTCGTCATGGATCTTTCGTTCCCCTGGCTCATCGACCAAGCCGATGCGAAGGCACCATCTACGCCAGAGCGGCAAGGCGACCAGGGCGGTGAGACAGGCGCTGACAACTGCCAACAGATAAACGTTGAACGGAAATTCACGCATCACGCATCAGCATCGTGTCCCGCCGCTCGTTCTGATGTGCCAGGCGCAGATAAAGCGCGTACAGCTCCTCGACCATTTGTTCGACGCTAAACCGGCCGCGAACAAACTCACGACCGCGCGCTCCGAGGCGGTGGCGAAGGGGTTCGTCTTTGGCCAACTGCAACAAGCGCCGGGAGAGGCCAGCGAGGTCGCCTGGCGGAACTAAAAAACCGGTCTCATCGTCACGGCAGACTTCCCTGGCACCGTCGCAATCGTACGCCACGACGGGCCGGCCCGCCGCCAGCGCCTGCGGCAGGGCCCGGGCCAACCCTTCGCGCAAGGACAAGTGCGCCACCACGTCCATAATCCCGACCCACTGCGCGACTGCGTCCGGGGCGACCAGGCCGGCGAAAATGAAATGGTTTCCCAGACCCAGCCTGAGCGCTTGAGCTTCGAAGCGGCTCCGCCATTCGCCATCACCGATCAAAAGGAATTTAATCTGTGGACAATTCCGCACCAACCCCGGGGCGAGCCCAAAGAGGTCGTCATGACCTTTGAGGCGGGTCAGCCGGGCGATTTTGCCGACGACGATGTCCTCCGGCCCGACGCCCAGGCGCGCTCTGAACGCGGGGTCGTTTTTTGCGGAAAGAAACGGCTCGAGGCGGAAGCCGCTAAGGATTTTGGTGTATTGGTCAGGGCGTCCGATTCCGGCCTCCAGGTATTGCTCTCTCATGGCGTCGGCGACGACCACGAAATGGGTGGTGACTTTTCCCGCGTGACGTTCGGCGGCACGAAAGACCAGGTTGGCGAGCGCACCCTGGAAAGCTCCGAACGACGGTCCATGGACCGTATGTATGATGATCGGCACCCCGGCGCGAGCAGCGGCCAACCGCCCCAGCACACCAGCCTTGCCGCTGTGTGTATGGACGATGTCCGGCGGGCTAGCGCGAAACCGCGCCGTGAGCCGCCGCAGGGCGACCCAATCCTTCCAGGGCCGGACGGGCCGGACCAATTCAGGAAGCAAGTTCAGCCGATCCGGGTGGGTGGCAAAGAGAGGTTTCAGCGAACCTTCAGGGCCATCGCTCGGGCCGGCGAGTAAATCCACCTCCAATCCAGGCTTCTGTGCCAAACCGAGAACCGAGGCAGCGGTATTCTCCTGCGCGCCTCCGACGATCAGGCGGGTAATGACGTGGGTAACCCGCATGGCCGTGGTTTAGCGACGTGGGCGGGGTTTGAGTTCTTCGAGACGGGCTTGGACGGTGGCGGCCTCTGGCGCGTTGGTGGGCATGTTCGCCAGGCAAAGGTGCCAGCTCCGAAAGGCGGCGTTGGTGTCCTTTTTGCCAAGGGCGGTTTCGGCCAGGCCGGCATAGATCTTGCATGCGTCGCTGCCGGTGGGAAAGGCCTTTTGCAAGGTTTCATAATCGCGCTGGGCAGCGTCCCATCGCTCGTCTTTCAAATAGGCATAAGCGCGGTAAAGCAAAGCGTTATAGTGAATTTGCACCTGGGCGATGCCGTTCGTCTCCATGTTCACCACCTCCGTCAGGGGTGGAATGGCCTCGCGGAAATCCCTGAGCTGCAGCCAGGCAAAGCCCTTCTCCAGCAACACGGCTCGATTATCCGGATGAATCTCAAGCAGCCGGTCGATGCTCCCCAGTTCGTTGGAATAGCGTCCATAATTCTTGTAAGTCTGGGCGGCGGTCCCCAGGAGAGTCTCGTCAATCGGATGCTCCTTCAAAGCCCGGTTAACGACCACCTCGGCGCCGGGCAGGTCGTTTTTGGCCAGGTGCGCCGAGGCCTCCACCGAGAGCAGGAAAGGTTGGTCGGTCCGGGTAACTCGCAGCAAATCAGCCTTTTCATGGATTTGGCCCACGGCCTCGAGGGCCCGGTCGGGCATTTGCCTGACGAGATAAAGTTGCGCCAGAAGCAGACGGGCAGGCAGGAAATCCGGCACGAGGTCTTGCACGCGCGCGAATACTTGCGCCGCCTGGCCGAAGTTGCGCCCGGCGAGCAAAACTCGTCCCTGTGCGAAACACATGGTCGGCTCGTCGAACGGTCCGTTTACATTCATGATCTGTTCCCAATTATTGTAGAAGCGGCCGAAGCGGTCCTCGATGGCACCAGACTGGTCCACGGCGAGCTTCCGGCCAGCCTGGAGGTCGCGATTGCACTCGAGATTCACTTGCGCGACCCGATTGTCCGGATTCAAATCCAGCGCGCGCTCGAAATGTGCCGCCGCATTGGTCAACCGGCCCGCCTGCTGGAGTTGGACCCCCCAGAAATCCAGCGCGCGTGAGTAAAACTTGCCCAAAGCCGTGGCCTGCCGGTCGGGCTGGTTTTTCAGATAGGCCTTTTCCAGCACCAAATCCAGGACGGAAGGCTTTTCCGAAGGGGGAGGAGGGGTGATCGCCGGGAGCAGAGTTTGCAGAGGCTCATCCACCCGTTTCCAGAAGGCCTCGTTCTCGCCAATGAGGTCTTTGCTCGCCAGCGGCACCAACAACGAATTGGTGGGATACGGTTTGAGCTGGTAAACCACGCCATGAGGTTCGGCATAGAACAGCTCGAAATAGTAACCGAAACTGGGGTGCAGATAGTAGAGGTTGTTGCCCTCGCCTAGCTTAGAGACCAAAGACAATATCTCGTTATCAAAGAATTGCAGGTGGTCTGCGGGAGGATCGCTTTGCCAACGCTGCGGGTAATGCTTCTTCAAAAATCGGTGATAGTCCGGGTAAGACAGCGAACCGCCGCTTTCCAGGAAGAAGTAATTGTCGGCGCTGCGGCTTTGTGTAACAGCCGATTCCAGCAGAAAGAGGCGCAATGCGTCGTCACTAAGCACGATCGCGCCGTGTTCCGGCAGGCGTTCCCGGACTAAAGAAATATACTGTTTGAGCATCGGCCCGTTGGCAGTCCGAAGCTGGGGCCAGTTCCGATAGACCAGCCCAGCCGGCAAGACCAGAAGCAGCAGCCAAACCAGCCCCACGGCGGCAGGCTTGAGCCAGCGCACGTAAGGCTGCTCCGGGCGGGGACGTCCGGCCGCTTTGGCGCCGAACACCAGCAGGAAATATCCGCTAAAATACCCGAGGCTCAGGGCCCCCAGATAATATAAAGGCAGCAAGGTTAGCCATGGGGCGTAATTACGCGGACTGAAGAGGGGGTCCAGCGCTACCCAGGCACACAGCAGCAGCAAGGCGCCGTGGAACAAGTGAAAGAACAAGGTTGCTAGCGCTATGCCGAGCTTGCTCGGGTCGCCAAAATAGGCAGGCCAGCGGACGCCCATAGCCAGCACGGGCAGCAGCGAAGGCAGCGCCAGCACCCACAGGGGTCGTTCGTATTGGAACAGCATGTACTTGTTGAAGGGCAATTGGAACAACAAGTTCTTTTGCTGGGATAAGTTGAAGTGCAGCGCCTGCCAGAACCCCACGTGCATCCCATGCGAAAAAACATTCACCAGCGGCAGCAGCAGGTAGAAGGAGAGCCCGGCCAACCCGAGCAGAAACATCTGCGTCAGGAAACGCACATTGAAGAAGCTGACGCCTTTGATCCACACCAGCACTACCAGGAACGCAGGCAAAAAGCCTACCATCGCCCAATTGTTGGTCATCGCGGCCGCATAAACAAAGGAGGCGCGCAGCGGCCACGAATGGCGGTCGTCCACGCGAAACTCCAGGACGCACCGGATCACGTACGCGAACAGGAGCAGGTCCAGCATATCGCTGGAAGCGGCAGTCGCGTTTTCCCAAAACGTCAGTTGAAGTCCGCAGGCCAACACCGCCAGCAGGGGCGGCACCCAGGCCCAGGGAATCGTCAGCAACGCCATAGGGCTGCGCTCGCGCAGGCGCTGTTCTTCAGTGCGATCGTGGGGCAACAGCGCCACCGAACGCGCCAGCAGGGCCAGGGTCAAAAACGCGCAACCGGCCGCCAGCAGATTCAGCGCCAGCGGAATCGATTTTGCCGGCAGCCACTGGAGTGGGCAGGTCACCAACCAATAGAGCGGTCGCGTCGCCTCCGGCAACCAGGTCCAGCCCGAGACTTTCGCCACCTCCACGACACTGTTCAGGGTGACCCAGCGATTGAGGGTTACCAAGTATACGGCCAAAGCTCCGCCCGCGATGAGCCAGGGCAGGTAAGCGGAAACGAACTTTTTTTCGGTAGTAACTTCGGACGGCATTGTCATGCGGTGGGCCAAAGTTGAATCGATGCTCATAAAGTTGGCAAGCTTAGTTTCGGCGGAGCTCGGCCACACACTCGACGTGCGCGGTTTGAGGGAACATGTCCAACGGGACCACTTGCGTCACTTTAAAGACATCTTCGGCGCACAAAATGTTCAAGTCCCGCGCCATGGTTGCCGGCTGGCAAGAGATGTAAATGAGCTGCGCGGGCCGCACCTCGCGAAAAAGGTGGAGGGTCTCCGGGCGGCAGCCTTTGCGCGGGGGGTCCAGCAGCACCGTGGTAGCCCCGGGCGTCAAGCGCGCCAGCAATCCCGGCAACAATTCCTCGGCCGGGCCGGCGACGAACTCGCCGTTCGTGCGCCCGCGCGCCACGGCGTTCCGCCGCGCCGCCTGGATCGCCATCCGATCATACTCGACTCCAACAAACGAATCCACCAGATCGCCCAATTCGATGCTGAAAAAACCAACCCCGCAAAAGACGTCAACCAAGTGCCGCGTGCCGCTGTCGCGCAACATTTGGCGCGCCACTTCCACCAGCCTGGGCAGGAGGAAAAAATTATTCTGGAAAAAGGAATCTGGCGGCACTTCCCAGCCAACAGGGGCGATGCGCAGCACCACCTTCAGCCCTCCCTTGGGCGGCGGATGAGCGCGGACCTGCCGAATTTGCTCATTGAGCGCCGGCTCGGCGATGCGGCACTCATCAATATCGACCACCAGCCGGTTCTCCGCGCGGACAAAGCCGATATTCAGTCCCTGTTTGAACTTGTCCCACTGGCTGCGAATCATGATGCGGTTGCGGTAGCCATAGGGCTGCGGGCAAGGAACGACGGGAGCGACCAACCTGGGCTCCAACCCGCCGACGCGCTGGAACAGGTCGCAAATCTGTTTGTGTTTGACCTGGAGTTGGGCCGGATAAGCCAAATGCTGATACTGGCACCCGCCGCAGTCGCCGAAGTAACGGCAGCCGGGGTTCACACGGTCCGGCGACGGCTGGATGACGCGCAGCAGCCGCGCTCGAGCAAAGCGTTTTTTGCTCTCCGTCACCTCGGCTTCCACCACTTCGCCCAGGCCCACAAACGGGACGAAGACGACAAAATCCTCGACACGCGCCACGCCTTCGCCGCCAAAGGCAATGTCGCTGATCTGCAAAGTCAATTGATCGCCAACAGCACGACCCACTTTAACACCTTAGAAGGTTCTGCGCGCACACGAAAGAACTTTTTGAATTTTTGACAACTTCTCACTATGCGTTCCCAGCCCAGCTCACGCAAAGGCAGGCGACTATTTCAACCGATAGCGTCCCTCCTGATTTTGTTCGACTATACCCCTATCCAGCAGGGAGGCCAGCGGCGCGTTCGCCCAGTGTTGATTCTCCTCATAAACCTGGCGCTTGACGGCTCGGCGCGCGATTTCCTTGCGCGCAAAGTACGTCTCCCGGCTGCTGCCCAGGAAATCCAGAATCGTTTGCTCTTCGTGAGTCATATGTTTTTTCCTCATTTTGGCGGCCCGGAGCGCGAACATTCCTGTCCGCAGCAATAATGTTACGCGCGAAAACGGCAGTAAACCCAAACTGCGCGGCGGCGCCGGCTTTTCGGTTTGCGGACGCCACCCACCAGGATTAGAATCAATCCATGACGATAAAGGTTTGTCAGCTCCCGTTCCAGCGCAAAGTCCGCAAAACGATTCTTCTTTCGTCGCTCGGTTTGGCTGTCACCGTTCTCTTCGCAAATGCCGACCAGGTCGAGATGCAGAACGGTGACCGCTACGTTGGCAAAGTCCTCTCGCTCAATTCCGACACCCTGGTCTTGCAGAATGAAATACTTGGCACCGTGCGCCTGCCTCGAGCCAAGGTCGCCGCGATTAACCTTGGCGCCAGCATCGCCGCCGGCGCGAAGCGCCAACTCCAGCTCACCAATACGCTTTCACACGCCCCTGCCCTGGGCCTCACCAATCAAACAAGCCCCGATCTGGCGGCGTCCTTCCGGCAACTCGGGACGAACAACCCGCTGATTCAACAAGTGCAAACTCAGTTCCTCAGCGACGCCGGCCCTGAAGCCAACAAAAAGTTCAATGAATTGCTCGGCGGCCTGATGAGTGGCAAGTTGTCGGTGACCGATATCCGCGCTGAAGCGAAATCCGCGGCCGAGCAGATTCGCGCTGTGCGCAAAGACCTCGGGGAGGACGCCGGCGGGGTCATCGATGGGTACCTGGCCATTCTCGATAGCTTCGTCAAGGAAACCGAACCTGCCGCCAGTCCCGGCACCAATGCCCTGGTTCACACTGCCAACCCCAAAGCCCCTCTGGTCCCCGAGTCGAATTGACACCACGAAAAAAGCCGCTAGCTTCGGGCCGTTCATCCCCTGCCCTCCCTTCCGGGTATTTCACCCCATACTCGCTCAGCCCTCCTTTCCGTAAGATCAGTTTTTGCCTCTGTGTTGTCGGTGTTGTTCCAGCGTTGGCTGAGAGCGCGTCACGGATGTGACCAGAGGACGATTGACGGAAGACAATCCCTCCCGGAGACGTTGGCCAGGAGAAATTAAGCCAAAACTTTTATGACAAAAACACTTGCCCCCGCGACCCGGGCCAGTCACAGCGTGACTCTGCAACTGACGCATCCCAATCAACTGGGCATGTTCGACCGCATCGCCCGCACGATTGGCAAACTTGGCGGCGACCTCCGCCAAACCGATATCCTCTCACCCGGTCCCAAACGTACGACCCGCGGCCTCTCGCTCCGCGCCCGCGATCGAGGTCATGCGGAAAAAATCATCGACGCGGTACGGAATTTAGACCGCGTGGAGGTGCTCGAGATTTCCGACCCGGTGTTTCGTTTGCACCAGGGCGGTAAAATCTCTGTCCAAAGCAAAATCCCCGTGGCGACTCGCGAGACGCTGAGCCTGGCCTACACGCCGGGAGTGGCGCGGGTTTCTTCGGCGATTGCCGAGGACCACAGCCGGGCGTGGACGCTGACCGGCAAAGGCAATTCGATCGCGGTCGTCAGCGATGGAACGGCGGTATTGGGCCTGGGAGACATTGGGCCCGAGGCGGCCATGCCCGTGATGGAAGGCAAGGCGATGCTCTTCAAGGAATTCGCCGGGATTGATGCCTACCCGGTGTGCCTCCGCACCACGGCGTCCGAGGAAATTGTCGAAACCGTCGCCAACCTGAGCGTCGGCTTCGGCGGCATCAACCTCGAAGATATTTCCGCCCCCCGCTGCTTCGAGATCGAGGAGAAACTTCAAGTGCGGCTGGACATTCCGGTTTTTCACGATGACCAGCACGGCACTGCCATTGTGGTGCTGGCCGGATTGCTCAATGCCTTCCGGCTCACCCGACAAAACCTCTCCCGGGTAAGAATTGTCATCTCCGGTGCGGGAGCGGCGGGCATGGCGATTACCCGGATGCTGCTCGAGTCCGGCGCCCGCGACATCGTGGTTTGTGACCGCGGAGGTATCCTCCATCCTGAGCGGGCCGGCGAATTGAATGCCAGCAAACAGTGGCTGGCACGGCATACCAACCCGCGGCGTCTCTCCGGACGCCTCGACCATGCTCTCAATGGCGCCAACGTTTTTATCGGTGTCTCCGCCCCCCGCCTCCTGAGTCCGAAGACGATTAGAAGAATGGCGCCACGGGCGATCGTGTTTGCGCTGGCCAATCCGATTCCCGAGATCATGCCCGAAGAGGCTGCCCGCCACGCGTTGATCGTTGCCACCGGCCGCAGCGACTATCCCAATCAAATCAATAACGTTCTGGCCTTCCCCGGCGTTTTCCGCGGGGCACTCAACATCCAGGCCCGCCGCATCACAGAGGACATGAAATTGGCTGCTGCCGCTGCTATCGCCGGCTGCGTTCCGCAGTGTGAGTTGGCATCCGACCGGATCGTCCCCAGCGTATTCGATCGTGCTGTGGTTGAGAAGGTCGGCAGCGCCGTCGCACAGGCGGCCATCAGAAACGGCGTCGCACGAAAACCAATCGCGCTCGCTAAACCAACGAATGGCCAAATAACCCTGGCCGCCCCGCCGCGTCCCCCACGGCCAGTTCGTGCCGCACGCCATGGGGTGCTGTGATGAGCTGGGGGCCACCCCGGGCGCCTCAGCTCGGTCTACTTCATCCTTTAAGTGCCGCCCGGTTTATCGTGTCCGCATTCCGAGAGCCTGCTAGACTGTCCCCATGCTCGTGCTGATGAACAGCGGTGGAGTGGCGATGACGAATTGTTTCCTGATCGCTGATGAAGCCGCCAAAGAAGCGGTCCTGTTCGATGCGCCCGACCACACGGTTGGCCCGCTGCTCGACGAAACGGCCAAACGCGGCTGGGACCTCGCCGGTCTCTGGCTCACCCATGCCCATTTTGATCACTTCGCCGATCATTCGGTTGTCCGGCAGCGGTTTCCCGGCGCCAAAATCCTGATCCATGCGCTGGACGAACCCAAGGCCCGCAAACCCGATGCGCAGACGCGCTTGTTTGGCATCCCATTGGTCATCTCCCCGCTCGAGCCGGATGCGCATGTCACCGACAACCAGCAGCTCAAGCTCGGCTCGCTCGAGGTTCGCGTCCTGCACACCCCAGGCCATTCGCCGGGGCATGTCTGTTATTATCTGCCCCGGGAGGGAGTCCTCGTCGGCGGCGATATGATCATCGGCGGCTCAGTCGGTCGCACCGATCTGCCCGACTCGGACCACCACCAGCTCGAAGCCTCGATTCGCCGGGTGATGGAATTGCCCGACACCACAAAGTTGCTCGGAGGGCACGGCCCAGCGAGCACTTTAGGCGAGGAGCGCAAGCGTAATCCGTTTGTCCAGGAAGCATTGCGATAGCAGCCGGCACTGTATCGAAAAACCAGACGCTTCGTGGCACGGATTTTCAATCTGCTGTAAAACATTTTGTGGTAGCCAGAGTTGCTCTAGGCTCAGGGTATGAATTCAGAACCAAATCAACTGTCGCGGCGCAATTTCGTCGGCAATTCGGTCATCGCCTTTGGAATGCTCGGGGCCGCCGGCCTGGGGCAGACACAGGTAACGGGAGCGGCGCCCGCTGAACCTGACCTCGCCTCGCGCGCTCAGGTCAACGCCCGGCAGTTCGGGGTCAAAGGGGACGGCAAGAGCGATGATTCCAAGGCCCTGCAAGCCGGTCTGGACGAGGCCAAAACCAAGGGGCCGATCTGCTTTGTGCCGCCGGGTCTTTATCGCGTGGAAACTCCGTTAACCGTGCCGCCGGGCGTGACACTGTGCGGCGCGTCGGGCGGGGTGCCGCACAGCGAACATCCAATCGGGACGGTGCTTTTGGGTTTTGCCGGCCGCGGCCAGGCCGAGGGCGAACCGCTGCTCACGCTCAAACCCAGTGCGGTCATTCGCAATCTTACCATTCATTACCCGGAGCAGACCTTGCCGGACGTAGTCGCCTACCCCTGGTCGATCCGGGCCGATGGCGAGCTTTGCCAAATTTTGGACGTGACCCTTACTAATCCTTATCAGGCGCTCGATCTGGGAACGAAATGGAACGAACTCCATTTGGTCCACAACGTCTTTGCCTGCCCCCTGAAGACAGGCGTCTATATTGATCAATGCACCGACATCGGCCGCATCGAAAACGTCCATTTTAACCCGAACTTCTGGACCCGCAGTGTCCTGGAACCGCGCTTTCCGGGTGGCGACATCAAGGCTTATCTCGAAAAGAACCTCGTCGGTTTCAAAATCGGCAAAACCGACTGGGAATTCATCACCAATTGTTTTGTCATTTTCGCGCGCATTGGATTCCACTTCGACGATTTCGGCCACGGGCCAGGCAATGCCGTGATCACTCAGTCCGGCAGCGACATTTGTCCGGTGGCCGTCCGCGTGGAGCGCACGCAAGCACATGCCGGCCTCCAGTTTGCCAACGGCCAGTTTATGTCCACCCTCGAAATCGGTCCGGAGAACCGCGGTCCGGTCAAGCTGGCCAACTGCGGATTCTGGGGCACCGAAGCCACGCGCGAACACATTCGCCATTCAGGCGCCAGTTCGCTGGTGCTCACGGCGTGTCATTTCACCGGTTGGGACCATGCGGGCAAAGGCGACCCGTGCCTGCGTGCGTCGGGCGGGCGCCTGGTGGTCAATGGCTGTGAGTTTATGGACGAACGAAAACGGGCGATCGCGCTGGAGAAAGGATTAAAGGCGGCAAGCATCTTCGGCTGTGCCTTCCGGACCAAAGATGCCATTGAGGACCGTTCCGGGGCTGAGGTGCAAGCAGGGTTGAATACGGGAGTATAGCGCGACATCGGGCAGCAAGAACCCGCACTCAGGCCGGTTCGGTTATCTGCTCAGGCACCAGTACCGTTACGAGCAGTTCGGCTCTTAGCGGAGGGAGCCTTGAGTTTTGGAATTTGGGAGCTTTTCTGGTGCTTGGTGTTTTCTACGCCAGCCCCGGCGCCTCAGGATTCACCTCCGGCCCAAAATACCGCAGACACACCAGCGGTTCGGTTTCGCTCGTGTTTTCGAAGGCCACGCCGGCCTTCGCGCCATCTTCCGTACAGAAATACTCGTCTTCGGTCAGCTCGGTGAAGCGAATCAACTTAGGCGAATTCAGCGGTTGTTCGTTAATACGGCCTCGCCCCTGCACGCAAATCAATCCGTAAGCGCCGTTGTCTTTTATGGCGCACTTCACGCCCGGGTCGACCGTCAGTTCCTTAGCCGTGAAAAGCTGCTCGCCGCCAATCTTCCCATAAACAATCCACCGGTCCACGTAACCTTCGCTGCGCGTGTCAGCAACCGGCACTGGCTCCAGGTAATGGTTATCCTTGAAGGCCGGTTCGACATTCGCTTCCCAATCGAGCTGCTCGACAATGAAATCGAGATCCTTGTGCTTATCTTTCGGCATGTCTTTGACCAGCAAATCCCAAGGCACATAACGGCCTTCCACCATGCTTTGGTACATTCCAAAGACGTCGCTGCCCCATTGTGGTTCGTAGGTGCAAAAGCTGCCCGGCGCGTGGAGGATGCACGGGCCGACGAGCCAACCGGTGCCCGGCTTCAACCGGTAAGCCTTTGAAAGGTCGAGGATGCCATTATCCCCTTTGTTCCAGTCTTCGAGGCATTTGCGCACGTGGGCTTTGGTGGTGCCTGGTTCGAGGCCAAAAAACGTGTAAGGAAAATTATTCCCCACATTATTGTGCTGCGGCGGAAAATAGTAACTCTCGGGTTTGCCTTCCTGGCCGACGAGTTTCGCCTGTTTGGCATTCTGGTGCATGTGCAATGGGATCGGCCCCATATTATCGAAGAACTTCGAATAGACCGGCCAGCGGCTGAACTTTTTCCAGATATTTTTCCCAACAATCGTGGCCCCGCAATCCTCGATCGCCTTGCGCAGCGTGAACCGATCCTTGCTGACAACACAGTAGCTCAGCCCTTCGTCCGGGACGCGCCCCTCGTTCGCCGCCTCGGTAGTCGAGCCGAACCACCGTTCGTCGATGCCGCCGCGATTGGCGCCATAAGCATAGGTGTCATCAGGATGCAGTTTGATCCGCAGGCCGGGCTGCAGGAAAGAACGGGGGACCCAACTCGGCGCCAAGCGCAGCAGCCCGCGTGTGCGGGAGAGTTCAGCTTCAACAAGCGATTTGGCATTGCCTTTGAGAGTTTTAAGCGAGGTGGTATGCATAGTCCTTTTCTTCGTGCCTTTTTGTGGCCGTCTTGGTTTCCTTCATTGCCTGTAAAACTTCTGAAGATTCTTCATCCGAGTTCGGGCCAAACCGTGGCAAACCCGGACGACCGTGGCAAGTATTCAGTATTGCTGCATCAGACGGCTGCCAGCGGAACCAGACGAGTTTTCGATTGAAAATCAGCACGTTTTTCCACACCTTCGCCCCGTGGGCAAGGTCATCGTAAAAACTCGAGCAGAGGCACAAATGATCGAGGAGTATGGTTATGGCTGACAAGAAGGCATCCCCAGCTCATCCCATCCACCACCTTCTGGCCGAACGCTGGAGCCCATGCAGCTTCGACGACCGTCCTGTCTCGCCGGCCGACCTGTGCTCGTTATTCGAAGCAGCCCGTTGGGCGGCCTCTTCCTACAACGAGCAGCCCTGGAGCTACATTGTGGCGACCCGGGACGACCGCCCTGAGTTCGAACGACTCCTCTCCTGCCTCGTCGAGGGTAACCAGGCCTGGGCCAAAGCCGCGCCAGTGCTCGCCCTGGGTGTGGTCACACTTAAATTCATGCGGAACAACAAAGATAATCGCGCCGCCGTTCACGACCTGGGCCTGGCCTCCGCCAACCTGGTTTTGGAAGCAACAGCCCGTGGCCTCAATGTGCATCAAATGATCGGCATCCTCCCGGACAAAGCACGCGTTCTCTACCGCATACCGCTGCACGCCGAGGCGTGGACCGCCTTGGCTGTCGGCTACAAAGGCGACCCGAACAAACTCCCCGACGACCTCACACAGC
>Ga0210408_10002074_pt1 | contig 19988 bp, 24 predicted proteins | sample IncBWH4MmetaG_FD_155471 | JGI IMG/M metagenome (GOLD analysis project Ga0210408, IMG submission 155471) | Forest soil microbial communities from Barre Woods Harvard Forest LTER site, Petersham, Massachusetts, United States - Inc-BW-H-4-M | ecosystem: Environmental > Terrestrial > Soil >...
GGCACAACGGCAGAGAAAAAAAGTGGAAGCGTTGTTTGCGGAACTGAAGAATCAGATCGGGCTGCGCCGCTTACGCTTGCGCCGCATGAAGTTCGTCCGGGAGCAGTTCTTCCTGGCAGCGGCTGCGCAGAACATCAAGCGACTGGTACGGTTCCTCGGCCAACCGATACCCCCTGCTGAGAGAGTCCCCGCCTAGCCGAGCAGAGAAGGAGAACTCGCAGCAGCTCTGTTCGGCACCAAAAGGTCGCTCCTATCAGACTTTTTCAACACTCACAGGTGTTAGCACTCATTGACATTCTCGCGCTCCCCCACACTCACGCACTAGAGCTCGCATTCGCCCTGCTAGCGCGCGGGCTGGCCAGGCTGAAACCGACCCCCGGAGGGGTCGGTTGAGGCCGGTTTAGGTGTCTGGGGAGGGGGGAGGGAGCATTTTTGCCGTCGCCTTATACCACCCCCTCCCAGGTTTGACGGGATAGGAGACAGAGGGCTCCGAAACTGCCCTCCTCTCTACCTATAGTGGTCGCTGATTCCACCACCACAAGGCCGCAAAACCGGGGGCAGCGCGGGCGCGCGGGGCGGGGTGCGCGCACGTTCCAGGCGAGTTTAATGGAGCGAACTGGCTACCGAGGAGAAGGCATTATTCGCGTTCGAGCCGACTAGGCGAATGGTGCCGACTACCAGGACTAAGATCACGGCCAACATCACAGCGTACTCGGCAATATCCTCACCGTTGTCCTCGAAGCATAACCGCGAGATCAAACTGAACATATATCCTCTGGTTGCGCGACCCAGTTAAGTAGACTTGCTTTCAGCCCTTACGCCCTATTCTCTTTCTTAAATGCGGTCGCCCAGTTTGGTACGGTCGTCGTCAAGCGTAGCGACAGTTAATCGTGGAGAACAATATGAAGGAGCGAGCTATGGACTTGCAGCCCGCCATTGTAGTGAATGAATCCCAATTTCCTGAACCGGTTCATGAAAAAACTCACCCGCGAACGAGTGGTTCCGACCATTTCGGCCAGCGTCTCCTGGCTGATCTTCGGAACGACCGTCTGAGGAACCCCTTCCTTGCCAAAACGAGCGAGCATAAGAAGCACGCGGGCCAGTCTCTTTTCGCTGGAATTAAACAGTTGGTCGACCAGGTCCTCTTCATAACGGATATTGCGCGCCAGCAAATACGTCACGAACAGATCGGACACTGTGTGTTCCCGGTGAAGCGCTTGCATCATGGCCGTTTTCTCAATCCTCAGAACAGCGCAATCCGTCATTGCGGTTGCAGAGCCCATACGGAGAGCTTGGCCTGCAAGTGAACCTTCGCCGAAGAAGCTCCCATCACTCAATATGCCGATCGTTGCTTCTTTGCCAGTTTTGGAGACAACGGTGAGTCTTACCTTGCCCGTGTGAAGATAAAAGACTGCATCTGCGGGATCCCCTTGCGTGAAGATGTTCTGCTTCTTCGGAAAGAGCATAGCTTTCCTACCGATGCCAATAGTGGCGAGAAACGTGTGGGGATTGAAATTACGGGTCTTCTTGGAGACGGCAACAGGAGTCATGATCGATGCCATAGATTAGTGCCGTTCAAGTCATACGGGTGAACTCTTATCAAGTCTCAGTGCAACGCAGGCAGCGCATCTTGCTGAAACTGCGCAACGTAGGGCAGACATGCCGTGCGGGCTGTGAGCTGCGCTGCTAGCGAATGCAGATCGTCTGCAATCCCATAGATTTTCAGTTGCAGTTTATGATTCTTTGCGATACGATTTCTGACGTACGGATACGATTGCAGAGGAAGGGGAGCCGCCATGAGACGCAATGGAAACGGGCGTGAACTGCACTACTCTGCGGTGAATCAGTCTGATGTTCCACAGGGTCGCAAAGGTAAGCATCGGAAGGCAGTGTCGGACATTCTTGGTGACCTTTCAAAACTGAACCCCGAGGAAGCGGTTAAAGTCCCGCTGAGCAGTTTGGACGGCGAGAAGATGCAGAATCTCCGGTCAGCCTTGAACCGCGTAACGCGCGACAAAAAGATACCCGTGGTGACGTCGAGCGACGACAAATACCTGTACGTCTGGCGCGCCGACGCCTCCAAGAACGCCGGACCAAACGAATAGCGCGCCAAGGCGCGCCGTGCAGAGCGACAAGGCGAGCTTGCTCCGGTTGACCGGTGCGAAAGCTCACATTTTCTCACTCGGACCCGTGCCACGACGGGTAAGATTCCTGCGGGTGCGGCAGCTCCTCCAAAGCATTCTTTGCCATTGCTTGGCTAAGAGCCGACAGTTGGGCTCGGATGCCCTAGCACCCATCTCCTAAATACCGCCCCACAACCATCCGTAGGGAAAATCTGGCGAGGCCAAAATGCGACGAAGCCCCTGACAATTCTGTGACGCTGGACATCTCCACAATAAAGCACTTGGCTTCCAGGCTTAACTCTGCCCCCTTATGAGTTTCGCGAGCTGTGCGCTTTTGAACAGATTGTTGTCCCTTGCCAACTGTACAGTTTCTGTGGTCGAAATGAACCTCTGCGCATTGGCATCAAGCCTAAGTTCAAGGCCTACCAGTAGAAACGGGTATCGATACAGAGAATTCTTTCAGGGTGCATTCGAGCAGGCCCAAATGTTAGGCGGATGTGGGACGAAGTATTCCACTCCGGGTGTCGCGAGATCAGTAATCGGAAGTGAAACGAAAAGTGAAATCAATATCACGAACCACATTCGCGACGTATCAGAAGAAGCCAAGCACGATATTTAGGTTCAAACCTATCGCCCTCGTAGCTAGCTTGGTTTTGTTGGAAGTTGCCCTATCTTGCGGAAGTCTCAATGTTGGTGAGGCGCAGCCGCAAGATATCTGCAGCTGTACCCCTCTTGAGCCCGATTTTGCCGATTACCGGCACGCCGAGAAGCATATCCCTATTCCCATCGGCGCCAGCGATATTACGATTGACACCATTTACACCTGGGCCCAAACTGACCCCGTTTCTCTCGACCCGCCCCGAACTGGGAACGAGCTCAAAGTGTTCCATATTGCTGTGGCATTTTTGCAGGAAGCGAGCGTTAACAGCGTGGACTGCGACATACACCTCGAGATTTCCCAAACCGCAGATAAGAAAGCTCGGAGAATCATCGTTGAAACCCCGGTTGACAGCGAGTTTTGCAGCGCACGCAAGAATATTCAAGCACAGCTAGCACAACATGGAGTCCGTCTCGATGCAGAGCATGGCGGCGAACTGCCGCAAGCTTTGCCCGCCGACGTCTTGGGAATGGCCTTTGAAGATTTTGATCACAACGCCGTGGGCCTCCAGCGTGGCTCTCCGCAAGTGCTAACTGTTTGGGAGCTCCACCCCGCGACGGTGAATCTTCTACCCTAAGAGTGATACGACCTAGGGACCCATTACCCCGCGCAGGTTATATGTTTTGGCGGCGGCAACACCGGCGAGCTTTGGCGATCCTTTGACCTGTCGATGAGACCTGGTGGTGGTGTGATGGCAGTGCCGAAAGAAACTTCAGTTGGATTGGTTGACTTTGACTCACCTACCGCGCAGACGGGCCGTCTCCGCACGCACCCAGAGCCTGGATCACTGGCCGCGCTCCTCCTCCGGAAAGCACTTGAACCCGGTTATCACTCCGCGGTTGCGAAAACAATCGAGGTGTGCAATTGTGAACAGACGCCGAACTGGCATTCGGTCTTTCTTGACTTCCATGCAGATGAGAGGGGGCCGAATCCGCGTCATCGAGGAAGCCTCTCTGGACTTGACCAAGATACCTGGATGGTAGGCAGGATCAACCGATCGAGACCAGTTTCATTGTCTTGTTCGATAGCCTGGAAGATGAGGTACGGTACGAGGTATTCGATTTTTACGCTGGTAACATTGACTCGGTCGATCGCGAATTGAAGAAGGAATTTCCGAGGGTGTTCAGGAAGTAAGAACCTGACAATAGTCCAGTAGTCGCCGTCTTCCCGCAGCCTCTTGACTTGCTGGCGGCACAACATCCCCTCGTCTCATAAGTGCATCAATAGACTATCGACGCCTCCGGTCTGGAGAAATGCTGAAGAGATGGGCCCCACAAAGAGAGGACTCGCTGCCTATGGACTTTTAGGAAGTGGAGGTCAAGTCAAGCTGCGACGTTTAGATCAGTGATCCGAGCATGGGTGGACGACGATTGCAGAGTTCTGTGGTCTCTTAATTCGCCAAGCAGAAAGTTAATTTCTCCGCCTAGCAGGATGGCGAAACCGGAAAGGTAAAACCACACGTATAAGCCTATGGCGGCGCCTAGCGGTCCATACGTGGTATCGAGATGTTCGAAGTGCCCGAAGTAACTCCCTAGCAAGTATGACAAACCAACCCACGTCGTGACTGCAACAATCGCTCCGGTCAGACTATCCCGGAAGCGCTGCTTCACATCGGGACCGAAATGGTAGAGCAGTTGCACTGCTAACACGCCAAAGATCATCGCTATACCCCACCGGAGGTAACGCCAGGCCGCAAGCACGGCAGGATTAAGGTCAAGTCTGGTTGTGAACCAGATCCCAACGGACGTCCCCTCGACCATCAATCCTACAGCGACAAGTAATAAAGATCCCGCAAGCAAGGTCAGTCCCAGCGCAATGGGTCGAGTCTTCCAGACGGGTCGGGTTTCGCGGACTCGATAGACGAGATCAAGACCATCGATTATCGCTGCAAATCCGCTGGAAGCTGTCCAAATCGTGAACATTAAACCGAGCGTCAGGAAGTGTTTGTGTTTGTGACTGATGACATCAGACACAATGTTGCGCACCAAACTCATTCCATCTCCTGGGACGAGCTTGGCCATTAAGCTGAGGAGGCCCTCAAACAGGTGAGGGATGGGTACATACCCGAGCAGCGACGCCATCGAAACCAGTAGCGGAAACAGTGAGAGCACGAAATAGTATGATAGCCCGGCAGCGAATACGAAGAGATGTTCGTCATAAACATCGTTGTAGATGGTTACCAGCGATTGTTTAGTCGTGAGCCATGTTGCTTCCAGCCTTAACGCGAGCACCGCCACCCGGCTGCTAGCTTTGACGGGAGCGTCATTGTGTTCCAGGGTCGCATTCATCATTGCGCGAACGGCGTCATCGTCGTCCATATGCAGGACTTTGTGCGCAAAGGTAGGTTGGTAGGGCTCATACGGCACTGCCTTCTCGTCACGAATGATGACAGTATTGCCCTGGTTTATTTTTGAAAATGTATAAAATTGAACAGTTATTGGAAACCGTTAACAGATACTTTGTCCGAGTCTGACAACTCGACTAGGTGGTCATGGGTTAGCGGCGGCAACACCGACCATTCGGATCCTCACGACCGCGTTACTATACTGTGCGCGCGTGCACGTTTCAGGCCGGACCCACACTGGTTCGGCCTTTTTCAGTACCCAACGCCAAGAAGACCCGACGCACACCCGACCCACAGCACCGGGCAGACTCCACGCGTGAACCCCCAAGCTTGCCTACCACAGGCCCGGGCGGTCCGTGTACCCCCTCATCGAGCCGGAAGTAAACTCCTGGCGGTTAGGAGTGATGGCCTTGCGTAATTTGGGAAAACCATCAGTAGCATGAAACATGCAAACAACTGCTGCTTGCTGCCCAGGCTCGTTTTACGATCCGCGCGTGCAGGTCGGACCTTCACAATGGAAGACCACCCTGATCAATATTCAATTATCAGGACGCCTGGTGTTCTTCAAGACGATTACCAAACAAGAGTACGAGACGCGGTCGGATTTCCGCGCAGTTTCCGGTGATCTCAGCCTGTTAGAGGGGAGCCGCCTTCTCGCTCCGTAGACTATTTCAACAAGTGTACAGATTTGACCAGTCGCGCCGTTATGCGCAAGTTGTATGATCCGGACCTGTGAGGCAAGTCTTAACTTTTGGAGGCTACTGATGAATCTCAAGATCGTGACGGGGGTTATTGCGTTGTTCATGTTTGTGGGTGCGGCCGAGCTGGCTACGACACAGGACACAACAAAAACCACCCACAAGAAAACGCGGACGCTCACGGGCTGTCTTCAGAAAGGCGATGATGCCAATGAGTATAACCTTACCACGAAGAAAGGCAGCACCTGGGAGATCAAGAGCGATAGCGTCAAACTCGGCGAGCATGTCGGGCACACAGTTACGATCACCGGCGTAGTTTCAAATGCCACAGCCCACGGGATGAAGGAAGACACTAAGGAGGAGATGAAAGAGCACGGCATGGATAAGCACGCCACCGAGCACGGTCATCTGACAGCAACGGCTTTGACTATGGTCAGTGATACCTGCCAGAAGTAGCATGCAATTCTTTAGGTTTGCGGGTATTTTCGATTAGCACAGCGTAACCAATAAAGTGGCTCATGCCTGAGCGAAGCGAAGTTTCGCGGAGCCACTGTATATCGTCTTGGTGCTCCCGCCGATTCTTCGCATGCACCGCGCGATTGAGGAAATGATTTACTTTCCACTCCATGACGGCCAATGGCTCATAATACGGAACGTTCGCCTTCCACAAGTTCATTCCGCCCCTGGGCCAGATTACCAAGTCCTTGCGGACCGTCGACCGCCGTCCCTTGTGCTTTTTGTCCGGCAGGAGCTGGCGGACTGCCACTTCGATTCCGAGTTGGGTTAGTTTGCCGAGGATGGTATTCGGGCGGACACATTTAGCCAAGCGTCCCAATGCATACAAGTTGATGAGCTCGTTCTCGCGTCCGAACCACTCCGCACGGATGTCCTGATAAGACAACCGCAGCGATTGCTCGATAATCGTATCCAGATCAGATTTTTGCATCGCGCATCAATCTGTTTTTTAAGCCAGATAACAGGCGATCCGCCTTGATTAGAAGGAAGGATCAGTGCACTGGAAGCCTATCAGCTGTGTTCATACCCCCACTGCCAGAGGGCGTGGTCGAGAGTGCGCAAAGATATCTTGAACTGATGCGCTAATTCGCGACATTTCCGGAGGTATGCGAGGTAATAGTCAACCTTGTCAGTGGGTCCGTTTCTGACGCCAAGAGACTTCAGAGCATTGACATCAATGATCGTGTATTTCTCAGGATTGATGGTCGTCAGGATCGCGGATGCGACCGGCACCCCCACTCCCTGCAGTCTGTCCAGGATTTCTATCGCTGACCGCTCAGTAGCGGCCCGGACAGCTGAGCGTAGCGCATGGTCAATTTCGGTGTCTGTGTTCTGGTCAAGGTAGGACATTACCCACGTGAAGTGCACTCCCTCCATCTTCCACCCAACAATGACATTTAGATTCCACCGCAGACACATGGCGCAAGCTGGTAGCTCCGGTCGCGGAGTACGTTGCGCAAGAACTTTGGTCCTCGATTCCCAAACCTACATCGAGGGTTCCCCGCCTACTGTTGGCCAGCAGACTTACCCAGGCGCATCGGAGGGCAGTCAAAGGAAGCGTCGTACCCGCAGTGAATCAGCCGAAACCGGAACACGCCTGTTTTGATTGCGGAATCAAGATTTCGAGTAGAACAAAGCTCTGCTCGAATTGCGAAAGCAGGCGACGCGTAAGCACTTTCGGTTGGGCCGCAAGAACGCACAGCAACCGGAATTTCTCGTGAAACGGTCAGTCACGCAACGGCAGCACAAGCAGGCCATTAACAATTGGAAACCTTCAGACCTGCCCTCTTGGCTCACCCACGATGTCTATGTGAGACAAGTTCAGCCAGCGCTGGCCAGCATCGCGAAATCACAGATACGTTCGGCACTTGGGGTGAGTGAACCGTACTCATCGGATATCCGGGCAGGCAAGTGTGTTCCGCACGCGCGACATTGGCAGGCGCTCGCGCAACTGGTTGGCGTTTCGGCGGAAAGGTAATAGAGGTCAGCGGCGTCGTCCTAAGCCGCAAACCCACAATCGGAATCACGTTGCTTGGGGGCCAGCGATCCGATTTGTGTACTGGTCAGCCGAATAATCACTGCGGCCGATACTCAGCCGCCGCATCTTGTTCTGAAGAGTTGTTCTCTTAAGTCCTAGGCGTTCAGCCGCCCCGCCTTTCCCGGCTATCCTTCCGGACGCGTCGCTCAAGGCACCGATAATCACGCGCCGCTCAGCTTCCCGGAACGATGATGCGACCGGTACTACCTTTCGCCCAGCAGAATCCTTCACCTCTAGATGCGGCACATTCAATTCGTTCCCTTGCGTTAGAATCACGCAACGCTCCATGAAATTTCCCAGCTCGCGAACATTACCTTTCCACGTCGCATTCGTGAGAGCCACCATGGCATCTCGGGAGATGAATCTGATGTCCTTACCCATCCGCTGCGCAAACTTTGCCACGAAATGATGCATGAGCGGAAGAATGTCTTCGCGGCGTTCCCGCAAAGGCGGGATCTCGATCGGGAAAACGTTGAACCGGTAAAAAAGATCCTCGCGGAACTGTTGCTCGCTGATCATGGCCGCAAGGTCCCGGTGCGTCGCGGCAATCATCCGCACGTTGACCTGGATTGTCCTTGCGCTTCCCAAACGCTCGAACTCCTGCTCCTGGATAGCACGCAATAGTTTCGGCTGCAGCTCCAAGCTGATGTCGCCGATCTCATCCAGAAACAACGAGCCTCCATTCGCCAGCTCGAATCGACCCTTTCTTTGCAGCAGGGCGCCGGTAAAGGCTCCCTTCTCATGACCAAACAGCTCGCTTTCCAACAGTCCTGAGGGAATGGCCGCGCAGTTCATGCGAATAAGGGCGCGCTCGCGCCGAGAGCTGAGCCTGTGGATCGCCCGCGCAATGAGCTCCTTTCCCGTTCCCGTTTCTCCATGAAGCAGGACCGTGGAATCGGTGGGTGCGACGATCGCGACCTGATCAAGCACTTTCTGGAGGGCTGGGCTCCTTCCGACGATATCTTCGAAGCAGTGCTCAGAGCTAATTTCTGTTTCCACATGCAGTTGCCGGTCTGCGAGATCGCTGATGTTGGGAAAACCCGCTCCGGCGGAGCTCCCGAGGTCGGTGAAAGCAACAGTCGCGCCCATAGTCTCCTCCCATACCTTTACACTTCCACTGCTTTGCGAACAGCTAAGCTGATCTCTTCGTCTGTGGGCAAAACTCGATGATTTTTCCGAGTTGCGGCTGAACCGCCGTCCTCAACGGTTGCCGAAAGTTTTTCGGTATATAGAATTCAATCACCTTTGCCATGGACATCCTCCTGGAGCATGTTGAATCTCGGTGCGGGGGGCTGTGCAAGTCGTTCGCTCGCTTTTGTCGGTCGCTATCCGGGCGGATGCAACATTCGTTGCAGCCATGACTAGGACTTCCTGTAGCGTGAAACCGCGAGTCGTGATCTTCCACATAAGCGCCTCCCGACCTCTGCACCTATTGTCGTGATGACCTAGCCATTGTCACGCGAGTTCTATTTGCAAGCAGCCCCACATCGGGGTAAATCGCAGACTCTTGGGGGGACGAATGTCACCCTCTTCTGGGGCAAGAATTTGGTGGTACATGGGGAGTCTTAGCGAGAGTCAGAGCTCGTTTTGCGGGGCGGAGCTTCGATGCGCTTCCACCCGAACAGGCGAGCATCGATGGAGCAGAAACCCGGTCCCAACATCGCGAGAGCGGCAGCGGCAGTTCCTAACAGCAGCCACACCCATTTGTCGCCGGGTACGGTAAGTATCTTCCAGGTTTCAACCAATGCTATAGAGGTTCCCACGATCGGAGTCCATAAACCTACGATTAGCAGTAATCCCGCTCCCATCAAGAGCAGAGCGGGAATTGTTACATTCATCGGCGGTAGATCGCTCCACAGCCTCAAGCCCGCACGCACAATCAGCACGGAGCCAACGACCACGCGCATGAGAAGCAACCCTGCGCCGGGCCAACCGCCAGCAAATGTGGAATACAGCCGTCGCAATTACGCACCTTTCAGTACATAACTAGACTCTTCCGTTTCGGGGGCCAATCGAAACCCCAAAAAGAGGTTTAATCGTCACTCTTTAGAGTTCTGAATTTTCTGAGGCGGGCAGCCAACGGAGTGCCAACTACAGCTCGATGATTCCTCTCTTCAGGCCAATCATTGCGGCGTGCGTTCGATCGTTGGCGCCTAGTTTAGAAAGAATGTTCTTGACTCGACTTTTGACGGTTTCTTCCGTGATTGAGAGCTGATCCGCAATTTGCTTGTTTGCGTTTCCAGCGGCAATCATTTTCAAGACAAGGATCTCTGCGGGCGTCAGTGCGTCATCCGTCGCATGTTCGGCGACTTGGAACGACGCTTCCGGCGAGAGGGTCTTCTTTCCCGCATGGACTGCTCGGATTGTCTCGAGTAGTTCCTTGTGCAATGTATTTTTGAGCAGGTATGCCTGAGCACCGGCCTTGAGAGCACGCAGAATTTGGGTATCGCCTACGTACGTCGTCAGCACAATCACTTTTGCGTCTGGAAATTCGTTGTGAATCGCAATGAGCGCATCGATGCCGTTCATCTCCGGCATCTGCAAGTCCATGAGCGTGACGTCGGGATGGTGCGTCCGGAATTGCTGAATGGCATCGCGACCGTTGGATGCTTCACCGACCAAAATCATATCGGTCTGAATGCCAATGAGACCGGCGATCCCCTGGCGCACGATTGGATGGTCGTCAACCGCCAGAATTCGAATTTGCGAACTGCCGGCGTTCATGAGCTCCTGCTTCATGCCCTCGCCTTGCGTGAAAACCACGAACTTCTCTGTGCTGTCACGTAGGCGGCGCTGGCAGGAACGCGCAGTTCCACTTCGGTACCTGCATCGACTTCGCTCCACACTGCTAGCTTACCTCCAATAAGGGTGGCGCGTTCCCGCATCCCGGGCAAGCCATAGTGTCCCTCGCTACCTTGGCTAGAGAGAATCGCTGGATCCACGCCTTTTCCATTGTCCCTCACCCGTAGCCGGAATTGCTCAGTGTCGTAACGGATTTCAGCCTCAATCTGGCGCGCCCGGGAGTGCCGGAACGCGTTTCGAAGCGCTTCAGCAGCAATTTTGTAAACCTCATCCCGGAGGATGGGATGTAGATTGCGCGCTTCGCCCTCAACCGCGACATGGAACGCAGGTCGATTAGTTGAATCCGTTGTGAGTTCTTCTCCCAACGTGCTTATGGCGAGCGCGAGATCGTTAGTCTGGGCCGTTGAGTCCCGCAGTCCCTGCACCTCATCCCGGGCTTCAGTGATAAAGTCCGCGGTCTGCGCGATCGCGCTGTCCAGCTTGTCTTTCGCCTCGATGGGTCGGTCCGGCAGCAAATGAGAGACGGTTTGGAAACGGAGTAGCACACCGTGTGCGCTCTGAAGCAGAGTGTCGTGAAGCTCCCGCGCAATCCGCGTGCGCTCGCCGACACGCGCCTCGAGCGTCATATCGAACTGCTGTTGCAATTGCCGGACACGCCACTGGTACGCCACCCACAGCAGTGCCAAAGAGATGCACGCGCAGAGAGCGCGAAACCAATTCGTCTGGTAATACGCAGAAACGATGGAGAAATCCAGCTTGGCGGCGCTTTCGTTCCAGACGCCGTCGCTATTAGATGCGACCACGCGGAAGGAATACTTGCCGGGAGGCAAATCCGTGTAGAAAGCCTGCCGACGCGTACCGGCCTCGTGCCAATCACGGTCATAGCCGTCGAGCCGATAGCGAAACTTCAGCCTTTGTGGGATCGAAAAACTGGGTGAGGTGTAATCGACTTGCAAGTCCCTGGGATTTGGAGGAATTTTGAGATTGGGCGCGGCTTCGAACTCCTTTCGGTCAGCGATGAGGGATTCGATGTATGTCTGTGCCGGAAGCGCTTTTTGCAACCTGGATGGGTCCACCGTCTGCACCACAACTCCCGTAACAAACCATACGTGCCCATCAGCAGAGTAAGCCGCAGACCTGAAAGAAGGGGGGCTCGGTCGAGCTCCGTCAAATGCGTCATAAAGCCTGTTTTGAACTAGCGTTTCGGGGTTGGTCCACCATCTCTGGAGCTCGGCATCGGACAGCTCGACGATGCCACACTCGGTGTTGAGCCACCACTGCTTGTGCTTGTCCTCAACAAAAGAATAGACCCAGTTACAGGGAAGACCGTTTTTCTTCGTCATCCTCTGCGCCCGGTCGTTGCGCAATCCGAAAAGCCCGTCCGTGGAACCCGCGAGTACTGAGCCGTCTTCCTGGGCAAGAATCAAATCGGCGACTGAATCGCCTTTGAGATTTACCTGGAATTTTTTCCCCAGAACACCATTCCGAAACAGTGCCACATCCCCCTTAATGGTGCCAATCCAGATTCCTCCGTGTGGATCCGCTCCGAGGCTATGTCCAGGTGGGACTTGTGATTCAGGAAACTCTTCACGCACCTGGAAATCGCGAATGCGTACAAGCTTTCGCGGCTTGCCGGAGCATTCTGCCCAAATATTCCCATCAGTGTCCTCGGTGATTCCGACTACCATTCCAAGCGGTTTGTGATTTGCCTCGGGCAGACGGAAGAAGCGCCCATTCTTGAAGAGATACAGTCCGTCATCCACTCCCACCCACATGTTCCCGGCCCGGTCCTCAAGTAGTGAGGTGACTTGCTCACCCGGTAGGCCAGCTCCCATTCGAATAGAGGAAACGGTTCCGTTGGCAATGCGATCGAGCGAGCCATCGTTCGCCACCCAGATCGTACCGTCTTTAGTAGCCAGAATGCCCATTGCTGCATCCTTTGGTAAGCCTTCCAAAGCTGAGAATGTGGTGACGGCTGGATCGCGAAAGCTGTCTATGCCGTTCGAAGTCGCAGCCCAGACAATCCCCTCTCTGTCTTCAAAAACAGACCACACCGAATCGCTAGACAGGCCGTCCAAATGGGCATAGTGCTCCACCGCATTTTCATGAATTCGAAACACGCCTTTTGCAACGGTGCCAACCCAAAGATTACCCTGGCGGTCGGAGATCATTCGGGTCACCGCGGCTCTGCTCCCGTCGAAGCCCGAGCTCACGAACGGTCTGATAGTTCCATCTTTCCATTTTGCGAGCCCTCGTCCGGAGCCCTCCGCGATCATGCCGACCCAGAGAGATCCGTCGGAGTCCGGTACAAGGCTCACTATTTGGCCTTTGCTCGGGTACATCTCCGATTGCCCGGCATGCCAATGCACAAGTGCTGTAGGTCCTCCCAGCCAAAACCCGCCTCTGCCATCAGCCAACAGAGAATTGATTGGGGAAATCGGTATTCCATCATTTCTGCCGAAACATTTGAGAGCCTGGTGTGTGACATGGCAGAGGGGCGAGTCTAGACTTCCGGGCGAGCCTCGCACGACCCACAACGATCCGTCAGGATCTTCGCTGATGTTTTGAGTCGATTGAACTCCTCTCAGTTCGAAATGTGAACTGACGAGTCCCGCTTTTAAGTAGACGATTTCATCGTCCCCAAGCACCCAAAGCCCTCCAGAGCCGTCGCCAAAAACGCTGGCTATTTCGTGCATCGAAACGGTAGGCGGCAAGGCCCAGGGAACGAACCGAAAACCGTCAAACCTGTAGAGGCCGCGAGCAGCTACGAACCACAGAAAACCATCGGATGTCTGTGCTATTGATATTATGTCCGCTGCTGGAGCGGACCCATCTTGGGTTCTCCAGGAGTTGTGGATGTACTGGGTGAGGCGCAGGTTCGGATCGAGGGCGTGAACCGGGGCTGTACCGAACGACACATAGGGCAGAAAAACGCACACGATGACCGCAAGGGTGTTGCCGGGCCAGTTAAAGCGGCGAGGAACTATCTTCCGCATGTGGGTAGCTGAAAAACATCCAGTATTATTGCACCCCGTCCATTGCGACTCAAACGTGCTATCTCAACTAGCGAGCAATGGTCAAGGGACGTGCTCGGGCTGTGAAGTTGTCTTGGTTGATCTCGCCACGAAAATAATCACCTTGAGTGACCAGGAGAAGAATAAGGTCGGCGGCAGCTTTTTGCACCACGGTCGCGGTCCGACATCGCTTACTTCCTTTTCAAAGTACGGTCACCCAGCTCGTTGCCAAAACATTTTTTCTTCGCCTGTGTTAGCCGCTGGCACTCGTATTCAGTCTCCCCCCGCGTAATCAGCCTGTGCCGCCCAGATTCTGCTGCCCTGATGTGGGCAGTTGCCGTTGGAAGGTCATCGTACATCGCACGAACCACAGAAAATTCAGCATTTACGAGCGCTCGGCTTTGGCGCGTCGATTGCCTTTGTGATTCGCGTCACAACTGGAACGTAACCCGAAATTACATCCGGTCGTGAGCGGGATCAATGAGGTGGCAATTCCGCCCACCATCACAGGTCCTCCTAAAGATTCGTAACAAATCGGGCGCGCTGACACTATGCATCCGGGCTAGGAGAAGCCATGCGAGGATTCACAAAATTTGCGCTGCATCTAGTGCCAACTTTTCTGGTGTTGTGGCTCGTTTTTCTTGGCGGGCGGTGCGTTGCCCAAGAGGTAGACGTACCGAGTGGACACGGGAGTGGCTCGGTCGTTGCGCCCACGGGCTGGGCAGAGTTGATTGCTCCTGTGCAACAGCGGATCGACCTTAAATTCTACGGCTTTTACATCGGCGAATTGAAAGCACCGTCAGCACAGTTTGACGCCACTTTTCGCGCGACAAGGTTTCTGTCGATCACTCCCAGCTATCTGTATTACTCGGTTCCTGCAGAGGGGCTCAATGAACTCGCGAATCATTCCGGAGGATTTACTCGCACTGTCGAGGAGCACCAATTTCGGATCGACGGGACGGTTATGTTCTCGGTCCACAAGTTTGAAATCTCCGAGCGCAACATGTATGTCAGAAGATTTCTTCCAACATACATTTACGGCGGAAAGTCTCTTCCAGAAAAAGAGATCAACCGCTATCGCAATCGGATCGCGGTCGCGTATCCCGTTGCGGTTGCGGGCCACATCTGGAAACCTTTCGCGTCCTACGAAGCCTTTTACGACCAGGGAAGCGGGTGGACGAAAAACCGAGCATGGACTGGCGTCACGGTGCCCATCGAGAAGCATGTGTCGTTTCAGCCCTCCTACATGTGGGAAAACACAAACGGAATCAAAGACCTCCGCTACTTAATGTTTGGCCTGATCTTCAGAATGCCATCGAAGAGATAAGAACCTGATTTCTATTCAACACTCAATAAGGAGACTTGTATGTCAAAAGTGCTACAACGGACAACTGCAATGCTTGCCCTGATCGCCAGCCTGGTTTTCTGCACCGCCGCGCTGGCTCAGATACCAATAAACCCCTGGAAGAAGGGCGCACCATTCCCGGATCCGGATGAAGAGCTTTACGGTGTTGCCCTCAACGGCAAAATGTACGTGATCGGCGGCTGGGACGAAGGCAAGGCTGCGGGCATCAACTACGAGTACGACCCGGCTACCGACAAATGGACTCAGAAAAAAGGGATGCCGCGGTCGGCCCACCATGCCGCCCTAGCCGCTGCCAACGGCAAGATTTACGTGATCGGCGGGTTCCTGCCTCCACAGAACAGTCAGATCCCGACCGGCGGCGCCTGGGAACCCATCGCCGACGTGTGGGAGTACGATCCGGCGGCCGATTCCTGGAAGTCGCTGGCTCCGTTACCGACGAAACGTGGGGCGGCGGTAGCGGTTGAAGTCGGCGGCAAAATCTACGTGATCGGCGGCGCAACCACGGTGGCAGGTTCCAAGGACCCATACTTCACGTTCTTCGGTCCATCTTTGGTTCTCACCACCAACGAGGTTTTTGACCCTGCCACGAACAAGTGGGAGAGCCGCAGGCCGATGTCGGTGGCGCGCAATCATGCGTACGCCGCCGCCGTTAACGGCAAAATCTACGTAATTGGTGGCCGCACTGGTCACGCCTTCATCCTGTCCGCTACCAACACGGATGTGGTGGAGGAGTACAGCCCAGTAAGTGATATGTGGAGTGCTCCCAAAGAACGGATGCCGACGGCCCGCAGCGGCGGAGCCTCGGGCACCGATGGCCGCAGGATCTACGTAGCGGGTGGCGAGGTGACTACGAAAGAGCTCGTCGGAGCGTTCCGAGCCGTCGAGGCGTACGAGCCGGCCACGAATTCATGGATCTCGCTGCCACCGATGCCGATGCCGCGGCATGGCATCGCGGGCGCGGTGATCGGGAACGAATTACATCTCGTGAGCGGCATGATTCAGTCTGCAGGAGCGTTGTCGTTCCTCGACCCGCGTCTCGAAGTCCACACGGGACAGCATGACGTACTGGAGCTGAACTTCTTTTTTCCAACTCCTCAAACGGGTGCGAAGAAGGAAGAAGCGCCGCCTTCCACGGGTGCAAAGAATGTGGGTGCTGCTCCTTCTTCCACTGCTGTGAACAACGTAAGCGCGACTTCTTCTTCTTCTTCCGTTCGCCTGAAGAACGTAAGCGTGATTTCGACCGAGGGCGCGAACAGCGTAGGCGCGGCTTCTTCCGGAGGGAAGAAGCCGTACATACGACGCTACAACGTGAACAGTCCCGAAGGCCAGGTGATGCTCGCGAAATACGCGCAGGCGATCGAGATCATGAGAACCTTGCCGGACTACGACACTCATTCCTGGACCTGGTGGTGGAATACCCATTGGATCAAGGGCCCCCCGGCTTTCCTATGGGATTACTCCATGAAAAAGAAAGCAGAGGTCATCGCGGCCCTCCCGAAGGAGTATCAAGCCGATGCCGAGGCCGTATGGGACGGATGCCAAGCTCACCCCTACAACCCGTCGAATCCTGAGCAATATCAGCAGTGGTACTTCCTGCCCTGGCATCGGCTCATGCTCTATGAGTTCGAAGGAGTCATTCGCGAGGTGCTGCACGACGAGACTTTTACGCTTCCCTACTGGAACCCGGTCACCGGAAACGACGCCGATTTGGTTCTGCCGGCCGTGTTCCGGGCTCCTGGCACCACACTGTATAACGGCACGCGCTGGCCCTGGGTCAACGGCGGCGAACGGATCGACATACTTTACCGGGACTGGCTGAATCTGGACGCTCTCAACGAGGACTTTTACATCGACTCGCCAACGGGCAGCCACGGCTTTAATCCCAAGTTGGACACCAACCCTCATTTCTTGACGCATCTTGCAGTCGGAGGCGATATGGCCGATTTCGCGACGGTCGGCGGTGACCCGTTGTTCTATCTCCATCACGCCAACCTGGACCGGATTTGGGAAAGCTGGGATCGACTCGGCCACACCAATCCAACCGATCCCAAGTATCTCAACCGCACGTTTGCATATGGAGACAGGAGCGGCAAGCGCGTCGATCTGCCAGTCAGCGCGGCCGATCGCGTTGCGCAGCTCGGCTACGAATATGACGGCTATGAAAAAGCGCCCAAGCCGCAGCACCTGACCACCGAGGAGTCCGCCGCCAGAGAGCGCACATACAAAGCTCTCCACGAAAAGTCTATGGGCGGTCCAAATGGTGGCCACCATGCGCACAGCATGGAAGCCTCGACCAAGCAGGACACACCGTGAAGCGGGGGCGGCGACCGAGCCGCATGACGCTTGAGGAATGTCGACCTACGTTCGCAGATTCGTCAACCTGTACAAGTAAAGGAGAAAAAACAATGAAGTATGCCTTTGTCATCGCCCGGGTGTTACTGGGCCTCGTCTTCACGGTCTTTGGCCTCAACGGGTTTCTACATTTCTTCCAGAATCCGCCGGTGCCGGGTCTCGCGGGACAGTTCATGGGAGCTTTATTAGGCTCGCATTACTACGTGATCGCGTTCGGAACGGAACTCATCGGCGGCGCGCTGCTGCTCAGCAACCGCTACGTGCCGCTCGCACTGACGCTGCTCGGACCGGTGATCGTGAACATCCTTAGCTTCCACATGTTTTTGGACTCAGAAAACATGGCGCCCGCCATTGTCGTCATGGTGCTATGGTTCGTCGTTTTCTCGCAGGTGCGCAGTTCCTTCGCGGGGCTGTTCCTGGCGAAAAAAGCCGGATTGAAGTCCAGCAGCCGCGCCGAAGCGCTAGGCGCGGCATAGTTCGGGAAAAACGACGTTCGACCAAACTGAACCAGGTCTGATCGAACGGCCAGAGGCACGATGCAGATGCTCACGGCGGTCCGCATGGTGCCAGCGCGCGCATGGAATTGCAGGCTGGAGCGCGCACAGATGCAATTCCAAGGCGACAAGAAATGAATCGGAGAGTTTATGTTCAACCGTAAGATCATTTCGGCACTCGCGCTGTTCTCGATGGTCGCGGCGGTGCTCATCTACCGCCGCGCCGAGCAGGCCAGACCGGTGAGGCCAATCGGTAAACCACAAACTATCGCAACTCCGCTCGGATTGCCTCCGGTTCCAGTTCCCGCAGACAATCCCCTCACGGTTGAGACAGTTGCCCTCGGGAAGCGCCTTTACTTTGACAAGGCGGTGTCCATCGACAACTCGGTCTCGTGTGCTACTTGCCATGACCCCGGCCATGGGTTTGCATATGCGGGGGACGTGTCCACAGGCGTGAGGGGCAAGAGAGGAACGCGCAACTCGCCGACGATCATTAACGCCGCGTATTACACGACCCAGTTCTGGGATGGTCGCGAGAATACTCTCGAAAAGCAGGCCGAAGGCCCGGTGCAGAACCCGGTCGAGATGGCCCACAGCCTCGCTGGAGTAGTGGCGCGCCTTACCAATGACCCGAGTTACGTTACTGCGTTTGAGCGTGCCTACGGCGCCGGCTCAGTCACATTCGACAAGGTGGAGAAGTCAATTGCCGCATATGAGCGCGAGGTCGTGGCTGGTGATTCGCCATTCGACCGCTGGTACTTCGGCGGAGATCAACATGCTGTTGATAGGAGTGTGAAGCGCGGATATGAAATCTTCCGCCGTGTCGACAAGGGCAACTGTGCATCGTGTCACGCGATTGCTGAGCACACTGCTCTATTTACCGACAACGAGTTCCACAACATTGGCGTCGGCGTGAGAAACGGCGCGCCAACCGATCTCGGGCGTTACGAAGTGACACATACCGATCGTGATCGCGGCGCCTTCAAGACACCCTCGTTACGCAACATCGCCGAGACCGCTCCATACATGCACGACGGTAGCCTTGACACGCTAGCTCAAGTAATCGACTTTTACGCAGCTGGAGGAAATGCGAACCCTTGGCTTGACTCCAAGATCAGGATGGTGCACCTCACCACGCGCGAAAAAGCGGACCTTCTCGCATTTTTAAAGTCGCTTAGCGGCGAAGTTCCATCCGAGGCGCTGCCGGACAAGATCCTGAGTAAGCGTTAGTGTCGGCTATTGGAGCCGGAAGGAAAGGCCCGCAGTGAAACCGCCTGGCGCGCGCAACTCCGCCCGTCATAGCAAGGAAGTGGCACAGCGCGAGCCTGTGCGTAGGGGGTGTTGTTTTCTATCCCTATCCATACTACCCCCGCCCTGCGTTGACTTCTCTGCAGAGCGTCCCTAACATGGCAGCCCGTGAGCAGGTCCTCTTTGGATAGGCCAAACCATCTCGCACTACCGCATTGTCGAGAAGTTCGGTCGGCGGGATGGGCGTGGTCTACAAAGCCGAAGACACTGCTTGGCCGCTAGGCCACATTCGCGCAGAGCGAAACAAAATTAAGGAGCACAGATTATGTCCATTTTGGCCTGGATCGTGTTGGGTCTGATTGCCGGGTTTATCGGCAGCAAACTGGTCAACAAGACTGGCGAAGGCGTATTGCTAGATATCGTACTGGGAATCGTCGGCGCGGTAGTCGGCGGTTATCTTTTCAGTGTGTTCGGAGCGCATGGCGTGACGGGCGTAAATCTCTATAGCCTGTTTGTGGCAGTGGTTGGCGCTGTGGTCGTCCTGGTTCTGTACCACGCCATAAGGCGCGTCTGAGTCACGCCCGCAGAGCTGGTGCATTTGTTTGGCCGTATTTCGAGTACGGACAGACTTGCCCTGTGGCACCCTGCCGCAAACGAACCGGAAAAGACAGGGAGCCTTTTCAAACTCCTCAAAGCACTAAGCGAGTTTAATGGAGCGAGCTGGCCACTGAGGAGAAGGCATTATTCGCGTTCGAGCCGATCAGCCGAATTGTGCCGACCACCAGGACCAGAATCACAGCCAACATCACGGCATACTCGGCAATGTCCTGACCGTC
>Ga0210408_10002075_pt1 | contig 19986 bp, 16 predicted proteins | sample IncBWH4MmetaG_FD_155471 | JGI IMG/M metagenome (GOLD analysis project Ga0210408, IMG submission 155471) | Forest soil microbial communities from Barre Woods Harvard Forest LTER site, Petersham, Massachusetts, United States - Inc-BW-H-4-M | ecosystem: Environmental > Terrestrial > Soil >...
ACACCGTGCGCGCCCTTGTCGCCAGCATCAACGGGCCGGTCGTGCTGGTCGGGCATTCCTATGGCGGCATGGTGATCAGCAACGCGGCGAACGGTCAGGCGGATTCCAACTCGGTCCGCGCGTTCTGGGAAAAGCTGCGCAACGCCGGTGCGGCTGCGCGCGCCGTGCTGATTGCGGCCGCGGCCGCGCAATGGCAGGTCGATGCGGAAAGCTGCAGCGCTGCCAATGGCAAGATCACCCATGCCGCCAGCGGCCGCACGCTGACGTACGGAGAGGTCGCGGACGCCGCCGGCAAGCTGCCGGTGCCGGAGAAGCCGAAGCTCAAGGATCCGAAGAATTTCACGCTGATCGGCAAACCGCTGAAACGCTCCGACACGCCCAACAAATCCGACGGCAAAACCATCTACGGCATCGACGCGATGGTGCCGGCCATGAAGTTTGCGACGCTTGCGCAGTGTCCGGTGCTCGGCGGCAAGGTCAAGCATGTCGACGACAGCGCGGCGAAAAAGGTGCCTGGGGTGCGGCAGGTCGTCGTGCTCGATGATCTCGTGGCCGTCGTTGGCGATCACATGTGGGCCGCTTGGCAGGGGCTCAACGCCCTTAAAGTGACGTGGGACGAAGGGCGGAACGCAAATATCAGTTCGGCCGATATCTGGAACGAGCTGCGCCCCGCAAGCCAAAAGGACGGGGTCGTCGCCAAGTCCGAAGGCGACGTCAACAAGGGCCTCACGCAGGGCGAACGTTTCGATGCCGATTACGAGCTGCCGTTCCTCGCCCACGCGACGCTGGAGCCGCAGAACTGCACGGTGCGGCTTTCGCCCGATGGCTGCGAGATTTGGACCGGCACGCAAGTGCAGACGCGCGCCCAGCAATATGCGGCGAAGGTTGCCGGCCTGCCGATCGACAAGGTGAAAGTCTACAACCACTACATCGGCGGCGGTTTCGGTCGCCGGCTCGAGCCCGACATGGTCGCGAGCGCGGTGCGCATTGCCAAAGAGGTTTCGACGCCGATCAAAGTCGTGTGGACGCGTGAAGAGGACATGCAGCACGACGTCTACCGTCCTGCCTATCGCGACACCATTTCGGCTTCCTTGTCGAACGGCAAGATTACTGCCTGGAAATACAAGGTCACGGGCTCGTCGGTTCTGGCCCGCTGGCTTCCACCGGCATTCAAGGACGGCATCGACGGCGACGCCGTCGATAGCGCCGTGGACATGCCCTACGACATCCCAAACAAGCGCGTCGAGTATGTACGCGCCGAGCCACCGGCGCTGACGACGGGTTTCTGGCGCGGCGTCGGACCAAACAACAATGTATTCGCGATCGAAAGCTTCATGGACGAACTGGCGCGCAAGGCGAACATGGACCCGGTCGCCTTCCGTCTTGGCATGCTCGACGGCACGCCGCGGTTGAAAGCTGCGCTCAAGCTGGTTGCCGAAAAATCCGGCTGGGGCTCGCGACTGCCGGCCCGCGTCGGCCGCGGCATCTGTGCGCAGCCGTCCTTCGGCAGCTTCATTGCCACCGTGGTCGAGGCCGAGGTCGATGAGGTCGGCGAGGTGCATATGCGGCGCATTACCTGCGCGGTCGATACCGGCATCGCGGTCAATCCCGACACCATCATGGCGCAACTCCAGGGCGGATTGATCTTCGGCTTGACCGCGGCGCTATGGGGCGAGGTCACGGTCGAGAAAGGCCGCGTGCTGCAGTCGAATTTCCACAACTACCGAATGCTGCGCATCGACGAAACGCCGCCGATCGACGTCCACGTGATCAAGAGCGGCGAGCATCCCGGCGGCATCGGCGAGACAGGTGCTACCGCGGGTCCGCCCGCTTTGCGCAACGCGATTTACGCGGCAACCGGCGTGCCCCTGCGTCGCCTGCCGATCGACCGCGCCGCTATTGCAACCAAGAAGGCGTAGCCGCCAGGCGTCATACGACTCCCGCGCGTCGCATCGCCGTTCTCGTTGTCGCCGCTGTCGTCATCGTCGCTATCGGTCTATTCGCCTGGCTCACTTTGGGCCCCGGGCCACTCGCGTTTGCGGGCGGTTCGACAGTTTCGCTTGCCGACTATCACGAAGCCAACCCGACCGGCGTTCCGGCCGATCTCGCCCAAGCCAACGCCGTCAAACGCGGCGAATATCTCGCCAAAGCCGCTGACTGTCTGGTCTGTCACACGACGCCCGGAGGCGAGGCCTTTGCCGGCGGCCTTGCTTTCCCACTGCCGTTCGGCACGCTCTATTCGACCAACATCACGCCCGACAAAGAAACCGGCATCGGCAATTACACCGATCAGGATTTCCTCAACACCGTGCAGCGAAGGATCCGCAAGGACGGCGCGCGGCTTTATCCGGCCATGACCTACACATCATATACGTTCATGACCGACGCCGACGTGCTCGCGATCAAGGCCTACTTATTCAGCCTGCCCGCCGTGCCGAGGCAGAACCTGCCCGACACGCTGCAATTTCCCTTCAACCAGCGTTGGACGATGATTTTCTGGTCATGGGCGTTCAATCCCGACACGCGCTTCGCGCCGAATACGGCAAAGAGCGCGGAGTGGAACCGGGGCGCTTATATCGCCGAGGCACTTGCGCACTGCGGCGAATGCCACACGCCCCGCAATCTCGCCTTTGCGCTGGACAACCGCCGGAAATTCAGCGGTGCCGTCGCCGCTGGTTGGCGCGGCTATAACATCACCTCCGACAGAGGCACGGGCATCGGCTCATGGAGCGATGAGGAGGTCTTTGCCTATCTCGCCAAAGGTCACGCCATGGGCCGCGGCACGGCATCCGGGCCGATGGCCGAGGCGGTCGATCGCAGCTTCAGCCAGATGGAGCCGGCGGACATCCGGGCTCTCGTGATCTATCTGCGCAGCATTCCGCCGGTTGCGTCATCCGAGCCCGCAACAATCGCGTCGCCGGCGCCCGCGTCGCCGAAAGAGGGCGGCGCAGTCGCCGATACGCTCGGCCGCAAGGTGTTCGCGCAAGCCTGTGCCAGCTGCCACAGCTGGACTGGCGTAAGCCCACTCTCGCCCTTCGCCACGATCTCGGGCAGCCGCGCGGTCAACGACCCGACTGCGACCAATGTCGCGCAGATCGTCATTTCCGGCACGCAACGCTTCACGCCGGGCGCGATCTCGATGCCGGCATTCGGCAGCACGTACACGGATTCCGAAATCGCAGCGGTCGCCAACTACGTCACTGGCCGGTTTGGCAGTGCCGCGTCCAAGCTCACGGCAAAGGACGTGGCAGATCTGCGGACTCAGACCGCCCGCTAAGCGACGATCGAGCGTCGGGGGTTGGCCACAACGCCGCCCCGTGCGCTTCTGCAAAGATCTTCCCGGTCGCCGCAATTTCTCGAAAGTAGCGCCCGACGTTCGCGCGTTACTTTCTTCTCAACCGGTTCAAGCGCGCGCCGCGCTGGTTCCTCGAACTGCATTCGCTAAGCGCCCGCGGGGGATTCGCCATGGGAAACGCGTCAGAACCGACCCGGCGTGCCGTCCTCGCCGCCACGGCAGCCGCCGGTGCCTACCTCGTGACTGGCTCCGGATCGGCACGCGCCGCGCAGCCGGGCGAAGGGGACGAAAACGCGATCCGGGCGTTCCGGGTCGAGATTCCGGATGAGGCGCTCGCCGACCTGCAGCGCCGGCTGGCGGCGACGCGCTGGCCCGACAGGGAGATCGTGGACGATCAATCGCAGGGCGTGCAGCTCGCGACCATGCAAAAGCTCGTCGAGTATTGGCGGCACGGCTATGACTGGCGCAAGACGGAGGCGCGGCTCAACGCCCTGCCGCAATTCATCACCAAAATCGATGGGATCGACATTCATTTCATTCACGTTCGCTCCAAACATGAGAGCGCCTTGCCGCTGATCATGACGCACGGCTGGCCGGGCTCGGTCATCGAGCTGTTGAACGTTGTCGATCCGCTCACCGATCCGACGGCGCACGGCGGACGCGCCGAGGACGCGTTCCACCTCGTTCTTCCGTCGATGCCGGGTTATGGTTTTTCCGAACGGCCGCGCGAGCTCGGCTGGAATCCCGATCGCATCGCGCGGGCCTGGGGCGAGCTGATGAAGCGCCTCGGCTACACGCGCTATGTCGCCCAGGGCGGCGACTGGGGCGCGCCCGTTTCGAGCGGGATGGCGCGTCAGAAACTCGCGGGACTGCTCGGCATTCACATCAACCTGCCGGCGACGCTGCCGCCGGACATCCGGAAAGCCCTTGCCTCCGGCGATCCGGCGGCGGCCGGACTATCCTCCGAGGAGAAAGCCGCGTTCGATCAGGTCAGCACCTTCTTTGCGAAGGGGCGCGGCTATGCCGTCATTATGGCGACGCGCCCGCAAACCATGGGCTTCGAACTGACGGCCTCGCCGGTGGCGCTTGCAGCCTTCATGATCGATCACGATGCAAATAGTTACGGGCAAATCGCGCAGGCTTTTGACGGACACCCGGTCGGCGGCCTCACGCGCGACGCGGTCCTCGACGACATCACGCTCTACTGGCTGACCAACACCGGGGCCTCTTCGGCGCGGCTCTACTGGGAAAGCAAAGGCTCGGTTCTGAGCGCCGCCGGGCAGAAAACCCAGGACATCTCGCTCCCGGTTGCGGTGAGAGTGTTTCCGGGCGAGATCTACCGCGCGCCGAAAAGCTGGACTCAGCGCGCCTATCGCAACCTCATCTACTTCAACGAGGTCGACAAAGGCGGTCACTTCGCCGCGTGGGAACAGCCGGAGCTCTTCTCGGCCGAACTGCGCGCAGCATTCCGAACGCTGCGCTGACCGGTTAGCCCGTGGGGAAGCAACAATGATGCCTTCGGCAAAGGGGGTTGTGTTCGCCCTGGTGCTCGGTGCCGCGGTCGTCCCGCTCGGAGTTTATGTGGGCTTTGCCATGCGCTCGTCTTCAGCTCACCCCGACAAGCTTCTCATAGCCGCCGCGCGCCAGGAGATGATGATGATGGGTCCGGCTCGGCAGGGTCAAGCGTTGTCTGCTCCGCTCGCATCGATCTTGAGGGCGCAGAACTGGCTCAACACGCAGCCGCTGCGCCCGGAAGGCCTCCGGGGAAAGGTCGTTCTGGTGAATTTCTGGACGTTCACCTGCGTCAACTGGCTGCGGACGCTCCCCTACGTCCGCGCGTGGGCGGAAAAATACAAGGATCGTGGGCTGATTGTTATCGGCGTGCACACGCCCGAGTTCAACGTCGAGAAAGACTTCGCCAACGTGACCAGAGCATCCGCCGCGCTCGGCGTCGGTTATCCCGTCGCCACCGACAACGACTACGCCATCTGGCGCGCCTTCGATAATTACGCGTGGCCGGCGTCTTATTTCGTCGATGCCGCCGGACGGGTACGCCATCGCATCCTCGGCGAGGGCAGTTATGACAAAGCCGAGCAGTGGATACAGGAACTGCTGTCCGAAGCCGATGGCGCACCGGTGCCGGCCGGCCTCGTTGCGGTCACCCCCGAAGGACCGTCGGTCGCGGCGGACGAAGAAAACCTGGAGTCGCCCGAGAGCTACGTCGGCCATGCGAAGGCGAGAGGTTTCACCTCCGCCGGCGGCATTCGCGAAGACATTCCCAGCCTCTACCGTTCGCCGGCGATGCTGCCGCTCAACAGCTGGGGCCTGTCGGGTGTTTGGACGGTCGGTGGCGAATTCGCCACTCTGAGCGACAAGTCCGGGACCATTACCTACCGCTTTCACGCACGCGACGTGAACCTCGTTTTGGTCCCTCCCGCCGAGGGCAAAACGGTTCGGTTCCGCGTGAAGATCGACGGCGCTCCGCCGGCAGCCGACCGCGGCACTGACGTGGCCGCCGACGGGTCCGGCGTCGTGCAGGAACCGCGGCTCTACCAGCTTGTCCGGCAAAAGCGCCCGGTCGCGGACCGCACGTTCGAGATCGAGTTCCTCGATCCCGGCGTGCGCGCTTACGTGTTCACGTTCGGATAGAGCGCCCCACTATACGTAGGTATTGGCCCGCAATGCGTAGTGCTGAATGGCTCAAGGAGGCGAGAAGCCGGAAACTTCCGGCTTGGCGCTCCGGCAGAAACGCAACGTTCTTTTCGCTCGGACCGCAGATCCGGCCAGTTGTCGAACCGAGGAGCCCGCCATGGACCAGACCGATACGTTGGCCGCAATCGATCATGATCGGCGCCGGTTCTTCACCGCCGCGGCCACAACTCTTGCGGCCGCTCAACTCGGCATGACCGGTTTCGCGCGAGCGCAGGCGAGCAAGACCAAGCTGCCGACCATCAAGCCGGGAACAAATACTTCATTCGCGCCGCTCAAACAGGTCGATGCCGGCCTTCTCAACGTCGGCTACGCCGAGGCCGGCCCGGCAAACGGGCCGACGGTCCTCCTGCTGCACGGGTGGCCCTACGATATCTACAGCTTCGTCGACGTCGCCCCGCTATTGGCATCGGCCGGCTATCGGGTGATCGTCCCCTATCTGCGCGGCTATGGGACGACACGGTTTCTCTCCGCCGACACGTTCCGCAACGGCGAGCCTGCCGCAACGGCCATCGATATCATCGCTTTCATGGATGCGCTCAAGCTCGAGAAGCCGATCATCGGCGGATTCGACTGGGGCGCGCGGACGGCCAACATCATCGCGGCGCTGTGGCCGGAGCGCTGCAAGGCCATGGTCTCGGTGAGCGGCTATCTGATCGGCAGCCAAGCAGCCGGCAAGATTCCGTTGCCGCCCGCGGCCGAACTGCAATGGTGGTACCAGTTCTATTTCGCCACCGAGCGCGGCCGCGCCGGGTATGACAAGTACCGGCACGACTTTTCCAAGCTCATCTGGCAGCTGGCTTCGCCTCAGTGGAAGTTCGACGATGCCACGTTCGACCGCAGCGCGGCGGCGTTCGAGAATCCAGATCACGTCGCTATCACGATCCACAATTACCGCTGGCGGCAAGGCCTCGCCGAAGGCGAAGCGAAGTACGACGACCTGGAAAAGGGCCTGGCGACCGCTCCCACGATCGGCGTGCCGACGATCACCATGGAAGGCGATGCCAACGGCGCACCGCACGCGCCGCCGAGCGCCTACGCCAAGATGTTTACTGGCAAATATTCGCACCGGGACATCACCGGCGGCATCGGACACAACCTGCCGCAGGAAGCCCCGCACGCCTTTGCCGAAGCAATCGTCGACGTCGCCGGCGAAGTTTGATCGGCGTCAGCGGTGCGGACGGCCGGTTGGACGCAAAACCTGCGAGCGCAAAAGGACACCCCGATGAAATGGCTCACCGTCCTGGTCATCGCGTTTGCGATCGTCGCGTCGGTCGTGGCGGCGTTGCTTTACGCCGCCGGAGGGAGCGCCGCGCAATCGGCCGGCGATTTGAAGATCCCGACCGGCTATCGCAGCTGGTTTCACGTCAACACGCTGGTGATCGACAAGGCGAGCCCGCTGTTTCCGGCGCTCGGCGGCATGCACAACGTTTACATCAATTCGACCGGAGAGCCGGCCCTGAAGAAAGGCGGACCCTATCCGGATGGCAGCACTTTCGTCACCGACCTGCATGCAGTGACCGTTTCCGACGGCTCTTACGCGGAAGGCGCCCGCAAGGCGATTGTGATCATGGTCAAGGACAGCAAGCAGACGTCGACGGGCGGCTGGGTATGGCAGGCGTGGGCGGGCGGAGACCAGTCAAAGCCCCTGGTCACCGACGCCGTCAAACAATGCTTCGAATGTCATCAGCCCAAGAAGGAGCATGACTACGTGTACTCGACCTACATTCCGTGAAAGTGCGCGATAGCCTGCTGTTCAATTGTCGATGCCGCTGTGTTGAAGCAGCCAGCACGAGGGGACCATGAGCTCGATGCGCCAACCTTTGCTCTCCCGACGGCACTTCTGCGCCTGCTGCACGGGCGCGGCCGCATTCGCCGCCACCGGTGCTTGGCTGACCCCGCGCCAAGCTTTTGCCGCGGCGCGTAACGTCGTCGACCTCATTCGATCCGAAGCCGCCGAGGCGTCCATTACCATTCACCGGCTGCGCGGCAACGTCAGCGTGCTCGAAGGTTCCGGCGGCAACATTGCCGTCCTTACCGGTCCCGATGGGAAGCTCATGGTCGATGCCGGTATCACCGCCTCGCGACCGCGGATTCTCGAGGCGCTCGCCAGCCTCGGCCCCGATCCGATCAAGCATCTGATCAACACGCATTGGCATTTTGACCACGCCGACGGGAACGAGTGGCTGCATGGCGAAGGCGCAACGATCCGCGCCCACGTGAATACCCGCAAGCATCTCGCCGCGGCGCAGAGAGTCGAGGACTGGGACTTCGACTTCCCGCCGTCTCCCTCCGGCGCGATCCCGAGCGAGGTCGTTGCGGACGGCCAAATCCTCAAGATCAACCGCTCCACGCTTGCATTGAAGCAATACGCGCCGGCGCACACTAACGGTGACATTTCCGTCGCGTTCACCGAGGCAGACATACTTCACGCCGGCGACACCTACTGGAACGGCATTTATCCGTTCATCGATTACTCGACCGGCGGCAGCATCGACGGCATGATCCTCGCCACCGAGGCTAATTTGGCCTCCGCGAACGAAACCACAATCATCATTCCCGGACACGGTCCGCCGGTCAGCAACCGCTCCGAGCTCAAAGACTATCGCGACATGCTGGTGGCGATTCGCGAGAACGTCGCCGCGCTCAGGAAACAAGGACGTTCCCTGGTCGAGATCATCGCCGCGAAGCCGACCTCCGCCTATGACGCGAAGTGGGGCCAATTTGTCGTCAATCCCGCGTTCTTCACCCGACTGGTTTATCAGGGAACCTGAAATGAAGACGCGGGTTGCAGCAACCCACGTTAGCGGAACACCAGCAAAGGAACTCGAACCATGAGCACGGTCACCACCAAGGACGGCGTCGAAATTTTCTACAAAGACTGGGGCCAGGGCCAACCGATCGTGTTTCACCATGGCTGGCCGCTCAGCGCCGACGACTGGGATACCCAGATGCTGTTCTTTCTCCAGCACGGCTATCGCGTGGTGGGAATGGACCGGCGCGGCCACGGGCGCTCGACCCAGGTGTCTGACGGCCATGATATGGATCATTACGCCGCCGACGCAGCCGCGGTCGTCGAACACCTGGACCTGCGCAACGCCGTCCACATCGGCCATTCCACCGGCGGGGGCCAAGTCACCCGCTACGTGGCCCGCCACGGCAAAGGCCGCGTCGCCAAGGCGGTGCTGATGTCCGCCGTGCCGCCGCTCATGTTGAAGACGCCAAGCAATCCCGGCGGGCTGCCGGTCGAGGTGTTCGACGGGCTGCGTAACGCGCTCGCCGCCAACCGCTCGCAGTTTTATCGCGACCTTCCCTCCGGCCCGTTCTACGGGTTCAACCGGCCGGGTGCGAAACCGCAGGAAGCCGTCATTGCGAACTGGTGGCGCCAGGGCATGATGGGCGGCGCCAACGCGCACTACGACGGCATCAAGGCATTCTCGGAAACCGATTTTACCGAGGATCTCAAGATTATCGAGGTGCCGACTCTCGTGATGCACGGGGACGACGACCAGATCGTTCCATACAAGGACGCCGCCCTGCTCTCGGTCAAGCTCCTCAAGCACGGCACCTTGAAGATCTACCCCGGTTTTCCGCACGGCATGCCCACCACCCACGCCGACGTGATCAACCAGGACCTGCTGGCTTTCGTCCGCGGGTAGAGACGAGCGTCAGCGACAACCAAGACAGGATCGGCCATGCAGCGCCAAAACAAGCTGATGTTTGCCATCGCCACGGCGGTGTTCGCCGTCGTCGGAGGCGCCGCCGTTTACGCGCAGGAAAAGTACTCGCTCAAATCGCCGGACGGAGTCGCGCTCTCCGATTTCAAGGGATACGAGGATTGGGCGGTGGTCTCGTCGGCGCGGACAGACGAGGTGCTCAAGGTGATCGTCGCCAATCCGGAAATGATCGCGGCATTCAAGGCCGGCGTTCCGGGCAACGGGCAGCCTTTCCCAGATGGCTCGAAAATCGTGAAGCTCCAGTGGAAGCCGAAGAAGAGCACGGAGGCCCCCTTCGTCGTCGACGTGCCAGACGTGTTCTCGCAGGCCTTCGTCATGGAAAAGGACAGCAAGCGATTTCCGAATAGTGGCGGATGGGGATATGCGCTTTTCAACTATGAACCCATATCCGACAAGTTCAGCGCCGATTCCAGCCCCTCGGATTGTGGACACACGTGCCATGTTGCCGTGAAGGCGAAGGATCACATCTTCCACCCGTACCAGAAGCGTTAAACCGCTCGTGCCGCCCGGGGATCGCGTCATGAGCGGCAATGGATTGACCACCATCCCCAGCAATCACCCGCCGAAGGAGACACTGGATCGGCTCGAGGCTACGGCCGAGGCCAAGGGGATGACAGTCTTTGCACGGATCGACCATGCAGCGGGAGCAGCGGAGGTCGGGCTCTCGCTGCGTCCGACCGCGGTTCTGATAATCGGCACGGCAAAGGCCGGCACCGCGCTGATGCAGGAAAATCAGACGATCGGCATCGATCTGCCGTTGAAGGCGCTGGTTTGGCAGGATGAACAGGGAAAGACCTGGTTGTCCTACAACGAGCCGGCGTGGCTCGCGGAACGCCACGCTCTCGGACCGCAGGCGCGCACCGCGATCGAAGCGATTGCGACAGCATTGGCCGCCATTGCCAGAGCCGTGACCGAATAGCAGGGACGTGAATTCTGTTACCACCCTTGCAGCGACGCCGTGGTTCCGCGGTGGTTACTCCCAGAGATCAAGTGAGATGCGGCTTTGCGAAGTACGTCAAAATATGAGCTATCTCAAGCTGTTGCTGGTACAGCTGGGTGGATTCGAACCACCGACCTCCTGATCCACAGTCAGGCGCTCTAAACCAGCTGAGCTACAGCTGCACTTTATGCTTGGAGCACGCTCCGTGCGCGGCGGAACGTAGGGGCATCATTTGGGCTTGGCAAGCACCGACGCCTTCCGTTTCTCGCGCAACGTGGGCGTTCATAAAAAAGCAAAGCCCGGGCGACCGGCCCGGGCTTTGATTACGCGACGACTGGAAGGGACGCTTACGCAACCTTCTTGAACGCCTTGGTGACGCCGCTCTTGATCGGCTCGGCGGTCTCGGTGGCGAGCTTCTGCGCCGCGGCGGTCAGTTCCTTGGTCTGCTCGGTGACCGCCTCGAACTGCTTGCGCGCATGGGCGGTGGTCAGCTCGACGACCTCGGAGAGCGACTTCACGCCGATGAGTTCGCTGGCGAAGTCGAACGCCGCGTTGGCGTTGGCGCGGGCCGCCTCGATGACCTTGAGATTGTAATCGACGGTGCCCTTCACGGCGGTCGTGTAGGTGTCCTCGATCAGGTCGGTCGCCTCTTCGGTCGCGGCCTTGACCTTCTCATAGGCGTCCTTCGCCTGCGCGACGCCCTTTTCGGCGATCTCGCGGAACGCGGCCGGCACCTCGAGCTTGGGCAGGTCGAATTTCGGCAGGTCGAACTTGGGAAGTTCAAACATCGGGATGATGGGAGCGGCCTTGGCCTTGGTTTTGGCCGTGGCTGCGGCGGTGTCGCTCATGGATTTCGTCCTCGGGGTCGGGGCGGCAAGTGACGGAACGCCGGACCTGCCGCCCAACGCGGTCCGATCAGGATGATGGCCTCGACGGCGGCCGAGCGGCCTAGCACCGGCCCGGCTGCCTTTATTCAGCGCCGCTGATATAGCATCGGAAATGGTGCATTGCAACAAGAATATTGCAGCGCACCAAGCAAGGCCCGCGTCCGCGAGACACAGATCAACCTATTGATAAATTAGGTATAATTGCCACACGCGCAGTTACGCGGCGCATCGGGACATTACGCCGCGGCAGGCGTACCGCAGGTGCGAAAGCACCTCCGACTAGCGGCGCGAGCTGTCGGCGGCGGTGTTGGTGAAGGAGGCGCCCAGCTCCCGCGCCTGCTCGGCATAGGTCTGCATTTGCGACCGCAGGAAATCGGCCTGAAGCCGCATCACCTCCTCGACGTCGCGCGCCTGGGCGAGTTTCTGGGCGAAGGCGAAGGAGGCCGCCATGTTCTGGCTGGCAAACGCCATCGCCTTGCGACTCGCGTCGCTCGCGCCCGCCTGTGCGGCTGCGGTCTGGCTTTCCATTCGCGAGACCGCCTGCTGGGCGGCGGTCATGAAACCTTCGAATGCCTGTTTCGCCTGCGCGACGCTCGTTTCTGCGATCCGGCGCATGTCGGCGGGAATTTCAAAACTCGACATCGGGTCCTTGGCCATCGTGACCTCCCACGGCTCCGGATTAATAAACGCCTTCGATGCGGCGGGCGCCACACTACCGCTTTCCATAGGCATATGTCGCGAGCACCCGGCGGGTTCCGGCGATTCATGCTTGGAGCATGATCTTTTCCGAAAACCGGTACCTACCCCGCATCAAGTGCGGGGCAGGCTTTTTCGGGATCACGCTCCTTAAGGTTATCCACGCTGCGCTGCGAAGCGAGCCGCGCCTGGCGTGGACGCGGTCCCGACACCGCGATTATTAAGGTGCAACGACTAGTGCCGCGAACCCGAAGTTCGCACCACAATTGCTGCGAGTCCGGTTGCGAACTTCGGGTTCAAAGCGGCACTAGAATTATAGAGTTGCTAGTGTCCTTCGATTCGGAAGTTCGCTTCGGAGCGCGCGGCAAACTCGGGCGAACTTCGGAATCGGGACACTAGGGCGAGCCGATGCATTCCGACCCGCTCCTTACCTTCCTCCGAGACACGCGCGTGGCAAACCACGCCTTCGCGGCCGCGCCGGTGTGGCTGTGGGCGGCGGACGCAACGCGGGTGCTGTGGGCAAACGCGGCAGGCGCCGCGCTGCTGGGCAGCGCCAATCCCCACGTGCTCGCCGGGCGGCGTATGTCGCGCGCGCATCCGCTCGCTTCTGAGGTGCTCCGGCTTGCCGGAACCCTGCCGCACGGCGGCGGGTCGCGGCTCAAGCGGCTGCGCGGGATCGGTGCGCTCGGACGCACGGTCGTGTGCGCGTGCTCGCGCGTCGCGCTCGCCAATGGCATGCCGGCGATCCTCATCGCCGCAAACGAGACGGTCGGGCCGGCGCAGCCGCTCGCCGCGCGCGCAGCGCGCCTCTTTGCCGGAAGCGAGGCGCCCGTCGCGGCTTTCGCAGCAGACGGCGAATTGCTGTACGCGACGCCCGCTGCCGCCGCGCGGTTAGGCGAAGCAAAGAACCTCGCCGCGCTCGAACCCGATGACCTCACAGCCGAGCGCCTCGCCCTCGGGGCCGCGAGTGTGCTTATCTTTCCGGTTCCAAATGCTCCGACGGTCGAGAGTCCCCCTCACCCCGACCCTCTCCCCGCAAGCGGGGAGAGGGAGTCCGGGCCACTGCGGGAGCAAAGAAAACATCCGCTGCGCTTCGTGTGGCAGATCGATGCCGAGGGGCGCTTCACGCTCGGCGGCGACGAATTTGCCGACGCCATGGGGGCACGCACCGCGGCGCTCGTCGGTAGACCGTGGACGGAGGTACGCGCCGCGCTCGCCCTCGATCCCGAGAACCGCGTCGAGCAGGCGATCGCCTCGCGCGAGACCTGGAGCGGCATTCATGTGGCATGGCCGCTCGACGGCGCGGCCGCGCCGGTCGACGTGGAGCTTTCCGGGCTTCCCACGTTCGACCGCGAGCGCGCGTTCCTCGGCTATCGCGGGTTCGGTACTTGCCGCGAGGTTGCCGCGCTCAACGCGGCGGCGGAGAACCGCGCTTCGGCCGGCGCCCCGTCGTCGCCACCGGAGCCCGATCCGGCAACGCCGGCCGAGCAAAAGCCGCTGCTCACCGTGGTGCCGGCGGCCAAAAACGTGGTGCCGTTTCGCGGCACCGGGCCGGCGGCGGTCGAGAAGCGGCCCGTGCTCACCCCGGTCGAGCGCACCAATTTCCGCGAGATCGCCAAGGCGCTGGGGGCGGCGCAGAGCGACGAAGCTGGGCTGCCGAGCGAGCCCGAGCCGCCGTTGCTTGCGCCGGCCGACGCGGTCGCGCCCGCGACCCCGGTTGCCGATGAAACCCCGAGCGACGCCGCGCGGCCACCCGATCTGCTGGCCCGCCTCGACGATGCGGAGCGCACGCTGCGCGCGCGCGAGGCGGAGAACCGCGAGCTCAAATCCATCATCGACACGGCGACCGACGGCGTTGTGGTGATCGCGCGCGACGGCCGCATTGCCGACTTGAGCCGCAGCGCCGAGGCGCTGTTCGGCTACGGCGCCGACGAACTGCGCGGCCGGCCCTTCGCCGAGCTGTTCGCACCGGAGAGCCGCGCCACCGCACAGGATTATCTCGACGGGCTCGCCCGCGCCGGGGTGGCGAGCGTGCTCGCTCCCGGACGCGAGGTGATCGGCCGCGTGCGCCAAGGCGGGCTCGTCCCGCTGTTCATGACGCTCGGCCGCATTGGCGAAGACGGCGAGAAATTCTGCGCGGTGCTGCGCGACCTGACGCCGTGGAAACGCAACGAAGAGGAATTGCTCGAATCCAATCGCCGGGCCGAGCGCGCATCGGCGGCGAAATCCGATTTCCTCGCCAAGATCAGCCACGAGATCCGCACGCCCCTCAATACGGTGCTCGGCTTTTCCGAGGTCATGATCGAGGAGCAGTTTGGGCCGATCGGCAACGAACGCTACCGCGAATACGCCAAGGACATCCACACGGCGGGCGGGCACCTCGTCTCGCTCGTCAACGACCTGCTCGATCTGTCGAAGATCGAGGCCGGTAAGCTCGACCTGACCTTCGCGAGCGTCAACCTCAACGGCCTGGTGCAGCAGTGCGTCGCGCTGATGCAGCCGCAGGCGAACCGCGAACGCATCATCATCCGCACCTCGCTGGCGCCGAACCTGCCGCCGGTCGTCGCCGATGCCCGCTCGATCCGCCAGATCGCGCTCAATCTGCTGTCGAACTCGATCAAGTTCACCGGCGCGGGCGGACAGGTGATCGTCTCGACCGCCACGGGCGAGCGCGGCGCGGTATTGCGCGTGCGCGACACCGGTATCGGGATGAGCGAGAAGGAAATCGAGGCGGCGCTCGAGCCGTTCCGCCAGCTCGCCACCTCGACGCGCTGGGGTTCGGGCGGCAGCGGCCTCGGCCTGCCGCTCACCAAGGCGCTCGCCGAGGCGAACGGCGCCTCCTTCGCGATCAAGAGCGCGCGCAACGCCGGCACGCTGGTGGAGGTCGCCTTCCCGCCGGCGCGTGTCGCCGCGTCGTAGGATGGGTTGAGCCGCGCAGCGGCGAAACCCATCGATGGGTTTCCGCTCGCCTTCGCGAGCGTCAACCCATCCTACGCGGAATCGGCTAAGCTTCCCGTGGCGCGCGCCGGCGCAAGCTCTTATGTCAACCGTGCCGGCATCACGGAGGCCAGCATGGGTTCGCTCCGACGAGGCGCAGGCTTATCGGCGATCATCGTAGCCCTGGCGCTACTCACGCCCGCCGCGCGCGCGGCGGAAAAAGTTGATCTGCTGCTCGTGCTCGCCTCCGACGTGTCGCGCAGCGTCGATGCGGAAAAGTTCGAGTTGCAGCGGCGCGGCTACGGCCACGCCATGTCCGATCCGCGCGTCATCGAGGCGATCCGCTCCGGCGCCAACGGCCGCATCGGCGTGTGCTTCGTGGAGTGGTCGGGGGTGATGTCGCAGAAGCTGGTGATCGACTGGACGGCGATCGGCGACGCAGCCTCGGCGCGCCAGTTCGGCGACCGCATCCTCGAGGCGACGCGCTCGTTCACCGACCGCACCTCGATCAGCGGGGCGATCGATTTCGCCATGGCGCAACTCGAGCGGGCGCCGTTCGAATCGGCGCGGCGCACCATCGACGTGTCGGGCGACGGCACCAACAACAGCGGACGCGAGGCCGCCGGCGCGCGCGACGAGGCGGTCGCCAAGGGCGTCACCATCAACGGCTTGGTGATCTTGAGCGAGCGGCCGCTCGCCTGGAACCCGGAGCACACCAATCCGCCCGGCGGCCTCGACAATTACTATCGCCAGAACGTGATCGGCGGCCCGCGCGCCTTTGTGATGGCGGCGCAGGACTTCAACGCCTTCGGCCAGGCGCTGATCAACAAGCTGATTGCGGAAGTGGCCTCGGTTGAAAGAAGGCGAATGGCGAATAGCGAGTAGCGAATAGGTCTAAACAACTATTCGCTATTCGCCATTCGCTATTCGCACTTTCCACATGTTCACCCTCGCCGACATCGAAGCCGCGCTGCCGGTGGTGCGGACCGCCGTCGAGCCGACGCCGCAGTACGCGTGGCCGCTGCTCAAGGCGGCGACCGGCGTCGACGTCGTGGTCAAGCACGAGAACCACACGCCGATCGGCGCCTTCAAGGTGCGCGGCGGCCTCGTCTATGTCGACCGCCTCAAGCGCGCACGGCCGGACATCGCCGGGATCGTCTCGGCGACAACCGGCAATCACGGCCAGTCGCTGGCGTTCGCCGGGTATCGCCTCGGGCTTGCGGTCACCATCGTGGTGCCGTTCGGGAATTCGCCCGACAAGAACGCCGCCATGCGCGCGTTCGGGGCGGAGCTGATCGAGCATGGGCGCGACTTCGACGAAGCCAAGGACCACGCCGCCGTCATCGCTCGGGAACACGGGCTCGCGTTCGCGCCGTCCTATCACCGCGATCTCGTCATCGGGGTCGCGACCTATGCGCACGAGCTTTTCACCGCGTGCGACGACCTCGACGTCGCCTACGTGCCGATCGGGCTCGGCTCGGGCATCTCCGGGATGATCGGCATGCGCAACGCGCTCGGCCGGAAAACCGCGATCGTCGGCGTGGTGGCAGAGCGCGCCAATGCCTACCGGCTCTCGGTCGAGGCCGGCCGCGTGGTGCCGACCAATGCGGCCCCGACCTTCGCCGAAGGCGTGGCGGTACGGGTGCCGGACCCGCAAGCGCTCGACATCATCCGCCGCGGCGCCGAGCGCATCGTCGAAGTGTCTGAGGACGAGATCGCCGAGGCGATCCGCGTGATGTTCGGCGCCACCCATTCGCTCGCCGAGGGCGCCGGCGCGGTGGCGCTCGCGGCCTTGATCAAGGAGCGCGCGGCGCTCAAGGGCCGGCGCGCCGCCGTGATCCTCTCCGGCCAGAACTTCGACCGGGCGATGGCGCAGACCGTGCTCAACGGTGAGACGCCGCAAATACAGACGACAGGGGACAGATGACGGACGACGGATGCTGACGCGACTTGCGCATTCTGCATCATCCGTCCTCTGTCGTCCGTCGTCTGTCCTCCGGCTGCGCTTGACCTTTGCCGTTGCGCGGCTATGCAGATCGCGGAGGCTCAAGACCCATGCGAAAAGTCTACCCCGATGCGCGCGCAGCGCTCGCCGGCCTGCTCAAGGACGGCATGATGATCATGGCCGGCGGTTTCGGGCTGTGCGGCATTCCGGAAAGCCTGATCGAGGCGATCCGCGAGTCGGGCGTGAAGAATCTTACGGTGGTGTCGAACAACGCCGGCATCGACGGCGTCGGCCTCGGGCTCCTGCTCGACACCAAACAAATCCGCAAAATGATTTCGTCCTACGTGGGCGAGAACAAAACCTTCGCGCAGCAGTATCTCGCGGGCGAACTCGAGATCGAGTTCAATCCGCAGGGCACGCTCGCCGAGCGCATCCGCGCGGGCGGCGCCGGCGTTCCCGCCTTCTTCACCAAGACCGGCGTCGGCACCCAGATCGCCGACGGCAAGGAGGTGCGCGACTTCGACGGCGAGATGTACGTGATGGAGCGCGGGCTCGTCGCCGACCTCGCAATCGTGCACGCCTGGAAGGGCGACACCGAAGGCAACCTCGTCTACCGAAAGACCGCGCGCAACTTCAATCCGATGATGGCGACCGCCGCCAAGGTAACGGTCGCCGAGGTCGAGAACCTGATCGAGCCGGGCACCATCGATCCCGACCACATCATCACCCCGGGCGTATTCGTGCAGCGCATCATCCACGTGTCGAACGCGAAGAAACACATCGAGCAGCGCACGGTTCGCAAGCGCGCATAAGAACAGGAGGCGTCCGCATGCCCTGGACCCGCGAGCAGATGGCCGAACGCGCCGCCAAGGAGCTGCGCGACGGCTTCTACGTCAATCTCGGCATCGGCATTCCGACGCTGGTCTCGAATTACATTCCGTCCGGCATGAGCGTGCAGCTGCAGAGCGAGAACGGCATGCTCGGCACCGGCCCGTTTCCGTTCGAGGGCGAAGAGGATCCGGACCTGATCAACGCCGGCAAGCAGACGGTCACCGAGCTGCCGACCACCAGCTATTTCTCCAGCGCCGACAGCTTCGCCATGATCCGCGGCGGCCATATCGACCTGTCGATCCTCGGCGCCATGCAGGTGGCGGAGAACGGCGACCTCGCCAACTGGATGATCCCGGGCAAGATGGTCAAAGGCATGGGCGGCGCCATGGACCTCGTCGCCGGGGTCAAGAAGGTGGTCGTGGTGATGGAGCACACCGCCAAGGACGAGCCCAAGCTGCTGCATCGCTGCACGCTGCCGCTCACCGGGGCGGGCGTGGTCGACATGGTGATCACCGACCTCGGCGTGTTCGAAATCGCCAAGCACCGGCCGGGCATGGACCGGCACAACGCTCCCAGCATGACCCTGGTCGAGCTTGCCCCGGGCGTCAGCCTCGACGAGATCCGGGCCAAGACCGAGGCAGCCTTCGAGACCGCGCCGGGCGTCAATTAGGATACATAACCGGCCACGAAAGCGTCACAGACCGCGCGGATAAGGCCCGTCGACGGCCGCGGCCGGCGTTCGGACCGGCCCACCTCCGTACGGATGAGAACATCTTGACCACGGCTGCCGGCTTCAAACGCCTGGGATTGGCGATTGCCGGCGTACTCGCGGCCATTGCGCTCGTGGTCATCACGGGCCCGCTGTTCATCCCGCGCGAGGCCGTGCTCACGGCCATCAAGGAAGAGATCAAGGCGGCGACCGGCCTCGACCTCCTCGTGCGCGGCCGCGCCACCGTCTCGCTGTTTCCCTGGGGCAACGTGAGCCTCGGCGACGTCATTCTGGCCGGAGCCGGAGCAAGCGACAGCGAACCCGCGCTCGCCGCCAAGGAGCTGCACGCGCGGCTGCGTCTCGTGCCGCTGCTGTTCGGCCACATCGGCGCCTCGGACCTCTCGCTCACGCGCGCCCGCGTAGCCGTGATCATCGGTCCGGACGGCATTTCCAACTGGTCAGGCCTGTCGCAGAAGCTCGCGCGCACGCTCACGCCGCAAGGACGCGTGACCACCATTTCGGAAATACGCATCGCCGACGGCACCGTCGACGTGCGCGACGAGGCGCACGGCGTCGACGAGCACCTCTCGGGCGTCGAGATGTCTTTTGCCTGGCCGGCGATCACGCGCAGCTTCGCGGCGACCGGCCGGTTCGTGTGGCGGGGCGAGAGGATCGACGCCAGCGCCACCATCGCCGACCTCGTCGCTGCAATCACCGGCGAGCGCGCCGGCATCAAGCTGCGGCTCAACGGCACGCCGTTCAAAGTCGCCTTCGAGGGTCATGTCGCCCGCACGCCCACGTTCCGGCTCGAAGGCACGCTCGCGGGCGACGCGGAGTCGCTGCGCAATGCGCTCGGCTGGGCCGGCCTCAAGCCGCTCCCCGGCGGCGGCTTCGGGCGGTTCGCGCTCAAGGCCCATATGAACATGGTCGGCGGCACGGTCACGCTCTCCTCGGTGAACGTCGAGATGGACGGCAACCGGGCGGAAGGCGTGATGGCCTTCACGATCGAGGGGCGGACCATTCTCCAGGGCACGCTCGCCGCCGACGAACTCGACTTGAGCCCCTTCCTCTCCACCTTGCACGTGCTGCGTACCGCCGAGCGCGATTGGAGCCCGGTGCCGATCATGCTCGACGGCCTGACCGGTCTCGATCTCGATTTGCGGGTTTCGGCTCGGCGCATTTCGCTCGGCACCGCCACCCTCGGCCGCACCGCGGTCGCGGCGAATCTGCGCGACGGCGGGCTCACCGTGGCTATCGGCGAAGCGCAGGCGTTCGGCGGCGTGCTGACCGGATTTATCCA
>Ga0210408_10002076_pt1 | contig 19982 bp, 24 predicted proteins | sample IncBWH4MmetaG_FD_155471 | JGI IMG/M metagenome (GOLD analysis project Ga0210408, IMG submission 155471) | Forest soil microbial communities from Barre Woods Harvard Forest LTER site, Petersham, Massachusetts, United States - Inc-BW-H-4-M | ecosystem: Environmental > Terrestrial > Soil >...
CCGCCGCCAAGACCAAGACCACCGACGTGGCCTCCGCCGCCAAGACCAAGACCACCGATATGGCCTCCGCCGCCAAGACCAAGACCACCGATATGGCCTCCGCCGCCCAAGCCACCGCCCCGTGCGAACGCGATTGTGCCGGTCGTTGTTGTCGCTATGCCGAGCACGATGGCCGTACCTGCTGCAATCAACTGCTTACGCATTTTTCGGAACTCCTGATGTTTCATTTAATATGGATAGCCTCAGTACAACCGCTGTGCTCGTGTTGCTGTGATTGGTTCACGATTGCACCGATCTGGAAGGACCGGCAAAATCAGGAAGTTGTACAGGACATGCCGCTGCGCGCGATTGCGCGCTCAAGCATCGGGTGAAATCCCGATTAGCCCGCGCGTCCTGGTGGCGATTTCCGGCTGCAAACAGAGCGTGACTGTTGGGGCCTTGTAAAGCGCACGCGGCGCTCCCGGGATCCTGCCCCGCCGGCTTAACGCCCGCTGCGGGGCTTCGGTGGTGACGGCGCGCGACGCCGTCGCCAACCGCAGGCGGGAGATGGTATACCGCAACATCGGGCGCAACACCGCAACGCCCGTTACGTCAGCGTCCTCGGCCGAGGTGCGGCTTAGTACCCGATGAGAATTTCGCTGACCGCTGAGCTGATGGCGCGCAGCGCCGGATCGGCGGAGGAAAATTCGCGGTCGGCCGGCAAGGCGGCGACCGCAGTCGCTGCGGCTTTGGCGTCAGCATGCAGGTAGACGCCGGCCTTGCAGCCGCCGGGCAGCGCGGCGAGCGTGCCGCCGTCCCAATCGGTCACTGAGGCGATGCCGTCCTTGTCGAAGCCTTTGAGCTTGAACGGCTTGCGGTTGAGCTTTTCTAAATCCGCAATGCTGAGGCCGAGGCGCAATCCGCCTGGGCCTGCCCAGGTTGAATGGCCGTTGATCGCGATGAGATAGGTGTCCTTGCGCTTATTCTGGTCCGACCACCAGACTTCGTGCCGCCGCTTGGGATCTGTGGGAAAGATAATGGATGCCATGGTCTTACCCGAACCGGTATCGACTTCTGCGAAATCGATGTTCTTCAGATCATAGGTCATGGTCAGCTTGAGGTGGTTCGAATCCTTGGCGAAAGCGCCGCTGCAGGCGACGACGAGACGGCCCGGATTGGCGCGGGATTTCTCGGTCGCCGGCACCAAGGGGGCGCCCTTGGTAGAAGGCTGCGCCTGCGGGTTGTCGCTTTGCTGCGGTGACAACGAGCTGTTCGTTGCCATCGTCAATCCTGCAAAAAGGGCTGCGCCGACCGCCCAGGCGGCGCCGATTGATGGTCCACACATGCTCACCCTCCTCGTTGCGGCTCACGGTGACATTAGACCAGAATAAAGGCCACGGCGCCGCCGCCGCTCTGGCGCGCAGATCCGCCAGTCACACGACCCGGAGAATGGATCGCCCGTACCGGTGAACGGGAGCGGAATCCGGCATGGCCGCAATCCGGGGCCGTCACAACGGCCTTTCCGAGGGCTGGCTGGCACTAATTCAAAAACAGTGTCACCTCGGCGGAATGCCGCCTCTGGCGCGCAGGATGTAGTCCTGCAATCAGCAAATCGCGAATAGAGTTACGATCGATTTCGGAAGGGAACCAAACCTGGTAAGCCTTGATCCCGTTGGTCGTCATGCTGCACGGCTGCACTCAGTCGCCTGACGATTTCGCCGCCGGCACGCGCATGAACGTGATCGAGCGCCACAAATGCCAAACTACAAGGTGCGATACAAACTCCAAGCGGACTCGGGTAGCCGATGTTGGCTATGCTCGGCGCAGCCGCCCGTGCGGACTTCCTCCTTGTGGGCGGCTAGGGCCGTATCAGCACGTAAAACGTACTGCTCACACACCTAGGGAGCACCCATGCCTCAAGGCATCACGACAATGAAATCTGTGTCGTCCCCCGTTTCTGTGCTCAACTCGTAATCAGATAGGATGAGCGAAGAGCCGGGCGTCAGTAATTGAGAGATCCGGCCCACCTCATCCCGCGGTATTTCGACACGGTCTAACGCGGCGCTGGCGCCATCGGGCGAGCGGTCTGGTCGGACGGTTCCACCTGTTGCTTGCACGGGTGTTTTCGGCTTTTTGTTCAAGTTCGCCGAAGCGCTAGAAAATTCCGTTGGCATCGACACGACGTTCCAGCGAAATAAGGCCCCTTCGGAGCGCGGTTTCAATAGGGTGAACACGTGCGTTCCCAAGGGCTCGTCCGGATTTTCGATCTTGATCGGGACATCAAACACTGGCGTAAGGCCCTGACGTACAAAAAGCTTGCTCAATTTGCGGCTCACAAAAACTGAGATCGGGACGACCTTTTTCTGCTGACCGAATCCGGTGGTTGGTAAAAGGTTTTCGCCGCCTTGCGACTGAGTATTTGGCACTAACGGGGCAGGACTTACCGCGAGCGTGAGGACGTCCTTCCCGGCGAAGGCGTCGACCGAAGACTCCTGTGAACTGGACGCGGTTTTCGGTTTTGAAAAAAGGCGCGGGCTCGCTATTTGGACCGGGTGGACATCGTGGCGCGCAATGATTACCCGTGTGCCGCGCTTCGTTAGACGCCAGAGTCGAATCGCAAAGTCGTTTGCCAAGCGGATGCAGCCGTGTGAAGCCGGATAGCCAGGCAAGACACCGGCATGCAGTGCGATCCCTGACCAAGTGATCCGCTGCATGTAGGGCATGGGGGCAGCGCTGTAGATATTTGACCGATGCCAAAGTTCCTTGCCGATGATGCTGAATACGCCGATGGGGGTAGGGTGCCCCTGCACTCCCGTTGATACTGAAGAGCGTGCGATCAATGTGCCATCGTCGTAGACTGAGATTCGCTGATCTGCGATGGAGATGATAATCTGGAGCGGACCCTTTGCAACCTCTTGGGATTTAGCCTTCGGTTCCGATTCATTGCTTTTGGGTACTCGTTGGCGTTGGGACTCAGCCTTCGGCCGTGATTCATCTATTGTATGCGCGCGTTGGCGTTGGGATTCAGCGTTCGGCCGCGAATCATGTTTTGTATGCGCGCGTTGGCGTTTTTGGCTAAATGGCTTGGAATCGCCCATGTCGGGTGGGCTGAACGGGGCGTAATCGTACCCCTCCCAGGACCTGTACTGGGGCCCGAACGGCTCGGCTTGTGCTGTCCCCATCGGGAACAAGCAAACGGCAAGTGCTGCCGATAGGGCCGCGCGGATGGATACCGCATTGAGGCGATCTAGGATAATTGCAGACACGATACGCCCATGGACCCCGCAAGATGAAGGAACTACGCATCTGACCAGATCCATTGAATAAAACTTACGATGTGTCTGGTTGCACATCCTCGCATATTCGCGTCTTGATTCCATCAGCGCAACCCAATTTTAGAGATCCGATCGTTGCTTTGGCCCTTTAGCATCTGCGAGTGCATGAATCTTCGTGTTGCCTCCTCCGCGCGAACCGCCCACAGCCTGCTTTTTATCCCCCTTTCACCACATGCCGCGCGGTGCGCTTTGACTTGTGCCGAGTCGATCATCTGCACGTGCCGATCGCCGGCGCCGCGCCAACTCCCCGAAAAGATTCTCCCAGAGCCCGCGACGCGCCTAGCGCACGAAGCGGTTGTAGATCGTCGTCGGCGGGTCATACTCGGGCGCGCAATCGCACCAGCGGCAACCACTCTTGAGAACACGCACGATCCCGCTGATGATGCGACGATCATCAACCCGCTCGACGCCGCGAACATCGGTCGGCAAGTGCGGCATCCGCGCCCACCGCTCCTCGCTCAACCAAAACAACTTCTGGCGCATGATCCCGATCCTTTCCAAAAACGAATCAGGACCCTAATGTCAGACCACGAAAATTGTTGAGGTCTGACGCCAGTCAATTCCCTCGTTGGTTCGGCCGGCTGCCCAGATGTCGCGTTTCATCGGGTGGGACCTATTCAGTGGGGAATTGAATCCACCAAGGTCGGCTTGTCGCGCAGATCGACTGACGCAGCAGGCAAGTCGGGCACCGCAGTGTTGGCGTCAAAGCGCGCGCGATAGGCCTGAAGATTCTCCATTACACGCTGCACATAGTTGCGGGTCTCGGCGAAGGGGATGCGCTCGACCCAGTCGACGGCATCGACCCCAGGATCGCGCGGGTCGCCGTGCTGCGCTACCCATTGCTGAACCCGGCCGCGCCCGGCATTGTAGCCGGCGAACGTCATGATGTAGGAGCCTCGGTAGTCCTTGAGCAAGGCCGCAACCTCGGCGGCGCCCATCTGGGTGTTATAGACCGGGTCGGACACTAGCCGGTCCCAATTATAGGCGACGCCAACCCGCTTGGCGGTGTCGCGTCCGGCCTCCGGCGTGACTTGCATCAGCCCGACCGCGTTGGCGGACGACCTGTCATGCTGGTCGAAGCCGCTTTCGGTGCGCGCGATCGAATAGACAATGCTGCGATCGACTTCGGGCCCAATCGGGTTATAGGACGGCACGCCGATGTCGGGAAAAGCGTACTGGTCCAGCGGAAAGCCTCTAGCGACCGCCGTCTTGCCGATCATCAGCATCGCTCGGGCATCGTGGTATCGCGCGGTGAGTTCGCCGAGCCCCGCTATGAGGGCGGAGTCGATGCTCTCTTCAGCGAGGTCGGATACGAAGTGTAGGACGAGGTCGCGCTCGCCGATTGCATAAAGGATGTCCGCAGCGTGCAGCGCTTCGCTTGCATCGACGTTCACTGATTGCGGCGGCGGGCGCAAAGCGATCTCGTCGATCCCGAGCCTGGCGCGCGCTAACTGGCCGTAATAGGCAGTAGGATAGCGGGCAGCGACCGCATATTGAGCGCGCATCTCTCCACGCTCGCCGGCTGCCTCGGCCGCGCGGCCGCGCCAATAGGCGGCACGAGCAAGCAGGACCGGATCAGTCGCGCCCTCATCGATGTGAATAAGATGTGTAAGCGCTGTAGCCGGATCGGCGAGAAAGCGCAGCGCGATCCAGCCAGCCATAAAGTGGAATTCCGCGCGATAGTAAGGATTGGCTGGAGGCGCTGACTGGCGCACCACCTGATAGGCGGTCGCTGCGTCACCGAGGTCGATAAGCTTGCGGGCCAACGCGCGACGCTCGCGCCACCATTCGTCGGTGTCCTGCCGCTGCAAATCTTCCGGCGACGCCGCGAGCACTAGCTTGACCGCAGCGGCAAGGTCCTCTTTGGGCGTCACGATGCGGCCATGAAGATTTGAGCCGGGCGCATCGTTGCGCATCAACCAGTGTAGGCGGCACAACATGTAACCCAAGTCCATGCGCGCCTCGGCGCTGACCGCATCAAGCAATGCTCCGCCCTTGGCGGATTTCGCCTCGGCGGCGATGCACGCCTTCACGATCGCAACCCGATCGTCGCCGGCGCGTTTTGCAGCGCGCATCGCAGCGCCAAAATCCTTGGCGCCGAGGCGTCGGTCCATGCGCGCGACATCGTCGGTGCGGCTCAGCATGTCGGTGAACGTGTCGAGAACGGCGGATTCCATTTCGGCCGACAGTTCCGCCGACTGCCACACCGCGCGAACTTCGCGTGCGGCGCCGTCGCGATCGTCCTCGTTCATCAGCACACGCGCGAGCGCCAGCCGGCCAACCGAGGTGGCCGGTTCCTTGCCGACGAAGCGGCGCACCGTGGTACCGTCGTGCCGTTCCTGCCACAGCCTTGCCTCGGCGCGCCGGCGCAGCAATGCCCCGGGCCAATCGGGATTGGCGCCGAGGAAGGCCGCATATCGCTCGAATCCTGCCGGGCTATCCGAGCTCCGCAGTAGTGCCCATTCGATCAGCTTATGTGCCACCGGATCACTGACCGACGCCGCTAGCGCGGCAGCATCCTTCAACTTGCTCTTACGTATCAGTTCGATTGCCTGCTTCGCCACACTGAGATCGGTCGGCAGCGATGCCCCCGCTGGTCGTTCGATTGGCAGCGGCACACGCGCCACCGTTTCATCCGACTCTTCGCTCTGCAACGCTGCTGGGTGCCGCTTCGCGTCCAGTGCCGTGCCGCGCTTGTGGCCCGCTGCCGCGGCAGCCTTACTGCGGTGCGTTCGTATGTCTTTGTGGCGCGAAGCGGAAAGCGTGTCACCAGTGCCAAGTGCGGCCAAGCCAAACGCGAACAGCCAAACTAAGGTAAGCGCGCGCGTTCGCGTCGGCGGCTCCTGACGTGGCTCGTTGCCGGCGCGACCAACAACTGCAATGCAGGCTGAATCTACACGTGCACCCACGGTGCCCCCATGATCTTTTCCCGACCAAGCTTAACGCGGAGCATGCGCCGAAAAAAAGGCACCTGTCGCTGAAGGTCGTTTGAGAAGCACGAGGAACGAAACTTCATGTTCAGATGAACACAGGTTCATGTTGATAGGAATGTACAGTTGCATTCCCGAAAATCCCGTCCGCGCGAGCGCCAACATTAGCAGGGGCATCCGCGTTGCCGGCGGTGGAGGGGCTTCCTTACGCGCGGGACCTGACCCGTCACCCGTGAGGCGAACGGGTCGACAGACGCTGCTGCTCGTGGCGACGGCGCCATCCCGGTTGAGAGCCGCAAGAAGACTTGTTCCCGGAGCGTCGCCGCCGCGAAAGGTCCCAGCACGCTCTCTTCGAAGCTCTTCTGTACGGGGCGTTGGAGTGTCGTGGAGTTGGGGGCATGATGATTCTTGCGCGACCGCGATTTTTGCGCTGAACTTGAGTTCGCGACTACAGTTCGATGTCGAGCGCCTCGCGAAAGGGGGAGGTCTATCGTGCGTTCGGCGATCCTAATTTTCCTTGCCATCCTGGCCTTTGCGACGACGCCGGCGCGCGCTCAAGGCACGTGGCTTGAGACGAGAATGATTAGGGCGATTTGCAGCAGCAAGGCGACGCCCGCTGCCGACACCGGTCGCTTGGCGAAGCGACTTAGTCTCACCGAACCCCAAAAAGCGGCGCTGAAAGACTTGAGCGATGCTTCTACGTCTGCCGAAGCCTCCGCGAAGACGTCGCTATGCGCTGACAAGACGGATCTTTCTACGACGCCGGACCGAATGGCGTTTGCCCAAAAAATGGCGGAGACCAAGCTTGCCGGTCTGAAGGAAGTCGAGCCCAAGCTTAAGGCGTTCTATGACAGCCTGGACGCGAAGCAGAAGAATGCGTTCGACACTGACGGGCGCATCGGTGGCATCTTCGACTGGTGGGGCAAGAAATAAAAGGGCCCGACCGGCAACCCGGTGGGATTTATTGCTGACGGGGAAGTTCGTACTCGATGCGGCGTTCCCAGCTCGCCAATTTCACTTGGCGGTATAAATTCATCGTTTTCGGAGGAGTGATTGCACGAGAAGAGGCGCCGGGACGGCAACCGCTCGCCCAGCGCTCTGACTTGCGCTAAGCTAGCGGTGCTTTGTGCTTGGCTCCTCTTGCACAGAGTTCCACAAAGGCAACTGAGCCCCGCACTTCGGCGCGGGGCTTTTTTCGTGGCGATTGTTCGCCCGGCGCTGACGGTCGCAACAGCGGGTATAACGCACCGGATGTGTGCACTTTTGCTCAGACGCGCGCCCTTCCTAGGCGTGCAATCGCCCCGTTGAAGGGTGAGCAGTATGACCATGACCGCGCAGGAGTACCGCGCCAACGCGCGTCAATGCCTGTCCTGGGGCGAGTCGGCGAGGGTTCCGGAAAATAGAGAAGCTTTCTTCGCCCTCGCTGCGACCTGGGAGAGCGTCGCCGTGCGGATCGAGAGATCGAATGCCGTGCCGGAGATCAGGGCAACCCGCAAACCTTCGCTCCGTCGGGGGCCGCGGGTTAACGGTCCCAGTTGGACCCGCGCTTTGTGATGAACTGCGGCAGCTTGGCAATGTTGGCGGCGATCCGCCGCGCCTCGTCACGAGTGAGCAGCTTCGCCGCCGCTCGCCGGCCGGGCTCCTCCTCGAAATAGACGTAAGCGAGCGACAGGCCGCCGCGATCCTTCACGATGAAGCAGGCGTCCGTTTCCTCGACGGTCCACGGCGGCGGCCGGCGTCAATAGCCGGGCCAAATGCGTGGCCTCATTGTGCCTGATACTCCAAGCCCTCCAGCATCAGTGCCATACGTAGGGCGATGCCTAAATCCACCACCTCGACCCCCGCGGCCGCTTGCTCAAGCTGCGCGGCGATGTAGCGCCAGGCCGGATCGTCGCGGTGATCGCTCGGCCGTTGGCGATCGCGTCCTCGGCGAGATCGTACCCCACGAAACGCGAGCGCGGGAATTCCCGCGCCATGACGTTAACCGCGTGACCGCTGCCGCAGTCGACATCGACCACGCCGATGCCGGCGGCGAGCCGCTCGGTAAGGCCGTTGATCCGCCCAAGAAACCCCGAGATCAGCAGCTCGTCATAGATGCGCCGCCACGTCGCGTCCATGTGGCAGGTGAACTCCGGCCGATACTCAGAATAAGGGATGCCACCGCCCTCGCGGAAGCATTTCACGAGCCTGGGCAGGTGCTTGCCGAAGTGGTCGATGATGCCGCTCATCGGCGAGACGTTCCGCGCCGCGGCGCCTGTGAGCGATACCGCAGCGGTCGATGGCGGCGAGCGTCATGGCTTGGTCTGGAAAGACCTTGCCCCAGTCGCCGAATGGCTGATTGGCGGTGATCAGCATGGAGCGCCGCTCGTAGCGAGATTTGCCGATGCCTGCTTCGCCCAAGAGCAACACTACTTGTCCTTCGCCATTCTTCGCCTTCGACCAGCGACGAGCGGTTCTGGTTCGTTTCAACCTCGCGCGCGGCAGCAAGCGCGGCGGAAGCGACTACGGCCGTACGGCGTTCTTGCATGGTGAGCGCGCGATCATCGGCGATCCGGGGTCCAAAGGGCTTCTGGGTACCGCTCTATAATATCCTCACGACACCTTCGGACGGTCCCGCACTGATTGAGCAATTTCCAACCGGAAATGTGGCGCTGGTAGCCATCGGCGCCAAACTGTTGGGCATACTGAGCGCGTAGCCACTCTTCATAAGCCGGATCGAGACCGTCCAAACCCAACTTATAGCTCTCTTCTGGGGACAGCCAGCGGATACCATCCGACGGTATGCGCATCATTTCGATATACAGGTCGTCCGGCATTCCCATCTCACGAAGGTAGCTCCTGGCCATGGTTTGAAGCTGTTCGTACTTCGCTCGGGCTTGGGCCAGAGTAAGATCGGCAAAGTAGCGGTCGTCGAAGTGCGGTCGATGAATGCCGATCTTCCCGTAGGCGGACCGGTCCACACCGGCGGCAAGGATGAACACACAGGCGCTCGCGCATCTAGCGGTTCCGCCCACGTCGGTCAGTAAGCTGCGCGATCGGATAATTTGGCCGATCTCCATTGCAGCAACCAGATCACCACCTTCCGAGTTGAGAACGACCATGGTCCCGTCAAGGTAGTAGTAGTCTCGGATGCGCGTTGCACCGGCTGTAAACTCGCTGACTGTCGCACGATCTATGACGCCGGTTACTTCGATGATGTTACTATTTATATTCACCGAAACTGTTGCAGCTTCGGCTGGCTCAGCAACGCGAAGCGAGGCGGCAAGCACCGCAGCCACCAACACAGCAAGTGGGGATTTCATGGCCTTCTCCGCATATCCTAGACGACCGATTCCATGAAACCACTCAATTGCATCTTTGACTTTCCATCCATGGAATGTGGCCGTTTCGAACGGCCCATATGATTCGAATTTTGGAAACGTTCGACTAGCACGCCGAGCGGCTTACGTTTAACGTAAGAGAAGCCTGGATCACCGGACATTTGCGGAGCCGGAAAATCCCGGCCTCATGCTCGCGTCCGTGTAGCACCGCAGCCCGCCCGTGCCGATCGCGGACACATGGTCGATGACGCCGTTCTTGATGTAGAAGATCCCGTGGCAGGCGGCGAACTGCTGCATGCAGTTCGTGAAGCCGCTGTACGTCGCCATGCTCACCTGACCGGCGAAGACCGATCCACCGCCTGAGCACTGGGCGACGCTCCTGCCGTTCACGTAGTCACGAATTTCCGTGCCATCGGCGGCGGTCGTCCGTACTACTGGAAACGTCAGAAGAATCGGATGCTTGTCCAAATCCAAAACAGGATGCCCGACCCAGACATCAAGGTCTTCCTGATGCACGGTCGCGCATCCCGCAACCGTGAGGAAGAGCAGTAACGCCGAATATGTCCGAAACATGCCCCCGTCCCCGCGCTCTTCCGTCCGGCTGGATGGGATCAGCGGTGGTAACCGTCTCAATCCCTGGCGCGCTCTACGCCGCTGCCCCGATGCTGTCGCGACGGCGCAAACGATTTTCTCCCATTTTGGGAGAATCCACCAGGGCGATTTTGATCGGAAGCCCAACTGTCAGGGCTCCCCGAAGTGCCGAAGTCCATCCACACCGAGCGTCACAAAAAGCTATGCGAACTGCTTAAGGTGCGGCGCAAGGCGGCCGGACTTACTCAGACGGTTGTGGCAGAACGGCTCGGCAAGCCGCCATCCTTCGTGGCGAAGTACGAAGGCGGTGATCGTCGGCTCGATGTCTTGGAGTTCTTGGATGTTGCCGCTGCGATCGGATTCGACCCTTGTCGGTTACTGCGCTCGCTGACACCTAAGTAGCTCAGGACGCCGGAGGTCAGCGTGCGCACCGCGGCCCAGTTGATCTTCCGTTCCTGTTCGTCGGCACGTTTCATAGTAACGGGCCGTGACGCGGAGGTTTCGCCGCTGGGCGGCAGGTTATCGATCGTGAGACCACCGCAACAGGGCCGGCGCTTTCCTGGACGTCCTCTGGAGAACGGCGCCGCCAAGCTCGGGTCACGCTCCGAACGGCATAGCCACACTCGATTGTTCGACTTCACCGGTCCGGGGTTCGGTCCAAGCGCCTGTCCAGGGTTTTTTGAGCGTTTGTGGCGGGCCATGTGTTTATTCCGGGAAAACCCTGTGGCGATCGGTAGTTAGGAAATAGATTTTGCCTGGGGCCGAATAGATTCGGGATATTTGGGGGCAAATATGAGCGGACTGGCGCGCGTCCGTCCCCTTGCCTCCCCGATGAAGAGGCGAAGGGTGAATTGCCCCGTTACACATCACATCGCTTTGCTTGGTGTGCGGTCAAGGTAGGCGTTGAGCGCATCGCGAACGGCAAAAACGTCGTTACGCGCATCGGATCGCAGCAGTCCCCTTCGGATCAGCACGTCGATTTCCGTTTCGCGTAACTCGATTAGCCTGTTACGCGTCACCTTTGGACCACGATGGCGAGCGAGGTCCGTATACGGTCCTTTCGCAACGTGCGTTCGGAAGACTTCATTCACTGCTTTGCACCCAACGTTTTCTCAAGAAACGCATAAAGGGCCATTTGAACATCGTAGGTAACGTTACGCGTTTCGGGCTTCAGTAATCCCATTTTAATGAGCGCGTCGATCTCTCTTTCACGCAACTCGATGGTCAGGCATCGAAGTTTGTTTCGTCGCCGCTCGCGATGTAGGCGCATGCGTTCAGCTGCACGCGAAGTAGATCGTTCGACAGTTGGCGGTATGACAGCGGCCTCAGTATTTTGCGCCATCGCTTCTACCTCAATGCTCGCTTCGTTCACATGCTGTTCAGTCATCGTGCAACCTTTGCTGGTGCTCGTTTGACGGAGGACTTTAGCCATCGGAGAGAGCGCCTATGCCTAGCCTGTTGAGAGCATCCTCCGCCTGAGATCGACGCATTTCCGCCACTCTATCCAGCAGTAGGAATGCAGCCAGATATGGGTTCCCGGTTCTGTTCCGTACGGCAAGACGACAGCGTCGTGGCTTTCGGAACGTCCGCACCAAGCGCAACGGCCAGGTACAGAAGGAGACGGGTTTCGATTTAGCCATTCGATGATGCAACACTCGAACGCCCGAGCCTCGGCCTTGTTGCGCGGCAATCCGCCGGCGAACTCAGCCATCTCAGCCCGTTCTTTGAAGAACAACCGCCAGTCTTCACTCGACCAGCAGTCATGGCCGCGTCGTAGTATGGCTACGATCTCGGTCTTGTGCTGTGACAGTGCGTCCAGGACAGCGGTAGGGGGCGGCGCAGATGCTTCCAGCAGCAGGTCCTCACCTTCGACTTCGAGGTGAATACCGACAGCGCGAGCCTCCCTCAGAGTCTCGACCGCGCTCATAGCCGCCCCTTCCAGCCGGGCGTGGCTCTGTGGGAATTCGACGAAACCACTTCGTTCACCGGGATTTCGGCGAAAACTTTCCCGTCTTTCCCGTCATTCCCCGGTTCGCCGTCGCCCGAGTGGTTCTGTCCCGGGGAATGCCGGGAATGTGGGGAATGTTTCTGGCGGGGAACAGCATTGAGCGATGAAGTATCGGCAAGGTCTTGCCCCGGCACCGAAACATGGATTCGGTATTTATTCGCATTGTGCCCCGTAGACTTTCTAAGCGTTGCGGCCGCTTGGCCGTCGTCTATCCATGCGGGTCGACCGACAAGACGTTTCTGGAAGAGTTTTCCGATGCTGCGGGCAGTTGGCCGGTCCAGTCGCTTGCCAACCAGTTCGCCCAAAGTCTCGGCGAGGGCCTCTGCCCTTGCTTCCCCGGCATTTTCCATGTGCATCTCGGGCGTCATGGCCTTTACCACGTCCAGCGCTGTGAAGGCGTTACTCCCCCAAAATTCTCGCATGATGGTGAGGGCCGCCGATGCGGCAGATGCCTCCTCGTCTCCGACTTCCCCGGCCCGCATCAACTCGGTGCAATTGACCGTGGTGCCAATCAAGCCGGCCGCGTATTCCATCGGCCATCCGACCAAGTTCCACCAGGATTTGAACCTGGTCTTCGCCTCCTGCTGTTTGGGACGATTTAGGGCCCCAGCGATGAGCAGCGTGTAGAGCGCGCGCACGATCTTCGGTCGGTTGGCCTGCGTCCAGAGAAGCGGGTCGGGATGCGCAAACGCTCGATTCTCTGGATCTGGACGGTTTACGTTCAGCGCCAGCATCAGCGAGCGGCTCGCCATATCACCACGCGGCGTAATTGAATTCCCGGTGAAAATCTGCACCGTCGTCGACGGCACCGTCTCCACCAGAGAAACGCCGAGCACGCGGTCCGATATCTCCGATGCGGTGAGCGCGGCCTCGATGTGCGGACAACTGATTGCCGATCCCCGGCTAATGTTATCCCAGGCGAGACATGCTACGCTCTGGCGCAGATAAGAGAACAGGGCCTTCTTCCTCTCTTCACCGTCGTCAGACCACCCAGCGGCGGCAGCCCGGCGGCCTAGCGCGGCGAGCGTGAGCATGTTGACCAGCGTCGTCTTGCCGCCCCCGCGCTGCCCAGCCGTTACGAAAAATGCGGGGCGCTCCGGGAGCAACGCCCGCTCAATCAAAGTCATCGCCAGCATGATCGCCATACTCTTGCCAACGCGATCGAGCGCCACGTCGACCAGCCACTCATCGAAGAGGTAAGTTACAGCCGCTCGGACATCCTGTTCTGCGGGAGGATTGGGCGGCAAGCATGCGCGAAGCAGCGGATCGATCCGATGAATCAGTCCCGTCTCGCGATCGAACCCCACGCCATCAATGAGTTGACCCGACGCTGTGACCAGCGGCGCCGTATTGATTGCCCTCGCAATCGGAATGGTGCTGGGGGAAAACTCCATCAAGGCAACGACAAACGGTCCAGGTAATGCGCCAAAGTAGGTTGTATTTTTCTTCTCGACGCGAAAACGCACATACCTCTCGATGAGCATTTTGACACCAGTCGGTGTGAGCCGAATAAGTCCCGGCTCAGCCGGTGCCTTCATCGTCTCGGCGTCTTCGGCCGCAGCGTTGGTGCCGTCCGCTGTCAATAAATGGAGTGCCCACGGCTCCCGCACTTGCACCTCGATCAGGTTACCCGATGCATCGCGCATTGGGGGTTCCTCTCGCTGGTCGGACGCGAGAACCTGATCGAGAAAGGTCGTGGTTGGCAGCAACTCTCCATCGGGTGCCGGGCGAGGTCGAATCAATCGTCCGTCTCCCCCCGTAGCGAAGGCCGCCTTGCGCTCGGCCTCTTCCCGTTTCCGACGCTCCTTCGCAATCCGCGCCTTCACCGCCTGCACACCAATGCCTGAAGCTTTGGCTACGGTCGTAACGAAGTCAGCGAGTTCGTCGGCCTTCATTTCGGTCGTGGCTAAGATCGCCATCGCGTGGTCTATCAGGCCATCGACTGGCGCTTGAGCAATCGCGGCTTTGGCGGACCGCACGTCGTGCCGGAGCAGATACAGTGCCCGCCCATGGGCAAAGCTGTGAATAAACAGTCCGTCGTCGCCGCGCATTACCTTAGCTTTGCAACGCCCGTAATCAGCCCCTTCCATTGGATCGGCCAAAAGTGTCGCCTACGAATCGCTCTGGATCAGCAAGCACCGCGGCAACCGACACGATCCCTAGATGGTCGAAATCAAGGTCCAAAAATGGCAGCAGCACGCCTCGATGTCGCGCCGCGATCAACCGCCGTGCTGAGACGATCGGCATACCTGTCTTCGCGGATATCTGCTCGGCTAGCGTTCGATCGTGTTGCGCTCGGATTTCAGCGGCGGCTTTTCCAAGCCCTTCGGCGCTCAGCGCCTTGGCTTCATCGACGCGCTGCCGCTCATATTCGCTCAGCCTGGGTACGACAATGTCGGTATCTATTTCCTCTCCCTCGAAAACATCCGGAGTACGCTTCGTGATGTCTTGAGCCAGGGGCGGCGTGACGATTGGCGTTCCTTCGAAGCAAAGACGCTCGCCGTAGCCGACCATGCGATCCACTAGCGAACGTTCGAGCAGTTGCCCCGCGCGGCCAACTAGGTGCCACCCGAACCCATGCTGCCAACAACGGTCGTGTAGATCGCGCAGAAAGCGTTCGATATCGCTCGCGTCTTTCACCAAAATGTAGTGGTGAACACCCCCGCTGCCCTCGAACTGCGTTCCGGTGTCCGAACGATATAAGCCGGAACTGGTGCTGCCACGCGATACGCGCGTCGCCCGTACTAGACCAGGTGCAACGGTCAGAAGTGCGTGCCACATCCCTCCGGCCGCTTCGATGCTCGCGGCGACATCGGGCGGCATATCCTTGGTGTCGAAGTCAATCAGCGCCCACGCTGGGGCTCCCAGGCGATAGTCGATGAAGTCCCGCGAACGCGTTATAGCGCCGGGGTGGTCCTTCAACTTCGCACTGGTGGTTACCTGGGCCTGATTGGGGACGTCGGCCCTCAAAGCGCCAAGCGCGATCGCTTGGTCAGTACCGCAGGTGATGATGTGCTGGGCAAGTTCCGCAGCCGTTTCAGCCGCAGCGCGTGTTGCGGTTCCCTGCGCCATTAAACATTGGGAGCCGTCGCTGCACACCTTTCCTTGCTCATCGAGGAAGATGCGCTTCGACATGACCGGATTAGGGCCGTTCTTCTTTATCAGCGTAATTTCCGGCTTCATGGCTAGAGCCGCTATTTCGCAGAGACATTGGCGTTGGATATTTCATTTTCTGACACGAGCGTGCCGCCCGCCACCAACAGGCGTCCTCGTTTGCCGTCGCGGATCACCAAAGAACCGCCTCCGTGCAAGGGGCAACGGCTCGGCCACGCACGACCTTCCCGGCGGGCATCGCCAAGCGCCGTAGCTATCAGTGTGGCGTTCATGGCCTCACCTCGCGCCGGCGTTCTTTCGGGGCCGGCCGCGGCGGCGCGGTCGTTCGATTTTCGTATCGGCTGCGCAGGCAAGCAGGCGAGCCAAACGCGCGCGTATAGATTCCACTGTGATGCGGCGCGCCCGGCCCTCATAGTACGCTTGAAGTTCGCCGGCGCGGATTAGCTCATAAAGCCTCGTGGTCCCGACGCTCAGCAGAAAACATGCTTGCCGCGGCGATACGGCAAGCGGTTCAACATCGTTAGCGCCGGCGACCCGGCCAGTGATTTCGGGACGAATTGTCGTCATGAACCGCTCCCAAATTTCCGCGAACTTCGCGTGCACGAGGTAGATGAGCCCGGAAGACTGCGCAGCGTGGCGCTGTCTAGCGGGACATAGCGAAGACCGTGGGATGCGGTCACATGGGGGGTATTAGAGGGGTGTGAATAGGCCCCATCCAGGGTGTCCGGCGGCAATATTGGCGATTAGCGCGGATCGCTCGTTGTACTGCGATCGCCACTCCGCCCAATTCTTCATTGCCGATGGCAATCCAGCGGTACCTTTTTGAAAAATGACGGGCCAGAGAATTGAACTGAACTGGAAAACGGTCCGATTTCAGCACCGGTGTCGCGATCCACTTCTCTTGTCGCCTGTACGCCTGTCAACCACTCAAAAATTGCAGCCGCATCCTGCAGGACAAAATAAGCAGTGACGTTACGAGGCTGTCCTGGCCCCGGCTTCCAAATTTCTGTGGTCTGAACGTCACCAACTCTGGCAAGGTATTCGCTCAGGTACTCCAACCAAGCGGTTAGCCAGACCAACTTCTTCCGGCTAACTTCTTCTGTACTGCGCTCTGCCCTAATCATTTGAAGCACGATCGCGTATCGGTCTTCCTGTTCCAGGTTATCCAAAGATTCATGTAGATGACGAGCGAGTTTTGTCACGGTATCCCGCTTCTTGATCCGCTTTCGAAAGTCTGCCCGCGGTTCCCTGGATAAATGCTCTCCCAAAGCACTGCGCTCCCATTCCTCGAGCACCTGCGGGAGTAATTCGCATCGCCGCGTGCACAGTGGCTTCGGCAGCACGCCTCGAAGCGCTTCGGCGGACTGCTCCCACTTTGAGAGCTTTGCCATGAGGCGTCGCCTTCACCACTGCGCGCAAAAGGAGCACATGCCGGACGGCCGTTTTGTCCGACGACGGGCTGCGCAACCCCGCCCGCCTAATGAAGATGATACTAAGGCACGATCGGCCGCGGCTAGATTTTCCGACGTAAAGGGGTGACGTTTCCCTGCGCCGGTGCCGTAGTGCAGAAGGTCGCCCATTGCTGCATGAGGCGCCGCCGCTTGTCGAACATGTCACCGCGCAGATAGGCTTGCTCGACCTTGCCGCCGATCGTATGCGCCAGGCTCGCCTCGACGATTTCGTTTTGAAATGACGTGCGCTCGCTCGCCCAGGTCTTGAACGTGGCGCGGAAGCCGTGCACCGTCAGATCACGAAGCCCCATACGCCGCAAGAGTCTCAAAAACGCCACGTTGGAAAGCGGTTTTCCCGGCCTGGGACCAGGAAACACAAAGCCATCGTGGCCGTCGCGAGCCTTGTGCATTTCTTGCAAGATGACGAGTGCTCGCGGCGACAGAGGCACGCGGTGCTCCCGGTGCGCTTTCATGCGCGTGGCAGGCACCGTCCAGGTCTTGTCCAGTAAGCTAATCTCGCTCCAGTGGGCACCGATCACTTCACCAGTACGTCCAGCAGTGACGATCAGAAATTCAAGCGCTCGCGCCGAGACGGCCTCTCGCTTGCGCAGGCTCGCGAGAAAGGCGGGTAGCTCCGTATACGGTAGTGCGGCGTGGTGTTCTACCCCTCGTACCCTGGAACGCGCGGGCAACAGCTTGTCTAGATGCCCACGCCAACGCGCCGGATTCTCGCCGTCGCGGTAACGACGGACCTTGGCGAAATCCAATATACTTTCCACGCGCTGCCGGACTCGGCCCGCCGTTTCGGGCTTCACTGTCCAGGTCGGTTCCAGCATCTCGAGCACCAAGCCGGTGTCCACCGTCTGCACTGGCAAGACGCCGATGACCGGATAGGCGTAGGTGGAAAGCGTCGCCGGCCATTGGTACTTGTGCTTTGCATTGCGCCATCCGGCGCCGTGGGAGGCGATGTAGGACTCCGCGCATTGCTGAAACGTGACGGCCCTGGCGGCGTCGAGCCGCTGGCGCGCCCGCTCAGCGCGCCGCGCTTCGATCGGGTCTATTCCCTCATGACGCTTCCTTCGCGCATCCAGCGCCCGCGCACGGGCTTCCTGAAGGCTATACAGCGCCAGTGGACCGAGCCCCATCCAGCGCGGCCGGCTATCGAGCATGTAGCGCAGCACCCAATTCTTCGCGCCCTCGGGTGTGACGCGCAGATAGAGCCCGCCGCCATCGCAATACATCCCCGGCTGCTTCGCTTTTTCGACTTTCAGCGCCGTGAGCCGTCCGATTGCACGCGCCATCGCAATGCTCCTGAGCCTACAATTCTGTCCACAATTATCGGCCGAATTGCGGCGAAGGATGGCGAACGAGAGCAACGGTCGTCTTGCTAATTTATGCCGCTTTGGCGGGGATTTTCTGGATCGCAGCGGAGGAAGGCGAAGGACGATGAAATCGGGTGGTGGTGGAGCCGAGGGGATTTGAACCCCTGACCTCCGCAGTGCGATTGCGGCGCTCTCCCAACTGAGCTACGGCCCCGCCGTCGGCGCGATCAGGCCCGATCTGGGGGCCCGGCTTGGCGAGTTCGGGCCATTTACGGCCGCGACCTAATACTGTCAAGGATAACTGCCGGTAAGCGCGGTCAGGCCTGATGCTCGGCTTGTTCGCGCGACCGCAAATCGCTAGGTTCCATCATCGTCACCGCGATACCGGTCCATGCGCGCCCTTTTTCTCGTCATCGATCTTGCCCTCGAGATCTACATCTGGATCGTGATCGCAGCCGCGATCTTCTCCTGGCTGGTGGCGTTCCACGTGGTGAATACGCGCAACCAGGTCGTGGGGATGATCGGCGAGTTTCTCTACCGGATCACCGAGCCCGTCTTGCGCCCGATCCGCAACCTGCTGCCGAATCTTGGCGGCATCGACGTGTCGCCGGTCGTGCTGTTCCTGATCATCATCTTCATTCGCTATGTGATCCAGCTCTACATCCTACCGAACGTCTACTGACCACCGTGGCTGGCGAGCCATGGACGGCGGCAGCCGATGGCGTCGTCATCGACGTGCGGCTGACGCCGCGCGGCGGCCGCGATGCGATCGAAGGGACCGAACGGCGCGCCGACGGCCGCGCCGTGCTCAAGGTGCGGGTGCGTGCCGTGCCCGCTGCAGGAGAGGCGAATGCGGCGCTTTGCCTGACCATCGCCAAGGCCCTTGCGATCGCGCCGCGCCAAGTGACTCTCGCCGGCGGGGCCACGTCGCGATTGAAGCGCATTCGGGTTGCCGGCGAGCCGGCGGTGCTTATCGCAGCGCTGCGGCGCCTGGTGTCAGACGAGAGGTGACAGGCAACGGACGACGGATCGGAATGCTCACATTCCGTTTTCTGTCCTTCGTGCTCGGTCGTCCGCTTCAGCTATTCCAGCCGAAGGCGACCTTGTCGAGCACGCGCGTTCCGAATTTTTCCGATGAGCGGGCGACCGCCTTGCCGCCCAAGGCGCGGTAGAACTCGACCGCGGTGTCGTTCTCCGACAGCGCCCACACGATCAGCGATTTGAGCCCGCTCTGCGCCAGGTCGCGGCGCGCGGCGGTAAACAGCCGCCGCCCGAAGCCGAGGCCCTGGAATTCGGGGCGGAGGTAGAGCTCGTAGATCTCGCCGTCATAGTAGAGGCTGCGCGCCCGATTGCGCCCGTAATTGGCGTAGCCGGCGATCTTGTCGCTGAACTGCAGGAGCGCGATACGGCTGCCTTTGCGGATGGCGCTTTCCCACCACACCGGGCCGCGCCGGTTGATGAGCTTGTCGAGTTCGGTGCCCGGGATGATGCCCTGATAGGCGGTTCGCCACGCCTCGTCGTGAGCATCGGCGACGGCGCCGGCATCACACGCCTTGGCGCGACGAATTTCGATGAGGACAGTGCTCATGGCGCAATCAAAGCAAGCGATTCCCCGGGCTTCAAGTGCCGTGATTCATCATCGGTTAACGGTGTGGATTATTAGCGGAATCCCGGCCGCAGCGCCATCGTCGCGAGCGGAAAAATTCTAGGTCTGCTCGCAAGCTGGAGGGGCTGTTGCACGAGCGACACGGTCGTCCGAATATTGCGTGCCGGCGCCTGCTGGGCCGTCGAAAATCGTGGGCGGGGCCTGGTGGGCGGCACGCAGGGAGCGCCGCAGCGATTCACACGCGCTCGGCTTCCTTGCGCCGCTCGTCCTTCTTGCGTTCGTTCGGATCGAGGAGCTTTTTGCGCAGGCGAATCGATTTCGGCGTC
>Ga0210408_10002077_pt1 | contig 19980 bp, 11 predicted proteins | sample IncBWH4MmetaG_FD_155471 | JGI IMG/M metagenome (GOLD analysis project Ga0210408, IMG submission 155471) | Forest soil microbial communities from Barre Woods Harvard Forest LTER site, Petersham, Massachusetts, United States - Inc-BW-H-4-M | ecosystem: Environmental > Terrestrial > Soil >...
CTTTAGCCGGAGCCAATACCACGATTGAGGCCTGGAAACGGGGAGAAGCGTCTCCGATAGAAGATGATGGGATCCTGACCGCCGAGGATGTCAGCACCCTGGATCTCAAAGGAACCTGGTTAGTGACCCTCTCGGCCTGCGACACGGCTTCCGGCGAATCCAGAGCCGGCGAAGGCGTCATGGGGCTACGCCGCGGTTTCATTGAGGCTGGAGCGCAGAACCTGCTAATGACTCTATGGCCGATCAGCGACGAAGTTACTGTCCAGATCATGAGCGATTTTTACGAAGCCGCGCATCAGAGCGGGAGCGCTCCAGAGGCATTGGCAAAAGTCCAGCGCGAGTGGCTGGTCAAACTCCGGAAAGAACAGGGGTTAGCCAACGCGGTGAGCCTGGCCGGGCCATTCATCATGAGTTCCCAAGGCAGACCATAGGTAAGCTCTCTTACGATTTACAACGAAGAGGAAGTTCCGCTGACTGAGCGCGTTCAGTCGCCCGGATGAGGAAAGAATTGCCAGGATTGGCCGGAAAAACTAAAAATTCTGAAACTTTTTTCAGTATAACGCCTTCGTAAAGGACATCTTTAAAGGTAGAATACGATTTTGTACCCCTGTTTTATGCTCTACACCCAACCATCCGGTCTTCGCAGATCATTCCGTGCGAACCCATCATGCTCCACTTTGGAATGCGAAAAATGAAAAATCTTAAAATTCTAGCACCTCTCTGCTTCTGTTGTCTTTTGGTATTAACTTATGGTCAGGACGGATCAGATCACGAGCAAAATGTGGTGGCCGGAATTGATCCGGCGACCGAAGTCCGGCTGGGCACGTTATGGCGAGACGAGTTCATTAAGAAATACCAGCTTAGCACCAACAAGGCCTATATCGAGGCGGTCAACCGTGTCGGTCGACGGATCGCAAGTTCGATCAATGAGCGTCCCGATCTCGCGGATGACTGGGAATTTACGGTCATAGATTCCTCAACTGTTAACGCACTGGCCTTCGGCGGAGGCAAAATAGTCGTTTTTGAAGGCTTTCTCGACATGATATCGAAGGACAATGGGGGCAAACCCGATGAAGATATGTTGGCGGCCGTCCTAGGTCACGAGATGACGCACAACGTCCGGCGCCATACGCTTCTGGGCGCGAGTATCGGCGGTTCGATGGAATGGATCATCGCGCATTTGGATGCCATCGAGAAGGATTCGCAGGGCGCTCTTAGTCCCGAAGAGGTCGCCCGTCTCGAGGCGTTGGCGAGCGCCCGTTTCACGCGCGTTCAGGAGTTTGAAGCTGATTTACTCGGGGCGCTCTTTGCCACCCGGGCCGGCTTTGACGGATTTGGCGGCGCACTGCGCTGGATGAATATGGCAGCCAATGATCCCAACTTCGAGTATACGATGAGTGAATATATTCCTAAGGAACGTGCCAATGGCGAGATAAGAGCTGCAGATCATCCGACCTGGAAAGAAAGGATCGCTAAACTTGAATCCTATAAGGAGACAATCCTAAACTTGGCCGGTGAGTACAATTGGGGCGATTATCTGCTGAAAACGTATAATTTTGAAAAAGCGGCTCAGTGTTTCAAAGACCTGACAAAGGTATTTCCGAACAGCTTCGAGGCTTGGAATAATCTCGGTATCGCCTACCACTGGGAATACCTACAAACGGCCGGCAAGTCGGAAAAATTCCAACCTGGCCTGGTCGACTATTTTGTACAAATGCGGGAACGCCTTCGCGGTGAGAGTCCACTCAATAGGGCGATTCGGGCGTACCAGCAGGCGCTGAAAATCAATCCGAACGCCACGGGCACCCAATCAAACCTGGCCGTCGCTTTGATCGAGACTCATGAGGCTGAGAATATAGAGACCGCGGAAGCCATTCTCCAAAAGCTTTTAAAAGCGGAGCCAAACAATCCGATCTACATAAACGATCTTGCCATCCTCACCTACTGGAAGACCCAAGGAAGTTCCGAGACCGCAGTAAAGCAGGATGAGGCCGAAGCGCTCTTCGCGAAAGCGGCTGCGTTAGATTATCTTCCGGCCAAATACAATCTGGCCGTTTTGCAGTTGGAGACTGGTAAGGAGCAAGATGGGGTTGCCGGCCTTCAAGACTATCTGAAAACAGACGGGTTTAGTCCATGGGCGAAATTAGCGGTGGACCTTATTAAGAAGCAAGACCCCAACTTCAAGGACCCACCTCCTCTGATCTCGCCGGCGGCGGTTAACGTTCTGAATATTCGGGTTGGCTCAACACCCGACGACGTTATAAAGGCCGTCGGCCAGCCCGAGCGAACTGAAAAGCCAGTCACCTCAGAGGAGGATGAGGGGCTAATCTTCCATTACGATAGCTCCCTCGGAATCACTGTGGTCTTTTCCAGCGGTAAGGTGATTATGGTCAGTGTCTTCACACCGCAAATTCAGGAGTCCGGGTATGTGCAACCGGAGGTCGCCGGCGTCGAAGTTGGAGCTAGCGTCCAGGATCTTAAGAATAAGATCGGGCAGCCGCTCCAGGTTCGGCCTGTTCAAAATTCCAAAGAGTCAGACTATTTCTACTCCACCGCGGACTCAATTGTTGACTTCACTGTTACCCAATTCGGCAAAGTCCGCGTGATCAGCCTGCTGAAACGAACTTGAGCCTAAGACAAAGATCGTAAGCGTCGGAACGATTAAACAAATACGAATGTCAGCACGCTGGATCTCAAAGGCACATGGTTAGCCCGAAAATCCCACGAACCACGATCTGATCTTCGAAAATCATTCCGTTCGAACTCAACACGTTACGATTCGAAATGCGAAAAATGAAAAAGCTCAAAATTTTAGCACCTCTCTGCTTTTGTTGTCTGTTGGTGTTTCCTTACGCTCAGTATGGGGCGGAGCAGGAGCAAAATGTCATCGCGGGAATTGATCCGGCGACTGAAGTCCGGTTTCGCATACTTTTGCGAGATCAGCTGATAAAGGGTTTCCAACTCAGCACCAATCAGGTCTATATCGAGACAGTTAACCGGGTTGGTCGACGGATTGCAAACGCGATTAGTGAGCGTCCCGATCTCGCTGATGATTGGGAATTTACGGTGATAGATTCTTCGATCGTTAATGCCTTTGCTACCGGCGGCGGCAAAGTAGTTGTTTATGAAGGCTTTCTCGACATGATTTCGAAGGGCAATGGAGGGAAACCCAATTCGGCAAAGTCCGCGTGATCAGCCTGCTGAGACAGACCTAAGACAAAGATCGTAACCGTAGGCACGATTAGACAAATACGAATCACTAAAAGCCCTTTTCTTTTTCGACCCACATTTGTGGAACTCGAGGACAACAAAAACACCAGACCTAAAAAACATATTGAATACAGAAAGATGAATAGAAAAATCACCGTAATATTTCTCTCTACGGTCCTACCCACGGCCCTGATAGCCGGCCAAAATGGACTGACTCCGGACATTTTGAATCGAGCGAATTCAGTAAAAGCTGATTCTGTCGCTCTCGAAGGATTCGTTACCGGCCCGCAGGCGATGCTCGGGGCGCCTGCTTTGAACGAAACAGCTTCGCTCGCGGGTATTCGAGCCGGGCTGGTGACCGACACGTTCTCCAGCGCCGAGACTCAACTTGCCAGCAATCCATCCGGCCTCAATGCTTCACTATCCTCCGGCTCAATGGCAAGCACCAAAGCTTCGCTCGCAGAAACTCGAGCCGGGCTGGTAACCGATACCTTCTCCAGCGCTGAAACCCAAATTGCCAGCAACCCTTCAAGCCTCAATGGTTCCCTAACCTCTGGACTAACGGCAAGCGAAACAGCTTCTCTCGTGGCGCCTCGAGCGCAAGCAACAGGCAATTTCTCCAACGCCGCAACCCAAATGACCAACGTACCGTCAAGCCTCAGATCGTCCTCATCCTCCAGCTCGAATCTTCTCCAACAGGAACTTGAACAGCAGCACAACGCCCAGCAGCCCGAAAGCCTCGTCCAATAAAACTAACTTCGCTCAATGAAAAAGCATCTTATCTCGTTATACGCGTTTACCGCACTCATTCTCGCGACTTCGCCGTCGTTCGCATCCAATCCATTTGGAACTCCCGCTGCTCCCGCTCCCTCTTCCATCGACATCTATGACTGGTACAACCTCGGTGAAATGATCGCCGCGGCCTCAGAATACAGTTTTAATGTCAGCATTTACGAGCAGATGGATGATACGTACAAGCAGATCTACGATCTGATGGTCAAAGCGCATTTAAGCGATGGAACGATTAACGCCTTTAAGCAATGGTACCCGGTTGTGAAGTCTCTTCCTTGGGACAAGGATTGGCAAACCTGGACTAAGGAACAGCAAGCTGCGTGGCAGAAGTCGCCACTGAGTGGTGCCTTTCTTAAAGGGGTGGGCCAAGACGCCAGCAAGGCAGTTGAGTCGCTCTTTTTTTATTGGCTCGGTCACCATGCTATTATCCTGGCCTGGGCGGTTCCATACTATCAAAGCGGAAACTGGGCTGACGGCGTGAAGAACGTAATCGGCTACGCATCAGCAGACTTTCTCGATTTTTCGACTAATCCTAGTTACAGCGGAGTTTTCGGCGCGTTGACGCCTGACGTGCAGGGCGCCATTACATTCGTCGGATCGCTAAAGAAAAAGCTTTCTACCAGCACGAACCCATTCGATAAGAATCCCCAGGGAGGAGGTCTGACTTCGGATGACATTTCAAAAGCAGTCGATGCAGGTAAAGCGATTCGTGCGGCCGCCCAAGCGAACCAGTTGACCAAATAGCTGGGTCATTCACGCGGAGTAACCGGGCATGCGCCACTGGCAAAGCCTTCCGGCTTTGCCAGGCGCAACCGAGAGAGTTGATTCGTTGATATACACTGTAGAAATGATCAGCTTCTCCTGTTCTTACATTTGCACCTTCTTTGGACGTGCGGCGCCGGATCGCGCGGGAGCGCGTCCCTACCAGTCGTAACCGCATCGGCTAAACCCGCTTAGCGGCTGCAGGAGTTCAGGAGACGAATACCTCCTCGTCGAATCGACTGCTAGTCGAGTCGAAATCTTCATCGCATGGAGTCCGATTAATCACCATCCACAGACCGGAAAGCCACCGTCTCATTCTGCAACTCCTGAACTCCTGCAACTCCTGACTTCTTCATTTGCTCGTATGCTTAAGAGCTTTCTAACCTGCAATGATCTCGTCGCTTCGGTCCGGCGGCCGGACGTGATTTTTGCGGGTTAGACAGGAGACGTCCTCATGCCTTCGAGATCAGGCAAATTTATCACGCTATTAGTCTTTCTTTCCCTCCTTCTTAGCCGTCTCAACGCGCCTGCGGCTGAAGATGATCAGATTGACCTGCTCAATTCGCAGTTGAAGAGCTTGCTGGCAGAAGGCCAATATCAGGAAGCGGTCCCGATCGCCGAAAAGCTTGTCGCTCTCTGTGAACAGATTCTCGGTCCCGACAGTACCGACACGGCAACCGCTCTCAATAATCTGGCGGTCGTTTATTCGACTTTGGGCTACTATACAAAAGCCGAACAGGTTCAACTGCGGGCACTAAAAATCTACGAAAAGCACTTCGGCACCGACCATCCGGCGACTGCCAGGATTATGGCGAATCTGGCTGGAACCTACCAAGCGATGGGTCGCTACGATGAAGCAGACCGGCTTTTCACCGCTGCTCTTCAAATCGAAGAGAAAACGCTAAAGGCAGACGATCCGAGTTTCGCCTCCATTCTTAACGCCTTCGGCAGCCTTTGCCAGGAAATAGGGCAGTATCAGAAAGCGAAGACTCTGCTTTCACGTGCGCTGAACATTCGACTCAAAATTTTGGGCGCCGATGATCCTCAGACTGGCTCGACGCTCAATAACCTGGGGCTGGTTGATCAAGCCTTTGGCGACTACGCCGCTTCCGAATCACACTTCCGACAAGCGCTAGAGATATTCCAGAAAACTAACCATCCCTATACCGGCAGGACTCTGAGCAACCTTGGACTCCTGTATAAGGCTCAGGGCGATTACTCGCAGGCCAAGGCTTTTCTTCTCCAGGCCGTCACATTTCTCGAGCAAAAGGTGGGAAGTGCCCAACCGGAGACGGCGAAAAGCGTCGATAACCTGGGAACAGTTTTCGCCGAATTGGCTGAATATCCCAAAGCCGAGGTTCTTTTTAAAAAGGCTTTGCAAATTCTTCTCGAAAAGCTTGGACCGGACCATCCATCTGTGGCGTCAGTTCTCAACCATTTGGCCACCCTGTACCTACAAAAAGGTGATCAGGCTCAAGCAGAGAAACTTCTCAACGGGGCCCTTAAAATTGACGAAGAACCTGCTAACCAGGGACATCCAGGTGCGGCCGTTACTCTGAACAATCTTGGGGATTTATACGAAGCAGAGGGCGAGTACTCAAGAGCCGAGCCCTTTCTCCAAAGAGCTTTAGAGATCAATCAAAAGACCTACGGGCCCGCACACCCGGCGACGGCGGAGGCTCTCGAGAAACTTGCCAGTCTCTACCGAGAAATGGGTAATTACCAGGCCGCGGAACCGCGGTTCCAACAAGCACTGGAAAGTTTTCAGAAAACTTGGGGCCAAAATCATCCTTCGACGTCGCGCGCGCTTAACGATCTCGGCTTGCTATGGATGGATACCGCGGAATTTGCCAAGGCAGAGGACTCTTTCGAACGAGCTTTGGTGATTGATCAGACGGTTTTTCCGAACGGCCATCCCAACACTGCCATAACCTTTGTCAATCTGGGAGTCTTCCAAACAAAATTGGGCTCCTACCCGCAAGCAGAATCGTATTTCAAGAAAGCACTTGAAATCGAAGCCCGATTTTTTGGTGACGAACATCCGCAGGTGGCAGCCGTACTGAATTCCATGGCCGCGCTCTACAAGGTCCAAGGGGACTATGCGACCGCCGAACCTCTGTTTCGTCGAGCATTAGAGATTCGTGAAAAGGTGTTAGGAACGGACCATCCTGACACAGCCGAAAGTTTTAACAATCTTGGCACCCTTTGCGAGCGAATGAAGAACTACCCAGAGGCAGAGAGGTTGCTGCAAACGGCGTTGCTTGTTTTTCAAAAGGCGCGGGGTCCAAGCGACCCGACCATCGTTCCGATTCTGAATAATTTAGCTCTTTTGTACAAAGACATGGGCAACCTCACAAAATCCGAAGACCTATACAGAAGGGCGCTCGAGATAAGCGCTAACGCCTTTTCTGGAGGACATCCTCTAACGTTAATCGTTCTCGATAACCTGGCCCTTTTGGAGTTCGACAGAGACAACTATTCCGAGGCGATCGCTGTTTCTGAACAGGCCAACCAATTGCTCTCAGGTCTTCTGGCTAAAGTTCTGGCGTTCGCCTCAGAGGAACAACGGCTGGCTTTCGAAAGTACGATGCATCCCTATACACTGCTCGGCGCTGTTACGGGAGCGGAAGCGCAATTGGCGGAATTGGTGCTTCATTACAAGGGCATTGTTCTTGATTCGATTATTGAAGATCGCTCGTTGGCTGACGCAGAAAAAACCGCTGATGACCGAAACCTGCTCGCAAAATTGAACAACGACAAACGCGAGCTGGGACAACTTCTTTTGCAAACTCCTGCGGGAATGCGCACCGAAGCCAACCAGCGGGTCGAAGCACTTGAGCACGAAGTTGCAGAAATTGAAGGGACGCTTGCCCAGCACGGTGCCCGTATAGGTTCTGTCCGCCGCGCCCTCACCGTAACGGTCCCTCAAGTGCAAGCGGTCATTCCACAGGACGCTGCACTCATCGAGTATTTGGAGTACTTGCAATACATAGGTAAAGGCCAGTTTGAGTTGCGCTATGGGGCCGGAGTCCTGCAGCCCGAAGGCAATCTCAGCTGGGTTCCGCTCGGGCCGGCTGACGAAATTGACAGAGCAGTCAGGCGATATCAAAATTTGGTACGTCACGCTGCTGAAGAAGAAGAGGTCTCCACAAACTTAGATACACTCTATCAAAAGCTCTGGGCACCCATCGAAAAAATTCTCGCGGCAAAGACGCGTCACGTCATCATTAGTCCGGATGGCCAGCTTAATTTTGTTTCGATCGCGACTCTGCTTGATCCAGATAAACGTTTTCTGGCCGAGAAATATCGGGTTCAATATGTTGCCAGCGGACGCGACCTGACCCGCGAGGTCAACCTGACAAAAAGCACCGATGTAGTCGTCGTTGCCAATCCCGATTTCAGATTTCGAGCCTCGAACGCAAGCGAAAAGGGGGACAATTCGGCTTCCGGTCCAGTTCTCCATCCGCTTGCCTCTAATAAAAATCGCGAAATTGCAGATCTGGTTTTTAACCCTTTGCCTGGAACGGAAAAGGAAGGCGATGCGCTAATTCAGGAATTCAAACAGTGGAACTGGCATGTCGTCTCCCTGCTCGGAGAGAATGCTACCAAGGAAGCGCTCTCCACCGTCGAATCTCCCTACATCCTGCACGTTGCAACTCACGGTTTTTTTCAGCCCGCTGAAAAGCCGGATCCTGGAAACGCGGAGGAGACGATGAGCATCAAGCCCGACGTTACGAGGTCTAAGTTTTTCGAGAATCCCATGCATCGGAGTGGCCTGGCTCTGGCGGGTGCCCAATCGACAGTGGAGGCCTGGAAACGGGGCAACACTCCCCTGGTTGAGAATGATGGGATCCTCACGGCTGAGGATGTTAGCGCCCTAAAGCTTACCGGAACGTGGCTGGCGACGCTTTCCGCGTGTGATACGGGATCAGGACAAGCGAAGTCCGGCGAGGGCGTAATGGGGCTCCGCCGCGGCTTCATTGAAGCAGGTGTCCAAAATCTTCTCATGACGCTCTGGCCAATCAATGATGAAACCACGGTGCAGATCGTAACCGATTTCTACAAGGCGGCTCACCAGAGCGGCAACGCTCCGGACGCCTTGGCTCAGGTTCAGCGTGACTGGCTTGTCAGGCTTCGCCAAGAACAGGGATTGGCTCGAGCAGTCAATCTCGCCGGCCCGTTCATCATGAGTTCGCAAGGGAAGCCGGAGTGAAAGAATGAATTGCCGAGGATATCTTAAAAAGTGGATCTGGCTCGCCGTTTTCCTGTTGTTCGCATGGCATCCACTTTTCGCTGGAAACCCAGACGCGGAATCCTGGGCGCAAAAGGGCGCAGCTGCGTTGGCGGCGGAAGACTATGCCGCTGCGGTAAATTGCTTTCAGAAAGCCGTCGAGTTAGATCCGGACGATGTTAGCTATCTAGTTGATCTCGCAAATGCATTTGTTAAAGCTGGTCAATTTGCCGAGGGTCAGCATGCGCTTGAAATCGGAATTCCTAAGTTTTCTGATCCGGCAAAGCAAGCGCAACTCTGGGCTGCCCTCGCAGAACTTCACATCGCCTGGGCGAGGAGCCTCAAACAGAAGAATCCGGACGAGGCAATTCGCCAATATCTCGCAGCATTCGAAATCGATAAAGTGCATCGACCGCGGTCAGCCGGCGTAGAACTTAACAATATCGGGGTGATCTACAAGCAAGGAGGCGATTTTGAGCGGTCGATTCAATATTACGAGCAGGCCTTGGATTGGCGCCGCAGAACCAAAGATCGATCTGGGGAAGCTGTGACGCTGGATAACATCGGACAAAGTTACCTTGCAATGAAGCAGTTCGATAAGGCCCTGGCCTATTTTAATGAAGCGCTCCCGATTCGTCGAGAGGTCAAGGATCGGCGAGGAGAAGGCTCCACAATGACCAATATCGCCAACGTTTACATGGGCAAAGAACAATATGCCAAGGCGATCGAAATCTATGAAAAGGCTCTCCTGATTCTGCAAGAGGCCGGCGCGCAGGAGGAAGAAGCAAACGCGCTGGCGGGCCTCGGCGGAGCCTATTCGATGCTGAGCCGCTATGACAAGGCGGCGGAGATCCTGGAAAAAGCGCTGAAATTGGCTCAGCAGGCTAAAAATCGAATAGTTGAAGTTGCCATTCTGAACAACTTGGGGCAGACCTACGAAAACCAGGCCAATTACGACAAAGCAGCGTACACGTTAAACCAGGCGCTGGCGATATTTCGCTCGCTCAAAGATCGCGATGGAGAAGCTACGTGCCTGATCAATCTAGGCGCTGTTTATATGGATCTGACCCGATATAGCGACGCCCAAAAAATATACGAAGCGGCCTTGGCGATATTTCGGGAGCTCAAAGATCGCGGGGGGGAAGCCGCCGGGCTCGCGGGTGTGGGAGTCGCTCTGGTCGCCCGGCATGAATATCAGAAAGCGATCGGTTATCTGGAGCAGGCGTTGACCATTCTTGACCAGCTTGGAAACGCTGGAGCTGAAGCGATGGTGCTCAATAATCTTAGCGCAGCCTACGAAAACACCAATCAACCAAGCAAGGGTCTGGCGGCGCTCGAACGCGCCGTGACGCTTGCGCAACGGTTGGGGGACCTTTCAGGTGAAAGCATCGCACTCGATAATCTGGGGTCCAATTACTCGACCAGAGGTAAATTTGCCCAAGCGATACACTGGCACCAGCGAGCACTCGGAATCGCGCGGGCCATTAAAGATCCAAGGGCTGAGGCAGGAGCCTTGGCAAGCCTGATGACTGATTACCGCCTTCTGGGAAAAGCGAGCCAGGCGATTTTCTATGGCAAACTTTCTGTCGCGGCCTGGGAAAGGATTCGCACGACGGTGCGCAGTCTCGGGGAACAATCGCGAAAAAGCTTTATTGGTGGACAGGCAGACATTTACCGCGAGTTAGCGGATCTCTTGATTTCGCAGGGGCGAGTTTCCGAAGGAAGCCGGATCCTCAATCTTCTGAAAGAAGAGGAGTATTCGCAATTCATTCAACGCGGCGCGCCCGAGGCGGCTCAAATCGTTCCACCCGTTTTGACACCCGAGGAAGCTGACTGGGAACGTCGTTACCAGGAGGGTGCTGATCGAGTGGCAGCTTCCGCCGCGCGCCGCAGTCAACTGCGTGCGAAACCATCGCTAACTCCGGAGGAAGTCCGGGAACTCAAGGAGTTGGACGCTGAATCCGAGCACGCGATGGCGTTGTTTCAGAAGACGCTCGCCGAACTCGAGCGCGATGCGCAGCAGACACCCTCGACCGCTGGAAAAGTCGATGAACTGAGAGAGTCAGAAGGACTCATGCAAGACGTCCGTGACCTGGGTTCCGGCGTGGTGGCTATCTGCACGCTCGCCGCAGAAACAAAGTTACATATTATCCTGATAACGCCGGACATCGTGATCGCCCGCGAATATCCGATCGGCCGAGTTGCACTGGAAAAGAAGGTCGTGGCGTTCCGCGAGGCTTTGCAGGATCCCAACGGAGATCTGCGACCACAAGCACAGGATCTCTATAACATCCTTATTGGCCCGATCGCTACGGATTTGGACGGCGCGCATGCGCAGACTCTGATGTGGTCGCTCGATGGGAAGTTGCGTTATTTGCCGATCGCGGCGCTCTACGATGGCAACAAGTATTTGGTCCAGCGGTATCGGAACGTGGAATTTACTCTGGCCAGCCGTACGCGACTCACGGAAACGCCGGCATCTGGTTGGAGAGCGCTCGGCATGGGTGTATCGAAAGCCGAACCTGGCTTTGTGGCGCTGCCGTCGGTGCCAGAGGAGCTGCGCGATATCGTTCGCGATGAAAACAGCAAATCCGATCTTGGTGTGCTACCCGGCAAAGTGCTTTTGGACGAAGCGTTCACGGAAGATCAGCTGAAAGATTCGCTTCGAGTCAGCTACCCGGTTGTGCATATAGCGAGTCATTTCGAATTGGCGTCCGAGAATGAGGATAGCTCTTTCCTGTTGCTCGGGGATGGGAGTCATCTCACGCTAACGCAACTTAGCTTGATACCCAACCTGTTTGCCAACGTCGACCTCCTGACACTCTCGGCCTGTAACACGGCCGTCGGAACATCCGAGGCAACTGGCGGCGAATGGGAAAGCCTCGGGATGATCGCTCAGCGAAAGGGGGCCAAGGCCATTATCGCCACTCTCTGGCCGGTGGCCGATGAAAGCACAAGACTTCTCATGCAACAGTTCTACCGCTTGCACGAGACGGAACATGGCATTTCGAAGGCAGAGGCATTGCAACGCGCCCAGTTAGCCCTGCTCGAAGGTCAAGGAGATCGATCCAGCTTTGCTCATCCCTATTTCTGGGCGCCCTTTATTCTCATCGGCAATTGGAGATGAAAATTATGTCGAATCTTCCTCGTTCTTCTGCAGCCTGGTGGCCGTTCGCGCGAATGACGCTTCCTTAGAACCACCCGAAGCGCGGTCCTTACCCATTGACCCATTGAAAAAGTCGGTAGATTCAAATTTAACACCTTCATGAGCGGCAACAAAATAAAAGTCGTGATTGTGGACGACCATCCATTGTTTCGAGAACGCCTTGCTCAGCTCATCAATCATGAGCCGGATATGGAAGTAACTGGAGAATCTGATACCGCTGAGGACGCAATCCAACTGATTCGGAACAGATCGCCGGATCTGGCGATAATAGACATCACTTTGAAAGGGTCCAGCGGACTGGAGCTGATCAAGAGCATCAAGGCCCTCTCCATCGGAGTGCCGGTACTGGTCCTCTCGATGCACGAAGAATCGCTCTACGCCGAGCGCGCTCTGCATGCAGGCGCCACCGGGTACATCACCAAACATCAAGCAGCTGACGAAGTCTTATCGGCGATCAGGCGGGTACTTGCGGGAGAAGTCTATCTTTCGGAAAAAATGACTTCGGGATTCTTGAAGAGTCTGACCTCTGCCGGAGTTAAGACGATATCCAGAGCCATCGATCGTTTGACTGATCGCGAATTGGAAGTGCTGGACTTGATCGGGTCTGGACAGACGACTCGTCAGATCGCCGATAAACTTCAACTTGGCGTAGCGACGGTTGATACATATCGAGCGAGGATTAAAGAAAAAATGAATTTCCGGAACGCGGCTGAATTGCAGCACTTCGCCATCAGGTGGGTCCGTGAACGCGAGTAGAAGCTCCGCCAAATCGGAAGCGTTTCATACTGCAAGCGCTTAACCTAAACTCCGAAATCGGGCATTCCTCCTCGTGCTCGTCGTCGTCCTCGTCCTCGGAAATCCCGATTTCACAATCAGAGTAACAGAATAAAATAGTTCCGGGACGATCGGGCCCTTTTCGCTGCAGAAAACGCCGAAGCATCGAGGACGAAGGACGACGACGAGGACGAGTTCAAACTTCGGAATTTGCGCTTAATGGACAGTTGATTTTGATCGTAGGTCGCGGCTAAATGAGTCAGGTGGAGCCCCTTGCCAATTTTCTTCGGACGCAATCGCGCACTTGGCTGTTTATTGAAGCACTTGCGCTGGCAATCATCATAGGATTCATCGACTACCTGACCGGGTACGAAGTTACGATCTGGCCTTTCTACTCCATACCGATTCTGTTGATGGTTTGGTCTGGGGACATGAAGTTAGCGGTATTTATCTCAGTGTTGAGTACTTTCGCCTGGTGGTGGGTTGATAAGGCTTCCGGTCATTTGTATTCAAGCGAATGGCTTCGTGCCTGGGACGGAATCGTCCGGTTAATGTTTTTTTGCCTGGTAATGTTTTCGGGATGGACATTCGGGCTGCAACGCGCTGCGATTACCGCCCGGCTCGAGTTACTTGAGAGGTCCCAGCAACTGGAAGAGGAAATCATTAGTATCAGCGAGCGTGAACAACAGCGGATCGGGCGCGATCTTCATGATGGAGTATGCCAATACCTCGCGGCAATCGGATATAGTGCATCCATGTTGAAGCAGGAGCTAGAGAGAGAGTCGCACATTCTTTCCGAGGCGGCGGGAGAAATAGCGGATCTGCTGCAAAATGCCGCCGCGCTGACTCGCGACCTTGCTCGAGGTCTTTCTCCAGTAGATCGAGACGAGGGTGGTCTGGAGTCTGCGTTAGAAGAGCTGGCTTCGAGCACTTCGAGGATAGCAGGAATCTCGTGCTCCTTCATCTGCCCAGAACCCGTAATGGTCCGCGACAATACTCAAGCTGTCCATCTCTTCAGGATCGCCCAGGAGGCGCTAAGCAATGCTCTGAAACATGGACACGCTAAGTCAGTCGTTATCGCACTCGAAAGCGGGGATGAGGCTTGCTCTTTGCGGGTTAGCGACGACGGAGTCGGTTTCCTCCCTGCGAATGGCGAACGGAATGGGATGGGATTAAGTATCATGCGCTATCGAGCCCGTGTGATAGCGGGACGGCTTGAGATTCAACCGAACTCTCCCACCGGAACTGTCGTCGTTTGCACTATCGAAAAGCACTGCCGTCCAAAATAAACGTTAGTTAGACAGAGTAGTTTTTGGATTGGTCCGCTACGCGGGCGTATAGACTGCATCTCGGCGAAGAAGCCTGTGGATTAGCCGATGCCGTTGCGACTGGTAGGGACGCGCTCCTGCGCGATCCGACGAATCGCAAGGGACGCGCTCCCGCGCGATCCGGCTTCGCACGTCCAAGGAAAGCCCCCCGCGAACGTAACGAAGCGCGTTCCCAGAAACAGCAAAAAGAAGCGTCGAGACATACAGCGCCGGACGCGCGGGAGCGCATCCCTACCGGCGCCGGCGGCTGGAGCAACATGTCGGCGTATCGGCGTATCGGCGTCCCTGGGGAGTAAGACTGCTTTCAACACGGCCAAGAAGAGTTTTAAACACCTGTTTTCGATTCATTTTTTCGAAATCTACTCTTAACCTAAACTCCGAAGTTTGGATCCTCGTCCTCGTGCTCGTCGTCGTCCTCGTCGTCGATCAGTCGGCGTTTTCTGCAGCAAAGAGAGTCCGATTCTCCCGCAATTATTTTGTCCAGTTAGTCTGATTGTCAACCAACGCGATTCTCGAGGACGAAGGACGACGACGACCACGAGGACGAGCCCTCAATTTCGGAGTTTAGGATGTAGATGCTTCCATTATGGACATGTCATGAAAAGCGTTACAACAAACTATGCAGGGTGTTACTTTTTTTGGCTTTAATCCGTTTACTTGTTTATTGGACACGCTGTGACAGGGGTGAATAAGCGTTTCCGCTTCAGCGCCTGATCAGATGTCTTCATGGGGTTGAGCGTAACGATTCCCAGGAGCGCGGAAGCCTTCGGTCCCTTGGCACGGCGGGTGCTACTGTCGTCCGCCGAAATAAACTATCCAGGTATGTCAGAAAATATAGCACCTGCGCCAAAGGCCACCCTTGGCTTAACCGGCCTAACTATGAATGCCATGGCGCTGATCGCGCCAGGTGCATTTCTTTGGTTAACCTACGCTCAACAATGTCTATACGGTCAGCCGATGGCCGGTGCCGCCATGTGGTTTGGCATCGTCGTTGCGCTGCTGCTCTGTTTGGCGACTGCGATTTCCTACGCCGAGTTGTCAAAACTCTATCCCGGCGCCGGTTCTTCGTACTTCTTCGCCGAACAGGCTTTTCTATCGAAAACCAAGGCTTACAAGTTTGCGCGAATCGCGAAATTCGCGGTTGGATGGGCCAGTCATCTTTATTACTGGGTCTATCCAGGAGTCATGGTCGGCGTGACTGCGCTTCTCGTGGGCTACTTGCTTGGACAACTCTTTCCGAGCGTTTTTAACTCTGCGGTGCCGAGCCCGGTGTTCATGATACTCTTTTCGTTAGTTTTTCCTTTCCTCGTTGGTTACATCGCTTACCGCGGTGTCACCGGTGCGACATCTGTTAACATCGCGATCAACGTTATTCAGATCAGTGCGCTTGTGGTTTTCTCCGTGATCGCGATCGCTTACAGAGTGAACCACGGAACGGAAGGCTCTAAAGGGATCACGCTCAATCCGGATGGTGTCCCTGTTTCCAAAGTCATCGCGACGCAGACGACAAAGGATGACAAAGGCAACGACGTCACCAATCCAGCCAAAGATAAAGATGGCAATTACGTTTTCGAAAAGAATGCGGACGGCACGGACAAAGACTTCACCCTGACATACGCTCCGGATCAAGGGACCGATAAAGGCCCCGATCCGAAAAACCCGGTTGATACCTTTCAATTCCATCCCAACGCTGTGTCGGTCATCTCGCCGCATGGATTCAGTTACGCCATTATCCAGGCGTGCATCGCCATTCTGATTTTGGTCGGATTTGAATCTGTCACTTCGATGGGTGAGGAGGCTAAGAACGCCAAACGCGACATCCCACGCGCGGTGCTGCTATCACTGCTGATTCAGGGTGTCATCTGCTATCTTTTCGAGTACTTCGCGGCGAATTACTTCCTGAACAGTGGTTACAAGATGACGCAAGCGGCCAGTTCGCCCGCGCCGATCGGCGATATGATGCAAATTGTCGGAACCTGGGTATTCGGCAGTGCCCAGGCCGGCTGGTGGTTCATGTTCATTGAAGCACTTACCGTGTTTCTAGCCCTCATCGGGACAACGCTTTCCTGCATCAACACCGGAGCCCGCGTCACCTACGCGATGGGACGCGATGATGAACTTGCAGGTAATCTAGGAGTGCTCCATACAAAAAACCTCACGCCGCACCGGGCAATCTGGACGCTCTGCTTTATTTCGGCGATCATAGGGGTTTTCTCGGTCATCCTCTATTTCTGCGGCGGAGCCGCGCTGACCGACGACACGATTAAGTCGCTGCCGCACAATGTCTGGTACAGCTTCGGAATCTTCTCCCACGACTTTGCAGTTAACATTCCGCAGAGCCTGCTCATCGTAACGTTAACCAGCAACTTCGGGACGTTCCTGCTCTACATGATGAGCAACATCATTGCGATCGTCGCTTTCCGCGAACATCACTCGTTCCATGGATTCAAGCACCTGGTCGTGCCGGTGTTTGGCCTTCTCGCGAATCTGTTGTGCATGTTGTTTTATCTGATCGGGCCTTTCTCGGTGGCTGGAATGAGCTGGAAAGAGCCTTATGTCGCGCTCGCGATCTCCGCTGTCTGGGGTATTTACGGCGGCGTCTATTTCATGCGGGGCAGTAAGAAAAAAGAAAAGCCAGTCTTCGTACAAGTTCCCGCATAGCGCCAGGATAAGACTTTAAGAATGCGGGTGGAAAGCAGCGCGCAGAACGCGAAACGTTCTGCGCGCTGCGGCTTTACATCATCAACAATGGCTTGCCGCAGTGTAGTATAGGCTTCCAGCCTGTCTCGGGACTCAATGACTATATGTCTACGCGCTACCGTTCCTAACAATTCACCGCTCTGTGGATAAAGCTAAGACTCCAGTCAATCCAACCGGCTAGCCCGCAAATCTCACACGCCATGTGCATCCACATGCTCATTGCGGGCTAGGTAGCTCTTAAACAGACGCTGCGCGTCTGTTTAAGAGCTTGTTTAAAAATAAATGAATCAAAACAAACTGTTTCAAAACTCATCTCTTCAAAAAGCACTAAGTCTGAGGCTCGTATAGCAGGGTTGGGAGCGCCGCCGGATGACCCGCAAGGCGCGTAAGCGAAGGCTCCAGCCTTTGCCTCTCCTCCCTCGCTGGCGAGTCGAATAGCTGAGCTCCTATTTGACGAGCCAGCAACGCAGAGTTTAGCGTTATCTAACGCAAGGATTCATCCCGGAACAGAATTGTAGATGGCAGAGACCGTCTGCCCTACTCCTCAAATCTACGAAATCTGCGAAATCTGCGGTTTCTAGTTCGGAATTTAGGTTTAATGAGCCGGTTTGCGCATTCATCTTTTCTTTAGGTGGCGCGCCATGGGAGGCAAAGGCTGGAGCCTTCGCTTACGCTACCCCGGGCCGAGCGATCCGTTGAGGCCCCACTCAGCTAAAGAGGCTGGTCAGGAACTTCAGGCCATCTTCGGCCAGGGCGTCCGGTGTCGCGGCCATCGGCCGCCAGATTCGTGCACCATTAGCTAAATCCACAATCTCCGGGTTGAAACCTTCGATAACTACATAGCCGTCGTAGTGGATGTCCCGCAGAGCCTCGCACACTATATCCCACCGTACCTGGCCTGAGCCAGGTGTACCGCGGTCATTTTCGCACGCGTGAAAATGCTTCAAATGATTGCCAGTCGCCCGGATCGCCCGGCCCTGGTCTTTTTCTTCGATTGACATATGAAAGGTGTCGAGGTGGACGCCCAGCGCCGGGCTGCCAACTTCCTCTACCATACGCACCGCCTGCTCAGCCAGGTTGATCAGATCGGTCTCAAATCGATTGAGGCACTCCAGGGCAATCGTGACTCCTTCATCCGCAGCCGCCGAGGCGGCCTGCCGCAGCCCCGTAACCGACCACTCCCATTCCTGACTTCGTTGCGCCGACGGCAGATAGCGCGCCCGGAAGAGCTCGGCGTAAAGTGGGCCGCAGAGAATAGGCGCGCCCAATGCCGCAGTCGTGGCCACCAGTGACTTCATATATTCCACCCCGCGGCGCCGTATCGCTGGATCGGCGCTGGCAATGTCACGATCACCAGGGATAAAACTACAGACACAGCTCTGCAGCCCGGCGTCCTGCAAACGCCGGCGGACTTGCTTCACATCAAAAGAAGGATCCTCCGATGCGACTCCCAGCTCGATGAGGTCGAACCCCATCTTGGCGACCTTCTCTATCAAACCCATATCCGCAGCCTTGAAAGGCGCTACCCAGATCTGCGTATTTGCTCCGAATTTCATGACCTTTTCTCCTCAAGCGTTAACTTGAGCCTCCTCTTTTTTCCACCAGACGCCCCATTCGCGAAGGGGTTCATTGATGATCAGTGGCCGAAGGAACTCTATGTTCTTCCTGCAACCATCCTCTCTAGACATGACAGGGTCCTCGTGTTCGAAGGACAGAACGAAGTCGTAGCCCACCTCAAGGAGCGCTGTCAGTACCCGGCGCCAATTGACGTCACCCCATCCAGGAACACGGAAGCGGAATCCGCGGCCACGGCGAACCCACGCGCCGTTGGGAATGACACCGGACCGCGCCACGGCCTCTTTAACAATCTCCGAATCCTTGGCGTGCGCATGATAGATGCGGTCCCCGAATTCGTGAATAAAAAGTACCGGGTCAATCAATTGCCAAACCAAGTGACTCGGGTCGAAGTTAAATCCGAATTCTTTCCGATTACCAAGCACCTCAACGGCTCTGGCCGCAGTCTCGATATTGTAGGCGATCTCCGTCGGGTGCACCTCCATGGCGAAGCGGACCCCATACGTCGCGAAGGTGTTGAGGATGTCATTGAATCTTTCCGCAAAAGTCTCCCAAGCCTGCTCGTACTTCTTTTCATTTCCGGGCGGCCACGAATACCATTTCTCCCATACATTGGATCCGCTGAATCCGGCCACGACACGCACGCCGAGTTCATTGGCTGCCTGCGCCGTCCGTTTGAGCCGTTCCATACCGTACTTTATTTTCTCATCCGAACCCGGCGAAGGAGACCATTCATCGGTAGTCTCATCCAGAGCTCCAAGGACCAGCTGGCCCTCCAGATGATTGGAGATCGCAGAGATCTCCAGGTTATTATCCGCCAGCGTCTCGGTCAGAGCCTTTACATATCGCTTGTCCTGGATAACTCGATCGATGTCGAGGTGAGTACTGGATTTCCAGGCGGCCAATTCCACCATCTCGTAGCCCAAAGACGAAACATACTTTGCCACCTCTTCCAGAGGTTTGTCGTTATACAGAACCGAGAATATTCCGAGCTTCATATGTATATTATTTTTTGGTTACTCAAGCTAACTAACCGCCCGATCCTTGCATCGCTGTTCACCGCAATTGATGGCGGATGAGCAGGTCGGTAACGAATTGCTTCGACTCGGCGAGCAGATCCCATGCGGTTGGCCAGAAGCAGAGGTCGATCGTCCACCATGGGCCCTGATAGCCTTCCTCCTTAAGGGCAGTCAGAATCGCGTCAAAATCAAGCACCCCCTCACCAAACGGGGCATGTGTGCTCGTTTTGTGATCGCGCAATGAGTTGTCAGAGTCGATCAGATGGACGGTGCCGATGCGACTCCCCATTTTACGGACAAGAGTCTCCACCGTCGGTACAGTCTCAGGGGGATCAGTCTGACGCGCGCCGCGCACGCAGGCCATCTGGGCGTGACAGGTGTCGAACATCAGCTTGAAATTCGGGGCCCGAACTTCGTCAACAA
>Ga0210408_10002078_pt1 | contig 19975 bp, 21 predicted proteins | sample IncBWH4MmetaG_FD_155471 | JGI IMG/M metagenome (GOLD analysis project Ga0210408, IMG submission 155471) | Forest soil microbial communities from Barre Woods Harvard Forest LTER site, Petersham, Massachusetts, United States - Inc-BW-H-4-M | ecosystem: Environmental > Terrestrial > Soil >...
TCCTACGATCACTTGCCGACAGGCTCCGCGGTTCGAACGGGTTCGGCGCCTTCGCCAGCGATACTTCGATGAAACTCGGCCTCCTCGGCACCATCATCGGTTTCATCATCATGCTTGCACCGATCGTCGGGCTGGACGTGGCCGACCGCACGTTGCTGAAATCCTCAATGGGGTTGATGGGCGATGGGATGGCGGTGGCGATGTACACAACGCTTGCTGGTCTCGTCAGCTCAATCCTCTTGAAGCTTCAGTACTACATGCTGGACGCCGCGACCGGTGCCGTATTCTTGGACGCGGTCAAGCTCACGGAGACATATGTGGTGCCGGCGCTGGAGCGCTACGATGTTGGATGAATTCGGACTCTATCCGCGCGAAGAGTCATTCGATCCGTTTAGTGTGATGCTGTTCAAGGCACTGCAGGTGGTCGCCTTCCTGTTCTTCATTGCGCTGCTCGCGATCACACCTGAAGCCAGGGACGGTAAGGTCGATTCAAAGGCTGAATTCATTGTTACCATGGATTGGCCAGACAACCACCCCGATGATCTCGACCTGTTTGTGCAGGATCCAGCCGGCAACATCGCTTGGTATCGACATCGCGAATCGGGCTTTATGGTGCTCGAGCGAGACGACCGCGGCGGCGCCAACGATTTTATCCTCGTGAACGGCAAGAAAATTTCTTCGCCGATCCGCGAGGAAATAGTCACGATCCGCGGAATCGTGCCCGGCGAGTACACCGTCAATGTGTCGCATTTTCAGGCGACGACCGGCATGCCGGTACCAGCGACTGTCAAGGTGCAAAAGCTCAACCCGGTCACGCAAGTCGTCTTTGACAACGCCGTTGTTGTTGACCACACCGGGGACGAAAAAACCGCAGTTCGATTCACGCTCGACGATAGCGGTAAGGTAACCGACGTCAATTCGCGGTGGAAATCGCTGATGGAGACATTCCGCAATATGCATCACAACGGCGCCGACCTTGACCCCAAAACCGGCTACGTGAAGAAGCTATGACCAGCCTCAACACAATCATCCTTGGCCTCTCAATTGCATACGCGCTCATCGGCGTTCTGCTGCTTGGCGCTTGTGTAGATACGCGATTGCCTTTGCTGGTGAAGGCGAGCGCTATCCTGCTAACTAGCACGTTTTTCATCGTCAGCTTTTTCGGCACGCGAGCATTGCTCGGCTGGTCTTCGGTCGATCCAGTCCCCACGCACTTTAAGCTCCTGGGCGCGCGAATAGTCGAGCCTCATTCCATAGCGGGCGATCCGGGCGCGATCCATCTTTGGGTCGAGGCGCTCGATGACGACAATCGTCCGAGCGGCGTTCCGCGCGCCTACCGCCTGCCTTACAGCGCCACACTTGCCGAAAGAACCGAAGCTGCCGTACAAGCAAGCGCCGAAGGCAAGCCGCAGGAGGGCGGTCACACGGCAGACCTCGGCACCGGCGAAGGCGGTGCTTCGGAACTGACGACGCGCGAAGCGACACCAAGTTCTATCACAACCACTAGCGGCGGTGATCCTTCCTCTGGCGGCCCGCTCGACCCGGCCTTTGTGCCGGACCACAGCGGCGGTATCGTTTTTTCGCCACTCCCGCCGCCTCGCATGCCACCAAAGGACGCTCCGTAACTTGGCGGTTTTGCACTTCGCGGCTTGTGTCTCGGACCGAATTGATACTGGCGGCGTTTGCATGCTAATATAAAGGAAAGTAGAGTAACGGATGCGCCTTGCGGCGACACTGTTTTGGGCGGTATTGCTGACACTACGAGTGTCCGGCGGTTATGCCGCCGATCTTACGCGCGAGGAAGTGCAGGCGGCTCTTAGTACCGCGCCATCCGGGCACGGCGCAAACTTTGCCGGCCGCTCTTTCGCCGGGCTTGATCTGCACGGACTCGATTTCACTGGTGCAGATTTGTCGAGCGCCGATTTGTCGGATGTCGATCTACGCGGCGCCAAACTCGTCGCAGCTAAACTCGTCGGTGCTAAATTGCCGAGAGCCAGACTGAATCTTGCGTGGATCATGGGTGCCGATTTTTCCCATGCCGACCTCTCCAATGCCGTATTGGAAACGCTAGTCGTCTCGACCGGGCTCGAAACGCGTCCGGAGGAAGCAGTCAGCTTTGTTGCAGCCAACCTATCGGGCGCCAAGGTAACGGCGCGCTTCAGTCTCGACGACATGCGCGACGCGAACCTTTCTCATCTTCGCGCCTCGGCGGACATGCGTAACCAGTCCATGGGGCTCATCCGCGCTGATTTTTCGCGAGCGAACTTGACCGGCGCGAACTTCGAGGGTGCGGCCCTCGCCCACGTGAATTTCGAGTTTGCCAAACTCCAACACACTAATTTCTCCGGGGCGGATCTAAGCGACGCCGATTTCGCGGGTGCCGATCTGACCAACGCTGATCTCACCGGAGCCAATATCGCCAGGGTCGACTTCAACAGCGCGGTCCTTACCGGCGCAAAGGGGCTCCCACCCCATTGACATTGGCCACTGCTACGGCGCCGAAGTTAGGCGAGTGCCCGCGCCTTGGCTCTCTGCGAAATGGTAATTGGGACTAGGTGGGCTCAGCGACCCTTTGCAGCGCGCAAGCCCTGCGATCAGGCCGTGGGTGCGTGCACAATCGACAAACTCCCAAGCACGGCGATATCCATATGATCGAGAAGTCGGCCGCCGTTCTTGCGGGCGGTATCGACCATAGCACGGGCAAAGCCGCTTTGCGCCATGAGCCCGATGAGCGCGTCGTTTGGTCGTTGATCGGCAAATGTAACTCCGTCAGGCTCACGCGGCGCGTCCAACCAGCTCAGCGCGCGCACGCAATCCTCCTGCGCCGAGTGTGCATACAAACTGAGTTTGACGTAGCTCGCGCCAGCGTCGACGATAGTCGCCGCAGCACGTGCGAGCGCCTCCGGCTGGATCTGGGGCTCGCCGACGACCGCGCTGACGCATCGGCGCTGTGCCACTGCATCGACTGTCGCCCGCACCAGGGCCGGCGCGGCGGTGCCAAACGGGCCGTCGACGTCCTTGACGTCGATGATTTCGGCGCCGTGCTGGACGGCGGTCTCTGCTTCCTCCGCGTCGGTTGCGATCGCGAGCATCCGGGTCATTAGGAAGCTCCCAGAAAAAGGGGTGGCAAATTGTAGCTGCGACCAACCGATCACCAGCCCTTTTGATAGCCAGCCCTTTTTGATGTATGAGAAAAGAGGTAGAATTACACTATGACAATCGGTTAGCAGCGAGGGACGGAGTGGACGCGTGATCCGGATAACGCTAGCTGCCGCATATATGCTGGCCGCAACATCAGCAATACTGGCCGCGGACTCGGTAATCGTCAAGATCGGATACCTAAGCCGCGTGGAGAGAGCGGAGACGATCTCTCTCCTCGAGCAGCCGGCGTCCAACAACGGTGTCGCCGGTGCGCAACTCGCAATCGAAGACAACAACACGACTGGCAAATTCCTCAACCAGTCGTTCTCGCTCGAGGCGACGCGCCTCAAAGACAGCGAGGATCCGGTAGCGGCAGCGATGCAGCTTGCCGACCGCGGTGTATCGCTCACTATTCTCGATCTTCCTGCAGGCGTGCTGCTCAAAATAGCCGATGCCGGTCGCGCGCGCGGTTTGCTTCTCTTCAATGTCGGCGCCGCCGACGACCGGTTGCGGCAGGAAGACTGCCGGCCCGACGTGATCCATGTAGCGCCGTCTCACTCGATGCTCGCCGATGGGCTGGCGCAGTATCTAGTCTGGAAGCGATGGCGGCGATGGTTGCTCGCCGTCGGTTCGCACGATGCGGACAAACTCTATGCAGACGCCTTGCGCCGAGCAGCGGGACGATTCGGCGCCAAGATTGTTCAGGAACGCGTGTTTCCGGATACTGGCGGAGCGCGCCGGACTGACAGCGGCCTAGTCCAGATTCAGAGCCAAATACCGCTTTTCACGCAGTCGGCCCCCGATTACGACGTGTTAGTCGCTGCTGACGAAAGTCAGGTCTTCGCATCCTATCTTCCATACCGGACCCATGACCCGCGGCCGGTCGCCGGATCGGCCGGCCTCGTTCCGACGAGCTGGGACGCATCACTCGACCAATGGGGAGCGATCCAGTTGCAAGACCGATTCAGACGATTGTTCTCCCGACGCATGACGGCCCTGGATATGCAAGCGTGGACTGCGGTGCGCATGATCGGCGAGGCCGCAGCGCGCCTGAATACAGCGGATTCTAAGAACATGTTCGATTATATGAAAGGGCCAGACTTTGCGGTGGCGGCTTTCAAGGGCCGCAAGCTTACGGTGCGTGACTGGAATCTTCAGCTTCGTCAACCCATTCTTCTTACCGACGGACGCGTAATCGTCTCGGTATCGCCACAAGAGAGTTTCTTGCATCAATTCTCCGAACTCGACACCCTTGGCATCGATCGTCCGGAGACCAAATGTCGCCTCAAATAGCGTTTTGGCGTCGGACAGTGTGGCCGCGCCTGATCCTCGGCGCGTCGCTCTCCGCGACGATTGCTGGCGAGGCAAGCGCATTCACGGCATATGTCTCGAACGAGAAGGGTAATACCGTCTCAGTCATCGATACGAACAAATGGGAGGTGGTAAAGACGATCAAGGTTGGCCAACGACCGCGTGGCATCGCTTACACCAAAGACCAGAAATATGTCCTCGTCGCGGTGGGCGACGACGATACCATCCAGATGATTGATACCAGCACCAACGAAGTCGTCGATACCCTGCCATCGGGCCCGGATCCGGAGCTTTTCATCGAGGATCCGACCGGCAAAATCCTTTACGTCGCTAACGAGGACGACAACACCATCACTATCATCGACATAGCGCGGCGCGCGCAAGTCGGCGACGTCCAAGTCGGCGTCGAACCCGAGGGCATGGGGATAAGCCCGGACGGCAAAACCCTCGTGAACACGTCCGAGACCACGAACATGGCGCACTTCATCGACACCGCGACGCGTAAGGTCGTGGCCAGCGTCTTGGTCGACGCGCGACCACGCTTTGCGACGTTCAAAGAGGACGGCTCGGAGTTATGGGTGTCCTCGGAGGTCGGCGGAACCGTCAGCGTCATCGATCCGGCCAAGCACAAGGTTGAACAGAAGATCGCTTTCAAGATCGCCGGCATGCGGCCGGAGCCGATCCAGCCGGTCGGTATCAACATCACGCGAGACGGAAAGACTGGTTTTGTGGCACTAGGGCCATCAAACCACGTGGCCGTCATCGACGGAACGACGCATCAGGTCACGAAATATCTGTTGGTCGGCCAGCGCGTCTGGCACATGGCGTTTACGCCCGACGAAAAATATCTTCTGACCACAAACGGCGTATCGAACGATGTTTCGATCATCGATGTCGCCGCGCTAAAGGTCATCAATACAGTCCAGGTCGGCCAGCAACCCTGGGGTATTACCATCTCCGAGCGCTGAGCTAGAGTGCTGCTATTGGCAGCGAACAGTAACGCCGGGAGTAGACGATGAAATTCTTCGTGCGTCTCTTAATTCTGTGCACAGTCGAGGCGGCACTGCCGTCGCCGGCGGACGCCGCCGACCCCCGCGATCCGGACTGGCCGTGTATGCAGGCGAAAGTGCCCGAAATGTCGGTTGCGTCGATGTGGGACGGCCCTTCGATCGCCGATGTCGGCAATTCCTGGGAGGACGACCCCAAGATCAATGATCTGGTCGTTCGGCTAGCGGCGCGTCGCACCGCACTGGACGCCGCGGAGAAGGCCATTGCCGATGTCATCACAGGCAGTGCCGCCCAGAAGCAAGACAAGGCCAAAAAGATCTTTGCCGGCGTGTTCCAGACCCTAAGCCAGCAGCGCAGCGAAGTGATGAGCGGTATTGACCGGGTAGCCCGCAAGGAGAAAGCGCTTGCCAACAAGATAAGATCCGACGTGACCGCATTGCGCGAACTGCAGGATAAACCGGAGCAGGACCAATCCAAGATCGATGCGCTCGCCGCGCAAGTTGAATGGAGCACGCGGATTTTCGACGATCGACGCAAATCGATTCGTTACGTCTGCGAAGTGCCCACCATCATTGAGCAACGCGTGTTTGCGCTCGGACGCGCGATTCGCCAGGCCCTGGACTAAGCGACGTCGTGCTATTCGCCCTCGGCCGGAGCCGGTACTGCTCTCCAATGGGGAAGTCTGGACGGTTCCCAACGGTCGGTGCCCTACGAATACCACACGGCGTTTCGATAGCCCGTCGTCAATAATAGATAACAAGAAAAACGTTGACAAAGATGGCGCTGGGCTTCCACAGCACTTCGGCCTGCACGACCCCTGCGCCCGCGAGCGTCTCCGGGGTTGGACCTCGATAATCCTCCATTCGATTGCCGGATGGCTCAGGCGGCAAGTCCTCCGTCCACCGCGTTCATGCCGGCGAGCGCGACAAAACACATCCCAAAAAAATGGCGCGTCATCACTTCTGCATTGATGAATCGCCGGCAATGAGCCGATCGTTGCCGTCCAAAAGGGGTACGTCGAAGTCGAGTAGAATCTTGTTGATCGCGGGTTGGTTCTCGACAATCAGCTTGTTTAGCTGCCTTTTCCAGTTCTGATCGGATGAACGGACACCCATGGTGATGCGATACACCATGCGCGGCCCTCCAGTTTCCTTCATGAGCAACGTCACGTGCATCGGCGGATTGACTCGCGAAGCGTAGTAACCCGCGATCGGCCCCCATAGTACGCCGGCGTCGATCTCACCCGATGCAAGATCGTTCATCATCGCCTGGGCCGATGAATCGAATCGTGTGTCGATCACCAGCGGATACGGCTTGGCCTTCGCCATCAGTCCGTCGGCGACGAGATAGGTGGCAGGCGGCGTGCCGGCGACAATGCCGATCCGCTTGTCCTTCAACCGCGCATCGGCGAGCGTATCCACAGCATCAAGCGGACCGCCGGTCTTGGATACGAACGCGTATGCGCTCTGGTAGTAGGGATTGGTGTTTTGCACCATCTCGTCGCCCTGCGGATAGCCCATGATAATGTCGCAACGGTGCGAACCGAGCGTCATGCGCACAAATCCAGTCGCCTGGGGAAAGAAGGTATAGGTGACCCTTTTTCCGAGTTCGGCCGCCAACAGCTCAGCGAGTTTGTTTTCGAACCCTTCGCCCTTCTCGTTGGAGAACGGCATATTGTTCGGGTCGGCGCAAACCCGCAGGACATTCGGATCGACGAGCTCAAGTCCTTCCTCCGATGCCCCGCGTCCCTCGCCGAGGGACGCAACCGGAGCAGCAATCGCAGTCGCCGCGTAGAACGCAGCGGTGTATATCAGCAGGCGATGTGCGGCGACCTTTGTCATAACGCTTCCTTTCACCCACCTTGTCCGAAGCAAGAGTCCATCCATTTTTTCGCAGCCTCGGGTTTGTCTTCATGTTTAGCCGGACGCACCCGGCCGAGCGCGTCGTTGGCGCGCGCGCGCAGATAAACAAAGATATCGTCGACCACGCACATCACGTTCTTATTGCTGCCGAAGGCGGGCATGACGTTTTCGTTGGCGGTATTCACATTCTTTCGGCCGCTTGCCACCACGCCGAGGAAGTCGCCATAGCTCATCGTCTTGAGCGAATCCGTCAGCGCCGGCGCATAAGAGGAGCCATCGCCATTCGGCCCGTGGCAGACGTGGCATTCGGAATGGTAGCGGATGTAGCCCGAGTAGGTGTACCAATCGACGGTGCCGTCGGGCTTAGTGCTGTACGTTGGGTTGCCGTCTTTGTCGAAATACTTGCCGTCCTCATTCTTGACAGCGGTCGGATCCCCCGACCCGTCTCCCAGAGCGATGCTGGTCCAAAGCAACGTGGCGGCCAACGCGAATGCGGCCCCACCCGCGGGCGATTTCAATGACGGCTTCCTTGTGCGGCTCACGGTAATTTGAGACTGGGCCCCCGGCGCGCCGCTCGTGGTGACGCGCCGGGGGGATTGGGCTTTAGCTTAGGGTCGGCTTCACTGCGGCAAGACGAAGACCGTAAGCTGACCGCCGAGCGCCGTGTAATTGCTCAGCGCAGCGTAGCCACCCACCGCACCGAGACCAGCGGTCGGGTCGGTCAAGCCGGCCGCCAGACCGATGCCGGCCCAGCCGCCGACGCCGGACAGCACCGCAACGTATTGCTTGCCGCCGTGCTCGTAGGTCATGACGTTGCCGATGATGCCCGATGGGGTCTTAAACTTGTATAGTTCCTTACCCGTCTTCGCATCGACTGCTTTCAGATAGCCTTCGAGCGTCCCGTAGAACACGACTCCGCCAGCGGTCGCGAGGGCACCGCCCCATGCGGAGAACAGTTCGGGGTTAGACCACACGATCTTTCCGCTCTTGCCGTCCCAGGCAATGAAGTTGCCCATGTTTGAGTCGCCGGGGGGCGGATACATGGAGAGCGTCGCCCCAACATAGGGCTGGCCGGCCGCGTAGCTCACCTTGAACGGCTCGTAGTCCATGCAGACGTGATTTGTCGGAACGTAGAACAGCTGCGTGTCGGGCGAGTAGGCTGCTGGCTGCTCGTCCTTAGTACCGAGCGCGGCCGGACAGATGCCCTTGTTGTTGTGGTCTTCACCGTTCACATCGGTCGAATACTGCGGCACAACCGCGGGCCGACCGTAGTTAGGCGAGTTCTTATCCATGTCAACGCCGGTGGTCCAGTTGACCTTCGGATCGTACTTCTGAGCGACGAGCAGCTCTCCGGTCTCGCGGTCTAGCGTGTAGCCGAGGCCGTTGCGATCGAAGTGCGTCACCAGTTTGCGCTCTTTACCGTCGATCGGTTGATCGGTGAGGATCATCTCGTTGACGCCGTCATAGTCCCATTCGTCGTGGGGCGTCATCTGATAGACCCACTTGGCCATGCCGGTATCCGGGCTACGGCCCCAGATGGTCATCGACCACTTGTTGTCACCGGGACGTTGCTTCGGATTCCAAGTCGAGGGGTTGCCCGAACCGTAGTAGAATAGGTTCAACTGGGGATCGTATGCCATCCAGCCCCAGGTGCAGCCGCCGCCGATCTTCCACTGGTCGCCCTGCCACGTCTTCAGGCTCGAATCTTTACCGACCGGCTTGCCGAGCGAGGTGGTCTTCTCGGGATCGACCATGATTTGATCGTCCGGCCCCTCCGAGTAGGCCCGCCAGAGCCTCTTGCCGTCCTTGATGTCGTAAGCGGTGACGTGACATTGCACGCCGAACTCGCCGCCAGAGATACCGACCAGAATCTTGTCCTTGATCACGTGCGGCGCGGACGTACCGGTCTGTCCCTTCGACGGATCGCCGTTCTTCACCGACCAAACGACCTTGCCGGTCTTCGCGTCGAGCGCGACCAGCGTCGTGTCGGCCTGGTGCAGGAAGATCTTGCCGTCGCCGTATGACACGCCGCGATTCACAGTATCGCAGCACATTACGGGAATCACGTTCGGATCCTGCTTCGGCTCATACTTCCAGAGAATCTTCGCATCGTGGTCCAGATCGAGTGCGTAAACGATGTTGGGGAATGGCGTGTGCACGTACATCGTGTTGCCAACGACCAGCGGTGCACCTTCGTGACCGCGCAGGACGCCGGTTGAGAACGTCCATGCCACCTGTAGCTTCCCGACGTTGTTGGCGTTGATCTGCTTGAGCGTCGAGTAGCGCTGGTTGTCGTAGGTGCGCGCCGGCATCACCCATTCGGCCGGGTTCTCCGACATCTTGGCGAGATCATCGGCGTAGGCGGGTCCGGCGAGCACCGTGATCGCGCCTAGGCAAGTACTGAGCGTAAGCGAAAGATAACGCATCGCGTGTCCTCCCTGCGACGAGTGAAAATTGCACCGATGCGAACAAGCCAGCTGCAAGCAAGCTAGGGCCTCACGGCGCAAACCAAGCCTGGGGAAGCATTTCCGGCAGCGTGTCACAGCGCAGGCAGGTCGCGAGGAAATCTTTTTCTCTCTCCGACTTGCCCTAGCCCGCGAAGAAACGGCAGCCTTCCCTAAGTAGCTGACGTCCTTGAAACCGGAAACAAAACACTATGCCCTCACTCCTTCTTACGCAAACAAAAAATGTGAAGGTTCCTAAAAACTCGATGGGCAGCCATGTCCCAACTTTTGGACACGATATTGTCGTAGTGGCGAGTGGGGCACGCGCCCATGAGCGATGTATGCTTTCGCGCGACATTGCCACAGGCGCTTCGAAATTGGTTGCCGCGCTTTTGGTCGCGAGGTTTGCTGATGGCAGGACAGCAACGCTGACCTATTCGCAATCGGCCGCGCTGCTTACGATCGAGGAACTCAGCGCTGGCGTTTATATCCACTTTGACGCAATCGCGCTGATGAGCGCTGAGAACGATGACGCGAATCGCCAATATCGGCTTTGTGGTTGGCGGCGATGCCGTCGCGGCCATCGATATCGGCGGCCTAAGCTTCGGTGCGGCCGCCGCGATTGCGTTCGGGTATCGGTGGCAGGGGAACAGGGCGATCCGTGGCCGGGTCAGCGCACATCTTCAAGGACGTCAACTCCCGACGGCGAGGGCTTGATGTGCACGATCTGCACGTCTCCCGGGGCGATGAACTTTTGCTAGGATGGAGCGTGGAATTCTATCTCGGAAGAATGTGGTTCTAAATATCGATCGAACGGCGGGGCGACATTCCGAACTGAACCGGTCGTTCAAGGCCGGATGCTCCGCCCAACAGCCTGCAGCGTCTGCGGTCAGAAGCAGCGGACTTCGGCTTCCGCCTGGGCGCGGCGCAGGGCCTCAATCGCTTTCTTTGCGATTTCCGTGGAGCGAAACTGACTACCAAGGTGTCCCGGCACCTGCGCCACACTCAGCACGGTCGATGCCTCCACGTAGCGGTCGTAAGGCAGGATCGAAGCGATGATGTCGATCGAGCACGAACACTGATCGAGCGTATGTTGCGTCTCGCCATTGGCTTTCATGCAACCGAACACATAATCGACCCGCGCGGCGGTCGGGTAGTCGTTGAGATTGTCCGCGCGCGCCGACGAGTATGCAGCGGCGGCGAGCAGCGCGATCCTTGCCAGCAATGACAACGTTTCCACTCTATTCATGGTCCGTTTCCTGGGGCAACCACTGCGCCGTCCTTTCGTTGAAACTATGATATCCGCGTTGGGATGTCTTGGCGGCAGATGACCGCAACGGCCCGTCCGGTAACCGGTTCACCATGGATCTCATGATCTTCGATTGCGACGGAGTGCTGGTTGACTCCGAGCTTCTCTTCAACGGGCTTCTGGCAGAGATGATGTCGGAACTTGGCCATCCAATGACGACGACCTGTGCCATCCGGACATTGCCGGACGCAGCTTGATGGACGTTTTTGCGCTGGCTGCTCCCGGGTAACGAATTCCCGGTGTCCTCACCTCGTCCTCGTTCGAGCGCGTTCACCGGTCACTCGACGTCACCGATCTCACACCCCCATTCGACGGACACATCTTCAGCGCCAGCAGATCGCTTACGGCAAGCCGGCGCCGGCCCTCTATCTCCTTGCTGGGCGAACGATGGGCGCGGTTCCCGATCGTTGCGCTGTAATCGAAGATTCGCCGCTGGGCGTGACCGGGGCGGTTGCCGCAGGGACGACGGCCATAGGCTTCACCGTGCCGGGCACGTGCCATCCGATGTTGTCCGGCGGCTCGCCGACGCCGGAGCTCGGCACGTCCTTTCTGCGATGCGCGAGGTGCCGGAGACGATCGCGGCACTGGGCATCTGAGAGCGGATACCGCGTCGTTAGACGAACGACCCTATTGGTGGGCGAACAACGTCACGGCTTTGGCGGGCCGGCCGGTGAATGGCCGATGGCGTGAAAGACCCATGACGACCGGCCGGGTGCCGATCTTGTAGAGAAAAGTGTCACGTCTGGCGCGCTGATCCGCCCGCATCGGCCTTCTCTTTAGCGTGCGGGTACTCGCAATGGTAGCGTTTGACGGTCCACTTGGGATGCTCGCCGATCCACTGGGCAATGTAGGGCTGGGCGGTCATGGCACACTGCGTCAGCGAGCCGTTCCACATGTATTCGAGACGCTGCTCCTCGCAGTGATCGGGGTGCGCCAGCGCACAAACCGTAACCACAATCGCTATCAGATCCATGAAATCTCTCCGTCGGAAGATCCAGCGACTCAGATGCAATTATCGTGCAACTATAATACGCAAATCCCTAAGTCCTTTAGGTCCGCAAGGATATCGGCATCCGTAGTGCCGACCATGCATTCGGCGATTCGCTTCTTTATTGGTGCGCGAGGGCTGCTTTGAGCGCCCTGCATCTCATCTCAGCGACCAACAGCCCAGGGCGGTCCCGTTGGTGCGGATGGTTCCGAATCTCAGTACACGACCACGCTCCTGATGCTTTTGCCCTCCTGCATCAGGTCGAAGCCCTTGTTGATCTCCGGCAGCGGCATGGTATGCGTGATCATCGGGTCAATCTCGATCTTGCCCTCCATGTACCAGTCGACGATTTTCGGCACGTCGGTGCGACCACGGGCGCCGCCGAAGGCCGTCCCCTTCCAAACGCGGCCGGTGACCAGTTGGAACGGACGCGTCGCAATTTCCGCACCGGCCGGGGCCACGCCGATAATGATGGCCTGACCCCAACCGCGGTGGCAGGCCTCCAGGGCTTGGCGCATCACTGCGACGTTGCCGGTGCAGTCGAAGGTGTAGTCGGCGCCGCCGATCTGGTCGGCGCCCCGCTTTGTCATGTTGACGAGATGCGCGACCAGATCGCTGCCAACCTCCTTCGGATTGACGAAGTGGGTCATGCCGAAGCGCTCGCCCCATTCCTTCTTACCATTGTTGATGTCGACGCCGATGATCATGTCGGCGCCGGCAAGCCGCAGGCCCTGGATGACATTGAGTCCAATGCCGCCAAGTCCGAATACGACGCACTTAGAGCCGAGTTCCACCTTGGCAGTGTTGAGGACCGCGCCGATGCCGGTCGTCACGCCGCAGCCGATGTAGCACACCTTGTCGAAAGGAGCGTCCTCGCGAATCTTGGCGACCGCAATTTCCGGCAGCACGGTAAAGTTTGCGAACGTGGAAGTACCCATGTAGTGGTGCAGCTTCTTGCCATCGAGTGAGAAGCGCGACGTGCCGTCCGGCATAACGCCCTGCCCCTGCGTGGCGCGGATGGCCGTGCACAGATTGGTCTTGCGCGAGAGACACGAGGGGCACTGCCGGCATTCGGGCGTGTAGAGGGGAATAACGTGATCGTCTTTCTTCACGCTCGTCACGCCGGGCCCGACATCGACGACAGTGCCGGCGCCCTCATGTCCCAGAATGGCCGGGAACAGCCCCTCGGGGTCGGCGCCGGAAAGCGTGAACTCGTCGGTGTGGCAGATGCCGGTGGCTTTGACCTCGACCAGAACCTCCCCGGCCTTCGGCCCGTCGAGGTTGACCTCCGCGATCTGGAGCGGCTTGGCCTTCTCCAATGCAACAGCGGCACGGGTTTTCATGGCAGTTTTCCTCCTCGTCGAAAAGCGTCTACTATTCAAGAGCCCGGCCGCTCGGACCGGTTTGGACTCTCGGTGCGAACCGCTGCTTGAGAACATGATCGATCCCGAGCGGCGTAGCAACAACTGCGTTACCAAGTTTGGGAGGACATCATGGCGAAGATCTCAATTCATCCGGCGGTAGATAATGGCGTGCAGCCCGGCTCCGCGAGCTTCGCGGGCGGTACGCTTCATTGCAAATGCGCTAGCAATCCCGTCGAGGTAAGCATCGCGGCGCAGTCCGCTCATAACCACGTGTGCGGATGCACCAAATGCTGGAAACCCGCAGGCGCTCTGTTCTCGCAAGTCGCCGTCGTGCCGCGCGACAAGCTTCGTGTCTCCAAGAACGCCGACAAGCTCAAGGTTGTCGATGCCAACGCGGCCATTCAGCGCCACGCCTGCACGGCGTGCGGCGTGCACATGTACGGACGAATCGAGAATACGAAGCACCCGTTTCATGGCTTGGATTTCGTCCATACCGAGCTTTCGAACGAGCGAGGCTGGTCAGCCCCCGAGTTTGCCGCATTTGTTTCCTCCATCATCGAGTCCGGCACTCCTCCCGACCAGATGCCCGCGATTCGCTCGCGGCTAAAGGAGCTGCGGCTCGAGCCGTACGACTGCCTTTCACCGGCACTGATGGATGCAATAGCCACCCACGTAGCGAAGGCATCGGGGGTGCTCAGGGCCTGATCAGCCGGCTGGAAAGACGGGCTCCCCCCACGGCGGCCCGGCGCCGCATCGTTCTGGCACCTCGGTGGTCCGAACTGACAGCAGCGGCCATGGTCACAGGGGCCGCAGTCGGTCAGCTGTCTGGGGTCCTTCGCAGGGGCCCAAAAATCTTGGCCCGCCGGGGCTGGCCGATTTCCCAGGCTTGTCCGCGAGCGGGGAGGGGTAAGTACCCCGAAGTCCCGGGCGCGCCGTCACCATGAAACGCATTCTCATCACCGGCGCAGCCGGCAAAATTGGGAGCGTGCTGCAGTTTTTCGCTCCAGCCGGCGCTCGTTACGGACGTGTGCCAGTACCGGCTTCCTCCTCGGAGCCGAGGGAGATTCACACGGTCATGGTCCCCCCCCCGATGGGCGGGGGGAACGTATACACCCTCGCTACCGGCGCTCGCTCCACACAGCGCGACACGCGCCGCAGTAAGGCGGAACGCCGCAGCGGCGTCCGCCGAGGCGGGCGGCGGGACAGATGGTGCAACGTGCGGATCAAGAGCTGACGCCACGGGCGGATCAAGAGCGGGCGCAGTAGCAGCCGGCTGCCGCCCGCCTCGGGTCCGCTGCCAGTACCGGCTGTGGCATCATCGAACCGATGGAACTGGGGCATCGGGGTTCGATTTCCACTCCTCATCGCGCAGAGCATCCGGGACCAGCAGAGATTGGTGCGTTTTCATCACTGTCTCGCAATAAAGACCCGTATTGAGGGGGGCGAGTTCGTCCCTCTCATAGGGATTGCCGTTCGACACGCTCGATACGAAAACCTTGATGTTTGGTGGTTCGACCTTGATAACCAAAGCCGAGGGAACGTGGATGATCTCGGCAATGATGTCGACGATCTCTTGCCATTTCTGAACAAGTTCAAACGGTACTTGGATGACTGCGGTTGACATACTCAGGCCGGCCTCTCGAAGTCCGTGAGTGCCCTTGCTCGGGATTTCCACGATAGATCCTTAGTGAGTGTGAATGTTAGCGTTTTTCCGATGCGCTTAGAAGTCAGTTTCGAAGTGCCGCCGGCGACCGACACCGTTCGCATTGACGCGGCAGTCGCTGATTAGGACGTTGATCGGCCTCTCACGATATCGATGGCTTCAGCAAGCGCTCGTCCGGCAAGACGCGACTGGCCCCGAAGCGGCGGTTCACCGCGATGCAGCGATGAGTCCGCAGTTGGAACACAAGCCGGCATGGCGCGGACATCGTGAGTGTGCCGCCGCAAACCTCATCACGCCTCGCTTAACTGCGGCGAACCGCGCAGCAGCTCCTTCGCCACGTTGGCCGCGATGCGTCGCGCCTTGTCGTCGGTCGTTTCGATCTCGCCCGCGCCGACAGGATCGAGCGGATCAAGGAGCTGCGGCGGGCCCGTTGCGGCGATCCACGCCGTCAAGACATTCCCATTGACAACAACCATGCACCTACCGCGATGAGGACTATGCCGGCAAGGGGAGCGATCTGGCGGCCCAAGAAAGTGACCTTCTCCAAGAAAATGAGCAACGAGAGCAGGACGATCCAAAGCAGGTTCATCACGCCGCCCACGAACAACAGGACCATTAGTGCCCAGCAGCAGCCGAGGCAATATGCACCGTGCAGAAGCCCGAGCCGAAGGCAACCCAGCACGTCGCGGCGAAAGCCACCATGACGCATCAGGAACGCAAACGGCATCTGGCACTGGGTAAGACATACGTCTTTGAGGCGGGTCCACTGATAGCTGCCCGCCGCCACGAACACGAGCCCTCCGAGGACGTTGCTCGTCCCTGTCATCGCGGAATCGAGCAAAGCGGTACGCTCGAGCGCCCATTGCACAAGGGTGGCGAGCAGCGCGAAAGCGACCCATACAAGGAAATAGCCGGCAACAAACCAAACAGTTGCAACGAGTGGTGTGCCCTGCGGTTCGGCGTATCGGCCCAAACGGGCGTGCGTGAGGATCATTGGCATCGCTGAGGGCGTCATCATGCCGACCATCATCACGGTCCACATGGCGAATACGAATGCGAACTCCATCGCCCGCCATGGCGTGTGTACCGGCATCATGAGCCGCGTGCCGGCCGGAATCATCCGGAAGCCTGTCATGTCCATGCCACCCATGCCCATATCGACCGAGAGCCACAGCAAGTAACTCCACGCCAACGCGGCCAGCAAGGTGAGGGAGACGACGACGACGACGCGGTCGCGCCGGAGCGCTCCCAAGGTTGTCGCGGTGGGCGGATAGAGAATCGCGCTACCCCCGGCATCCCGAAGCTTCTGTGCGATACGAGCCGCTATCTGATCGGCATCCTCACTAGCCATCGGCGGTCCGCCATTGTCGGCACCTGATTGCTCTTTCGACAGCGGTGGCGCGGTGGCGCGCACCGGGCTTTAGGTACCCGAGTGACGCAACAGGCCGCTCGAAGCGGACAACAACGCCGCCCATGCGACTCCCCCCAATGTCCCCGGCAGCGCTCATTTTATGGCCTTAGCTGCAAAAAGCTAGCGCGGTCTGGCCCGTCGAGCAGTGGGGCCTTTAACGGAAATCGCTTTCCGCAACAGAAAGTATTTCAAGCCATGAGGATTCTCGGCGCAATCTGAGTCTGGGGGAGCCGCCTGGGGACGTCCTTAGTCCATTGGGTACCTTGTGCTTGAGTGGGGGAGTAGCACAAATGCGACATGCACGTGTGTTCGCGGGCGTTGCAACCTTCATGTTTGCATCGAGCAGCCTTGCTGACGCTCAAACGAGCGCAGCGGCATTCAGCACGCCGGATGATGCAACTAGTACAGTAACAACCCCTGCGTCGGGGGCGAGGGAAAAGCGCTTCGCGCCCGGCACCATCGCGAAGACAATCGTCGAGGAGGCATCTCGATTGACGACTGACGCCGTCACGTGGGGTCAGAAATTGCATGAACTAGAACTTGATATAAGGAACAATGCCTCTGATGTAGAAAGCACTGGGAGTCGCGTTGACGAGTGCCTCTTTGTATTGAGAGCGATAGCTGCACGTCTGGCGCCAACGTCCGACACAAGAATCAGTTTGCGTAAGCAAGAGGACGCGATTCGAGATCTTGCTAGCCGGGCGGAGGTACGAGCCGAACAATCTATTCGAAAGATTGCAGGTTATCTTCAACAGAAGACCACCGAGCTGCACACCTTAAACCGATCGATGGAGGAAATTCGGATTCAGTTGACCATGCAGATAGATCATCTGCAGGACCAGCAGGCGTTTAACGACGCAGCTGCTCAGAATGGTCAGCCGCTGAAGGATGCTCAAAACAGCCTCGAACGTCTGCAAGCGCTTACAGCCGATGCGCAGCGGTTAGCCGCCGATCTCGACGGCTTCGGTGGAACCCCCGTCGTCCCGGGAAAGCCAGTGGACGAAGGAAAGGCCGCTGAAGCAACCAACGCAGATAAGCGGCGCCGTGGGGGCGGCCCCGACAGCTCGTAGACGCTAAAATCGCCCGGACTATTTTCGCCGTGGGCGAGCCAACCCTGTGCGGCGAGAATCTAAGGCGGCTGAAGCGGTAGGCGACAACAACAAAGCGACTGCATATTTTCGGAAACTCGTTCGCTTGACGCGCGATGCCGACGGTGACCGCGCCGAAATCCGCGAAGCGAGGCAATTTGCAGTAGTCAAGTAGCCGTCGTTCACAACCGCTCCGTTGGCCTATTGGCCTGGCTGGTAGCGATATTTCATTGCATATTTAATCCCTTGCATAATGGCGATGACCATGATGGCGGTGTGTCGCGCGCCCAGCGAGGTGATGGTGACTGTAGTGATGGCTATGGTGCACTAGATGCCTGTGCCTTGGAGTTAGGTTGTCGTCGTCCTCGTCGTCTATTACCGGCGTGCCAATTGGCAATGGCACTGTTGGCTCTGGCGTGATGATGGCGGCGTTGAGACCAACATGCAAATAAAGTTGGCCATCATATTCTTCAAACATGTCTTCCAACGTGGCCATAAAATCATCCCACTCGCGAATAACGATGCAGCCGCTGCTGACATACAAACCCTGATGAAATTCTATACCTCCGGTATGAAGTTGCCATTGATGCCGATGGCGCCATGTCTTTCACCCCAATGTCCTACTTCGTTTGGCGTGATTGGATAATCGCCAAACGGAATTGAGCCACGACCGTGGCCACCTGTACCAAAATTGTAAATTTTGTCCATGATCTCAAGCTTGCCGGTCATGTGATAAGGTCGCTCTGGCAATTGTAGTGGCGTAGAAAGTCCAGACCACCAATCTTCCAAAGAAGCAAACAATGGTAGAATTTTATCCCGTTTTTCTCCGGCAATAACACTATAGGCAGAACCCGGCGCTGATTCTTGATGGCAGTGGCGGTGGTGCCGGTAGCAGTCTTTTGCTATAGCTATGGTTGGTGACATGAGGCTGATCACAGCAGCGATGGCGACAAGGCGCACTACATCCCCCTTTAGTTGACAGGCTCTACCGTTTTTTGACCCGTTCTTTGTTTCCGGAAGTTCACGCACTATTCTGGAGCAACTACAATTCGCGACCTGCCGCTGGTTGCACCTGGTCGCGAATGACGCTGAGCGACCATGCGGCTTACGCGCGACGTGCCACGTCTTACCACCAGCGCTGTTGCATCGGTTGATAGTATTGGCCGGCGCGCGGACGCGCATTGGCAGGTTGGGAGTTCCAATTGCGCTGAAAAAAGAAGCCGAAGCCGTCGTTGCCCCAGTAGTTGCCGCTCGCAACGGGGACATCGAGCGTAGGCCGACGCATCAAGAAGCCGCCCTGGGGCTGGTTGTTGAGCACCGCGACGAATTCGGTGCGATAGTTGGTCTCGCGGCTCAGCGGCTCGTCCGAGACGATGATCGAGGATCGCGGCAATGCAGTCGGCGCGATGCGATCGAGCACATCCTGCGGAATGGTGATGCGGTCAAGCGAATCGTTGGCGTCGTCCCCGTTGTCGATCGTGACCGCGGTCCAGCGCAGGCCCGCGCGGTTGCGCGCCATCGCCGTGAACACATGCGTGCCGATCGGCTTGTCGGGCTTGCGGATCGTGACCGGAACCTCAATGGTCGCATCGAACACCTCGCCCCCGTCCGGCCACGGCTTATGCGTGTTGCGCCGCACGTAAAGCTTCTGCGTCGCGCGGCTAATGTAAACCGAGACCGGTTCGAGTGCGACCTTCGCCTCGCTTGCCGCCTTGGCGGCGGCGGCCTTCTTGGTCTCGGCCACCTTGGCGGCGTCCTTCGCGGCGGCCGCGGTGTCGAGCTTCGACTTCGCGTCGGCCTTGGCCCTGTCGAGCTGCGTCCTCGCTTCCGCGGCGTTGGCGGCCGCCTTCTGCTTCAGCTCCTCGGCCCGCGCCTTGGCTTGGTCCGTCTTTGCGGCGGCGAGCGCCTTGTCGGCGAACGCGAGCTCGGCGTCGGCGCGGGGCTTGAGCCATTCCAGCTTGCGCAGCGACGCCGTGAGCGATGCTGCCTCGCGTGCCGCTGTCGCGGCGGCTTTCTTCGCCTCGTCGGCCGTTTTGGCGGCCTCCGCGGCCTCGCGAGCGAGCGTCTCGGCACGCGCCGGAGCAGCCGCGACGGCCTCCGCGTTCGGCACGAATAGCGCCGGGTGGGAAAACTCGACCGGGGCCACGTCGTTCGGCGAGATGATCACCCGCATCCCGATCCACGTCTTGTCGAACAGCTTCTCCGCAAAGTCGTAGGGCATCCGCACGCACCCGTGCGAGGCCGCATACCCGGGCAGTGGCCCGCCGTGCAGCGCGATGCCGTTCCAGGTGATGCGCTGCATGTTCGGCATCCAGGCATCGTCATAGAGGGTCGAGTGGTGGTCCTTGTCCTTCTCGATGACAGCGAACACGCCCGCTGGCGTCTC
>Ga0210408_10002079_pt1 | contig 19970 bp, 20 predicted proteins | sample IncBWH4MmetaG_FD_155471 | JGI IMG/M metagenome (GOLD analysis project Ga0210408, IMG submission 155471) | Forest soil microbial communities from Barre Woods Harvard Forest LTER site, Petersham, Massachusetts, United States - Inc-BW-H-4-M | ecosystem: Environmental > Terrestrial > Soil >...
GGGAAAAAACTTACCCTGGCTTGACAACAAATTTACTCGTTCATGCGTCCAATAGTATGGAGAACAAAAATCGCAAGGCACCCCGGCCTTTCGGGCAGTGATCGCTCTGGCGCGTCGAAAATTTCGACGGCAACTCCAAGGAATTAGCGGTGTTATACTTTGGCACCAGGCCGAATTCGGCCGCTGGCGAAAGCAGGGCTATGGGGGCCAAGATAGAGGAGAAGTAGACATGGGAGAGCAAGTGAAAGAACTTATGGATTGGGCGCGCCGCCGGAAGATACTGGCGGGGGTGTTTGTCGCGCTCACGCTTGTAGTGGGGATATTGATCGGCTCGGTTGTATCCGGGCGAGTTTCGGCGACGAAGGGCTTCGGGTTTGCGGGGACTACGGCGACGCCGCTGGCCGTGCCTGAGGTCATTCCATCGTCTAGCAGTTTTGCGTCGATCGTCAATCGCGTGGAGCCAGCGGTGGTGAACATCGCCACCACGCAAGTGCTGGAGCGCAAGCAGAGCTCGAAGAGGCGCCGCGCGCAGCCGTACGACCAGGAAGATCCGATGCAGGATTTCTTCGACCGGTTCTTTGATGGACGGCAGGAAGGGCCGCCGCAAGCGGAGCGCAGCCTGGGTTCGGGTGTGATCGTGGACAAGCGCGGGTACATTCTCACGAACAATCACGTTGTCGAGCAGGCCACGAAAATCCAGGTTCAACTGAACGGGGATGCGACGCGGTACACGGCCAAGGTGGTCGGCGTGGACGAGCCTACGGACCTGGCGGTCATCAAAATTGATGCAGGGAAAGACCTGCCCATCGCCAAGCTGGGCAATTCCGACGGCGTTCAGGTGGGAGACTGGGTACTTGCCATCGGCAGTCCCTTTGGGTTGCAGGCTACGGTAACGGCGGGAATAATCAGCGCGAAGGACCGTGGCGGAATCGGGCAGCAGTTCCAGAGATTCTTGCAAACCGATGCGGCGATCAACCCGGGAAATTCCGGCGGGCCGCTGGTGGACCTGGCTGGCGAAGTTATTGGAATCAATACCGCGATTATCACGGGCAGCCGGGGGTATGAAGGCGTGGGCTTTGCGCTGCCTTCGACCACGGCGATCAACGTGTACGACCAGATTATCAAGCAGGGCCGCGTGACGCGCGGGTCCATCGGCGTCAGCTTTCAGGAAGAGCTGAGCACGAACGCGATCACGCTGAAATCGTTGGGCGCTCCTTATGGCGTGGTGATTGAAGGCGTGGAGCCGGGAAGCCCCGCGGAGAAGGCCGGATTGAAGGGCGGAGACGTAATCACCAGCGTGAACGGGCAACCTGTCAAGAACGGAAATGACCTGGTAAACCCGATTGCGCAGGCACCGATTGGGAGCAAGGTGAAGCTGACCTACATTCGCGACCGCCAGCAGAAAGAAGCAACTGCAGAGGTGGGAGACCGTACTCGAGTATTCCCGAATTCGGCGGGCCGCCTGGGCGATCAACCGGGCGAAACTGCGCCGACCGAGTTCGGATTGCACGTGGAAGAATTGACGCCGGACCGCGGGCACCGCGTAGGGCTCGAAGGACAGAAGGGCGTGCTGGTGGTCGAAGTCGAGCCGGCTTCGTTTGCCGATGATTTAGGATTCGGGCGCGGCGACGTGATTGCGCAGGTAAACGGCGAAACGGTGAGCTCCGTTGCCGATTACCGCAAGACCGTGTCGAAACTGAAGAAGGGCGAGGATGTGGTATTCAAGGTTCTTCGCCGGCAGGATAGCGACCGGATCCTGACGCTCTACCTGTCGGGCAAAGTTCCGGCCGACGGCCAGCAATAGCGCCGGCAGCAACGACTGAGCTAAACCCAACACCATCCACTATGCGACTCCGAAAAGCGACCTGCCCGGCCCTGACGCTGCTTCTTGCGGCGGGGCTGGGTTTGTTTGCGAGTTTGGCGGGGGCGCAAAGCGCTACGCCGAAAAAGACCGCTTCCTCCAAAGCTGGGAGCGCAGCTCACGGAAAAAGAAAATCGAGAAAATCCAGCCGGCGGGAGCGTGGGCAAAAGGCTCCCACTCCCGACCGCATTTCTGAGATTCAGCAGGCGCTCGCGAAAGACGGTTCGTTCGCGGGAAAGCCAAACGGGAAATGGGACGCTTCGACCATTGAAGCGACCAGGAAATTCCAAGAGGCGCACGGGCTGAATCCGTCCGGGAAGCTCGATGCGAAAACTCTCCAGCAATTGGGGCTGGGGTCGCAGACCGCCGGTGTTGCGGCGCCCATGCCTCCGGTGAGCTCTTCTTCGCTGCAGAAAGCAACACCTCCTCAAGCCGCCCACCGCCAGCCGTAATCCCGATTGCTTTCCATCGAAAACTGAATTAGAAAACAGGCCCTGTGCTGTGTGCAGGCGTGGAGACAAAGGGGTGGGTGTGCCATGAAGCAGGTGAAAATTCTGGCGGCCGTCGCGGTTGTCGGCGCGCTGTGTGCGGGCGGGATTTGCGCGCAGGAGAAACCTGGCGCCAAAACTGTCAAGGCTGTGCGATTTGGGAAGCTCTGGGATGGGAAGGGGAAGCTGTGGACCAATGCAATCGTGATCGTGGAAGGCGACCGCATTCGAAATGTGACTGGCGATGCTTCGGCGATCGCCGCCGGCGCGGAGACAATCGATCTCTCGAAATACACGGGCTTGCCGGGACTGATCGACGTGCATACGCACATGACGATGTATACCGACGAAACTCCGGGCGAGCCGATGCTGAAACAGATCACCAACAATCCTCCTGCGGTGGAAGTATTTCTCGCGCGCAAAGGAGCCATGCGCACGCTGGAGGCAGGAGTGACTACTGTGCGCGACCTCGGGGCGGATCAGTACATGGACATCGCGATGCGCGACTTGATCAACCGCGGGGAAATGATAGGACCGCGAATGTTCGTTGTAGGCTATGGACTTTACGTCACCAACGCGCCGTACAAGCCAGGGATAAATCCGCCGGCGGGCGGGATCGCCGATGGCGTGCCTGAAGTCTTGCGAGCGGTGCGCCAGCAGATTGCGGCCGGCGCGGATTTGATCAAGATGTATGCTTCGACGGGGACAGACGACGATGTGACGGGCTTTCAGACCTACAACTACGAAGAGATCAAGGCGGCGGTGGATGCCGCGCATAAGTTCGAAAAAAAAATCGCCATCCATTCCTACGGCCCCGATGGGGCGCGCGATGCGGTGCGGGCCGGGACGGATTCGCTGGAACACGCGACGGACATGGACGATGCCACGATCCAGGAGATGGCGAAGCGCGGAACGTTTTATGTGCCCACCATCGATCACAATCGCTATTACCTGGACAACTGGCAGAAGATTGGCTATGCGAACGGTTTTCAGGAGAAGACCAAGGCGTTCATCGAGCGCAATCTGGAGACGGCGCGCAAGGCGCACAAAGCCGGAGTGAAATTCGCCATGGGCTCCGACGCGATTTACACAATGTTTGGTCAGAACACGCGAGAGCTGGGATGGTTCGTGAAAGCGGGGATGACGCCGGAGCAAGCACTGCGCACCGCTACCACCAATGCCGCGGAATTATTGGGCAAGGAGAAGGAACTCGGCGCCGTCGCCCCCGGCTATTTCGCGGATCTAATCGCCGTCGAAGGCGACCCGCTGGCGAACATCAACGTAGCCATAAACAATGTGCGCTGGGTGATGAAGGGCGGCGCAGTCGTGGCGGATAAGATCAAAGATCGAGCGCACTAAGCATCCTTCACGGTTCCGGAATTTCAACCTCACAGTAAGTGCCAGCCTTCGCAGCATTTACAGCGGCCACGACTCGATCCACATGATGACGCAACACCGGCCACTGCGGATCTCCCAGGACGACGATCGCAATCTTGTAATTCCTTAGATTCTGCTGGTAACGGATGTTTTTGTCGGGAGTGACCAACACTTCGAACCCGGCTTCCTGCGCGGCTCTTAGCAAGTCGCCGTTCTTGAGCGTGTCCCACCCTCGCTGCCAGGCTGTTTCAACCGTATGTCCCTTAAGGAACGGACGGATAGGCACCGGGGTACTCTGGTCGAAAAGAACCAGCATCAGCGGGTAACAGGCGATGATGGAGTCACGTCAAGGCTGCGGGCGGCAAATTCGATGACGGCTTCGACTTGTTCGCGGTCCAGACCTTCGAACCATTCCATAATCTCGTCAATGTTGGCGCCGGCTTTCAGATTTTCAAAGATGACGGAAACGGGCATGCGCGTGCCCTTGAGCACCCACGCGCCGCTTACCTTTCCCGGGATGCTTTCCACCGCAGGACATTGTGACCAATCCAGCGCTGCCACCTGACGATTCTCCCTTCGATCATTCTATACCCGTTCACGGGTCAGTGCCGAGTCTGCGGGTTCCACCCTGCCAACTCCCGCGAGCCCTCAGGCAAATTAGGGAGTGGAAGCCGCGGAAGCTTCGCTGGTCGCGATGGAGCGCCCAATCCATGCGAAGACGAATAGCGCCAGTCCGCCGACCCATGCGCCTGGACTGAACGTTCCCGAAAAATATTGGGCGATCACCACGCCCGCCGCGATCAGGATTCCGGCAAGAAACAGGAACATGCGCATCCCGTAGAGAGTAGCGAACGGCAAATAGTGCGCGCCCAGAAGGACCATCAAAGCCGGAAAAAACCAGTTCAAGTTGTAGAGACCTACGGGCACAAGAAGCAGCATGGAAAACGGCAGCACAAACGCGACCTGCATCCCCAGCCAGTGGAACGGATTCTCCCTGCTCAGGGACGCGCGGCGGCCCGACAAACGCAGCATCAATTGAGTGAGCGGAAAGATGAAAAATCCCCCGATGACAGCGGCCAGAATAGACGCTTTGGGAGTGACCCAGGTGCCCAGCGCCGCGGACACCAGCCAAATTACGGACGAGACAAGCTGTCCCCAAAAGCCGCCAATGTAGACAGACCGGCTTTCGCGTTGCGCATCCTGGATGTCCATTTAAACCTCCGAAACGGGAGTGGTGTCGCGGCCCGCTACATTAGCACGCCGCGCGGGTGGCTCGCGGCTATTCTTGCACACATGGTTGCCGTCGAAGGCGGTCCGCTGGCAGATATCAACGTGGCCATCAACAATGTGCGTTGGGCGATAAAAGCCAGGGCGGTGGTGAGTGACAAGACCAAGGGACAAGTTCGAATTGCAGAAGGCCCCACCCTTTCAAGAACCAAAGACGAAAGGGTGGGGCACCCGAGAATCCTTTCGCGGGTCGATCTGGCTCCACCCGCCGAATTTCTTGAAACCTTTTGCGACCAGAAAACTCTTACCGTGTGGCAGCGGCGGTTCAAACGAAAAAAGGGGGAAAAGAAAGTGTTTATAGAAAAAGTAGAAGCTAGAGGTGTGTTTGGGGAGCGTGCACGTCCCGGAGGAAGTCTATTGCGGAAAACCATGGCGTGTGTCTCCGCCATGACGCTGGCATCACTGATGCTTCTGCCCGCCGCGGCATCGGCGCAGGAGAGGGAAGAGGGGGGAGACGGCAGGCTGCTGCGCGCTGGGAATGGTCCCGGGCCTGCAGCGAACGGGCCTGGTCCCGGATGCAACATCATTCCACCCCTGGCCTCGATCGGAACGAAGGTCGACATTTCACAGTTTCCGCCGCCCGACTCGCTCACGAATCCGGCTTTGGCAGGGCCTGTGCAGCTCCTGAAATCCGGTAAGTTCGACATTCCCATCGAGCAGTTGACATCAATCAATGTTCCCGCTGGCAACCCCAGGGGAACGGTCACCCTGCCCCTCTACAAAGGTGCGGTGAACACACCGTCTGGCCTGAAACCCGCGTGGTACATCATCCTCGACGCAGGCGACCAAGCAGAAGCGGAGCGCCTTGGCGTGAACTTCTCCAAGAAACTGCATAACGCAGGCGATGCCGCTCGCACCGCCACGCGCCGCGACGACGGGACGTTTCTCTTCGACTCCGGCCTCGTGGACTTCCGTCCGAACCGCGAGGTTGTGGCCGGCTCTCAGGAGAAGCCCTTCCCACCCAGCGTCGCGCAGCCTGGCTCGGTCGGCGATGAGGACTATAGCCCACTGGTGCTCGTCGACGGCATCATTTACGACGCGCCCGTTGTCGCCGCTGCTGTAGACGATGCATTCATAAATTTTCCGAACGGAAATCCCAACTACGGCCTGGTGCATGATCAGGTAGTCGCTATTGATCCGGCGAAGCGGACCGTCACTCTCTCTCTGATCAACGGATATAGCTTTGGCAAGCCCGTCTTCTACATCTCCACCGAGTCCAGTGATCCCACTGTGTCAGCGATTGAGGGGAATACCTTCGCTCCGCGTTTGCGCAGAATCGAAACCGGGGTCGATGACATCAGTCGTAGCGCCGTAGAACGGATCTTCATCGCCACGAACGGTGAGACCAAAGGCGGTTGCCAAAATCCGCAGCGTCAGGGTTTGGGCGCCGCTCTCTTGGACGGACATCGTCCCAACAACACATTCGGTGGCATTCCCACCACGGCCACCGATTACAGCCCAGTTTGGGACGCGAACGTTTATGAGTGGACCGAAGAAGCCATCGAAAAGGGCTATCGCGGTCTCCTGACCGAGGAGTTCCGCATCTTAAAACTGGCGAGAGACGGATACATCACCGGACCGAATGGTGCCCCTTACGGCAGTTTTGGCCCGGTAATCGTCTGTGGCGTCGCCGCACGTCTTAATTGATCGAAGTCAGCGCAAGCGTGGGCGGCGGCTTGGGAATGCCATTCCAGGCCGCTGCCCCGTTGTAAGCAAGAAACTATTTGGAGCGTGGTTTGTTTTTTCGTCCAAAGGTGCGACTCGAGAGCTTCGTCGGGTGGCCCATCCTTGCGGGGTTTTCAAGGGTGGGCTGCCTTTCGCGGGTGGCGGGCCCTTAACCACCACGCCGACCACCGACCCGCAAAGCAATCTGGGGTGGCCAATCCCTTGCGGCTTTGTTCCAAGCAAGGCGGGTGGCGACCACGCCGACCACCGACCGCAAAGCAATCTGGGGGGCCTACACTTTGTGCTTTTGTTTCTTGCAAAGGGTGGGGCTGCTTTTTGCTAGCTGCCTACCCCTGACCCGGAAGTGGCGGAATGAGCTTGCCGGAGGCTATCTGCCGGTAAAAGCCGGAGCCCGTTTTTGGATGAAGTGCGCCACGCCCTCCTTGAAATCTTCGGATTGCAGGCTCGCCAGCATTTCCTGCTCGGAAATCGCAAACGCTTCGGCGAGCGTCTGGAACATGGCGTCATAAACTTGGCGCTTAATCACGCGCAGAGACCGCGGGCTGACGTTCGCGGCCAGGTTTATCGCGTATTTCTGCACGCTTTCCAAAAATGATTCTTGCGGAAAGATCTGGTTCAGCAGGCCCATTCTCAGCGCTTCCGTGGCGTCGATCATTCTTGCGCTAAACAACAGATCCAGCGCGTTGGCGTGTCCCACCAGCCGCGGCAGCATCCATGCCATACCGTACTCGGCGATCAGCCCCCGCTGGGCAAACGCGGTGCCCAATCGAGCGCCATCGGACGCGAAACGCAAATCGCAGTACAGTGCAATCACCAAGCCCAAACCAACCACCGGGCCGTTAATGCCCGCAATCACAGGCTTGGTAACCGCCGGGAAATACGAGTATTTTTTCCGGAAGTCCGCTCGCGCACCCTCGCGGCCTCCACTCTCCGGTTGCACTGCTTGGGCCCGCCGTGCTTCGTCGAGTCCCTTTTCTGCGACCGTGCTCAAGAGCGACATATCCGCGCCCGCGCAGAATCCGCGCCCGGCGCCCGTTAGAACAATCACACGAACGTTTTCGTCTTGCTCCGCCTCCGCCATCGCTGCGCGGACTTCGCCCTCCATGATGGCCGTCCAGGCGTTCAGTTTGTCGGGCCGGTTGAGAGTGATCGTGGCGACTCGGTCGGCAACCTGGTAAAGCGTTTCTCGGTTTGCCATGATGGGCCGGATTATATACAAGGGCTGCGGCGTTAGTCACATTTATCTGTGGGTAGCTATCGCATTCTACGAGCTTCCGCGGCGGGTGCCCCAGGTTGCGCTTTTCTACCTGGGGCTTTTGGTTTTCTCCCAAGGCTGGCGGGTGGGCGCGCCTTAATTCCGAAAAACGCCTTTGGGTGGCTTATCTTTGCCGGGTGCCGCACCCTACGGTTCTCAGGGTGCGGGTGTTGACTTTCTTTCAGTTGAAGGGTGGGCTCTCTCTCCTGCTAAACTCATCGCGCCTTAGGAGCGGGCGTTCCATCCGACCAAGTGAGCACCGGAATCATGAACTCGGTTATTGGCTCCGGGGCGCCCTGAAACTGCGGATTTAACATAACCGGGGAGCCCGGCAAATCCGCTCCCCATGACTTGGGATCCGTAAGCGGAATGTAAAACATCAAATGAGGCACCCAATGCCCGGCTGAGTCATTCAGAAACCCCTGGGGTGACATCATGTAGCACATCGCGCCGGGCTCCAGAGCCGGCAGTCCCTTCGCATCGAAAGCCTTGATACCCTCGACGATCTGAGCTTTGGATAGCCCCGCTAGTACCAATTCCGTTCTCTTGAAAGTCAGCGGCAGGATCGATCGCACCGCGGCTGGATTAAAGCAGATTGGACCTCGCATCTTTGGATTCCAGAACTCCGGAAAGTCAAATGGGGACATCCATGATCGCTCCACAAGACAGACGAAACCATTCTTGCCTTTGACGGCAGATTCATATCCACGCGGTCCGAGCACCATGACTTCGGCATCCGTTGAAATCGACGGAGGCGCTGCACTACGTGCCATCGCAATCTCGGCATTTCGATCGGCCATAAGGTACTGACCGATGGGAGCCATTTTGAGGTAGGGCGCAGCGGCCTCTTGAGCGCGCGCCTGTAAAGAAGCGCTCAGGAGCACAGTCACAAAAATTCTTGCGATATTAATCCCCTTCAAAATGTTTCTGGCTATCCTCATAGTCATTTCTCCTTTGCAATCCTCCCATGCAATCCTTCTAGGGCGGGTGGCAGGGCTCAAGCCGAGACAGCTCTCGCAGGCTTGGTTCTCTTCGCCAACAAAACCAGCCTTTGTTCGTGATTCATGGGCTCCCACGGGACAAGTTTCTGGGCAAGTACGTCCATTCTGCGGAGGAGAGTCAGCTCGCTGAAAAGTTCCATAAAATCCAAGTCCCGAAAGACCACGGAGCCGGACTCTTTCATTTTGTCGTGAATGCGCTCCTGATGTGCGGGCAGCTCGGACCAATGCAGGCTGGAATGGTCGTGATGACAGAGGTGGTAGCCTTCGTTCATGAAGTTCACTTCGTCGAAGATGGTTACGGTGCAGGCAAAATAATCGTCGGGATGTTCGGGGTCGCAGAAGGCGTGTTGAACCCATGAGGTGATGGCCATGATGAAGTTCATGGAGAGAAGAGGAACTAACACGAGGACGATCCCGATTCTCCAGTCGTAAATAAAGACAGCGCCGAAGTAAATGAAGTACCGCGCAATTCCCCAAAACATCCGGCTGCGGTTCTTTTCGTCACCTCTCGCTTTAAAGTAGGCGTAGGGAGCAAATCCCAGGGCGGTCCAAATATTGTCAGAAAGGTACCAGAAGAAATGCAGTGGACGCGTTCGATCATAGCCACTAGAGGCGGCAGTATCGTCGGGACCACCGTTCTCTTTGTGGTGGAGGCGGACATGAACGGTGCGGCCAAGTTCTGGAAGATCGCCATAGAAATAGCCGAGAAAGAACTCGACATAGCGGCCAAAGAATTTATCGTATTTCCCGGAGAAGTACCCTAGGGGCCGATGCGCCTCCATGTGTTTGGCGCTGAACATCCTCACAGACCGCTGAAACTTGAGACCGCACAGGGAAAGATAGAAAGCGATCGCGAGTATAATCCGAGGTTTCCCTAAAACGAGTTGGATCAAGAAAATTGGCACGGTGGTAAGAGTGAGGGAGACCATGATTCGCAACGCCGGAGTGTCTCGAGGGTCCCGCAGAACTTCCTCGCCGAGCCGATTGAGGAACCGGTCGTAAGTACGCGAGAGAAATTGATAGGTGTTGCGTATGGGTGCAAGCCTGCCGAGGAGCTTGGCCGCGCCATAGCCTGCGAAGGAAAGCGCGCCCATGATCGACACCGCAACAATGCTTGCCAACCCGATGACTGCTGCCAATGTGCGAACTAAAAGCTTGGGCATGGCGGCAAGCCGCATGGCGCGCCGAGACGTTTTTGAGCGAATGTCATTTCGCACGCCGCTCAAATCCGCTTCGGTTATCTGGCCCAGGAATGACATGTTTGTCAGCACGAATGGACACGCCTGGTCTGGTGTCGTGCGCGAAAAGATTCTACCCTCAAGGAGAGCGAGGTTCCAGCCTAGAACGAATAGCACGTCACCGAGCGGAGGGCGGCTCAACTTTTCCCCCTGACTTCGCGGTCCCGGTACTGGACAACGCCCACTGCCCAGGTAAAATAGGCCTCTGCCTGCGAAACCATCTCCAGGAGCCCCTGTGCAACCTGTGCAACCCTCGGTAGGCGCCGCTCGCGTCAACGAAAAGCACAAAATTATTGAACACTACGACTTCGCTAGCCCTTATTACCGCTTGCTGTGGGGCGAGCACATACACCATGGCTATTGGGTCCGCGGCGATGAATCGAAAGAAACTGCGCAGATCCAGCTGATCGAGCATCTCGCGCAGCTCGCCAACATAAAAGCCGGATCGCGCGTTCTGGACATTGGCTGCGGCTTTGGCGGTAGCAGTGTCTATCTGGCGAAAAAGTACGGCGCGAGCGTCACGGGAATCACCATTTCGCCGGTGCAGGTGCAAATGGCCAAGGAAGCGGCGGCCAAGACAAAAGTTGACGCCAGTTTTTTGCTGATGGACGCGGAGGAGATGCAGTTCGCGCAGCCGTTTGATGTGCTGTGGTCCGTCGAGTCCATTTCTCACTATCAGAATCCCCGGCAATTCTTTGCTTCAGCGGTGAAGTTCCTGAAGCCCGGCGGCTGCTTCGCGCTTACGGACTGGTTCCAGAAGGAAGATCTTTCGGCCGCGGAAAAAAAGAAATTCATCGAGCCAATCGAGAAGGGCATGATGGTCGAACTCCGCGGAATGAATGATTACAGCGGCTTCCTCGTTTCTAGTGGCCTGCAGGTGGTGCATCGCCAGGATCTCACGCGGAATTGCGCGAAAAGCTGGGACATCGGCATGGACATCATCAAGGGCAAGGCGTTCTGGACCCTGGCCGCGAAACTTGGCCCTGGATTCGTGACCTATCTGAAAGCGTTCCGTGCCATGCGTGCCGGCTTTGCGTCCGGCAATTTCGTCTGTGGCCTCTTCGTCGCAAAAATGCCCGAAGACGGCGCCAATCACATCTCATCTCTATCGAACCGCTCGGTGTGGGCTTGATTTGTGTTCGATTTGTGCTCCACCCGCCTAGCCCCTGCCAGCCAAGACTTTTTTTGTTACGCTTTGTCTTATGACGACATTGCTCGAAGACGCGCTGCGCAAGGTTGCCGCGCTTCCCCGGGACGAACAAGAGGCCATCGCCTCGGAGATCATGGAAACCTTGCGGGACGAAGCCGCCTGGAAAGAGAAATTCGCGCGCAACCCGGAGAAACCCCGTCGCCTCGCCGAAGAGGCTCAGGAAGAGCATCGGCGCGGCGAAACGCGGCCTCTCGATGAGCTCTTGTGATTGAGTCGCGCACCACGCGCTCCTTCCGAACCGCATTTGCTGCCTTGCCAGATGAAGTTTAAGGTCAGGCTCGGCGGGCCTACCGCCTGTTCTTCGCTAATCCCGGTCACCCGAGCCTTCGCTTCAAGAAAGTGGAACAAACAGAAAAACGTCTATTCCGCTCGCATCGGACTCGGCTACGGCGCGCTGGGTGCAGCTCGCTTTCTCCGTTGTTTTTTGGAGTGCGGCGTCTCGACGCCGCTTTGCCTTTCCAACCGCGCCCGCGTAAACTCCCGCATTATGCCGGACTGGCCGCACGCCCCGACACATAGTCTGGATAACGCGGGCGCGTACATGGTTACCGCCGCAACCTATCGCAAGGAACCTCTCTTTAGGTCCGCTAAGCGTCTGACTTTGCTCTGCGAGCGCCTCTTGGAGTTGGCGCCGCAACATGGGTGGAAGCTGGAGGCGTGGGCGGTCTTCCCAAATCACTACCATTTCGTGGCGACAACTAAAGAGAAGGCGGAGACGCTTCCTCGATGGATCGGCCACCTGCACACCGTCACCGCCAAAGAGATCAATCGCGAGGACGGAACTCCTGGACGCAAAGTGTGGTTTCAGTATTGGGATTCTCACCTCACTTATCTACGCTCGTATTTGGCTCGATTAAACTATGTGCATTGCAACGCGGTGAAGCACGGTTTGGTGCGCGAGCCGGCACAATACCCGTGGTGTTCGGCCGGCTGGTTCGAGCGCAAAGCGGAAAGGCCTTTCTATCAGACCGTGATGCGAATCCGCTCCGACCACATTAACGTTAGGGACGACTTCGAGGTGAATCCTGGCGAAATCCAATAGTCCTCGAGCCCACAAACAAAAAAGCGGCGTCAAGCCGCCGCACTCCATATAAGCGCCGCCCTTTTGGAGTGCGGCGCCTCGGCGCCGCTTTTTCTCGCCGCCATGGTCTCAAGCGCCAGGTGGCAAAAACCAAAGACGAAAAGCGGGCACCCGACAATCGTCTCGCGGGTCGATCTGTGCTCCACCCGCCCACGTTAGCCCGCTTTAGTTCGCTGCTTTTTGGAGTGCGGCGGCTTGACGCCGCTTTGCCATTCCAGCCGGGCGCCCCAGGTTGCGCTTTTCTACCTGGGCCTTTTTGGTTTTCTCCCAAGGTTGCACACCGCTAACAAGGGAAGTCTTCTCGGGATCAACTCACGGTGCGGGAAGGAAGGGCGGCGAGAGGAGGAAGCAGCTTCCCGGCGGCTAGACCATGCAAGGCGCGGAGGCGGCCAGTCAGGTCGACAGCGCTCAAGCGTCGCTCGCGATACAGCCAGGCGGGTGGCAGGACCTTAACGACCACGGTGGAAGGGCGTTCCTTTGCGTGGGGTATCCCATCTAGCTTATCCTCTCGCATGGGTAGGTGGGAACGATCTGTAAAGAATTGACAGCAAGCCCCTTCCCCCTCGCTTGTCTTTTCTTCACATCTCGTCATTTGGAAACGCCCTACGACTCTTGTACATGCCCGTCATAGATGTGTCAAGAGGTAAATAATATAGGAAGTTATACGTACGTAGTTTATGGTATTGTTATCATGAACGGGGTTGCTTAATCTGCCGCCACGAGTTTTGACAGGAGTGCTCCCCTTTCTTTCAAAGGCCCGAGGAGTACCCTATGTCTGAATCCGACCGTCGAAGGGCACCACGATTCAATTTCCACATTCCGCTGTCGTTTCATCGCAAGGGGCTGCCATCTGCGGTTGAACATCGAGCGAACTCGATAAATGTTTCGGCTGCAGGCGTCTCGTTCGTCACGACTCTCCCCTTGCCTATTGGAGAGGTGCTGGAAGTCCAGATGGAGATACCGAAGCGAGTTACTGGATTCGAGGCCAGCAGTCGTCGGTTCACGGGTCGAGTGATCCACGCAGAGTCGAAGCACACGCCGAAGGGGGAATCCGCGATAGGCGTGCAATTGCTTTACTCCGACACCCATATCTATCCAATGCCCGACTAACCCTGTGGGCCGGGTGCCCCAGGTTGCGCTTTTCTACCTGGGCCTTTTTGGTTTTCTCCCAAGGCTGCACACCGCTAACAAGGGAAGTCTTCTCGGGATCAACTCACGGTGCGGGAAGGAAGGGCGGCGAGAGGAGGAAGCAGCTTCCCCGCGGCCAGCTCATACAAGGCGCGGAGGCGCCCAGTCAGTTCGGCAGTGCTCAAACGGCGCTCGCGGTAGAGCCTCCGCAGAAACTCTTCGGCGGGGCGGTCCGCCTTTTGCGAGTTGCATTCCAAACAGCAAGACACCAGGTTTCGATAGGAATTCTGTCCCAGCTCCGCACGCGGAACAACATGGTCAAGGCACCGCCTGTGCTGGTCGATCCTCCGCGAACAATAGAAACAGCGGCCGCCCTCGCGCGCGTGGATTGCCCCGCGCAGGTTCTGCTTTTCCAGGAAATCCGCCTCCTCGATGTTGATAACCACGCCGGGTGCAGGCGCTGGCCCCCCTGGCAGATGAGCCGCGATTTTCGCCGCGCATATCCCTTTAACCTCTAAGGGGAGCCGCAGGCGCACTACGTGTTGCGACCGGCAGTTGCATTCCACTAAGTGCAAGACGCCTCGCGCAATCAGGCGACGCACCGTATCGCGTGTGAACTTGGTGGAGAGGCCCACGCCACGCGCTAGCCAGGAAATCGAGAACTGCAACTGCAGCTTGCCTTCGAGCCGGCTGTGCCGAAAAAGATGCGAGTAGATGACGCGGTCAGCCAGCGAAAAGTTGAGCTGCGGCGCCAGCAGGTCTTCCATTTGTTTCCACACGCGTCCCGCGTCCACTTCCTTGTTTCTCGTGACCATGGTTCGGATCTTGTAGGGGCGCAACTTGGAGTGCGGCGACTCGACGCCGCTTTTTCTTGTGTTACCCGCTTCTGAGTCAATTGAGCCTTGTAAGAGCGCGTTCCCGCATCTTTTTTTTGTTTGTTTCCACACTTGTACCGCATCGAGTTTCTTGTTGTTCATAGGTTTAGTCCTGGAAGAAGAAAGGTGGGTCCTTTCCTCTGTAGTGGCGGGTCTTTAGACCCGTTCTTGAGAATTCACAGCTAACAGCAGAAGAAAAGGCGGAGGCTTAACACAGTGAGCACAGAGAGAAGATCACAGAGGCCACGGAGAAAGCGCGAACCGAACGGCCACTGCAGCGGCCACGGCCGCCAAGCGAGGTACGTAAGACATTGAAACCAAAGAGGATGCGACGCATCGTTTACATCTCCGGACAATGTGTGAGGCTGGGCGCGGCGAACTGCGGCAAGCGCCGGTCACGGAGAAACCTTTCTTTTGCTGTCAGCTGTTAGCTGTCGGCCGTCAGCTTCTTTTTTCTCTGTGACCTCTGTGCCAGGCCTCTGTGCCCTCTGTGTTAAGTCTTTGTTCTGGTTGATGCGCGGGATTGCTGCTTGGCGTGCCCCCAAAAAGAAAAAGCCCCGACCGGGAGTCGGGGCGCACTTTTCTACGCTTATGAGTCTACCAGAATGAGATTGGCCTTGTCAAGTAAAAAATGCATTATTTATAAGTTATTGAAGAGACTCGCTTTAATCTATGGCGAAAGGCGGCTAACAACAGAAAAAAGCCAAAAAAAGCTAAAAACAGCTAGGAAGAGCTAGGCGGCCTTGAACAGACGAGCCAGCGCCTGCGCCGCAAGCGCGATCAAGTAGAGGGACCCCTCCACGAGGAAGCACGCGAGTCAACCGTTGAAGACAGGCCGTCGCATTCTATTGATACGATGCGCGGATAACGGACTGGGTTCAAGCGAAATCGGCAGAGTTATGGCCCGCAAATAAAAACTCTTTCAAGCCGGGCCATCCGTCGACGGACTCAACTCGGGGTGCTTGACTCTTCTTCAAAGAAAGGCTTCACAACTAACGTTAGTCCGCAAATCTTCTGGTTAAGTCTTGATTCGCAGTCGCTCAACGGGAGGTACGACGGTGGGATGTCGCCAACCACGATCCATATCCACGGATCGGCGTCGACACGGCTGCTGCGAATATGGAAAAAGAAGACCGCAAAGATCCCCCCCACGCCCCCGCCGAAATACGAGTCGAGAACAGCTTCGCACCACGAGAAGGAGGAAATATATTGCTTGGCACCGTCAAACATTTTGCGAAGCAGAACAGTGTCTTCCTCGTCGTCCCCAACGATGCTCCCCGATGGCACGGGACCCAAGGCAACTTCCTTGCCTTTAAGCTCGATTGGAACCGAGTTCATAAGCTCCGATTTTATCCGTTTGGCTGGTAGCCTGCGCGTTTGACCGCATCGTGGAGCGACGGTAGAATTTAGATTCCACGCGGTAGCGTCTCACGTTCAAGCCCGCAAAGGATCAGATAAACAACAAAGCAAGACGCTTCAGGGATCGAGGAGGAAGCATGGCTACGGCAGTTGCGCCACGGATGTTCAAGAATTTCATCAACGGCGAATGGGTGGAATCGCGGAGCGGAAAAGCGTACGAGAACCGCAACCCGGCGAACACCGATGAATTGATCGGGATGTTTGTATCCTCGACGAGCGAGGATGTGGATGCCGCAGTGGGCGCCGCGAAAGAGGCTTACAAAACGTGGCGGCTGGTGCCTGCGCCAAAGCGCGCGGAGATTCTTTTTCGCGCCGCGGAGCTGCTCCTTCAGCGTAAAGAGGATTTTTCCAAGGACATGACGCGCGAGATGGGCAAAGTTCTGGCGGAAACGCGCGGGGACGTGCAAGAAGCCATCGATATGACGTACTACATGGCCGGGGAGGGGAGGCGGCTGTTCGGGCAGACGACGCCTTCGGAGCTGCCGAACAAATTCGCCATGAGCGTGCGGCAGTCGATTGGCGTGTGCGGCATGATTACGCCATGGAATTTTCCCATGGCCATTCCTTCGTGGAAGATGATGCCCGCGCTGATCAGCGGGAATACCGTGGTGCTCAAGCCGGCGGAAGATACGCCGCTTTCTGCGTATCACCTTGTGCAGATTCTGACGGAGGCGGGCGTGCCGCGCGGCGTAGTGAATCTGGTGAGCGGCGACGGGCCGGGAGCGGGCGCGCCGCTCTCGCAGCACAAAGAAGTACCGGTGATCAGCTTCACGGGATCGACGGCGGTAGGGCGGCTCATCGCGCAGGCGTGCGCTCCAGACTTCAAACACTGCAGCCTCGAGATGGGCGGAAAGAACATCATCATCGTTATGGATGATGCCAATCTGGATTTGGCTGTGGATGGAGCAGTCTGGGGCGGCTTTGGAACGACAGGACAGCGCTGCACAGCGGCGAGCCGCGTCGCGGTCCACAAGAGTGTGTACAAGGATTTTGTGGAGCGGTTTGTAGGGCGAGTGAAGTCGCTGAAGGTCGGCGACGGGCTGGATTCTTCAACGGACATGGGGCCGTGCATCAACGAGCAGCAATTGAAAACAGTGATGTCATATGTGGAGATCGGGAAAAATGAAGGAGCCAAGCTGTTGACTGGAGGGAATCGGCTGGACGGCGGGACGCATTCGAAAGGTTGGTTCCACGAGCCGACCGTGTTTGGCGATTGCTCGCCGAAAATGCGTGTGGCGCAGGAAGAAATCTTCGGCCCGGTCGTGTCGGTGATCCCAATCGATAATCTGGAACATGCCATTGATGTTTCGAATGGCGTCCCCTACGGATTGTCCGCTTCCATCTACACACGGAACGTGAACCGCGCCTTCCAGGCCACTCGCGATCTCTACACCGGAATTGTGTACGTGAACGCGCCGACGATTGGCGCAGAGACACACTTGCCCTTCGGCGGCACCAAGCAAACCGGCAACGGCCACCGCGAAGCGGCCATCGCCGCCATCGATTTTTTCACCGAATGGAAAACGGTGTACATCGACTATTCCGACAAACTCCAGCGCGCCCAAATCGACAACAATTAATCATGCTCGCAGTTGTTATTAAAATGTTGAGCTAGGTTTAGGGGCAGGACAAGTCCTGACCGTCCCCACTTTTTTGCTGCGATGTGCGAGGGGACCTACATTGACCCTGCTTGACACACTTTCTACAATATTAGGTAGCGCTCTTTAGCACTAGGAGTAGAGTGCTGCTATGAGGAATTCAGCGCTTCAGGAACGGCGGAACCGCCAGATTCTGGCCGACATCGTCCGCGCTTACATCGAGACGGGGGAGCCGGTGTCGTCGCGCGTGATCTCGAAAGGATTCGAGGAGACGCTGAGCACGGCGACGATTCGAAACGTCATGGCGGACCTGGAGGAGGGCGGGTTTCTGTACCAACCGCACACGTCGGCGGGGCGCGTGCCAACCGCGGCGGCGTACCGATTCTTTGCGCAAGAGATTGCTTCACGCGCCACAATTACCGCGGTGGATCGCGAATGGATTCAGCGGGAGATGGGTGGCGCCAGCAGCGCGGCGGAAATCACCGAACGCGCGGGGCACGTGCTGGCGGAAGTTTCGAACGGACTGGGCATTATTGTGTCGCCGCCGCTGAGCAAAACCGTTTTGGAGCACGCCCGCATGTGGCTTCTTCCGGACGGGCGCGTTGTTGTGGTGCTAATTTCCCCCGGTGGGAATACGCGGGACAAGATCCTGCGGCCTAACAGGCTGTTCACGCAAACGGAATTGGACGCTACCGCGGACTTTCTGAACCGGCACTATTCCGGCTGGACGCTCGAAGCGATCCGCAGCGACCTTTTGCAGAAGCTGGCCACCGAGCGCGAACGCTACGAAGGCATGGCCCAGAGCGCGCTGACCTTGTGCGACCCGGCGGTATTGGGAGATGAATCCGCTTTACACGTACACGTGGAAGGCACGGCGCAGATGATTGGGGCCACCGAATTTGTGGATCAGGCGCAGATGCGTGATTTGCTGGCAGCCATCGAAGAGAAACACCGGCTTGTGACGGTGCTGAATGCTTGCATTGAAACGCCGGAACCGGTACACGTGCAAATCGGCGTAAAGGAGATTTCCGAGGCGGGGGAAAACCTAGCGTTGATCAGCGCCGCGTACACGCGGAACAATCTGGTGCAGGGTTCACTCGGCGTGCTGGGTCCGACGCGCATGCACTACGAGCGCGCCATGACCGCAGTGGCCTACGTGGCGCAACTTTTCAGCGATGCGCTGAGCAAGACTTGAGAGATTTCTGGCGCAAGAGAGGCGAGAAAGTGAGAGACAAGGAAGTGAAGATCAACATCAACGTCAATAAGGACGACGACGGCGCGAACGCCGAACCGTCCGCGGAGGCGCAAGCCGTCGCCGCGGACATCGCAAAAGCCGATGCGGAAGTCGCGAAGCTCGGGGCGGATCTGGAAGAATTGCGGCAAACCCTGCTGCGGCGGCAGGCTGACTTTGACAACTACCGGAAGCGCGTCGAGAAAGAACGTTTTGAGGATTCCAAACGCGCCACGGCCCGGGTGATCGAAGGACTGATTCCGGTGATCGACGGCTTCGAGCACGCGCTGGCCGCGCACCGCGAGGCGGAATACGACAACTACCGCAAGGGGTTCGAGCTCATCTACAAGCAGCTTTTGGATAATGTGGCCAAGCTCGGCGTCGAGCGCATCGATCCCGTTGGAAAATCATTTGATCCGCACCTGCACCAGGCCGTGGATCGGGTGGAAACCACGGATCACGCAGACGGCGCCATTCTGCAAGTCTTTCAGCCGGGATACATGTTTCATGGACGGGTGCTGCGCCCGGCAATGGTGCGTGTAGCGGTGCATCCCAATCCCGCATCGAAAGAAGCAGCGAACTAAAGGAGATCGAGAGTTTCCATGGCCAAGGGGAATCAAAGGGATTACTACGAAGTTCTGGGCGTGACGCGAACGGCCGCGGTCGAGGAGATCAAGTCCGCGTACCGCAAAGCGGCGCTGAAATGGCACCCGGACCGCAATCCGGAAAACAAGTCCGAGTCGGAGGTAAAATTCCGCGAATGCACGGAAGCTTACAGCGTGTTGAGCGATGCGCAGAAGCGGCAGATCTACGACACGTACGGCCATGCGGGGCTTTCCAGCTCCGGCGCCAGCAAGGGATTTGACCACACCGTCTTCCAGGATTTCCACGACATTTTCGGAGATTTTTTTGGCTTCGAGGACCTCTTCGGCGGAGGCGGGACGCGCCGTGGACGCAGCCGCGCGCAACGCGGCGCCGATTTGCGGTACGACATGTCACTGACGTTCGAAGAAGCGTCCGCGGGCGTGGCCACCAAGATCAAGCTGCCACGCCAGGAATATTGCGAGGCGTGCAACGGCACCGGCGCTAAAAAGGGCACGGGAGTTCAGGCTTGCCAGACGTGCGCCGGCCGCGGACAGTTGGCTTACCAGCAAGGATTCTTCACCATCACGCGCACTTGCCCGGCGTGCCAAGGCGCGGGCCAGATTGTGAAAGAGCGCTGCCAGGAGTGCCGC
>Ga0210408_10002080_pt1 | contig 19959 bp, 19 predicted proteins | sample IncBWH4MmetaG_FD_155471 | JGI IMG/M metagenome (GOLD analysis project Ga0210408, IMG submission 155471) | Forest soil microbial communities from Barre Woods Harvard Forest LTER site, Petersham, Massachusetts, United States - Inc-BW-H-4-M | ecosystem: Environmental > Terrestrial > Soil >...
GCATGTGTACACGGTCTTGATCAAGAAGCCAAACCGAGCAGAGCATTCCTTCACGATGAGATTCAACAACCCGCGCCACGCTCGTCAGCACTTCCTTCAAAGACGCGCCTGCGAGAATCATTCTCAAGATTTCGAAAATATCCTCACTGGCGAGGTCTTTCGCCAATGCGCCATCCGGCTGCGGATCGGTTGAGCGGACAGGCTGGCGGGAACCATGTTCTCCGGATGCCATCCGCGGATTATAGTCCAACCGGCGATTCCAAGGCCTTCTTGGAACTTATGGAAACGTGAGCCAAGCCTTTGAACAGCGCGATTGTAAACGCTTTGAGCCGCTCCGGGGACGAGGCGCACATTGAATTCCTGCACCTGCTGACGGAAGATTTGAGGATCCCTTACTTCCAACCAGGGCTTGCCCTCCCCATGCTGGCTCATGCCGTGAGATGGGGCGCTCTGAAGGCAGGTGCCGGAGTAGCGACTGGCGCCTTGGTCGCCTGTCTTTTGGCCGGCGGGATCCTTGCCCCAGTCGCGCGTCGCTGGCGGATGCCATTGCGGCGTTGTTTCGCTCATTGCGCACGTCCGGTCAGGTGCGAGGGCGAAACTCGCCTTTTGTAGAGCGAGTATTTGGCTTGGGCCATCGCAAATCCTCCGAAACCTAATACTGAGTTGCGGAGATTTCTTAGGATTTGCTCTTAGGAAGGAGCGTAAGCCACTGATTCTAAAACATTGGCTGGGAGGCCTGGACTCGAACCAGGATAGCCAGATCCAGAGTCTGGAGTCCTACCAATTGGACGACCTCCCAGCGGGGAGGAACAAAAAGGAATCGCAGCATCTTCCCGCGGATCGGGACAGCCACGATTCGACTCTTCTAATTTAATAGGGATTCGCGAGTGCGTCAACCAACACGCCATTTCGGCAGAAATCAACTGCGCTAGCCCCTTGAATTGCCTTTTCTGAGACAATTTCTGCCCGTCGGTAACATACTTTGCCCATATAAACCGCAGCTGTGCGCTCGGCCTTACACACGCTTTGGCCCAAATTCGCTTCCTTAGGAAAGGACTTCCATAGATTGGAAATTGATCTTCGGCTTGTCTCTTTTCGGGTTAGCGATGGCGATCGGTACCGTATTTGTGATCCCTTCCAATGTCGAGCCCATCTTCTGGTTGCTGATTTTTCTCGTTTGCGCTTACCTCATCGCGCGAAAACGTCCAGACCGGCATTTTCTTCACGGCTTGCTCGTCGGAATCGTAAACAGTGTCTGGGTGACGGGCGCGCACATCGTATTTTTCTCGCAGTACATCGCTAGTCACCCGAAAGAGGCGGCGATGATGACTTCCATGCCGCTTCCCACCCATCCGCGTTTGATGATGGCCTGCGTAGGCCCCATCGTCGGTGTGATTTCCGGCATCATCATCGGTTTGTTCGCTTTTGTCGCGGGAAAAATCGTCAAGCCCGCAGTCAACATCCCGGCATAACGCAAAGTGATCGCCAACCAATACCTGAGCCCCTTTCAGACCTTACCGCCGAGCTTGCGATGCGAGGCGCGCCTCCCGTGATTCTGAGGAAGCTGCTGAAACCAGCTTCCCTTCTCGCAGGATGAATTCTTCTCCGCCCCAGTGAATGCGATTGGATGCAAAGCTCGCGAGCCACACGGCGAAATAGATGGCGTCTCGCAACGGGACCAGCCAGAGTTTGCGACGCACCACGTCGTCACCCACACCCCACACGCCGACGGTCCACGCCATCGTCAAGCGCAGAACGAGGTAGGCAAGCAGGTATGCAGTAGCGATCCCCGTCGTTGGAGCAATCACAGCGGCGAGCACGGCCCAAGGCAATCCATGCGTGAAAATCAATCCTGCAAAGGATAGCGGACGGCAAAGCCGTACGGTGCGCGCCCAGCGCACTTGATGCTGCCAAAATCCACGCGCGGCCTGCGCCGGATACATCGTCCAAACCGCTTCGTGAGAAAGCAGAATCTTGCCTCCAGCATGGGCGATGCGATTACCTAGCTCGTAGTCGTCCGCGAGCAGGTCCGCGATGGCCGCGAATCCGCCGATTTTTGTAACCCATTCTTTTGTCGTGACGATTGAGGCGCCCAGCGCAAACGTGATTCCTTCCATCCAATTGGCCATCAGCACGCCCGCGAAGAAATCGCTGGCCGCACCAACGGCCTCCAGCTCTGCGCCAAGACTTTTCTCTGCTATGGCGCGATAAAACGAAGTCACCGCGCCGGCGCTCTTGTCGTTGAGAGGCGCGACCACTTCTCGCAGATAGTTTTGACTGACGCGTATGTCGCCGTCGGTCAAGACAAGGATTTCGTGGCGCGCCTCACGTGCCAGGCGCGCAAGCATATTGACCTTGCGATTCGCGCCAATTTGCTCCGCCCCGACAAAGAGGCTGATCCGCCGTTGCGGAAATTCCCTGATAAGCCGCTGAATCAAGGGCACGGCGGGATCGGCATCGCCGGCCACACCAAAGAGGATTTCGTACTCGGGATAATCCTGCATGCAGAAACTTGCGAAGTTCTCGTACGAACCGAAATCGATCCCTCGCACAGGTTTCAGCAAACTAGCGGGCGGAGAATAGGCCGCGCGCTTACGAGCTCGCTCGCGCGTGAAGAACCGGATGGCCGCAATGGTTGCCGCAATGTAGTAAGCCAACGGCGCGGCCGCCAGCAGCAGGAGATATGTGCGCCATTCACGCACTCCGAACTGCATAACAGAAATTCCAAACCCTATCACTTCGTTCCCCGCGCGCTTCGTTCCTGTGCCTGTAGCGCCTGCGGCTGCAAAGGATTCACCGGCTCCAGCAGCCGGCGCCTCACGCGGTACTCAAGTCCGCGCCAAGTGATTTTGTTGGTACAAAACCCCGCGAACCACACCGTCGCGCTGATCGCGTCGCGTAACGGCGCTAGCCACAGCTTCCCGGCAATTTTATCGTCGCGTAATCCCCAAACACCGGCCGCATAAGCAACGCCCAGGCGCAAAACCAAATAGGCGGCGATATATCCCACTGCTAGGACAGTCCATCCGGAAGCAGCGGCCACACCTGCGGCCAGAATCGCCCACGGCAGCCCATGCGTGAAAATCATTCCCGCGTAACCCGCAGGCCGCACGTTGCGAAGCCCGATCGCCCAGCGCAATTCATGCCGCAAATATTCGCCGAACCTCTGCTTCGGAAAAACCATCCACACCGGCTGACGCATCAATTCCACGCGATGTCCCTTGCCAGCGATACGATTGCCCAGCTCGAAATCGTCTGAGTGATGATTGGCCATCGCTTCCCAGCCACCGATCTCCGCCAATCGCTCTCTGCTCGTAGCCATCGTCCAGCCAAATGCAAATTGCACTTTGCCCTCGAGCCTACGCGCCACCAAAGCGCTCGGCACCGAGTCCATGCACATACCGAGCATATCCAAATCCGCGGCGACCCTTCCCCCGCCGGCGCAGCGATAAAACGAAGTAACCGCGCCCACCCGCCTATCCGCAAACGGAGCGACCACCTCGCGCAAGTAATCTCGCTCCACACGAACGTCGCTATCCGTCATGACCAGCAAATCGTGGCGCGCTTCCGCAACCAGTCGGCACAGGCTATTCACCTTGTTATTTTCGCCGATACGCGGCACGTCGGTGACAAATCGAATCCGCGCGTTAGGGAAATCGCGCTGGAGTTTCTGGATAACTGGAATCACCGGGTCGTGCGGGTCGGCCATGGCAAACACCAACTCATATTCCGGATAATCGAGCTGGCAATAACTTGCGAAATTTTCGTAGGCGCCCAGGTCAACGCCACGTACTGGCTTGAGAATGCTGACCGGCGGCGCAAAGGAATCATCCCGCGGCGGCAATCTGCGAACGGCCCAAAAATATTTCACGGTGCAGTAAAGCGAAAGCAAGTAATAGACCAGCGGGCCGGCAGCAAGCACGAGCACGGCCACGCGCAGCATCGACACCACCGTTTCATTCATGACGTCTATTGCGAAGCGGCCACGGAAGCGGCCGGACGATTAGCGTACACCGCTTTGCCGCCGCATTCGGCCATTAGAAATGTTCCCATGGAGGGGAGCCGCTGCGCCGCGGCAGCGCGCTGCTCGGAAGGCACAAACAGGAACACACGCTTTGGTCCCTTCCACAAATCGAGGAATTCGGGATCGGTCAAGAAAATGTGCGGCGCATCCGGATAATACGAACCCGCCTGCAGATTGTTGTAGCGGCCATTCCATAAAAGCAATTGCCGGCCGGTGTAGAACGCAACACCGGACATGGCGTCGAATTCGCCGTAAAGGGCCAGCGCATCGGCGGAAGCAATTTGTGATGAAACTTTGCCGATCAATGATCTCGAAGAGAGATACGGCCCGAAAACGCCGAGAGCTATATTCGCCGCGAAGAAAAACACAGCCATGGTGATAGCCAGAGAAATCGCCGCGGCTTGATCCCGCCGCTTACGCCGCAGCCACCACGCGGCAGCCAGTCCAAAGAGAAACGCGGCAGCAGCGAGCGCCGCAGGCAAGCGAAGCAATGCGAACGCCTGTGGCGTCAAATCCAGGATGTGCGCCATGGACACACGATAAAAATTGTTTTCGTGTTCTTTCAACAACGAAGAGATGTCGCCGTTCACCTGTACTTTGGCGGAGATCCACAGCATCGCGATCAGCACAGCGGCCAGCGCCGCACCTACGACCGCAAGCGCCGCTTGCACGCGTACTAACCAACGCTTTCCCTCTTCCTCTGCTTTCGCCAGGCTGATTCCCAGCAACATGGCCATCGACGGCCAAGCGCCAAAACTGTAGTACTCCATGCGGGAGCCAAACGTCAGGGAGAAAAACAGCAAAATAAATCCGGACCACAAAACCAGCAGCAAGCGCGCCTGTCCCTCCGCCGGCAAATTCTTCCAAGTTCGGGGCGGCGGAATCAACTTCAAGACACCGGGAAAGAAAATGCTCCACGGAAAAAACCAAACCAGGTGCGCGCCCAGCCAGAGCCACAGCGGCACGGCCTCATAATCAGGAGGATAGCGCGTTCCGATCGCGCGTTTCAGATGTTCATTGATGAAGTAGGACCAAAAAAAGCTACTTGCGCGAAGGCTCGCAAGAATGTGCCAGGGCGCCGCTACCAGCAGAAAAATTGCCGCGCTCGAAAAAAGGTGCAACTCCCGCCATCGATTCCAAGATCGCGTTGCAACAATAAACAGAAACAGGATGGCCGCCGGAAAAATTACACCGACCAAGCCCCGCGTCAGCATGGCCAGCCCGGTTAACGCTGCGGCGCCCCAGTATGCCATGCGAGGATCAAGCGAGCCTGTCCAGCCGCGCAGAAAAAGATAAAATATTGCCGTAAATTCCAGAGCATAGATCGCTTCCGGAATCATGATGCGCGTAAATAGAAAAAATCCCGCGCTCGTGCACACAACTAATCCACTGTAGAATCCGGCGCGAACTCCAAAAAATCTGCGCGCAAATTCATTGACCAGCAGCACTAAACCAATCATCGCCAGCGCCACGGGCAAGCGCGTTGAAAATTCATTCTGTCCAAGCGCGGCATAACTCATGGCCACCGCCCAATAGTGGAGCGGCGCTTTCATCAGATACCGAATGCCGTTCATGTACAGGATCACCCAATCGTGCCGCTGCAACATTTCGTGCGACACCATCGCGTGCGAGGAGTCCGCATCGTCGAGGAGAGGCGGAAAGCCGGCATTTCCGAGATAAATGAGAGCGGAAAGAACGAACAGCAGAACAACCGCGGTTGCGCGGGTTAATTCCATGCTGCGGGTATGGGAATCGCTGCGCGGCTCTCCGGCAAGCAGAGCGCGAGTATCAACCTGCGGCAACAAGTGCAACTCCCGCGCACACCAGCACCACACCAATCCACCGGGCAGGACTCACGTCTTCGCGCAAAATGTATTTCGCCCCCAGCGTGCCGACGACATAACTCAGCGCGGAGGCGGGAATCACAAAACTGATCGGCTCCCAAGACAGCAGGACCAGCAATGAGTAGAAAGAGAGGGCCATCAGCGGCACACCGACCCAGAACCCCCCGCTGCGTAAGGCACGCGCAAGAAACGCGAGCAGTTCGCGCGGGCGCAAGCGCGCCGGCTCGCCGGTCGCTTTCATGCCATGGGTAATCGCAATTTCCCCACCGGTGCTTCCCACGATCAGCACGGCAAGCAGCAACGCGACGCGCATCATGCCGCCACCTCGCGCGCCATGACTTCCGTGGTGCGCGGCCGCGTCTGCCCGACAAGCAAAACGCCGATACAAATCAGGACGACGCCGACCCAGCGGCGCGGCGAAACGTTCTCATGCAAGAACACCACTGCCAGGAGCGTCAGCAGTGCGTACCCGAACGCGCCTGCGGGCATCACGTAGCTGTAATCGGCCCAGCTCAGCACGGTCATGTAACTGACCATGAAGCCGACAAGAAACACGATGCCGATCCAGATCGTCCCGTTGGTCACTGTAGAGGCAAATGCGTGGCGCAATCCCACGGCAGAAATTTCCACGGCGCCGATTTGCGTCATGCCGCGTTTCAGCATGAGGTCGCCGGCATTGGCGCACACCACCATTGCAAGGATCATGACCAGGGTCTTGATCCGAATCCGTAACTCGTGTCCCATGTGTTGAAAATTAATCGTTTCCGGAAGCGGACGGCGTCTCCGGCACGGTGATCATGGTCTTTTCGATGTCGCCGCCCTGGCGCACCCACTTCCAACGTTCGGAGCGGAGCTTCAGGAAATCTACGGCTTCGTGGTAGAGGCGCTTGCGCTCGTTGCCGTCCCACAACGCTTCGCGGACGATGCGCCACACAACTTTGGGGCGGAAATAATATTCGTCGTAGAAGCGGTTTACGCCACCCATCATCTCAGCCTTGGACAAATGCGGGTATTCGATGTGCGGCAACTGATGCCCGCCGGAATCGGCAAGCGCTTCCACTCTCAGGAAGCCCTGCTTGGACATGGATTCATGCAATTCCGTGCCGGGCATGGCATGCGCGAGCGAAACTTGAATCGTTTCGCAATCGAGCTCTTTGGCGAAATCGATGGTCTTCTGGATCGTCTCGCGTGTTTCGCCGGGCAAACCGATGATGAAGTCGCCGTGCACGCGAATGCCGACCTTGCGGCAATTCTTCATGAAAGTGCGGGCCATTTCGATGGTCGCGCCTTTCTTGATATTTTTCAGAATCTGCGGGTCGCCAGATTCAAATCCAACGATGAAGAGGCGCGCGCCCGCGTCCGCCATACCTTTCAGCGTTTCATAGTCGCTGTGTACGCGTGCGGTGGACGACCAGCGGAATTTCAGGGGCTTGAACTTGCTGCAGAGATCGAGCACGCGATCCTTGCGAATGTTGAAGGTATCGTCGTCAAAGAAAATTTCCTTCATCTGCGGGAAATATTCGATGGCTTGCTTCACTTCGCGCGCCACGTTTTCCGTGGAGCGGGTGCGCCAGGCGTGGCCGGAGATTGTCTGCGGCCACATGCAGAAGGTGCACAGAGCCGGGCAGCCGCGCGTGGTGTAGAAGGAAACGAAAGGATGCAGCAAAAACGGAACGTTGTAGTTTTCGATCTTCAGATCGCGCTTGTAAATGTCGGTGGCGAACGGCAGAGCGTCGAGCTCGGCGGTGTGCAGTTGCGGCCGCTCCGCGTTATGCACAATTTTGCCGTCTTTGCGATAGCTGACGCTCAGGATTTCACTGAGCGGCTTGCCGTGCGCGTATTCGACCACGGAATGATCGAATTCGCCGCGGGTAACAAACTCGATGTCTTCGCTGGCGTTCAACGTTTCGTCCGGCTTGATGTGACCGTGGGGACCGACGAAAGCGATCTTGAGGCTTGGGTTGGCTTCCTTAATCTTGCGAATCAGCTTGACGTCGCTCTCGAAGCCGACAGTGGAGGTGAACAGCACCAGAAACTCATAATCTTTGCAGATTTCAACGGTTTGCTGCCAGTTGATTTTGGCCGGCGAAGCATCGAGTAGCCGGCTGCCCGGGATCATGCCCGCCGGGTAAGTGAGCCAAACGGGATACCAATACGATTCAATCTCGCGTGTCGCGGGCCACCGCGAACTCGCTCCGCCGTCGAAATTCTCAAAGCTTGGCGGATTCAACAGCAATGTTTTCATCACATCCGGCATTCTTCACCCTCAGTACCGCTCGTGAGATTGTGCCGCCCCGCAGGCCGCAGATGTACCCACAGATGGAATAACTGCGCGGAGCCCCCAAAAGATTCAGCATCTAGTCTACCGGAGTTGGGTTTGTGGCTCCAAACCTTTCTCTGAATGGTGTTTCTGTGCATTGAATGGCGATATAGAGCATTAAACGGGACGCAAAGTTGCGTGCGTTTCGCATTTGCCTTAGTTCTCCTTTGCGATCTGCTGGCGATATGACGGTACTTGCGGAGACCGTACCTGCCTGCAGGGCCTTCGCAAAAGCGCGGCTGCGGAGGGTGACACCCGCCACACCCCCAGGGTTTTGTATAGATGTGAGAGGAAAGGGGTTATGGGAAAAGGGATTTGTAAGGTTCTGAAAACAAAGGCTTAGAAAATCGAAGAGCGGTGATAACGCTGAGGGGCGGAGCACGGGGAGGTGTCGCAGAGGTACCCCATACCCCGGGTGTTTTACGAAAAGAGCCTGGAAGTGGTTGATTTTATAAGAGTTGAGTTTTTCGGAAGTGCAAAAGAATCCGTAAGAATATCTGGGGAAAGGAGTTAGCGTTTCGGAGACGGGAGCAATAGAGATTATCCGTCGAGCTAACATAGCCAATGTTATCATTATGGTACACGGGTTGTCAAGCAAATTTTTGGGCGTAACAGCGGCCTACTTAGGTATGGCCGAGGGAGCGGGAGGTATTTCTTGGAATTTGTGGATCGTCGGCGGTGGCGGCGAGGATTTCCCAGATGCGGTCGATCCAGTCGAGGTGCTCGGGTTTCATCAGCACGGAGCGGAGACAGGTTACAGTTTCGCGGTCGCGCTGCACGCTGGCGGAGAGGCTGGGGAAGAAGCCAACGGGCAGATCCGCCACGGCGAGGTGCAGATCGCGCTCGGCGGTTGCGGCGAAGATTGCTCGGGATCTTGCTGACATTTCGCTGACGCTGGCGGCGCGCGGAGCAAAGACTACGATGTCGAGTTCGGGAGCGAAGGCTGGAACAAAGCGGTGATACGCTCTAATTTTTTCGTACAGGGCCAGAGCGGCGGACCGGCTGCGGGCGAGGCGCTGCGCAAATTCGCCGTGCTTTTCTAGCGGCAACAACTTTTGAGTGGCCCATAAGGCAGCAGCGGAAGCGCCGGGACGCGAGCACTCGAGGCTGATCTCGCCCAAGTGCAATTCTGCGGAACTGAAATAGGTATATGGCGAATCATGTTTGTATAGTGCACCGAGCTTGGGATCGCGAAACAGAACGCAACCACAGCCGTAGGGCTGCAGGCCGTGTTTGTGGGGGTCGATGACGATCGAATCGACTTCGCTGATGCGGGAGAACGCAAGATCGGCGTGGTCGGCAAGATTGTCGACCAGAGCGAAATAACCGCCGTAGGCGGCATCGGCGTGAACGCGAAAGCCAAATTTGTCGCGCAGGGCAAGGATCTCCGGGAGCGGATCGACCGAGCCCGTTGCTGTGGTACCCATGGTGGCGACTACAGTGCCAATATCGCCGCGCTCCGCACGCTTTCGAAGCACGTCTATGTCCATGCGCGCGTGAGAATCGACGGGGACGGATTCAAACTCGAGTTGCAAGACCCTGCTGATGCGCTGGTGGGTGTAGTGCGCCTGTGCGCTGGCCAAAATCTTCTTTCCAGGCTGGACTTGACCCGCGACCCAGAGGGCTTCGAGATTGGCCATGGTCCCGCCGCCACAGAGATGGCCGAGAAAATTGTTCCAGCCGAACATTGACGCGATTTCCGTGACGGCTTCCTTTTCCATGGCGGAAGTGGCGCGGCCACCGTCGAGGGCGTGATTGTTGGGATTGATCCACATGGCCAAGGCGTAGGCGAGCCGGGCGACGGGGTGCGGCGGCTTCAGCATTTGGCCGGCATAGAGAGGATGGAAGTAGGGGTAGTTGTCCTGAAGGCGATCGGCGGTAGCTGTAAGGATGTCGAGGAGGCGGTTTTCGTCGTAAGGAGTCGAGGAAAACTTGGGGAGCGCGGCGAAACCATTGTCTAGTTTCTTTACGGCTTCGAGAAATGCATTCAGACTTTTTTGTTCAAGCTGCAAGGATCACCAGATTTGAGCCACCGAACGGAAAAGCCTCAGGTCCAAAAGGCGGACCTGAGCTACAGCTACGTCGCTGACGCCTGGGCGCTTGGGGCGCAGCATGGTGCGCCCCTACGAAGATGGCGCTGAACAAGCGTCGCGACAATTTATTGCCAGACTTTATCAAGCTGCCCGGCGGTCTGCAGCAAGTCTAGCTGGGCTTGCTGGCGCTGAAAATTCGCGTCGAGGTAGGCCATCCACTTATCGCTTTCGTCGAGACGGGCTTTTTCGACTTCGCGCACATTGACCTTGCCTTCGGTGAATTGCGACTGAAAGACGGCGAGGTTTTGTTGCGCCAGTTGCAGCTCGAGGCGGGCTACTTCCTTGGCGGCATCGCGCTCGCGCAGGCGGCGCGTCTTGACGCGGACAGCGGCGCTGATTTCCGTTTTCCTGTTGGCCAATTGGGCCTTGGCGACTTCGAGATTCACTTGCGCCAGGGCAATGTTGGCCTTGGTCTGCGCGCTGAAGATGGGCACTTGCATCTGAATGCCGGCATTGAAATTGTTGGGTTGGAATTTCTTGAAGAAATCCAGATAGTTATTAAAGTTGGCCAAACGACTATAGACTGAGACGAGCTGCAACGTCGGGTAGTACCCACGTTTTTCACCCGTCAAGCGAAATTCCCTGGCGCGGACCTCGGATTGAGCAAAACGCAACGCGATGTTGTCCTGGAGCGCCATAGCAACCAAATTGGCGCCTTCTTGCTCGGCTACTCCGGGAAGCTCCTCCTCGGGTGTGATTTCGATCTGCGTATTTTCGGGCAGGCCGGTTTGACCGCGGAGAATACCTTCCAATTCGTCCTGGCGGCCCTCGAGCTGGAGGATGCGTTGCACTACACGCGCTCTGGTGAGTTGATCCTTGGTCACGTTCACGGGCAGCTCGAAATTTTCCTTTTCGCGCTGCTGGGTAACTCCAAGAATTTTCTCGGCGCTGTCTTGCTCTTTGCGCAGCAGCTCAAGGGAGTGGCGCACCATGGCAAGCTCCAGGTAGCTGGAAGCGGTGCGCACGATGACGTTGTTTCTGGTGTCCTCCAATAAAATCTTTTGCGATCTGGCTTGCTCCTGCAGCTCTTTGCCCTGACCGCGGAGTGGCTCATTGTAGACCTGCTCGGTGTAGGTGACATCGAACAAGGCCGGCGCGCGCCCCCCGGGAGTTTCCGGGATTCCGTAGGTATAGCCTGCACCCGAGCCCGCGGAAATGTTGGGCAGGAATTGTGATTTCGGGATCAATGCGGAACGGTTAGCGAGGCTGGCTTGAAGCTTGGCAATTTGAATGTCTTTGCTATTTTGCAGGGCGAGTTCGATGGCGTGCTTCAGTGTAAGGGAGACGGCGGCTGGTTCGGTGGTTTGCGGCTGCGGCGCCTCCTGGGCATGGACGGGAATGGCTAGAACAAGGAGCAAAGCGAAGCAGAGTGCAGGACAGAAAGATTTCGCGCCTAGGCCGAGCATTATTGTCATGCAACCATCCTCGTTTTAGTCTTCAACCTTGAAAGCGACGGCTAGCCGCCGCACTCCAAAGTTACTCGTAACGCAGGGATTCGATTGGCTGCAAGCGGGCGGCATTGTTAGCCGGCAAGTAGCCAAAAAAGAGTCCGGTGGAACAGGAAACGACGAAGGCGATTATCACGCTCAAGCTGGAAATCGGGACGCGAAGATTGCCCGGTAGGAACGGCTGAATCGCGACCGGGATGACCAGGCCAATCAGAATGCCGATGACCGCGCCGCCTCCGCTAATTAGAAAGGCTTCGATGAGAAATTGATAGAGGATTTCGCGATGCGCGGCGCCGATGGCCTTGCGGATGCCGATTTCGCGAGTGCGTTCGGTAACGGTAACGAGCATGATATTCATGATACCGATGCCGCTGATCAGCAGGGCGATGAAGGCGACCACGAGCAATACGATGGTCAACGCCAGAGAAATGTTTTTAGCGGCGCTCAAGATGGCGCTGAGCGTTTGCACATCATAGTCCGCCTCGACCGGATGACGGCTGCGCAACAGGCGCTCCATCTGGCGCTGCACTCCGGCGACATCCTCAGGATGCGCGGCTTGCGCGTCAAGCGTCCGCAAAACGTCCACACCGGTGTAGTACTTCATCAAAGGAAAAGGAATGATAACGGTGTCGCGCTGGATGTCGGACAAACCGAAAGTGGAAACACGCTCGCGAAAGACACCGATGACGGTAAATGTGAGCTCGCCCATGCGAATCGTGCCGCCGATCGGATTTTCCAAGCCGAAGACGCGATCGGAAAGCTCCTTGGTTATCAGACAGACTTTGCTGCGCGTTTCCATGTCGGCGGAATCAAAGTATCTGCCGCGGATGATTACGAGACGGCGGATGGCTTGAAAGCCCTCGGTTACACCGATTAGGGTAACGGGGCGTTCGACGCCGTCGACCACGATGGTCATGGCGAGTTCGCGGGAGCCGGCCACTTCCTGAACCGCGGGAATGGAAGCTTTCACGGCGTCCATATCCGCGACGGTCAGCTCGTGACTGAGGGGCTGACCTTTTGCGCCGGCGCGAACGAGCTCGGCCCAAACCAGGTTGGAGCCGGTGGCTTCAATCTGGCTGAGCACGAATTTGCGGCTAGTGAGTGCGACGGTGACAACGAGAACGATGGAGGCGCTGCCGATAATCACACCCAGGGAAGTTAGGATGGCGCGCAGCTTGTTGCCACGCAAGGCGTCAATGGCGACGGACAGGGTTTCCCGTAGGTCCATCATGGTGCGAATCTCACAGGCATCGTCGAAGTCCCGGAGGCATGGCGCGAAATTTCAGGAGCATCGCAGGTTCAACTCTTCTTTAGCCGCTTCAAGGCTTCGCGGGCGTATTTGCTCTTGGGCTCCAACTTAAGAGACGCTTCGTATTCTTCCGTGGCGGCCCGTACTTTTTGCTGATGTTCGTAGAGGCGGCCCAGCCATTCATGAACGCGCCACGGCGGAGGAAAGGTGCTGCGCGGAGGCGCACGTCGCAGGTATTCGCGCAGCAGGCGCTCGGACTCGTCTGGGCTTTCCTTCTTGCTGATCAAGGCGACGGCACGATAAAAGAGCGAGCGCGGGTCGGAGGGAGCGATGTCGGCGCCTTGCTCCGCCACGATGACAAGGATACCGGGCTCGTCGTGCTTCATGGCGTGGTCGCCAATATCATAGACAAGCTCGACGGATTTGGGATGCAATTCGAGAGCCTTGGTGAACTCGGCTTCAGCGGCGGCAAAGTCCTTTTTTTGACGGCGGCAATTTCCCTCGGCGTAATGGCCTTCGGCGGGATCGAGTTCGGCGAGCCTGGCAATTTCCGGACGAGCTTTATCTTCGCCGCCGCCGGCGATACCCGGAGCGCTGCAATCAAATTCGATGAGCGCCTGATAGGCGGAAAAGTTGCGTTCGTCGAGTTCGACGGCCTTGGCAAACTCCTTGCGCGCTTTTTTGGCGAGGGAGAGCGCGGAAAACATCGCGGCGTGGCCGGCCTTCTCGCCGTAAACCTTGCCTAACCATTCGTGGTAGAGAGAGCTTTGTGGATCGAGGGCGACGGCCCTCTCGGCGCTGGTGATAGCAGCATCGTGTTGCTGCGACTCGTAGTAAGTCTTGGCGAGAAACAGCTGAGTCTCGCTGTCCCGGGGATTTTGCGCGGCAACAGCTTGCAGTAGTTGCGCTGCCTTTGAGTATTCGCCGGCTTCGTAGGCTTCGTGGGCAGCTTTCAGGTTGTCGCCGGACTGCACGCCCGTCGTTGCGGGCGTTGTGGCGCGACAGTTCTGCAGAGCCGGCGGGAGCAGAAGCGCGACCAACAGGACGATTTTAATCGGATTCACTTCGGCCACGGATATAGCTCGCATCGGTGTTGGTGATTTTTACGGGCATGCCATCCTTGAGATCGACGTCACCCGGCAACGCAACCATCTCGCCTTCCTGCAAGCCATCGATGACTTCGTAGTTGGTGGCGTCGGCGATGCCCACGCGGATTTCGCGCTTCTGCAGGGTGGCTTTGCCGACGCCGATGGCATTGCGCAAAACCACAAAGACGAACCGGCGTCCGCCTTCGGCGTCGACCGCGCCGCGCGGGACGGTCAGCACATTGATGCGCTCGCGGGAATTGATGCGCACATTCACATTGATATTGGGAAGCAGCTCTAACTTGTCGTTATTGACCTCGCAGAGAAGTTCGCCGACGCTGCGCGCGCCACGGGCCACCACTTGCTTGGGGATGACCTGGGTTTTGCCCATCCAAGTGCGATTGGGGAGGGCGTCCCAGGTGATGCGCACGGGCTCGCCAGGTTCGAGGCCACCGAGTTCGGGCTCGTCGATAAAGGCGCGTACGCGGACTTTGTGGAGGTCGGCCATCTCGGCGAGGAGATCCCCGACTTTTACGTAATCACCGGCTTTGACAGGCAGGGAATACAATGTGCCGTCGGCAGGAGCGACGATGCGGCCGTCGCGAACTTTTTCTTCGAGGGCAGCGACCAGGCTGCGGAGCTGCTCGACCTGCAGAGAAGTGAGATTGGCATCGAGCTTCACGCCGTGCTCGAATTCTTGTTTGCCGGCGGTGAGTTGCTTGACCTGGGCATCGGCCTTAGCAAGATTGAGGTCATTGGCAGCGAGCTCATCCCTAGTGGCGGCTTGCTGCGCGATAAGGCGCTCGAGGGAATCGTGATTGCGCTGAAGACGGTCGCGCAGAGCGATGGCGTCGGTTAAGTCACCTTCAGTCTTAGCGGCTTGGTCTGAGCGGCCGCCGGCCTTGGCGGCGCGGAGATCGTCTTCGGCACGGAGAAGTTTGGAGCGCGCGTCGGCAAGCTGGGCGGCGGCGTCCTTGACATTTAGTTCGAGCAGGATTTGGCTTTTCTTTACCGCTTGGCCCTCCACGGCCCTGATTTTTTCGACGAAGGTATCGAGTTGCGCGCGAACGACGAAGGGGGCGATGGGCTCGACTTTGCCGTTGCTGGTGATGGAAGAAATCACATTTTCGCGGACGGGCGTGACGGCGGAAATTTTCGCAACCGGCTGGCGTCCGCTGAGGCGCACGAGGGCGAAAGCCACGATGGCGGCTAAAACGAGAAAGATCAGAATGCGATTTCGCAGCCTACGGTCCATTGCGCTCTATCCGATTGCCCGGCTGGAGGGCCTAAGGCCGACCCAGCGGGCGCACTCGCACGACGTGAATCCCATTGTATAGGTGCGGCTTGCAGGGCCCCGCCCGGAGTAAACCAGAGTAGCTGATTGTAGCAACAGGTGCGAAGCTTCGACTAGAGACGATGCCAAATCGCAACGGTTCTCTGGTATGGATGCGCAGAGGCGGCGCGGGGATGCCGGTTTTCGCGGCGGGGTAGAGGCGGTGGACATGAAGATTTGATGTTCGGGAACCGGTAGCGTCACAAACCGGAGGGCGGAGTTGGGAGGGCGCGAGTGCGGTGAAATATCGGCGTTGCCCGCGGCGTAGTAGACTGTCACGCGGGTGTGAGTGGCGACTGGGAAACTACGGAGCGAGGGTCTTGATGATTGAGGCGCGTGGCCTGTCTAAACGCTTCCACGACAAAAAACGCGGGGAGATTCGCGCGGTCGATAACGTTAGTTTTCGGTGCGCGCCCGGGCAAATCTATGGATTGCTGGGTGCGAATGGCGCGGGGAAAACAACGACGCTGCGAATCCTGGCTACGATTCTGGAGCCAACCGATGGGACGGCGCTGGTTTGCGGGCATGATGTGGTCGAGCAGCCGGAAAAGGTTCGGGCCAATGTTGGGTTTCTCTCGACGGCGACGGCGCTGTATCCCCGGCTGACCGCGCAGGAGCTGGTGGAATATTTCGGGCGGTTGAATGGGCTGGACGAGGCCACGCTGAAAAAACGCATCGACGATATTTTCAGCCGGCTGGACATGAACGGATTTCGCGACCGGCGCTGCGATAAGCTTTCCACCGGAATGAAGCAGAAGACTTCGATTGCGCGGACATTGGTGCATGATCCGCCGGTGATGATCTTCGACGAGCCGACGCTGGGGCTGGACATCATGACAGCACGGACGATTACAACGTTTATTCGCGAATGCCGCGATCGCGGAAAAACGGTGATTTTCTCGACGCACATCATGAGCGAGGTGGAGAAGCTTTGCGACGTGATCGGGATCATTCATGACGGAAAGCTGCTGACGGAGGGAACGCTGGCGCAATTGCGCGAGAGATACGCGGAGCAGGACCTGGAAGAAATTTTCGTAAAAATAGTTGCGCCTTTGCAGGCCAGGGCCGACGCCTGATATGGCTCGCAACGCCATCGGGATCGTGTATCGCAAAGAATTTACGGAATGGGTGCGTGACAGGCGCACGCTGATCTCCACGGTGCTGGTTCCTCTTCTCTTTTTCCCGATCATCATGGTGGGCTTTACCGCGCTGGCGGTGGTAATGGTGGGCAAAGCGAAGGAAGAGACGCCAAAAATCATGATTCTTGGCGGAGAAGATTCTCCGCAAGTGCTGTCTGGTTTGAGAAAGGTTAAAAGTTTGGAAATCGCTCCTTACCGTGCGAATTGGAAGGAGCAAATTTCTGAAAAGGAGATTCGGGCGGCGGTGGAAATTCCGCCCGGATTTCAGGCTGCACTAGAAAACGGCGAGGCGAAGATCGTCAAGATCTACTACTACGAAGGAGAGATGAAGTCTTCGTTTGGCGTGGATCGCATCGAAACATTTCTGAAAGACTATCGAGATCAGGTGGTGAAGGAGCGGCTGGCAGCAAAGAATGTGCCTACTTCGGTGCTGACGCCGTTCGAAATTCGACAAGAGAATGTGGCTCCGCCGGAGAAGGTCAGCGGCGCCACGGTCGGCGGCTTCATCGGCTACATGGTGGTGCTGTTGTGCATGACCGGGGCGATGTATCCGGCGATCGAACTTACCGCCGGCGAAAAAGAACGGGGGACGATGGAGACGATTCTCTCCAGCCCGATCTCTCGAATGAATTTAGTGTTGGGCAAATTCTTGCTGGTTTTGAGCGCGGCGCTGGCAACGGCCGCCCTTTCTGTGATGTCGATGGGGATTTCCTTCTCGCTCCTGCGGCGATTCAATATGTCCTCCGGGCGGGGAGACGCCGCAGCGCTACTGCTGCAGCTTGGTCCAAAGGCGGTTGCGTCCATATTTCTAATGGCCCTGCCAATGGCCGTGCTCTTCTCCGCGGTGCTTATGACCATTGCGCTCTTCGCGAAAAGCCATAAAGAGGCGCAAAGCTATCTGACGCCGATGACCTTTCTGGTGGTCATACCGGCGGTGGCTTCGCTGCTACCGGGCGTGGAACTCACCCCGAAGCTTGCGCTGATTCCGATTCTGAATACCAGCCTGGTCTGCAAGGAAATCATGACGGGGACGTACCACTGGAATTCGATCACATGGATTTTTGGATCAACGTGCGTGTATGCGGCGGTAGCGCTGTTTGTGGCGTTCAAGACGTTCCAACGTGAGTCGGTACTGTTTAGATCCTGACAACGCGCGCTTTGAGGGCTGGAACTTCCAAACGACCTATCGCGTACCTTCTATAGAATGCGACGAATGGTACGCATCGTTTTGATTCTGGCGTTTGCGCCACCTTTGGTTGCGGCGGGCATGGGCTGGCTGGCGGGCCCGTCGTTCCTACATCCGATTCGCAGGGAACTTTCCCCCGACCTCATCCAGGAAGCCAACGCCAGTTTTTCTCACATCGGCGCGCATAGCGAAGAGTTTGACATGCGCGCCCCGGACGGCGCTTTGCTGAGGGGATGGAAGGTCCGTACCGCAAAACCCAACGGAAATTGGGTGCTGGTTTTTCACGGCGTCGCCGACAATCGAGCGGGTGTCGTCGGGCAGGCGCAGTTTTGCTTCAGGCGGGCTACGGCGTAGCGATGATGGACGCGCGGGCGCATGGGGCGAGCGATGGACCCATGGCCACGTACGGCTGGCTGGAACGAAATGACGCAAGAGCAGTCGTGGATTTGCTCGAGGCCACGGAATATCCGCGTCACCTGTTTGCGCTTGGAGAATCGATGGGCGCGGGAATCGCATTGCAATCCGCGGCGGTTGAACCGCGCATTGAAGCGGTGGTTGCGGAAGCATCGTTCGCGAGCCTTCGTGAAGCGTCTTATGACTATGCCGGGTTGCAACGTTATCCGCTCCTGGGGATGACGTTGCTGGCGCCAGGCGCGTGGACAATGGTTTATCACGGCGAGCTTGCCGCCGGTTTCCCCGCAAGCGAGGTTTCCCCGGAGAAGGCTGTCGCTGCGCGTCCATTTCCGGTGTTGCTGATCTGCGACGCTGCGGACACGGTTCTGCCGTGCCGGCACACGAAACGCATCTATGCCGCGGCACGAGGGCCCCGGCAGGTGTGGGTTGTGCCGCACGCATTTCACACAGCGGCAATGGGGTACGAGCCAGCGGAATTTCGGCGGCGGGTGCTGGAATTTTTCGTGACGTATGGGGCCATCTAGGCACACGGCGCGCGCTATTGGGTACGATGCTGGCGAGCTTGGCACTCCTGGCTGAGTCGACGTACGGTTTCACGCAGACGTACCGCGAGAGCCGCGATGGTTTCCAGCCGCTGCTGACCGCCATGAGGGAGGCGACCGTCATTCTTGCGGCGAACTTCAGCGAGCAGCAGCTCGGCATTGCCCAGGATTCCGGTGAGTGGGTTATTCATTTCGTGGCGGAGCACTTCGCCAAAGGCTTCCCCACTCAAGATGTTTTTAGCGCCGCCGGACTTTTGTCCCTCGACAACCGCTTGCTGCGCGTGGCGCAGGCGCCGCTCCACCATCTCCAGAGCGATGGGCAGGCATCCGCCACGGCGCTCGACGAAATCGGCCGCGCCGGCTTCGACCAAGAAGGCCAGTTCCGATTGTTGATCCCGCGCGCCAATCACCACCACGGGCGCATGCATTGCCAATGACGAAACCACGGAGTTCAAGCACGGCATATTTCCAACCACGTCTTCGCCCCCAAGCGTAATCGAGGTGTGCTCGAGCAGGATGACCGTAGGAGCGGCATCTTCGACGATACGGCGGGCAGCGTCCACCGTGCGCACGGCGGCAACGCGGAGCACTTCGTCCCTGGCTTCGAATTCACGACGCGCGGCGGCGCAAAGCTCAGGATCGTCGCTGACCAGCAAAATCGTATGTTCCCTCTTTTGGATCACCTATTTCCTCGCTGCATTTCTCTTTGCCACGGGAGCCCGTGATAGCTCGCGCGGCGAGGTGGCCTCAAGGACGCCACGGATCTTCGCGGTAAGCTCCTCGACGCGAAACGGTTTTGCGACATGGGGCAGGTGATTGCGTTCCAGAAAACTGCGCGTATGTGCGGCGAGAACGTCACCGGTGACGAAGAGAAAGCGCTCGCAAAGCGAATTTTTGGCGCTGACCAGGGCTTGATAGAAATGCTCGCCGTCCAGCTCGGGCATTTTCATGTCACAGATGGCCAGAGCGTAATTTTCTCGGGCCGTGCGATCGAGCGCCTCGCGGGCGTCGAGGAGAACATCGACACGCAATCCTTCGTCCTCCAGCACGTCGGCGATCAGCCGCGCAACCGTGGGCTCGTCCTCCAACACCAGAACGCGGGTGCCGGCCCACGCGCTGAGCGCGGCACCGGCGTGAGCGGTTTCGAGCAATCCTGCCGCGGGCAAAGCCCGGAGGCGAGGGCGGGCAGGCCGGGCTCCACCACTGGCGGGCAACGCCATCGCCTCGGCCGCCATGGCGGGAAGCTCGATCGAGAAAACGGTCCCTTTGCCGAGATTGCTGG